>Ga0210040_10005719_pt1 | contig 15729 bp, 12 predicted proteins | sample CryGeyCG12114_NA_FD_185462 | JGI IMG/M metagenome (GOLD analysis project Ga0210040, IMG submission 185462) | Groundwater microbial communities from aquifer - Crystal Geyser CG19_WC_8/21/14_NA (SPAdes) (version 2) | ecosystem: Environmental > Aquatic > Deep subsurface > Groundwater | place: USA... | reverse complement strand
GCCGGTGCTGAACAACATCAACCTGCAATTCTACCATGGCGCCAAGATCGGCATCGTTGGCCCCAACGGCGCCGGCAAGTCGACGCTGATGAAGATCATGGCCGGGATCGACACGGACTATTCGGGCGAGGCTTGGCCGGGCGAGAACGTCACCGTCGGCTACCTCGCCCAGGAGCCGCAGCTCGACCGGTCCAAGAACGTCCTTGAGAACGTCAAGGACGGTGCCCGCGAGGTCGCCGACATGGTTGATCGCTTCAACGCGATCTCGGCCGAGATGGGCGATCCGGGGGACGATACCGACTTCGACTCGCTGATGGAGGAAATGGGCGAGCTCCAGGGCAAGATCGACGCCGTCGACGGCTGGACGCTCGACAACCAGCTCGAGATCGCGATGGAGGCCCTGCGCTGCCCGCCGTCCGATGCCTCGGTCGAAAACCTGTCCGGCGGTGAGAAGCGGCGCGTCGCCTTGACCCGCCTGCTGATCCAGAAGCCGTCGATCCTGCTGCTGGACGAGCCGACCAACCACCTGGACGCCGAGAGCGTGCAATGGCTCGAAAACCATCTCAAGGAATATGCCGGCGCGGTGCTGATGATCACCCACGACCGCTACTTCCTCGACAATGTGGTGGGCTGGATTCTCGAAATCGATCGCGGCAAGTATTTTCCCTACGAGGGCAATTACTCGACCTATCTCGAGAAAAAGGCCAAGCGCCTCGAACAGGAAGACCGCGAGGAATCTGGCCGGCAGAAGGCAATCAAGGACGAGCTGGAGTGGATCAGGCAGGGCGCCAAGGCCCGCCAGACCAAGTCCAAGGCGCGCATCGCCAAGTTCGACCAGCTGGTCGCCAGCCAGGAAAAACGCATCCCGGGCAAGGCCGAGATCCTGATCCAGGTGCCGGAACGGCTCGGCGGCAAGGTCATCGAGGTCAATGGCGTCACCAAGGCCTATGGCGACAAGCTATTGTTCGAGGACCTGACCTTCTCGCTTCCGCCCGGCGGCATCGTCGGCGTGATCGGTGCCAACGGCGCCGGCAAGTCGACCTTGTTCAAGCTGATCACCGGGCAGGAGAAGCCCGACGCGGGTGACGTCGACATCGGCCCGACCGTGCACCTCGGCTATGTCGACCAGAGCCGCGATCACCTGGATGACAAAAAGAACGTCTGGCAGGAGATTTCGGACGGGTCCGACTACATGAAGGTCAACGGCCACGACCAGTCGACCCGCGCCTATGTCGGCGCGTTCAACTTCAAGGGTCAGGACCAGCAGAAGAACGTCGGCAAGCTGTCCGGCGGCGAGCGCAACCGCGTCAACATCGCCAAGATGCTGAAGCGCGGCGGCAACGTCCTGCTACTCGACGAACCGACCAACGACCTCGACGTCGAGACCCTTGGCGCGCTTGAGGAAGCGATCGAGAACTTCGCTGGTTGCGCCGTGGTCATCAGCCACGACCGCTTCTTCCTCGACCGCCTGGCGACCCACATCCTCGCGTTCGAAGGCGACAGCCACGTGGAATGGTTCGAAGGCAATTTCGAGGCCTATGAGGAAGACAAGAAGCGGCGGCTTGGCCCGGAAGCCGACCGGCCCACGCGGACGAGCTACAAGAAGCTGGCTCGCTAAGCGGCCCCGAACGCAGGAGAGCAATTGCTCAGCAATTGCGAACCAGTGCGAAGAGAGGCCGCTAGCCGGCCGACGGGGTTGGCAGGCCGAGCCCGATCGACGATCACCAAGGGTCAGCATGCCCCGCATGCTGAAGAATGTGCCGGTGGCACATTCGACTTTGGTGATAGATCAACTCCCGTGACGTTTCTCGTGATCAATCGAATGGGCATCTCGCGGGCCGCTGGAGCTCCGCCGCCTATCCAGGCTCCATGTGCCCGGGCCAGCGGCCGCGATCAGCAGGAAGATGAAGCAGTAGAGGATTGCGCCGTCTCCGCCATTGGCGGCCGGGTAGAAGCCCTGCGGCGCGTGGAACATGAAATAGGCCACCGCCATCTCGCCGGCCAGGACGAAGGCGACAGGCCGGCTGAACAGTCCGACCACCAACAGCAGCCCGCCGAGCGCCTCCAGCACGCCGCCGATCCACATCAGCGACCCGACCGGCGGCATCGGCATCGGCAGCGCGGGGAAGCCGAACAGCTTGGCGGTCCCATGCTCCATGAACAGCAAGCCGGCCATGATCCGCAGGGCAGCAAGCGCCTGCGGAGCCCAGCGTCCCCGTCCGGCCGCATATGTCTGGTCCGCCATTCAATTTCTCCCCATTTGCCGCTCCCGAACGCCCGATCTGCACAATCGGTTCACCTCCGCAATTATCGTCTCCGAGCGGGCTTGCGGAATAGGATTGCGGCTGCTCGAAATGGTCGCATGCTGCCCTTGCGCTCCCGTTCCAACCTTGCTCAGCCGAAGGGGAATACCGGCGAGGGAGGGAAGGTCTTGTTAGGTGTCCCCTTTGTCTCCTTCCGCACTGCAGCATGGCCGTGTTAAGGGCGCCGGCATGACTTCGACCAACGACATCCGCCGCAGCTTCCTCGACTATTTCGAAAGCCACGGCCACTCGCGTCAGCCGTCCGCGCCCTTGGTGCCGCAGAACGATCCGACGCTCATGTTCGTCAATGCCGGCATGGTGCCGTTCAAGAACGTCTTCACCGGCTTGGAGACACGGCCTTACAGCACCGCCACCAGCTCGCAGAAGTGCGTCCGCGCCGGCGGCAAGCACAATGACCTCGACAACGTCGGCTACACCGCACGTCACCACACCTTCTTTGAGATGCTCGGCAACTTCTCGTTCGGCGACTACTTCAAGGAACGCGCCATCGAGCTTGCCTGGACTCTCCTCACCAGGGAATGGTGCCTCTCCGCGGACCGGCTGACCGTTACCGTCTACCACACGGACGATGAAGCCTTCGGCCTGTGGCAGCGCATCGCTGGCCTGCCCGACCAGCGCATCATCCGCATCGCGACCAAGGACAACTTCTGGGCGATGGGCCCGGACGGACCCTCGGGTCCCTGCTCCGAGATCTTCTTCGATCACGGTGACCACATCCCCGGCGGTCCTCCGGGCAGCCCGGACGAGGACGGCGACCGCTTTGTCGAGATCTGGAACCTCGTCTTCATGCAGCACCTGCAGGAGAACGACCAGATCGTCTCCGACCTGCCGCGCCCGTCGATCGACACCGGCATGGGGCTGGAGCGCATCGCCGCCGTCATGCAGGGCGTCCACGACAACTACGACACGGACACGTTCAAGGCGCTGATCCACGCGTCGGAGGAACTGACCCGCACCCGCGCCGAGGGCGCCGCTCAGGCCTCGCACCGGGTCATCGCCGACCACCTGCGCGCGTCCGGCTTCCTGGTCGCCGACGGCGTGCTGCCGGCCAACGAAGGCCGCGGCTATGTCCTGCGCCGGATCATGCGCCGCGCCATGCGCCATGCCCACCTGCTCGGCGCCCCCGAGCCGCTGATGCACCGTCTCGTTCCCGCCCTGGTCGCAGAGATGGGCGCCGCTTACCCCGAGTTGATCCGCGCCCAGCCGCTGATCGAAGCCACGCTGCGCCAGGAGGAAACCCGCTTCCGCCAGACGCTCAGCAATGGCCTCAAGCTACTGGACGAAGCCACCGCAAGCCTTCCGCAGGGCGGCACCTTGCCGGGCGAAACCGCCTTCAAGCTCTACGACACCTTCGGCTTCCCCTACGACCTCACGGAGGACGCGCTTCGTTCGCAAGGCCTCGCCGTCGAACGCGCAGGCTTCGACAGCGCCATGGCCGAGCAGAAGGCCCGTGCCCGCGCCGCGTGGAAGGGCTCGGGCGAAAAGGCCTCCGACGAGCTGTGGTTCGACCTCGCCGAAGAGTTGGGCTCGACCGAGTTCACCGGCTACGCCGGCCATGAGGGCGAGGGCGTGGTCCTCGCAATCGTCAGGGATGGTCAGCGGATCGACACGTCCGGGGAGGGCGAGACCGTCCAGCTGCTGCTCAACCAGACCCCCTTCTATGCTGAAAGCGGCGGCCAGGTCGGCGACGCCGGAAAACTATCGGGTCTCAACGGCTTCGAGGCCGACGTTATCGACACGTCTAAACCGCTGGGCCGCCTGCACGCGCTCACGACCACGATCCACAGCGGTCAGGTGAAGGTCGGCGACACGCTCCACCAGAGCGTCGACGAGGAACGCCGCCGCGCCGTCCGCGCCAATCACAGCGCCACCCACCTGCTTCACGCCGCCCTGCGTCACCGCCTCGGCACCCACGTCAGCCAGAAGGGCAGCCTGGTCGCGCCCGACCGCCTCCGCTTCGACTTCTCGCACCCGTCCGCGCTGACCGCCGACGACATCGCCGCCGTGGAAACCGAGGTGAACGCCCACATCCGCCACAACCAGCCGGTCGCCACGCGCCTGATGACCCCGGACGAAGCGATCGCGGAAGGCGCCATGGCCCTGTTCGGCGAAAAGTATGGCGACGAGGTCCGCGTGCTCTCCATGGGCCTCGATGGCGACTCCACCTATTCGGTCGAGCTGTGCGGCGGCACCCACGTGGATGCGCTCGGTGACATCGCCCTGTTCAAGATCGTCGCCGAAAGCGCCGTCAGCTCGGGTGTCCGCCGCATCGAAGCCTTGACCGGTGAAGCGGCGCGCCAGTGGCTCATCGCCCGGGATCAGCGCCTGCGCGACATCGCCGCCAGCCTCAAGTCGGCGCCCGACGAGGCCCCGGCCCGCGTCGCCGCCCTCGTCGAACAGACCCGCAAGCTGGAGCGGGAGCTCGCCGAAGCCCGCAAGCAACTCGCCATGGGCGGCGGCGCCACGCAGGCCAGCGGCCCGGAAGAGGTCGCCGGCATTCCCTTCATCGGCCGCGTCGTCGAAGGTCTCGACCCCAAGGCCCTCCGCCCCGAGATCGACACCCTCAAGAAACAGCTCGGCCGCGGCGTTGCCGCCCTGATCGCCGTCAACGACAGCCGCGCCAGCGTCGCAACGGGCGTCACCGACGACCTCACCGGCCAGTTATCCGCCGTCGACCTCGTCAAGGCGGCGGTGGCGGCACTGGGCGGGCAGGGCGGGGGCGGCCGCCCCGACATGGCCCAGGGCGGCGGTCCGGACGGAGCCAAGGCCGCCGAGGCCCTCGCCGCCATCCGCGACACGCTGGCGAAGGTCAGCGCTTAGCGCCGCCGCCCGAGCGCCGGCTCCTCGCTCATCTCGCCTTCCTCCCGGATGCGCGCCCGCAGTTCGGAGCGCTTCTCGTGGATGGAGGCGATGACCGGCCCCATCGCCACTCCAATGTCGACCAGCACCGCCTCGCTCATCTGCAGGCTGCCCTCCATCGTTTCGGGCACGGCATCGGTCGCCCCGGCCTTGTACAGCTGCCCGGCATGGGCTCCGTCCCGGGCGCGCGCCACAATCGTGAGGAGTGGACAGCTCTCCCGGATCGCGCGGGTCAGGCGAACGGTCAGCACCGGATCGTCCATGGTCAGCACCACCGCCGCGGCGTTGCCCAGCCCGAAACGCTCCACCGGATCGCCGCGCCCGACATCGCCGAAGATCACCCGGAAGCCGGCGGCGCGCGCCTCCGCCACAGAATCGATGTCGCCGTCCACCGCGAGATAACGGCGATCATGGGTCGCCAGCATATCTGCGACCAGCCGGCCGACCCGCCCGAACCCGAACACCAAGGTCAGCCCCGCCGTATCCGCCGCCCCGCTGCCGAGCGCTTCCGGATCGATCCGCCGCGACAGCCGCCGCCCCGCCGCTGCCAGCATGGGCGTCACGGTCAGGCCCAGCGCGGTGACGATCGTCCAGAACTCGGCCTGCCCGCCGCTGATCACCCCTGCCGCCGCGGCTCCGGTCAGCACGATGAGCGTCAGTTCCGACGGGCTCGACAGCAGGAAGCCGGCCTCCACCGCCGCACTCGCCCGTCGCCCCCGCCACCGCAGCAGCGCCATGATGACGCCGCTCTTCAGCACCAGCACGGCTGCCAGCGCGCCCAGCAGCAGCGGCCAGTTGGCGGCGATGACCGGTAGGTCCAGCCGCAAGCCGACCGAGATCAGGAACACACCCAGCGCAAGCCCGCGCAGCGGTGCGGTGATGACCTCCACCTCGGAGTGGTAGTCTGTTTCAGCAATCAGCAGCCCGGCCAGCAGCGCCCCCATGCTTGCGCCCAGGCCGACTTGGCCGGTGGCGATGCTGCACAGCAACAGCACGAGGATGCTGATGCTGAAGAACAATTCCGGATTCTTGGTCCGCGCGGCCTGCGCGAACAGGGTCGGCAGCAGGAACTTGCCGAGCAGCAGCAAGCCGACAATCACGGCCAGCCCGGCCACCAGCGTGCCCACGATCGCCTCGGAGCCCGCACCAGCGTCCAGCAGGAATAGGAGCGGCACCAGGCTGAGATCTTGGAACAGCAATATCGCCAGCGCCGCCCGTCCGACCACGCTGGTCGTGCCCGCGATGGGCAGCACCAGCGCCGTCGAACTCATCGCCAGCGCCAGGCCGAGTACCAACGCGCTGGCCGGAGTCGCCTGCGCCAGTAATGCACCGGCGCACAGCACCGCCGCCGTCCCCAGCATCTGCACGCCGCCAAGGCCGAACACCGTCGTCCGCATGGCGTTCAGCCGGCGAAAGCTGATCTCCAGTCCAATGGCGAACAGCAGCAGCAGGATGCCGAATTCGGCGAACGGCTGGATGCCGCTCGGATCGGTGATGCTGAACGCTTCCAGCCAGGGATGCTGCGTCGCCAGCCCGCCCAGCACATGCGGGCCCGCCAGCACGCCCACGATGATGAACCCGAGTACGGGCGAGATCCTCAGCCGCGCGAAGGTCGGGATCACCACGCCCGCGGCGCCGAGGATGGTCAGCGCGTCCGAAACTGCGGGGCTGATGTGGACTGCGTCTGCCATTCAGTCATTAAGCAGGCGTCACGTGAGGAGCCAAGCTCGCATCGGCTCGTTTCGACGATGGATTTCAGGAGAAAACCGATGACGGAGAAGACGTTCAAGTCCGGCGACAAGGTCCAGTGGGACTCCAGCGGCGGCCATTCGGTCGGCAAGGTCGAGAAGAAGCTGACCAGCCCGATGCAGATCAAGGGGCACAAGGTGGCGGCGTCCAAGGACAATCCCGAGTATCTCGTCAAAAGCGACAAGAGCGGCAAGGAAGCTGCCCACAAGCCTAGCGAGCTCAAGAAAGCCTGATGCTGACGCGGGTCGCCTGAGAGCGACGGCGAGACGTTGAACTCGGGCATCCTGATCGTCGGCGGCGGCCCATGCGGGCTGATGACCGGCCTGCTGTTCGCGCGGGCCGGCGTGCCCGTGCGGGTCGTGGAAAAGCACGCCGACTTTCTTCACGACTTCCGCGGCGACACGGTTCACCCCTCGACGATGGAGGTGCTCGGGCAGCTTGGTCTGCTCGAGCGCTTCCTGGCCCGCCCGCATCAGCGGCTACAACGCGCCGAACTGCGGATCGGCGGGCGCGACCTGATCGTCGGTGACCTCAGCCGGGTGCGCAGCCGGACTCCGTTCGTGGCGATGATGCCGCAATGGGAATTCCTCGACTTCCTCCGCGGCCAAGCGTCCACCTGTCCCAATTTCCGCCTCGACATGGCCTCGCCCGTCGAGCGCTATCTGGAAGAGGACGGCCGCATCATGGGCGTGCGGCTGGCGAGCGGCGAGGAAGTCCGCGCGGCCGTCACCATTGCGGCCGACGGTCGCCACAGCCTCGTGCGCCGGCACGATCTGCTGCCGTCCCGGGACCTCGGCTCGCCCATCGACGTCTTCTGGTTCGAACTGCCCAAGCGCACCGCGGAGCAGGGCACCCTCCGCATATCCGTGGATCGCGGCCGCATACTCGTCCGGGTTGACCGCGGCAGTTACTGGCAATGCGCGCTGGTATTTTCCAAGGGCCGCGCCGCCGATCTCAAGCGTTTGGGCATCGACGCCATCCGCGCGGAGATCGAAGCGGTGGAGCCCCGTTTGGGCCCGCTTGCCGACGACCTCTGCGATCTCAAGCAGCTGCACCTGCTGGAAGTCAGTCTCGACCGGCTGAAGCGATGGCATCGGCCAGGATTGCTGGCGATCGGCGATGCGGCCCACGCGATGAGCCCGATGGGCGGCGTCGGCATCAACCTCGCCATCCAGGACGCCGTCGCCGCCGCGAATATTCTGGCCGGTCCGCTCGCCCGCGGCGAGCCGGTGGATCGGCTGCTCCACCGCGTCCAGCGCCGCCGCCAGGGCTCAACCCGCCTGATCCAGCTGGTGCAGAAGATCGCCCAGGACTGGGTGCTGGCACCGGTCCTACGGCGCGAGGAGCGCCTCACCCGTCCGCCGCTGCCGCTGGTGCTCCTGCAACACTTTCCCGCGCTGCGTCGCATCCCGGGCCGGGCGATCGCACTGGGTATCCGGCGGGAGCGGGTGCAACCGTCAGCGGCAGCCTAGGACAGGGGCTTTCCTAGTAGGATTTCACCTGTCAGCATCGCGCCGTGAGCTTGTTCCAGCCTTCTTGGGTCGTCCGGCAGTCGCTGGTCACTTGAGACGGGGCGAAAGGATAGCCGACGTGGTGTCCATCTTGTCCATGTTGAACGGAGCGACTCGTGGCTGAGCGCGACGTCATCGTCGTCGGGGGTGGCCCCGCTGGGGTCATGACCGGCCTGTTGTTCGCCCGCGCCGGCTGCCGAGTGACCGTGCTGGAGAAGCATGCCGACTTTTTTCGCGATTTCCGCGGCGACACGGTTCACCCCTCGACCATGGAAATCCTGGACCAGCTCGGCCTGCTGGAGGACTTTCTCAAGCGACCGCACAACCGGTTCGACCGGGCCGAACTGCGGATCGCGGGCCATGACTGGCTGATCGGCGACCTCAGCCACTTGGCCACGCCGGCCCCGTTTATCGCCATGATGCCGCAATGGGACCTGCTCGACTTCCTTCGGGATTGCGCCGTTCGCTACCCCGGTTTCAGCCTGCAGATGAACGCCCCGGTCGCGGCCTTGCTGGAGGAAGACGGCCAGGTCCGCGGCGTCCGGCTCGAAGACGGCAGCGAGCACCGCGCCCGACTGACGATCGCTGCGGACGGCCGCTCGTCGATCGTTCGCCAGCAGGCCATGCTTCCGCTCGAGGTGCTGGGCGCACCGATCGACGTCTTCTGGTTTCGGGTGAAACAGCCGACGCCCGGCAATGCACTACGCGGTTCGGTCGAGCGCGGACGCATCCTGGTGATGATCGATCGTGGCGACTACTGGCAGTGCGCGTTCGTCATCCCGAAAGGCATGGCCGAGGAGCTGAAGGCCGGCGGGATCGGGTCGATCCGCGACGCCGTGGCAGCCGCCGCGCCGGAACTGGACTTGAGCGACCTGCGCAGCGTGGATGACCTCAAGCTGCTTAGCGTTGCGCTCGATCGGCTGACCTGCTGGCACCGCCCGGGCCTGCTCGCGATCGGCGACGCGGCCCACGCGATGAGCCCGATCGGCGGCGTCGGCATCAATCTCGCCATCCAGGACGCGGTGGCGGCGGCCAACGCACTGGCCGGTCCGCTCGCTCGCGGCGATGACGTTGATCGATTGCTGCACCGGGTGCAGGACCGCCGGCTGCTTCCAACCCGGTTGATCCAGGGCGCCCAGAAGGCGGCGCAGGAACGGATCATCGGCCGCCTGCTCGAACCCGGCCCGCCGCTGAGTGACGCGCCGTGGCTGATCAAGCTGTTGAACAAGGCCCCGCTGCTCCGCCGCATCCCCGGCCGGATGATCGGCCTGGGCGTGCGGCGGGAGCGGGTCGAATCGCCAGACGCTTACGCGGCCTGACCGATGCCCTCGGCCTGCATGGCCTTCTCGAGATTGGCGCGAATGGCCTCGAAGAACTGCTCGGTGGTCATCCACGGCTGGTTCGGCCCGACCAGGATCGCCAGGTCCTTGGTCATGTGGCCGGCCTCGACCGTCTCGACGCAGACCCGCTCCAGCGTCTGGGCGAACTTCACCACCTCAGGCGTGTCGTCGATCCGCCCGCGGAACTTGAGGCCGCCGGTCCATGCGAAGATCGACGCGATCGGGTTGGTCGACGTCGCCTTGCCCTGCTGGTGCATGCGATAGTGACGGGTGACCGTTCCGTGCGCCGCTTCCGCTTCGACCGTCTGGCCGTCCGGGGTCATCAGGACGGAGGTCATCAGGCCCAGCGAACCGAAGCCCTGCGCCACCTGATCCGACTGCACGTCGCCATCGTAGTTCTTGCAGGCCCACACGAACTTGCCGCTCCACTTCAGGGCGGAGGCGACCATGTCGTCGATCAGACGATGCTGGTACTCGATGCCCGCCTTCTCGAAATCCGCCTTGAAGTCCGCCTCGTAGATCTCCTGGAAGATGTCCTTGAAGCGGCCGTCATAAGCCTTGAGGATCGTGTTCTTGGTGCTGAGGTAGACCGGCCAACCGCGCTGCAGGCCGTAGTTGAGGCAGGCGCGAGCGAAATCGCGGATGCTCTCGTCCACATTGTACATGCCCATGGCCACGCCCGAACTCTCGAATTCGAACACCTCGTGCTCGATTACCTGGCCGTCGGCGCCTTCGAACTTCATGGTCAGCTTGCCCGGACCCGGCACTCGGAAGTCGGTCGCCTTGTACTGATCGCCGAACGCATGGCGGCCGACCACGATCGGGTCGGTCCAGCCGGGGATCAGGCGCGGCACGTTGGCGATCACGATCGGCTCGCGGAAGACCACGCCACCCAGGATGTTGCGGATGGTGCCATTGGGCGACTTCCACATCTTCTTGAGGCCGAATTCCTCGACCCGCTGCTCGTCCGGGGTGATGGTGGCGCACTTCACGCCGACGCCATGCTCCTTGATGGCATTGGCAGCATCAACCGTGACCTTGTCCTCGGTTTCATCCCGGTGCTCGACGCTAAGGTCATAATATTTCAGGTCGATGTCGAGGTAGGGCAAGATCAGCCCGTCGCGAATCCACTGCCAGATGATGCGGGTCATCTCGTCGCCGTCGAGCTCGACGACCGGGTTCTTCACCTTGATCTTGGCCATGCGCGTTGCCGTCCTGTTCCTCGGATTTCGATGCTGAATGGATCGGGCGGCGCCCTAGCGCTGGTGGAGCGCTCTGGCAACTTGGGCCCGCAATGGGGTAGGGGCCTTGCCCATGGCTCACTTACCCAACCCCGACAGCAACCTCACCAACATCAAGTGGCGCTTCCCGTCCGTCCACCCGGAAGGTCGCAAATACGTCATGATCGCCGGCGGCGTGACCCTGCTCACCTATCTGCTGGTGAGCCACTTCATCGGCTGGCTGCTGGTCGGCCTGACCATCTGGGTTGCGGCGTTCTTCCGCGATCCGGTCCGAACCACGCCCCTCGACCCACGGCTGATCGTCGCACCGGCCGACGGCCTCGTCACCCACATCGTCCGGGTACCGGCGCCGTCGGAACTCCGCGCCGAGCTGGGCGAGGGCGAGTTCACTCGCGTGTCCATCTTCATGAGCGTGTTCGACGTGCACATCAATCGCTCGCCCATCGCCGGCCGGGTGCGGCGGATCGCCTACGTTCCCGGCAAGTTCGTCAACGCCGACCTGGACAAGGCGAGCGAGGACAATGAGCGGCAGCACTTCGTGGTCGAAAGCGCGGACGGCGTGAAGATCGGATTCACCCAGATCGCCGGCCTGGTCGCCCGCCGCATCCTGGCTTTCGTTGCGGAAGGCGATCAGGTGGTCGCCGGCGAACGGATCGGCCTGATCCGCTTCGGCAGTCGCGTCGACGTGTTCCTTCCGGCCGGCACCGGCTCCCGCCTGCTGCTCGGTCAGCGCTCCATTGCCGGCGAGACGGTGGTGGCGGAACTGGGCGTGGATCCTGGTCTGGCCGGGTCCGCTCAATGAGTCAGGCTCCGCGCGCACCGGGCGGCCTGACGCTGCGGGCCATGATCCCCAACGCCATCACCGCGACCGCGCTGTGCCTCGGCCTGACCGGCGTTCGCTTCGCGATCGGCGGCGAGTGGGAAAAGGCGCTCGCCAGCATTGTCTTCGCCGGTGTGCTCGACGGCCTGGATGGACGAATCGCTCGCCTCCTCAAGGCCAACAGTCGGTTCGGTGCCGAGCTCGACAGCCTGGCCGACAATATCGCGTTCGGGACGGCCCCAGCACTTGTGCTGTTCCTCTGGTCGCTCAAGGACGCCCCGCGGTTCGGCTGGATTGCGGCGCTGGCGTTGGCGGTCTGCTGCGCGCTGCGCCTGGCCCGCTTCAACAGTCGGATCGAAGCGCTGGAGCAACCACACAAGTCCGCCGGCTTCAACACAGGCGTGCCCGCGCCGGCCGGCGCGGGGCTGGCATTTGTCCCCATCTACCTGTGGTTAGTTACTCAAGGGACGGGCCAGGAGCATTGGTTTCGCAGCTGGCCGCTGGTCATGGGGTGGACGTTGTTCATCGCCTTGCTGATGATTTCCAGCCTGCCAACCTACAGCTGGTCATCGCTCCGCATCCGAAGGTCCATGCGGCTGTTCGCCCTTGCGTTTGCAGCGTTGCTGGTCGCAGCCCTTGCCGTGGAGCCTTGGTGGTCCCTGCTGGCTGTCTCCGCCGTTTACCTCGCGACCGTGCCGTTAGGCCTGGCAAGCTACGCCAAAGTCAGGCGGCGACGCGCCAGCGAGGCTCGGCGCGAAACGCCATCCGCGCCTGCGCCGGTCGCGGGCTAAATCTCACAGTCACCGGCCGCGTCATCATCGCCATAGCAAGCGGCGACTCACCACGCAGTGCAGCGCCGACCTTGCCCCAGTTTTCGCCCAGCTCCGCCCGAAGCACATGCACCGAGGCAGCCAGAGCACCAACAAAGGGGAGAGAAGCGAGCACGGTCAGCAGCATGGGGGAATCCTTTGTGCTTTGTCGGTCAACCGTTCCCGATTCGGTTCGTTCCGATACGGACAGATTAACCGTGGTTCTGAGCCGATGTTCGCTCTTTGTTCTTGATGAGTCAAGGGCTCGCTGCACGAAAGCCCGGTTGCACACTCCACCGCTTTGGCTTAGGGGCGCGCTCCTCAACCCCGCATGGGTGGCATCATAGCCCGGTGCGCTGATAGTTTCGACTATTCGCGTTCCCGCCGCCCAAAGGCATAACCGGAAGGAACCATCCCTATGGCGAGCACGCTCGTCACGCTGCAGCAATTGCTTGAGGCCGGCGCTCACTTCGGCCACCAGACCCACCGCTGGAACCCGCGGATGAAGCCGTACATCTTCGGCGACCGCAACGGCGTTCACATCATCGACCTGTCGCAGTCCGTGCCGCTGTTCTCGCGTGCGCTTGATTTCGTTCAGCAGTCCGTCGCCCGCGGCGGCAAGGTGCTGTTCGTCGGCACCAAGCGTCAGGCGCAGGACGCGGTCGCCGAGGCTGCGCGCGTCAGCGGCCAGCACTTCGTCAATCATCGTTGGCTCGGCGGCATGCTGACCAACTGGAAGACCATCAGCAATTCGATCAAGCGCCTGAAGAGCCTTGAGGAGCAACTGTCGGGCGACACCGCCGGTCTGACCAAGAAGGAAGTCCTTCAGCTGACCCGCGAGCGGGACAAGCTGGAAAAGAGCCTTGGCGGTATTCGCGACATGGGCGGCCTGCCTGACGTCATGTTCGTGATCGACACCAACAAGGAAGAACTCGCGATCAAGGAAGCGAACGTGCTGGGCATCCCGGTCGTCGCTATCCTCGATAGCAATTCCAACCCGCAGGGCATTGCGTTCCCGGTTCCGGGTAACGACGACGCAAGCCGGGCCATTCGCCTGTACTGCGAAACGGTGGCCTCGGCCGCCAACTCGGGCAAGGCGGGCGGCGCCCAGTCGCGTGGCCAGGATGTCGGCGAAATGGCCGAACCGCCGATGGAAGCGGCCGTAGCCTGATCTATGCTCCCGCCCGTGGGCGGGAGCATAGTAACACGTTGAGGAAACTGCACCCGCTTACATCCAGGGGTGCGCACCCAAGAGGAAATAATCATGGCTGAGATCACGGCCGCCAGCGTCAAAGAACTGCGCGAGCGCACCGGCGCCGGCATGATGGATTGCAAGAAGGCGCTCGCCGAAACCAGCGGCGAGATGGAACCGGCGGTCGACTGGCTGCGGGCGAAGGGCCTTGCGGCCGCCGCGAAGAAGTCCGGTCGCACCGCCGCCGAAGGCCTCGTCGGCGTGGCCGTCCAAGGCACCCGCGGCGCGGTTGTGGAGGTCAACTCGGAGACGGACTTCGTCGCCAAGAACGAGCAATTCCAGGAGTTCGTGGGGGACGTTGCGCAGCTGGCGCTGGCGGCCAACGGCGACGTGGACGCGCTCAAGTCGGCTCAATACCCTGGCGGCAGCACGGTGGAAGAGAAGCTGACCAACAACATCGCAACGATCGGGGAGAACCAGTCGCTGCGCCGCACGGCGGTGCTCGAGGTCGCGGAAGGCGCGGTGGTCAGCTATGTCCACAATGCCGTCGCGCCGAACATGGGCAAGATCGGCGTGCTGGTCGCCTTGGAAGGCTCGGCTCCCGCCGAGACCCTGCAGACGCTCGGCAAGCAACTGGCTATGCACATCGCGGCTGCCAATCCGCAGGCGTTGCATGCCGACGAGCTGGACGCCGACCTGCTGGAGCGTGAGCGCGCGATTGCGAGTGAGAAGGCGAAGGAAAGCGGCAAGCCGGCCAACATCATCGAGAAAATGGTGGATGGCGCGATCGCCAAGTTCAAGAAGGAGAGCGCGCTTCTGAGCCAGCTGTTCGTCATGGACAACAAGACCCCGGTTAGCGACGTGGTAGCGAGCGCGGCCAAGGAATGCGGGGCGCCCGTGCACCTCAAGGCCTACAAGCGGTTCCAGCTGGGCGAGGGCATCGAGAAGCAGCAGAGCGACTTCGCCGCCGAAGTCGCCGCTGCCGCAGGCCAGAACAAGGCTGCCTGAGGCACATCGGGGTTCGAGCAAAACTCGCTAGGGCGGATCAGACAGAACAGCCTAACGAGTTCGCGGATCGAGCAGAAAAGGAGGGCGGGGCTTCGGCTCCGCCCTTTTCGCATGGGCGGTTGGCATTTGACGGGCACCGCCATAGAAGCGCCCTCGCTCTCGCTGCCACGAAGGACGCCGCCAGCCTCATGACTCGCCCTCGCTTCAACCGCATCCTCCTGAAGCTGTCGGGCGAGGCGCTGATGGGTCCAGGGCAGTTCGGGATCGATCCGGAAACAGTGGCTGGCCTCGCAGCAGAAATCGCGGCCGCCAAGGCGCTTGGGCACGAGCTGTGCCTGGTAATCGGCGGGGGTAACATCTTCCGGGGTATGGCGGCCGCGGCCCGCGGCTTCGACCGGGCGACCGGCGACTACATGGGCATGCTGGCGACGGTAATGAATGCGCTGGCGGTCCAGAATGCACTGGAGAAGCAGGGCGTGGATACGCGCGTGCAATCGGCCATTCCCATGGCTTCGGTCAGCGAACCCTATATCCGCCGCCGCGCGCTGCGCCATATCGAGAAGGGACGGATCGTGATCTTCGCCGCGGGGACGGGTAATCCGTACTTTACTACCGACACCGCCGCCGCCCTGCGCGCCGCTGAGATGGGCTGCGACGCACTTCTCAAAGGTACCAGCGTCGACGGCGTCTACGATGCCGACCCGAAGAAGGTGGCGGACGCCCGGCGATACGACAAGCTGAGCTTTTCCCGAGTACTTGCCGACAACCTGAAGGTAATGGACGCGGCCGCCGTGGCGCTGTGCCGCGACAATGAGATCCCGATCGTCGTGTTCAACATCCGTCAGCCCGGCAACCTCGCCCAGGTGCTGGCGGGTG
>Ga0210040_10005718_pt1 | contig 15732 bp, 10 predicted proteins | sample CryGeyCG12114_NA_FD_185462 | JGI IMG/M metagenome (GOLD analysis project Ga0210040, IMG submission 185462) | Groundwater microbial communities from aquifer - Crystal Geyser CG19_WC_8/21/14_NA (SPAdes) (version 2) | ecosystem: Environmental > Aquatic > Deep subsurface > Groundwater | place: USA... | reverse complement strand
GGCTCGCGTCGATGTCGACGACCACCCCGGCTTCGTCGGCACCGAGGGGCTCAAGGGCGGCCAGCTGCGAGTCGAGCAGCGTCTTCGGCATGAAGTGCCCGGTCCGCGCGCCCAGACGGCCGGCGAGCAGATCGGACGAGCCGTGGAGATAGACGAACTTCGCATCCGGCTCGTATTCACGCAGGACGTCGCGGTATGCGTGCTTCAGAGCGGAGCACGCGACCACGACCGAGCGTTCGAGCTGGGTTTCGGTCTCCATCGCTTTGCCGACGAGATGCAGCCACGGCATGCGGTCTTCGTCGTCCAGCGGGATGTTGGCCGCCATCTTCTCCCGATTCGCGTCGGGATGGTGGTCGTCGGCGTCGATGAAGTCGGCCTCGAGCCGAGTCGCAAGGAGCGATCCGATGGTCGACTTACCGGAACCCGACGGTCCCATAACCACGATCGATCGCACTGCCATGCATCGAGGCTATCGGGGACGCCGCGATTGACCGCATCAGCGCCCTGCGCAGCCGGATCAGGTCAGACTGACGGGGTGATGTCACGGCCCGAGAGCCCCCTCAGACCGACCGTCCGCCAGATCGGCGACGGCATCGTCGTCTGCGCCGCGCGTCCACTCGATATCGCGCCATCCCCGGCGCGGCGTCGACTACTGACGCCCGCCGAGCTGCTCCGATACGAGTCCGCAACGCCCGGCCGAGGCGAAAGTTTCTTCGCGGGTCGGATTCTGGTCCGGGAAGCGGTCGCTGCTCTCACCGGGATGGCCAGGCACCGCGTCGTGATCACGGCCGGCTGTGTCAGGTGCGGCGGACAGCACGGCAAACCGACGGCGGCGGTCGCGGGTGCATCGACCGCCCCGCTCGCGGTCGATATCAGCCATGCGGACGGCGTGACCGTGGCGGGGGCCTCCTTCGCTACCGCACTGGGAATCGACATCGAGGCGGATCGGGACGAAGTCCCCGAGGGACTCTCCCTGCTCGACCCCTCCGTGTTCACGGGACCCACCGCTCATGTCCGGGACTGGACCCGTGTCGAAGCAGTGCTGAAAGCGGACGGACGCGGGCTCACGGTCGATCCAGGATCGGTACGTCTCGACCGTTCAGGCGATCGCCTGAAGGCCGTCATACGGGACAGCGAGCACCGTTACACCGTGATCGACCCCCCGATCATCCAGGGATACGCCGTCTCGATCGCCTTCCGAGGGAACCCGCGCGCATCAGACCGGTAGCGGCGGGAGCTCCCCCGTCATCAACCATCGTTCGAAGAACGCCGGCGCCCCATCCAGTCCGCGCGCCCCCGCGAACGCCACGAAGTCGGCGGTGGAAGCGGAGCCGTGCCGGTGCGCTGTCGTCCAGTCGATGATCAGCTGGCGGAAGGCGGCGTCGCCGATGACCCGCCGGAGCGCGTGCAGAGTCAGCGCCCCTCTTTTGTAGACACGGTCGTCGAACATGTCGGCTGGCCCTGGATCTCCGATGAGGATGTCCGTCGGGAGTAGAGACAGCCGCTGATGGAATGCACGCGCAAGAACCTCAGCGGTGTCGCCGCCCGAGTGCTCGGACCAGAGCCATTCCGCATAGCAAGCGAATCCCTCGTTCAGCCAGATGTCGCGCCACTGCGCGACGCCCACGCTGTTGCCGAACCACTGGTGTGCGAGCTCGTGGGCGATCAGACGCTCGGAGCCCGATGCCCCGTCGACGTGGTTGGAACCGAAGACTGCCATCGCCTGCGCTTCGAGCGGGATCTCGAGAGGATCGGCCGTCACCACCACCGAGAACTGCTCGAACGGATACGGCCCGAACGTCGAGACGAAGAACCGGAGCATGTCGGCGAGCGGCGCGAAGTCGTGGTTGACGCGGCGAGCGAGAGTGGCCGGGTGAATGATTCCCAACGCGGTCCCGTCGACATGGCCGTGCTTCGTGACGTACCTGCCGATCTGCAACGTCGCGAGATAGGCGCTCGTCGGCTCCGGCTGCTCGTAGACACGGGTGATCCTGCCGCCGCTGTCGGACGATTCGCGGAGGTAACCGTTGCCGACCGCCTCGTAGCCGGCATCGGTCCGAATGCGAATCCGGTACCTGGATTTCTCCGCGGGGTGGTCGTTGCACGGAAACCACGTGGACGCTCCGGAGGGCTGCGAGGCGACGAGGACGCCGTCCTCGAGTTCCTCCCAACCGAGCGGCCCCCACTGCGACCTGCGAGGGGCGGGCTTGCCGGAGTACTCGACGGTGACACGCGCCTCGGCCCCGGAGTCCAGGGGCGACGAGAGAGTGACGGTGAGCTTGTGGCCGGTGTGTCGGATGTCGACCGCGCGGACCCCGTCGACCATCACCCGGTCGACGCGCAGCCGGGAGAGATCGAACGAGAGCTGCTGAAGCGGCCTGAGGGCGACGATGTCGAGGTCAGCGACCGCGTTCAGACGGTTGCCGCGCGGCCGATAGTCGAGGTCGAGGTCGTATGCGACGACGTGATACCCGTCGTCACCCAGTCCCGGCAGGTATCGGTCGCCGGCGCTTCCTCCGCCGCCATGGCCGTCCGGAATCACGGCCGCACCGCGTTCCGGGGAGCCGCGCGATATTCGGAGACGCGCACGTCACGCCAGGGCCCGATGGGATTGCCGCTCCACCGGGTGCCGGGAGGCACGAGTTCGCCGCGCATCACGAGCGAAGCGGGGCCGACGATCGCCGATGCCCCCACCCGCGACGCGGGGAGGATCACGCTGTGCGGGCCGAGCGTCGCGCCCGGGTCGAGTACTGCACTGTCGATCGTCATGATCCGATCATGGAACAGATGCGTCTGAACGACGCATCCACGGTTGATGCTCGAGCCGGCACCGAGAGTCACGAGGTCCGCCTCCGGCAACCAGTACGTCTCACACCACACTCCCCGACCGATGCGTGCGCCGAGACTCCTGAGGAACCAGGTGAGCGCCGGTGTCCCGCCCGCGGCAGCGGCGAACCAGGGCGCGGCGACCGTCTCGACGAACGTGTCGGCGAGTTCACTGCGCCAGATGAACGACGACCAGAGCGGATGCTCGCCGGCTCTGATCCGTCCGACGAGGATCCACTTCGCCGCTACCGTCACGGCGGCCGCGACCGCCCCGGCCGCGATCAGGACGACCCCGGAGAGGGCCGCTGCGAGAAGCGGCGAGACATGCATGAGAGCCGCCAGCGTCAGGATGACTGCGACACCGATGGCCCAACTCGCGATGACCGGGATGATGCGGCCCGCCTCCCAGGCCGCGCGCGCGATTCGGAGCCGGACCGGCGGCTCGTAGGTGAGCGCCGCATCAGCGTCGGCTGCGGTGCGGCGCAGCCGGACGGGCGGCGATCCCATCCACGACGACCCTGCCTTGCTTTTCACGGGCGCGGAGGACAGCACCGCCACGAGCCCGTCTTTCGGGACGACGTGGCCGGCGGCCGCCATTCCCGAGTTCCCGACGAAACCGCGCTTGCCGACCTCTGCCCGGGCCAGACGGACATGGCCGCCGCCCAGGTCGTAGCCCGCGACCATCGTGTCGTCGGCGAGGAATGCTCCGTCCTTGATGGTCGTCATCGCGGGGAGGAGAAGGACGGTCGATGCCTCGACCCCGCGGCCGACCCTCGCACCAAGCAGGCGGAGCCACACCGCGGTGAACATCCCGGAGTAGAGAGGGAAGAGCAGGGTTCGGGCCAGATCGAGGAGCCGTTCCGTCGCCCACACCTGCAACCCCACTCTCCCTCGCACCGGGAAGACCCCGGGGCGCAGCCCTACTCCGAGCAGGCGGACGAGGACGCCGACGAGAAGCGCGAGGGTCGTCCCGGCGACCAGCACGGCCGGGATCAGCGCGGGAAGAACCGCTGCTGCGGCTGCTGCGGGTTCGGTGGCGCCGCGGGTCGCCACAAGCAGGAGGCTCCCACCCGCGACGACCGCTGCGACGGGCACGAGCGAGACGCCGAGGGATGCGCCCCCGTAGGCGAGGACCCAGCGCGACCTGCGCGCGGGGCGCTCCTCGGGCCACCACGGTTCCGCCGATCCGATCCGCGCCGCGGGTGACCCCGCCCACCGCTGACCTGCGCGGACTCTGCCGAACACGGCGGAGCCGGGATCGATGTGAGCACGCTTACCGATGCGAGTGCCGGGCAGCAGGGTCGAGCGTGCCCCGACTCGCGCATCCGCGCCGATCCGAACGGCCCCGAGTCGAAGGACGTCGCCGTCGATCCACCAGCCGGAAAGGTCCACTTCCGGTTCGATCGAGGCGCGGGCTCCCACGCTCAGCATCCCGGTGATCGGCGGCAGTGTGTGCAGGTCGGCGTCTTCGCCGATCTTCGCGCCGAGCGCCCTCGCGTAGTAAACGATCCAGGGCGCCCCTGCCAGCGAGGCGGCCCCTACCGCCGACGCTATGGACTCCGCGGCCCAGAGCCGCAGATGCACCGACCCGCCCCGGGGATAGTCCCCTGGCCGGACTCCCGCCAGCAGGGCCCGCGCGGCAAGGACGGCGATCGCCATCTTGCCGAACGGTGTCCCGAGGATGACCAGGGCGGGAATGAGCAGCCACCACGACGCCTGCGGGAGGAACTCCCACCCCATCGGCGCGAGGAGGGTGCCAGCAGCCAGGACGTAGACGAGCCACCGCAGTCCCTCGATCGTCCGGATCAAGATGCTCGACAGCGTCTGCGAGAGCTGAGCGCGGACCGGGACGGGTGCGACGGGTTCGATGCTCGTCTGCTGCGTCGCTGTTCCTGCGCGAGAGCGCAGGTAGCTGAGCATCGCACCGAAGCGAGGGCGGCCGTAGATCTCAGCGACCGCGAACTCGGGGTCGCGTTCGCGGATGCGGGCGACCAGGCCCGCTGCCGCGAGCGAGCCGCCGCCGAGGTCGAAGAAGTTGGCGTCAGCGCCCTCGACCGGCACGCCGAGGATCTTCTGCCACTGGGTTCGCAGCCAGTCCTCGTCTTCGTCGGCTCCGACTGATTCGGCCTGCATGGGCAACGGCCACGGCAGGGCGGCGCGGTCGACCTTGCCGGAGGTGCGCACGGGCAGCGATTCGACGATGGCGAGCACGGGGACGAGCGCGGCAGGGAGAGCCGCGCGTAACCGGGCGAGCGCGCTCGCACGGTCGAAGGATGCAGGGTCGAGGAGAGCGAGGTAACCCACCAGGACTTGCACTCCGGCTGCCGTTTCCCGCACGGCGGCAGCCGCGCCGGAAACGCCGGGGAGCCCTTGCAGCGCGGTCTCGACCTCGCCGAGTTCGATCCGTCGGCCTCCGACCTTGACCTGATCGTCGGCACGACCGTGGAAGATGAGCCCCTCGGGGTCGTAGCGGACGAGGTCGCCGCTCCGGTAGGCGCGATCCCAACCGAGCGTCGGCGCCGAAGCGTACTTCTCGGCGTCTTTCGCGGGGTCGAGATAGCGGGCGAGGCCGACACCTCCGATGATCAGCTCCCCGGTCTCGCCGACACCGACCGGCTGGCCTGCGTCGTCGACGACCGCGAGCTCCCAGCCGTCGAGAGGCAGCCCGATACGGACGGGCTCTCCCGGATGGAGCCTGGCGCCGCATGCGACGACGGTCGCCTCGGTCGGGCCGTAGGTGTTCCAGACCTCGCGATCCTCAGTGGCGAGCCGGTCCGCGAGTTCGGGCGGGCAGGCTTCGCCGCCGAAGATCAGGAGCCGGACGTTCTCGAGCGATTCAGCAGGCCAGAGCGCCGCGAGAGTCGGGACCGTCGAGACGACGTTGATTCGTCTCGTGGTCAGCCAGGGTCCCAGGTCCATTCCGCTGCGTACGAGCTCACGCGGTGCCGGCACGAGGCAGGCGCCATGCCGCCAGGCAAGCCACATCTCCTCGCACGAGGCATCGAATGCGACTGAGAGACCGGCGAGCACGCGGTCGCCGGGCCGAAGCGGCGAGTCTTGGAGGAACATGCGCGCTTCCGCATCGACGAAAGCGGCCGCGGACCGATGCGAGACCGCGACACCTTTCGGGGTGCCCGTCGAACCAGAGGTGAAGATGATCCAGGCGTCGTCCTCCGTCGTCGGCCCGTGGACGGTCTCGACCGGCCGTGAGATTCGCGGGTCGAACAGCGCGACCTGCTCGCCATCTGCCGCCACATATTCGCCCGCCCCCATCACGACACCGGCGACGCCCGCTTCGCCGAAGACCAGCGAAGCGCGCTCTTCCGGATCATCGAGGTCGACGGGAACGTATGCCGCGCCTGCGGCGAGCACACCGAGGATCGACACGTAGAGCTCACGGTTCCCCGACGCCAGGCGCACACCGACCCGATCGCCGCGCTGCACTCCCGCCGCGGCGAGGAGAGACGCGACCGCCGCTACTTCCACCATGAGCTCGCGATAGCTGAGCGCTCCTCTACCGTCTTCGAGCGCGGACGACTCCGGATGCGCTCGCGCGGTGTCGCGCACGATGTCGAGAAGAGTGCGCGGCGAAGGCGTCGCTCCCGTTCCTCGCAACACTCCTGCTTCGCCGACCATGGCACCCTCCCCGGTCCGTGCCGGCACCCGAGCGCCGGCCATCGGCGCACAAAGCTACTCACGGCAGGTGAACAGAAGCGGTCGATGCCCCCCCACAATTGGGCTTAGCGGCTTTGTCGGCGCTTTCATAGGCTGCCGACTGTCATTAATTGCAATTGATTAGATTTCGGGTAATTCTCCATGGCGCTTTACGAGCTCCTCCGGCCGTCCATGCGGCTCTGGCACGCCCGCCTGCTTGCGCAGGCGCTTTCGGTCCCCCAGCCTTCCGGGCCTCCGCGCTCCGCTGTCGACCGGGGCGCCGTCGACCGAGTGCTTCTCGTCGGCAACGGCCCGCTGCACGGATGGGGTGTGGTCTCGCACGACGTCTCCGCCGTCGGGCACCTCTCTCGTACACTGACCACGGTCACCGGCCGCGAGACCGTGGTCGATTACGTGGGCGACGAGCGCATGACCACCGCCACCTCACTCGAGTGGCTCGGTGAGCGAGCCGGCGACGGCTACGACGTCGTCGTTGTCGTGCTGAGCATGAACGACGCTCTGCGACTCACGCCCGTCGACCGCTTCGCGCACCACTACGGCCGTCTGGTGCAGCGCCTCGTCGCCGATCTCGACCCGCGAGCGGAAGTCGTGTTGATGACCCTGCCGAACGTGAGCCGTTACGCGCTCGTGCACGGCTGGGCAGGCGCGGTGGCGGCTCGACACGCGCAGCGCCTTTCGAAGCAGGTCCGCCGCACCGCCGACGGCCTCGACCGCGTGCGCGTCGTCGACGCTCCCTTCGAGCACTTCAAAGCCGACCGACCACACGGCTCCTCCGAGTTCTACGCTGACTGGGCGAACCAGGCCGCCGTCACCATCGTGCCCCTGCTCGAGAAGGTCCGCGAGGTCAAACCGGCTACGCCCGATGAGCGTCCGGAGCGCTCGGCCCTCGTACAGGCGGCTACCGCGACACCGGATCCCGCGCTTGTCAGAATCTCGCAGCAGGCGAAGGAACGGTTCGGCGTCGCGATCGCCGGCGTCAGCCTCGCCGACGGCGACCGGATCGCGGTCGCTGCGCAGACCGGAGGCGCACCAGCGAGCATGCCGAGGTCGTTGATGTACTGCGGCTCCGTCTTCGGCACCGACGCTCCCGTCGTCATTCCCGACCGAAGTCTCGACCCCCGATACCGGGACAGTGAGCTCATCGATCTGCTCGGCACCCCGTTCTACACCGGACTCCCGCTGCACGCTGCGGATGGCTCCGTCGTTGGGGCGTTCTGCGTTCTTGACACGGTGACGCACAACGAAGACTTCGTCCCGGTGACCGAGCTGGCTCCGTTCGCAGCGCAGGCCGAAATGGAGCTCCAGCGGATCGCGTCGAGCGCAGCACCTCTGGTGGAGACCAGCCGCACCTCCGCGAGCTGAGCACCTGGCGCTCCTACCTATTCGGAGCGTCGCGATCTGGATATCGCCGGCCTCGGTTGCCGCGAATCAGTGCTGATGCAGGTGGTGGACGACAGCGTGCCCCTTACCGCGGCTGATCAGCCAGCGGTTGACCGGGGTGGTGACGACGAAGGCGAGTGCGAGAGCGCCTGCGAGGGAGAACCAGAACAACGGCGAGCCGATTCCGGCGTCCATCGCACCGGGAACCGCGAGCATCGCAGTGTTATCGATCAACTCCATCACGGTGATCGAGACGGTATCGGCCGCCAGGGCGACTTTGATCGCGCCGCTGAAAGGGACTCCCGCGCGGAGTACTCCGCGCATCGTGAAGGCGTATCCGAACAGGAAAGCAAGCGCGATCGAGAGGATCACCGTGCCGAGGTTGTGCATACCCAAGCTCGTACCGATGACCATTCCCAGAATTTCACCGATCGCACATCCCGTGAGGCAGTGCAGAGTCGCCTGCGCAGCGGACCGCCACGACACGGCGTTCTTTTCAAGCTCCCCGCCAGTGTGCCGATGATGATCGTGCATGATCCTTCTCTCCTTCAACTTATACCCCCTAGGGGTATGGCGATGATCGTAGCCCATTGAGCCGGGCTCGGAACCGGGGACTTCTCTCCGCATGAAATTGCCGGCGGTGCAGGCGTTGCGTCGAACTGGGAAGGCTCCGTCCCCTGGCGCTAGCCTGGAACCGACCTTTCCCCTGACTGGAAGACGGAACCGTGGCTACAGACGCAGCGAAGGCGAACATCGGCGTAGTCGGCCTGGCGGTGATGGGCTCGAACCTCGCCCGGAACCTCGCCAGCCGCGAGGGCAACACGGTGGCGGTGTTCAACCGCTCCCCCGAGAAAACGGACGCGCTCACCGCCGAGCATCCCGAGGCCGGTTTCCTCGCGACGAAGAGCTACGAAGACTTCGCCGCCTCGCTGACCACTCCCCGCACCGCGATCATCATGGTCAAGGCCGGCCGCGGCACCGACGCCGTGATCGACGAGCTGACCAAGGTCTTCGAGCCCGGCGACATCATCGTCGACGGCGGGAACGCGCTGTTCACGGACACGATCCGGCGCGAGAAAGCAGTGCGGGAGACCGGCATCAACTTCGTCGGCGCCGGCATCTCCGGCGGCGAAGAAGGCGCACTGAACGGGCCGTCGATCATGCCCGGCGGCTCCGCCGAGGCCTGGGAGACGCTGGGACCGATCCTCAAGTCGATCGCCGCAGTGGCCGAGGGCGAGCCGTGCGTCACCCACGTCGGCACCGACGGCGCCGGTCACTTCGTCAAGATGATCCACAACGGCATCGAGTACGCCGACATGCAGCTCATCGCCGAGGGCTACGATCTCATCCGCCGTGGAACCGGCAAGTCACCCGCCGAGATCGCCGACATCTTCGCCGAGTGGAACCGCGGTGAACTCGAGAGCTACCTCATCGAGATCACTGCCGAGGTACTGCGCCAGGTCGACGCCGAGACCGGCGAGCCGCTCGTCGACGTCATCCTCGACCAGGCCGGAGCCAAAGGAACGGGCGCCTGGACAGTGCAGACCGCCCTCGACCTGGGCATCCCGGTCTCGGGTATCGCCGAAGCCGTGTTCGCGCGCTCGCTGTCCTCGAAGCCCGCCCAGCGCGAAGCCTCGAGCGATCTTCCCGGCCCGGCCGAGGAATGGACGGTCGACGACATCGACGGCTTCATCGAAGACGTCCGTCTCGCCCTCTACGCGTCGAAGATCATCGCCTACTCGCAGGGCTTCGACGAGATCGTCGCCGGCGCCGAGCAGTACGGCTGGGATATCGAAAAGGGCGACATCGCGAAGATCTGGCGCGGCGGCTGCATCATCCGCGCGCAGTTCCTGAACCGCATCACCGACGCCTACGCCGAAAACCCGGGGCTCGTAGCACTGCTGACGGCACCCTTCTTCCGCGAGGCGCTCACCACCGCGGAGCAGGCGTGGCGCCGCGTGGTGATCGCCGCGGTTCAGGGCGGCATCCCCTCCCCCGCGTTCTCGTCATCCCTCGCCTACTACGACGGGCTGCGGGCTGACCGTCTCCCCGCTGCTCTCGTGCAGGGACAGCGCGACTTCTTCGGCGCGCACACCTACAGGCGCGTCGACAGGGAAGGCACCTTCCACACTCTGTGGAGCGGCGACCGCACCGAGATCGAGGCTGTCGACACCCACTGACACCGCAAACAGCCCGTGTCGAGCCGCGGTCTGTAGCGTTCACGCCGTGAGTATCGCAGTGGTTACCGGAGGCAGCGCGGGCCTTGGCCGCGCCATCGTTCGAGAGTTCGCCGACCGCGGCTGGGACGTCGCAGTCCTCGCTCGAGGTGAGGACGGGCTCGCGGCCACCGTGGCCGAGGCGCAAGCCAAAGGCGTCCGCGCGATCGCCATCTCGACCGATGTCGCCGACCGGGAGGCCGTCGAGAGGGCGGCGTCCCGCGTGGAGAGCGAGTTGGGTCCCATCGATGCGTGGGTCAACAACGCGATGGTCGGTGTCTTCAGCGAGTTCCTCGCTACCGAGCCCGACGACTTCGAGCGTGCCATGCAGGTCAACTTCTTCGGCTTCGTCAACGGCACACGCGCAGCGCTATCCCGCATGACCGAACGCGACCGCGGCACCGTCGTCCAGATCGGGTCCGCGCTCGCCCATCGTGGCATCCCCCTGCAGTCGTCGTACTGCTCGGCGAAACACGCCATCACGGGCTTCAACGAGAGCATCGTCACCGAGCTGCTGCACAAGGGCTCCGCCGTGACCGTCTCGCAGGTCGACATGCCCGCGATGAACACGGTCCAGTTCAGCTGGGTCAAGTCGAAGTTGCCGGACCACCCCCAACCGGTGCCGCCGATCTTCCAGCCCGAGATCTGCGCCGCCGTCGTGGTCGACACCGCCGAGAAGCCACGCCGCCGTACCTGGGTGGGCGAGCCGACCGTCTTCACCATCCTCGGCAACCGCTTCGGAAGCCGCATCGCCGACGCGCGCCTCGCGAAGAGCGGATTCTCCGGCCAGCAGGCTGAGGAGCTCGACGTGCCGATGCTCGGAAACAACCTTCACGAGCCGATCGCCGGCGACCATGGCGCGCACGGCGTGTTCGGCGACCAGGCCCGGTCAGGCTCGCTGCAGACCTGGGCGATCCGTAACCGCCCCGCCGCCTACGCGGCCGCCGGCATCGCGGCGACCGGGCTCGCGGCCGTCGTCGGCAGGCTTGCCGCTCGCGTTCTCCGCTAAGCGCCCTGATACGAGGAAGAGGGGCCCGGCCGCCGAAGCGACCGGACCCCTCTTCCTGCTTCTAGTCTTACTGCTGGGTCAGCGGGGCGAGCGTCTCGTTGTCCGCGTAGACCTCTACCGCGTTGTCCGCGGTCACGACGACCGGGTCGAGGTAGAAGGTCGGGACCTCGATCGAACCGTTGTCCTCTTCGGCGTTGGTCTCGGCCTCGTCACCGGCTGCAAGGGCGTTGATCATGTCGATCGTCTGCGCGATGAGCTTGCGCGTGTCCTTGTAGATGGTCATGTACTGCTCACCCGACATGATGAGCGGGATCGACGCAGCCTCGGAGTCCTGCCCGGTGACGACGATCGGGCCCTTCGCCGCGGTCGAGACGGACTGGATCGCGGCACGCGCGAGGGTGTCGTTCGGGGACAGGATCCCGTTGATGTTCGTGTCACCCTGGTACGAGCCCTGGAGGACGGTGTCCATACGGGTCTGAGCCTCGGCCGGGTCCCACTCAGCGGTCTGGACCTGCTCGAAGGTGGTCTGACCGGAGACGACGACGAGGGTTCCGTCATCGATCTTCGGCTGGAGGACGTCCATCGCACCGTTGAAGAACACCGAGGCGTTCGGGTCAGTGGCAGCACCGGCGATCAGCTCGATGTTGTAAGTGTCCTGGTCGGGGAACTTCGCGGCGAGACCGTCGAGAAGGGCCTGGCCCTGCTCCTGGCCGACCTTGAAGTTGTTGAACGCGACGTAGTAGTCGACGTTCTCGGTGTCGGAGATCAGGCGGTCATAGGCGATGATCGTGACACCCTGGTCGCGGGCCTCTGCAACCTGCGCTCCGAGCTGCTTCGCATCGTTCGCACCGATGACGATGACCTTCGCGCCGTCCTGGATCATCGCGCTGATCTGGGCCTGCTGGTCGGGAACCGGTGAGGTCGAACCGGCGTACTGCACGTTCGGCTCGTAGCCCGCTTCGGTGAGCGACTCGGTGAAGATCTCACCGGCGATGGTCCAGTTCTCGCTGGTCTTGTCCGGCAGGGCAACGCCGATGACGGAGCCTTCTTCGAAGCCGGCAGCGGCGTCGCTGCTTCCGGTGTCTCCACCCCGGCTAGCCGAGTCGGAGCAGCCCGCAAGGGCGAACACGGCGGCGGTGGCGACCGCCGTGACCGTGATCATAGCTTTGCGCATCGTTGCATCTCTTTCATATATCTGTTGGTGCGGGAGTTGGGGCGGTGCGCCCCGTTTGCCGACCTGAACCTCAGGGGTTCGGGACGGTGCTTTGGGGCCGAGACGATGCCTCGGCGGAGTCGCTGGCAGGCGACACATCGGGACGGTCGGTCACGGCGAGGTCGCCGCCCGGCCGACGGAAGCGGCCGATGAGGGACAGTCCGCCGTTGCGCTTGCTGAGCACGTCGAGCGCGACCGCGACGAGAAGGACGAGGCCCTTGATGATCTGCACCTTGTCACTCGAAACGCTCATCAGCTGAAGACCGTTGTTCAGGACGGCGATGACGAGACCACCGATGATCGAACCGATCACCGTTCCGATACCGCCCGAGACGGCCGCACCACCGATGAAGACTGCTGCGATCGCGTCGAGCTCCCAGCCGGTTCCGTCCGAAGGGCCCGTTCCGAGCGAACGAGACACGTACACGACCCCGGCGAGCGCGGCGAGCACTGACATGTTCATCATGACGAGGAAGTTCGTCCGACGGATATTGACACCGGAAAGCTCGGCTGCGTGCCAGTTGCCGCCGACCGAGTAGATGTGGCGACCGGTCACGGTGTTGTTCGTGATGAAGGAGTAGAGGAGGACGAGCAGCACCAGGATGATGCCGGGGATCGGGAAGCTCGTGCCAGGGCGGCCCGTTGCGAACAGGTAGGTCGCGAATGCGACGACCAGAACGAGCAGTACGACCTTGAGGATGCTGACCCACCTGGGCGCCATCACGGCACCCATCTCGCGCTGACGGCGACGCGTGCGGAGTTCGCTCCAGACCACGAGAACCGCGGCGAGGATTCCGAGGAGCACGGTGCCGTTGCTGAACGGGAAGTAGGGCGGGAAGTCGGGGATGTAGCCGCCACCGATGTATCCGAGGTAGTCGGGCACGGTCTGCGGGGTTGAGCGGCCGACGAACTGGTTCGCGCCGCGGAAGATCAGCATGCCCGCGAGGGTGACGATGAAGGCGGGGACGCCGACGTAGGCGACCCAGAAACCTTGCCATGCACCGACGAGTGCTCCGATGACGAGCGCGATACCGATCGCGATGAGCGACATGAGGACACCCTTGGTGACCTCGGCCGACTCACCCGACACCTGCCAGGCGGAGTCGATCGACTTCAACATGGTCACCGTGACGATGTTCGAGAACGCCGCGACCGAGCCGACGGAGAGGTCGATGTGTCCGGCGACGATCACCATGACCATGCCGATCGCGAGGATCAGCACATAGGCGTTGGCGCGGACGATGTTGATGACGTTGCCCGGGTCGAGGGTCTTGCCACCGGTGAGGACCTCGAAGATGAGGATGATCAGCACGAGCGCGCCGAGGATGCCGAACTGTCGGAGCCCTGCACCACCGCCGCCGAACATCTTGCCGAGGTCGCGGATACCGCCGGACTTCTTGGCGGGCGCTGTCGTGTCGGTCATCAGGCGACGTCCTTCTTCCGGTTCGAGGTCATGCTTTTCATGAGGGTCTCGGGGTTGGCGTGGTCGGCGGGGAGCTCATCGGTGATCTGACCCTCGAAGATCGTGTAGATGCGATCGGCCACACCGAGCAGTTCGGGCAACTCGGACGAGATGAGGATGACGCCGGCGCCGTTCTCCGCGAGTTTGCGGATGATCTGGTAGATCTCGGTCTTCGCACCGACGTCGATTCCGCGGGTCGGCTCATCGAGGATCAGCAGGCGCGGGTCGGTGAACATCCACTTCGCGAGGACGACCTTCTGCTGGTTTCCGCCGGAAAGCTTTCCGACCCCTTCATCGACCGTCGGAGTCTTGATCCGCAGCGACTGCCGGTACTCGTCGGCGATGGCGTGCTCTTTGTACGGGTTGATGCTGCCGAGTCGCTTGCTGGAGATCTTCGAAAGCTTCGCCGAGACGACGCTCGTCTTGATGTCGTCGAGAAGATTGAGTCCGAGCGCTTTGCGGTCTTCGCTGACGTAGGCGATGCCGTGCTTGATCGCGTCCTGCACGTTGCGGATCTGGATCTCTTCGCCGTCCATGTAGACGCGACCGCCGACCTTGGTCCCGTAGGACTGGCCGAAGATACTCATCGCGAGTTCGGTGCGTCCTGCGCCCATGAGGCCGGCGAAGCCGACGACCTCACCACGTCGCACGGTGAAGTTCGACTGCTTGGCGACGAGTCGGTCTGCGACGAGCGGGTGACGGACGGTCCAATCTCGGATCTCGAAGAACACCTCGCCGATCGACGAGCCGTCGTGCCCGGGGAAGCGGTTCTCGAGGTTCCGGCCGACCATGCCGCGGATGATGCGGTCCTCATCGACGCCATCGGCCGCCACATCGAGAGTCTCGATGGTGTGGCCATCGCGGATGATCGTGATCGAGTCGGAGATCGCCTCGATCTCGTTGAGCTTGTGGCTGATCATGATCGACGTGATCCCGCGGCCCTTCAGCCCGCGAAGCAGGTCGAGGAGGTGCTGCGAGTCGCCTTCGTTGAGCGCTGCGGTGGGCTCGTCGAGGATCAAGAGCTTGACGTTCTTGTTGAGCGCCTTGGCGATTTCGACCAGCTGCTGCTTGCCGACACCGATGCTCTTGATCTTCGTGTCGGGATCGTCGCTCAGACCGACGCGGGCGAGCAATTCGACCGCGCGGAGATGAGCGGCTTTCCAGTCGATGGATCCCTTGCCGTTACGCCCCTTGCGCGGCTCGTTACCCAGGAAGATGTTCTCGGTGATCGACAGCTCGGGGATCAGCGCGAGTTCCTGGTGGATGATGACGATTCCGGCGGCCTCGCTCTGCTTGATGCCGTCGAACTGCACGACCTCGCCGTTGTAGACGATGTCGCCTTCGTAGGAACCGAACGGGTAGACCCCCGAAAGCACCTTCATGAGCGTCGACTTGCCGGCGCCGTTCTCGCCGCAGATCGCATGGATCTCGCCGGCGTTCACACGGAGGTCGACCGTGTCGAGTGCGATGACGCCGGGAAAGCGTTTGGTGATGCCTCGCATCTCGAGGATGGCGGGAACAGCCGACACCATCGTGACCTCCTTGTCGTGGAACGAACGAACCGCTGAATTTCAAAACCGATGAGACCGTAGTCACGGCCCGCGTTGGCGTCAACTCTTGAAGCCAACACAACCTGAAAGGTGACATTACGCCCCTAGATGGCTCGAATTGGCGTCAACTAATCAACGCAACGTAACGATCTGGTCACGTCTGCGTTCAGCTGACTCCTGAAGGATGCCTTGTTCTTCTACGTCGCCCATGCGTCGGTAAACTCCTCGCGTGACGAGTCGACGGCCGACCCCAGGTTCTCAGACGTCACTGCGTGAGGCGAACAGGGCACGCGTCGTCGATACGCTCAAATTGCACGGCCGCTTGACACAGGTCGAGCTCGCGGGAGTGACGGGACTCTCCCCCGCCACCGTCTCGAACATCGTCAAGGAGCTCTCCACTT
>Ga0210040_10005716_pt1 | contig 15732 bp, 13 predicted proteins | sample CryGeyCG12114_NA_FD_185462 | JGI IMG/M metagenome (GOLD analysis project Ga0210040, IMG submission 185462) | Groundwater microbial communities from aquifer - Crystal Geyser CG19_WC_8/21/14_NA (SPAdes) (version 2) | ecosystem: Environmental > Aquatic > Deep subsurface > Groundwater | place: USA... | reverse complement strand
CGCATCATGTTCGCGATCGCATTGCCGCCCGCGCCGCCGACGCCGATCACGGCGATCTTCGGGGTCAACTCGTCCACATCCGGAGCGAGAAATTCGATGCTCATCGCCTTGTTACTCCAACGCCGGCCCGGCTGCCCGCGCAGCCCCCGTTAACCGTTAACACTAACTCTCAACGGTGCCACCGCAAAAAAGTGGCAGAACCGCCTCAACGTTCAATAATTTGCCCGCGCCGCCTGGATCAGCTTGCGCATCATGCCCATCCCCTTCTGGCGATGCACCGTCTGCTGCGACATGGTGATCGCCCTGAGGTCGATCGGGTTCGCCGCCGCATAGAACGCAAGGCCGGCGAGCGTTGCGAACGCCGGGCCCCCATGCGCTTCGGGCAAGGCCGTCATGCCGCGCGGACGCCCGATCCGCACCGACCGGCCGAGGGCCTGCTGCGCGTAATCGGCGACCCCCTTCAGCTCGGCGCCGCCGCCGGTCAGCACCACCTGGCGCCCGACCGGCCCTTCGAACTTCAGCGCCGCCAGTGCCTTCCTGATCTCGCCCATCTGGTGCTCCAGCCGCTGGCGGATCACGCCGATCAGCTGCGCCTTGGTGATCTGCTGCCCGACATCGCCCGACCCGTCTTCCGCCGCGATCGGCATCACCGGGATCATGTCGTGATTGTCGCGCGGGGAGGCGTTGGCCGAGCCATGGAAACACTTCATCCGCTCGGCTTCCTGCCGACGGGTGCCGAATGCGGAGGCGATATCGTCGGTGATGTCCGACGCGCCCATGGGAATGGAGGTCAGGCCAACCAACATGCCGCCGGCGAACAGGGACACGTTGGTGATGCCGGCGCCCAGCTCCACCAGCGCCACCCCCAGCTCGCGCTCTTCATCGCTGAGGCACGACAGGCCGGTGGCGACCGGTGCCGCGATGATCGCCTTCACCTCCAGATGCGCCGACCGGACGCAGAGGTCCAGGTTGCGCACCGGCGAGCCGTCGGCCGCCACGACGTGGATGTGGACCCCCAGGCGATCGGCATGCAGGCCCAGCGGCGTCTTGACGCCAGTCAGCCCGTCCAGCGTGTAAAGCGCCGGCTGCGCGTGCAGCACCATGCGTCCCTGCGGATCGATCGCATTGCGCCCGGCGGCGAGCAGCGCGTCGATGTCGCCCTGCTCCACCCGGTGCCCGCCCAGCTCGAACTCCACCTCGGCGACGTCGCTGACCAGCCCGCCGGCGGAAAAGCCGACCCACACGTTCTCAATGTTGAGACCCGCGATCCGCTCCGCCTGTTCCACCGCCTCGCGCACCGCCGCTTCGGTGGCCGCCATGTCGGCGATATAACCACGCTTGACGCCGCGGCTCTCGCGCTGGCCGGTGCCGAGCACGATCAGTTCGCCGCCATCGCCTTTCTGCGCGATCATCGCCGACACCTTCGACGAGCCGATGTCGAGCGCGGTGATCAGCCCCTCGGGCGCTACCTTGGCCATCTGTCTACCCCTCCGTTCCCGCAGCCACCGCCCCCGCGGTCTGCGCAGGCGCCCGGGCGGGAAGCGCCGCCCCGTCGTCGCTGACGCTGTGCGCCAGGCTCGCGCCCGGCTTGCGCGCCACCAGCTTGGTGGGATCGCGCATGTCGAAGCGGATCCAGCCACGCCCGAGCAGCGGCCGCGCGCCATCCATCTGCGCGAACTTGATCAGCGCACCATTCGCCCCCTCCTCCGGCAGCGCCAGCGTTTCGCCGCTGTCAAAGGTCAGGTCCCAGCGCCGGTTGCCGATCCACGTCGCCGCCCGGATGCGCGGCTTCAGCGCGGGCGCCGCGGCGAGCAGCGCCTGATAGTCCGCCTCCTGCCGGTCCGCACCCGGGCCGATCACCAGTGGCAGGTCGGGCATCGCGTTCGCGTCCACCGGCTCCAGCAGCACCCCGTCCTTGTCGATCAGCGTCAGCTCGCCGCGATCCTGCCACACCGCCGCCGGCGTGCGTTCCACGATGTCGACCAGCAGCGTGTCGGGCAGCCGCCGCGACACGTGCGCGTCGGCGATCCAGCCATAGCGCAGCAGCTTCTGGCGTACCGCCTCCAGGTCGACCAGCGGCATCGCCGTGCTTTTCTGGTCCAGCGCCACGGCATAGACGCTCATCCGGTCCATGCGGTGCAGCCCCGTCACCTCGATCTGCTCCACCCGGAACCCGGCGCGCCCCGCGCCTTCGGCAACGGCGGTGCCGATCATGCCGGGAATGCCGATCCAGGTTGCGGCAACACAAACGGCAGCAACGCCGAGACCGGTGATCATCCAGGTCGCCGCGGTTTTCAGCGTCGCTTCGCTGACCGGCAGCATGCCGACCAGCCGGTCCATCGCCGACACTTTCGCGACCGGCTGCTTGCGGCGCGGCTGCGGCCGTTTGGGGGGCGGCCCGCGTTTGATGGTGCGGCTCATGCCCCGGTGCCGCCCGGCGACGCTATCGCCTCGTCGACGATCGCCTGCACCAGCTCGGGATAGCTCATGCCCAGGTGCCGCGCCTGCTCAGGCACCAGGCTCAGCGGCGTCATGCCCGGCTGCGTGTTGACCTCCAGCAGGAACAGCCCGTCGACCCCGCGCTCGTCGTCCCAGCGGAAGTCGGACCGCGACGCGCCCTTGCAGCCGAGGAGGCGATGCGCCTCCAGCGCCACCGCCTTGCACGCTTCCGCGATCGCGTCGGGGATCGGCGCCGGGAAGACGTGCTCGGTCATGCCATCGGTGTATTTGGAGTCGTAATCGTAGAAGCCGCTCTTGGGCCTCAGCTCCGTGACACCCAGCGAGCGGTCGCCGAGCACCGCCGTGGTCAGTTCGCGGCCGCGGATGAACGGTTCGGCGAGCAGTTCCTCGAACTCCTGCCACGGCCCCGCTGCGTCGCGCGAAATCGGGTTGCCGTAATTCCCGCCGTCCGTGACGATCGCCACCCCCACCGACGATCCCTCGTTGACCGGCTTCACCACGTAAGGGCGCGGCAGCGGATCGCCCGCGTACAGGTCCTCCGATCGCACCACCCGGCCGCCCGGCATCGGCACGCCGTGAGGCACCAGCGTCTGCTTGGTCAGCTGCTTATCGATCGCGATCACCGACGTCGCTAGCCCCGAATGCGTGTAGCGCAGGCCAATCAGGTCCAGCATGCCCTGGACGCTGCCATCCTCGCCGGGTGTGCCATGCAGCGCGTTGAACACCAGGTCCGGCTTCGCCTCGGCCAACCGCGCCGCCACGTCGCGACCCATGTCGATGCGCGTGACGCGATGCCCCAGCCCTTCCAGCGCATCGGCGACGCCGGCGCCCGACATCAGCGACACCTCGCGCTCGGCCGACCAGCCGCCCATCAACACGGCGATATGAAGGCTCATGCCGGCAGCCCCACGCGCTGAATCTCCCATTCTAGCTCGACGCCGCTATGCGCCTTCACCCGCTCGCGGACCGTGTCGCCCAACGCCTCGATCTCGGCGCTCGTCGCTTCGCCAGTGTTGAGCAGGAAATTGCAATGTTTCTCGCTCACCTGCGCGCCGCCGAGGGCAAGGCCGCGGCAACCAGCCGCGTCGATCAGCGCCCACGCCTTGTGGCCGGCCGGGTTCTTGAAGGTCGAACCGCCCGTGCGACTGCGCAGCGGCTGCGACGCTTCGCGCTCGGCCGCGATGCGATCCATCTCCGCGCCGATCGCGGCAGGCTCGCCGGGCTCGCCCCTGAACGTGGCGCTGGTCACCACGCAGCCGTCGGGCAGCTCGCTGTGGCGATAGCTATAGCCCAGTTCCGCCGCCGTCAGTGTCCGCTGCTCGCCCGAGCGCAGCACCACGTCCGCCTCGACCAAGATTTCCTTCACCTCGCGGCCATAGGCACCGCCGTTCATCCGGACGAAGCCGCCGACAGTGCCGGGGATCGACCGCAGGAACTCGATGCCGGCGATGCCAGCGTCGCGCGCGCTGGAGGAGACCAGGATGCCGCTGGCGCCGCCGCCGCAGCGCAAGGTCGTCGCGTCGAGCCGCTCCACGCGCGCAAACGGCTTGCCCAGCCGCGCCACCACGCCGCGCACGCCGCCGTCGCGAACGATCAGGTTTGAGCCGAGCCCCAAGGCCATCACCGGCACCCATCCGGGAAGAGACGCCAGGAAGCGCGACAGCGCTTCGGCGCTGGCGGGCTCGAACAGAAGCTCCGCCGCCCCGCCCGTCTTGAACCAGGTCAGCGGCGCAAGCGATGCGTCCGAGGTCACTCGCCCTTCCGGTTCCGGGATCGTGAAGCGGCCCGACGAAAGCGCGACGTCGAACCGGCCGGGGCTCACCTCGGCAAAGGCGGCCGCGCTCATGCCGGCACCACCCGGTTGGCGGTGATCGCCGCCGCGAGCCCTGCTGCCCAGCGGGTGATGTCGCCGGCCCCTAGGCAGACGATCATGTCGTCGGCCTGCACCGTATCGGCGAGCTCCTGCGCGAGGTGGTCGGCGTCCGCCACCACCGCCGCCGACCGATGACCACGCCGCTTCAGCCCCTCCACCAACGCGTCGGCACTGACGCCTTCGACCGGCGCTTCGCCCGCCGCATAGACCGGCGTCACCAGCACCCGGTCGGCGTCGTTGAAGGCGGTCTGGAACTCTTCCATCAGATTGCCGAGCCGCGAATAGCGGTGCGGCTGCACCACGGCGATCACCCGCCCCTGCGCACCCTCACGCGCGGCGGCAAGAACCGCGCGTATCTCCACGGGATGATGGCCATAATCGTCGATCACCGTTACCGCACCGCCGTCCAAGGCGACCTCACCGACCTTGGTGAAGCGCCGCTTGACGCCGCCGAACGCGTGGAAGCCCTTCTGGATCGTCGCGTCGTCGATGCCCAGTTCCAGCGCCACGCCGACCGCCGCCAGCGCGTTCTGGACATTGTGCCGCCCCGGCATCGGCAGCTCGATGCCCTCGATCGAGCGAGTGCGCCCGTCGCGCTCGCGAATGATCGCCTCGAAGCGGTTGCCCCCGGGAATCGGCTGCACGTTGACGCCACGCACGTCGGCCTGCGCCGAAAAGCCATAGGTCACCACCCGCCGGTCGCGCACGCGCGGCAGGATGTTCTGCACCTCGGGGTGGTCGAGGCACAGCACCGCCGCGCCGTAGAAGGGGACGTTCTCGACGAACTCGACGAACGCATCCTTGACCGCGTCGAAGCTGCCGTAATGATCGAGATGCTCGGGATCGATGTTGGTCACCACCGCGATCCTGCCGTCGAGACGCAGGAAGCTGCCGTCGCTTTCGTCCGCCTCGACCACCATCCAGTCGCTCGCACCCAGACGTGCGTTCGACCCGTAACTGTTGATGATTCCACCATTGATGACGGTGGGATCGATCCCGCCCGCGTCGAGCAGCGCCGCCACCATCGACGTGGTGGTGGTCTTGCCATGCGTTCCTGCCACCGCCACCGTGGATTTCAGCCGCATCAGCTCGGCCAGCATCTCCGCGCGCCGCACCACCGGGATGCGCCGCTCCAACGCCGCCTCGACTTCGGGGTTCGACCGCACGATCGCAGTGGACACCACCACCACGGCCGCGTCGCCGAGATTGTCGGCGCGGTGGCCGATCGCGACGGCAATGCCCTTGTCGCGCAAGCCCTGCACCACATAGCCTTCGGCGACGTCCGACCCTTGCACGGAGTAGCCGAGGTTCTTCATCACCTCGGCGATGCCCGACATGCCGATGCCGCCGATGCCGACGAAGTGGATCGTGCCGATGTCGGTGGCGACGCCGGTCATGCAAACGCCGCCTTGGGCTTGGCCGCAACGCTGACCGGCAGCGCCGAACGCGGCGCGCCGAGGCTTTCCACCAGGTCGGCAAGGTCGCTCACCGCACCGGCGCGCCCGACGCTCTTCGCTCGCGAGGCGGCATTCTCCAGCGCCGCGGGATCGAGGCCGAGCCGCTGCATCTGTTTGGCGAGTTCGACCGGCGTGAAGGTCGTCTGCGGGATGGTGCGCGCGCCGCCCGCTGCCGTCATCTCGCGCGCGTTCGCCGTCTGGTGATCGTCGGTGGCGCCCGGCAGCGGCACCAGGATGGCGGGCCGCCCCGCCGCCGTCAGCTCGGCGATCGTCGATGCTCCCGCGCGCGCGATCACCAGATGCGCCCAGGCAAGCTGCTCGGGCATATCGGGCAGATAGGTGGCGAGTTCCGCGGCGATCTGATGCTCGGCATATTTCGCGCGTGCCGCATCGATGTCCTCGATCCGCGCCTGATGCGTCACCTGCAACCGCCGGCGAAACGTCACCGGCAGCATGGCGAGGCCATCGGGCACCACCTGGCTGAGCACGCTCGCCCCCTGGCTGCCGCCGGTCACCAGCACGCGGAAGATGCCGTCTTCCTCCAGCAGCGGGTACGGCCGGTCCCGTAGCGCCAGCACCGCGTCGCGGACGGGATTGCCGACCAGCCGCGTCTTGCCCGTGTGCTTGGCAGCCAGCCGCTCGGTGTGCTGGTAGCTGGTGGCGATCGCGTCCACGCGCCCGGCGACCAGCCGATTGACCCGGCCGAGCACCGCATTCTGTTCATGCACGGCGGTCGGGATCTTGTCGGCAAAAGCCGCGAGCAACGCCGGCAGCGCCGGATAGCCGCCAAAGCCGATCACCGCCGATGGCTTGAAGGTCGCATACAGCTGCCGCGCCATCGCCCGCCCGCGCCACATCTCCAGGCCCGCCTTGCCCCAGCCGAGCGGCCCGCCCGTCAGCCGGCCGGCAGGCAGCACATGCGTCTGGATGTCGTCGAACAGCCCCGGAAAGCGCACGCCGCGCGCATCGCTGACCAGCGCCACGCGGTGCCCGCGCCGGGTCAACTCGGTCGCCAGCGCCGCTGCCGGTACCATGTGTCCGCCGGTGCCGCCGGCTGCAAGAACGAAGTGCCGGCTCATTGTGCTCCCCACCGAACGACATAAGGCGACCGCGTCAGGAACGGATTGCGCCGGGTCAGCGCCAGCAGCAACCCCATGCCGATCGACAGGGCGATCATGGACGATCCGCCGTAGCTGATAAAGGGCAGCGTCATGCCCTTGGATGGCGCAAGGCCCGTGTTGACCGCCATCGACACCAGCGCCTGCGCCCCGAACTGCACCGCCAGGCCCGAAGCAGCGAGCAGCTTGAACTCGTCGTGTTCGTCGAGCAGCTTCACGAACACGCGCACCACGATCGCCAGAAACACCATTGCCACCACTGCGCAGGCGATCAGCCCGAATTCCTCGCCGATCACCGAGAAGATGTAGTCGGTGTGCGCTTCGGGCAGGCCGAACTTGGCGGTGCCGCCGCCAGGGCCGGTGCCGGTCCAGCCGCCCGCCACCAGCGTTGCGTGGGCGGCGTTGGTCTGGAAATGGTCGGCTGCGCCCTCGCCTTCGACGCCGGGAAACAGGAACGCGTCGATGCGGTTGCGCGCCGTGCTGTAGAACATGTACGCGGCCACCAGCCCCGCCGGCGCCAGCGAGATGATCCCTACCAGCACCTTGGTCGGCGTGCCCGCGATCATCAGCAACGCGAGCCACACCGTGCAGAAGATCACCGTTTGCCCGAAATCCGGCTGCAACATCAGCAGGCAGGCGACCAGCGCCGTCAGCGCGCCGGTGATCAGCACCGTCGGCAGGCTGTCGTCCTTGCCCTTGAGGGACAGCAGCCAGGCGACGGTGACGATGAACAGCGGCTTCAGGAACTCGGAGGGCTGGAACTGGGCAAAGCCATAGCCGACCCAGCGGCGCGCGCCGTTGACCGACACGCCGACCAGCGGCGTCACCGCCAGCAGCGCGATGAACAGCCCTGCGCCCAGCACCGCCAGCCGCCGCGCCTGCGACACCGGCAGCATCGACACGCCGAACAGCACGGGCAGCGACACGCCCACCCACATCAGCTGCCGCCAGAAATAATAAAGCGGCTCTATCTTCCTGTGTTCGCCCGAATAACGCACCGCGCTCGCCGGCGATGCGGCAGCGACCGCAATCAGGCCGATGGCGATCAGGAACAGCGTCAGCAGCAAGAGCACGCGGTCGATATCCCAGAACCAGGTACCGAGCGGCGAGCGATCGCCACGCCCGCCACGCTGCTTCATGCGCGCAACGATGCCTTCTCGATCGGAGCCGGCTCGATCGGCCCGCACGTCGGTCATGCCCCTGCTTTCCCGCTCAACGCCTCTACCGCCGCACGAAAGGCGGCACCCCGCGCTTCATAATCGCGAAACTGGTCAAAGGAAGCGCAGGCGGGCGACAGCAGCACCGTCTCACCGCGCCGCGCATTCGTTGCGGCGCGTTGCACGGCGGCGTCGAGCGTGCCGGCTTCCTCGACAGGCACCTGCCCCGCCAGCACGCGCGCGAACAGCGGCCCCGCCTCCCCGATGGTATAGGCGCGGACGACGTGGGGAAAGGACGGTGCACAGGCGTCGAGATCGTCGCCCTTGGCACGGCCGCCGACGATCCAGTGAACGCGCGGGAACGCCGCCAGCGCGGGTGCGGCGCTCTCCGGATTGGTCGCCTTGCTGTCGTCGACATAGGTGACGCCATCAAGCGTCGCGACGCGCGCCATGCGATGCGGCAGGCCGGTGAACGTCTCCAGTCCGCGGTCGATGTCCCGTTCCGGGACGCCCAGCGCCTTCGCCACCGCAATCGCCGCCAGCGCGTTCTGCGCGTTGTGCGGGCCCTGGAGGCTCGGCCACCGCGACTGGTCCATGCACACGCCGGGCGAAATCTTGGTGAGGTGCTCGCCTCGGGACGACAACGACCGCGCGACCCGCGCCGACGCGTCGTCGCCCAGGCCGATCACCGCATCATGCACGTCCGACTGCATCGCGAACAGCCGCGCCTTGGACGCGGCATAGGCGTCGAACCCGTCATAGCGGTCGAGATGGTCGGGCGTGATGTTGAGCAGCACCGCGACGTCGCATTCGAGGCTCTGCGTCAGGTCGATCTGGTAACTCGACAGTTCGAGCACATAGACGCCGGCCCCTCTCTCGTTCGGCGCCAACGGCTCCTGCGCCAGGATCGGCAGGCCGATGTTGCCGCCCATCAGGCTCGGCACGCCGGCCGCCTGGAGGATGTGGTGGACCAGCGCCGTGGTGGTCGACTTGCCGTTGGTGCCGGTGATCCCCACCACCTTGTGCGGCGGCAGCTCGGGGCGGGCGTCCGCGAAAAGCTCGATGTCGCCGATGATCGGCACGCCCGCCGCGCGCGCCTTTACGGCGAGCGAATGCGTGTTGAGCGGCACGCCGGGCGACACTACGAGCGCGTGGAAGCCGGCAAGATCGATCGTCTCAAAATCCGCGATCGTCGCCCCACGCACATTGGCACGTTGCGCTTCGTCCGCATCCCACGCCACTACCTCGGCGCCGCTCGCCACCAGAGAGCGCACCGTCGCCGCGCCCGAGCGCGCCAGCCCCAACACCGCAAAGCGTTTGCCGCGCCAGGCGGTGCAGGTGATCACCTCAGCTTCAGCGTCGACAGGCCGGCGAGCGCCAGCACCAGCGCGATGATCCAGAAGCGGATCACGACGGTCGGCTCCGACCAGCCGAGCTGTTCGAAATGGTGGTGGATCGGCGCCATCCGGAACACGCGCTTGCCGGTGCGCTTGTAGAAGAACACCTGGATGATGACGGACAAGGCTTCCACCACAAACAGTCCGCCGACGATGCCCAGCACGATCTCGTGATGCGCGACTACGGCGATGGTGCCGAGCGCGCCCCCCAGCGCCAGGCTGCCGGTATCGCCCATGAACACCGCGGCCGGAGGCGCGTTGAACCACAGGAACGCGAGGCCAGCGCCCACCACCGCCCCACAGAAGATGGCGAGGTCACCGGCCCGCGGCACGTGCGGAATGCCGAGGTAGTCGGCGAACTTCACGTTGCCGACCAGATACACAATGATCATGAACGCCACCGACGCGATGATCACCGGCATCGTCGCAAGGCCATCCAGACCGTCGGTCAGGTTCACCGCGTTGCCGAACGCCACGATCGTGAACGCGGCGAACACCGGATAGAAATAGGCGAGGTCGAAATACATCCGGCTGGTGAACGGCAGGTACAGGCGCGGGCCGTTCTGGCCCATGATGATCCAGGCGGCGATGCCGGCGATCAGGAACTCCAGCAGCAGCCGCGTGCGCCCCGAGATGCCGGCGGTGCTCGCTTTGCGCACCTTGTCCCAGTCATCCATGAACCCGATCGCGCCGAAGCCCAGCGTCACGAACAGGCACGCCCAGACATAGGGGTTGGAGAGGTCCATCCACAGCAGGATGGAGGTGCCCATGGCGGTCAGGATCATCAACCCGCCCATGGTCGGCGTGCCACGCTTGGCGAGGTGGCTCTGCGGCCCGTCGCTGCGGATCGGCTGCCCCTTGCCCTGGCGCACGCGCAGCCAACCAATGAACTTGGGTCCGATCACCAGCCCCAGGAACAGCGCAGTCGCCACCGCGCCGCCGGTGCGGAACGACAGGTAACGGATGAGGTTAAGCAGCCCGGTGAACCCCAGATGCTCCGCGATCCAGTACAGCATCTAGCTCTTGCCCCCGAGCCCAGCCACCACACGGGCGAGCCCCACACCATTCGAACCCTTGATCAGGACCGCATCACCCGGCGTCAGCATCGCCCGTAGGGACGACAGCGCGGTTGCGGCGTCGGGCACATGAACGAATTCAACCTTGCCCTCAAGCGCTTCGACAAGCGGCGCCATCGCTTCACCGACCAGCAGCGCCACTCCGACGCGTGCCGCCTCGATCGGCTCGGCGAGAGCGGCATGATAATCGGCCGACGCCGCGCCCAGTTCGCGCATCTCGCCCAGCACCGCGACGTGCCGCCCCGGCTCCTGCCCCAGCACGGCCAGCGTCGCGCGCATGGAGGCGGGATTGGCGTTGTAGCTTTCGTCGATCACCAGCACGTCGCCGCCCGGCACCGGCGCCAGGAAACGTGCGCCCCGCCCGGCGAGCCCGCCCAGCTCCGCCAGCGCGAGCCCCGCAAGGCCCAAGTCCGCGCCCACCGCATCGACCGCCGCCAGCACCGCCAGCGCGTTCGATACCCAATGCGCCCCCGGCTGCGACAAGGTGAAGCTCAGTTCGGAGGTGCCGACGCGGGCCGTGACGAAGCTGCCGCCGGTCGCCAGCCGCATCGCCTCCACCGCCCGCACGTCTGCGTGAGGGTCCGATCCGAACGTCACGATCCGCTCGGCATGGGGCTTGGCGGCCGCGATCAGCCGCTCGCGGTGCTGGCTGTCGTGGGGCACGATGGCGACGCCGCCCGGCTCCAGTCCCTGGAAGATCTCGCCCTTGGCATCGGCGATGGCGCTCTCGTCGGCAAAGAACTCGGTGTGCGCAGGCGCGATCGCCGTCACCAGCGCGACGTGCGGGCGCACCATGCGGGTCAGCGCCGCCAGCTCGCCTGCGTGGTTCATGCCCATCTCGAACACGCCCGCCTGCGTCTCGCGCGGCATCCGCGCTAGGCTGAGCGGTACGCCCGTGTGGTTGTTGTAGCTCTTGAGCGAGCGGTGCACCTCACCCGGCCCCGATACCGGCAGGGAGCGGTCGAGCGCCGCGAACAACGCTTCCTTGGCGCTGGTCTTGCCCACCGATCCGGTTACGCCGATCACCTTGGCGGCGGTGCGTGCCCGCGCGGCCCGGCCAAGGTCCTGTAGCGCCGCGAAGCCGTCGGCGACGCGGACGTGCGGGCCCTCGCACGGTTCGCTGACGATCGCGCCCGCCGCCCCGCGCGCAAACGCCTGGGGAAGGAAGCGGTGGCCGTCGGTCGCCTCCCCGCTCATCGCCAGGAACAGGTCGCCTGACCCTACTTCGCGCGAATCAAAGGTGACGCCATCAACGCTGAAAGGCGCGGAGGCGGTGCCGCCGGTGGCGGCGGCGATCTCGTCGGAGGTCCACAAGCTCATGCCGCATACTCGCGTGCCACCGCCACGTCGTCAAAGGGCAGCACCAGCTCGCCGACGATCTGGCCCTGCTCGTGCCCCTTGCCGGCGATCAGCACGATGTCTTCCGGCCCCGCCTCGCGAACCGCCTGCGCGATCGCCTCGCGGCGGTCGCCGATCTCGATGGCGCCCACCGCCCCACGCAGGACCGCGCGCCGGATGATCGCCGGGTCCTCCGTGCGGGGGTTGTCGTCGGTCACGATCACCCGGTCCGCCTGGCTGGAAGCGACCTGCCCCATCGCCTCGCGCTTGCCGGCATCGCGATCGCCGCCAGCGCCGAACACCACGATCAGCCGGCCCGCCGCGTGCGGCTTCAGCGCGGCAATCGCGGCCTCCAGCGCATCGGGGGTGTGGGCATAGTCCACATAGATCGGCGCGCCGCTGCGCGCGATGGCGGCGCGTTCCAGCCGCCCGCGCACCGGCTGCAGCCGCTGCAGGTTGGCGAGCGTCGCGCGCGTGTCGCCGCCGCTCGCGATCACCAGCCCGGCGGCGACCAGCGCATTGGCCGCCTGATAGCCCCCGATCAATGGCAGGGTGATGCGGTGCGTCGCGCCCTCCGCCTCGATCACCAGTCCCTGACCGAGCAGCGTCGGATGGCGCTCGACCAGCCGCAGCGTGCTGCCGCGCGTGCCCACCGTCACCAGCTTGTTGCCGCGGGCATGCGCCAGATCGATCACGCGCGGGCTTTCGGCGTCGTCGGCCCAGACCACAGCGGCGCCGCGCTCGCTCAACACCTCAGCAAAAAGCCGAAGCTTCGCCGTCAGATATGCGGCCATGTCGCCATGGTAATCGAGGTGATCGCGACTGAGGTTCGTCCAGGCGGCGGCCGTCACCTCCAGCCCCTCCGTGCGATATTGGGTGAGGCCGTGGCTCGACGCTTCAAAGGCGAGATGCGTCACGCCCTCGCGCGCCAGCCCCGCGACGTTGGACAGGAAGGTGACGACGTCGGGCGTGGTCAGGCCGGTGGTGACCCGCTCATCGGCGGTGGTGACGCCCAGCGTGCCGATCGAGGCGGCATGGAACCCCGCCATGCGCCACAACTGCCGGGTCATTTCAACCGTCGACGTCTTGCCGTTGGTGCCGGTCACGGCAATGGCCGTGGCGGGGAATGGCGCAAAGAAGGCAGCGGCCAACGACGCGAAGCATTGCCGCGGATTGTCGGCAACGATGTGCGCCGCCCCCTCGACGCGCGCCTCGGCCCGCGCGACCACGGCGATCGCGCCTGCCTTCACCGCGTCGGCGATGAAGTCTTCGCCATTGACCCTGGTGCCGGGAAAGGCGCCGAACACGGTGCCCGGCGCCACCTTGCGATGGTCGATGGCAAAGCCGGTCACCTGCGCCGCCTCGGTTCCGCCGATCAGCGCGCCGAGCTTCACGATTGCCACCTCATTGGCCGGTCACCGGCTTGTGGGAGGGATCGTCCCACAGCAGCGGCAGCAGGTCGGATTCGTCGATGTCGCGGCTCATGTCGGGCACCACGCCCAGCATCGCGCCGGTGCGCGCGATGGTGCGGCCCACCACCGGCGCCGCGTTCCAGGCAGCGGTCTTCCAGCCGCCGGTTTCTTTGGTTCCCTGGGGCGAATCGAGCATGGCGAGCACCACATAACGCGGCGCGTCCATAGGGAAAGCCGCCGCAAAGGTGGCGACGTTGCGGCTGTGATCATAGCCGCCGGCCGATGCGGCCTCGGCGGTGCCGGTCTTGCCGCCGACGCGATAGCCCGGCGCGTCCCCCTTGCGCCCGGTGCCGCGCAGCACGACCAGCCGCAGCATCTGGCGGATGCGCGCGCTGGTCGCCTCGCTGATCACGCGCCGTCCTGCCGCCGCCTTGCCGGGCGCTACCTTGAGCAACGTCGCCGGCCGCCAGATGCCGCCGTTGACCAGCGCGGCATAGGCGCTCGCGAGTTGCAGCGGCGTGATGGCGATACCGTGGCCATAGGCGGTCGTCATGGTGGTCGTGCGCGCCCAGAACTTGGGCCACAGCGGCCGGCCCTTTTCATGCAGCTCGATATCGGGCTTGGTGTCGAAGCCGAGCTTGCGGAACATCGTCTGCATCCGCTCGGGCCCGACCTCGTCCGCCACCCGCGCGGTGCCGATGTTGGACGAATAGATCAGGATCTCGGGCATGGTCAGCCAGCGCTTCGGGTCGCCGCGCTCGTCGTGGATGGTGAAGCGCCCCACCTTCAGCGGCTGGGTCGCGTCCCAGCGGCGCGCGGGGCTGGAAACGGCTCCGGTGTCGAGCGCGGTCGCCATGGCGATCGGCTTGAACGTGGAGCCCAATTCGAACACGCTTTGGGTGGTGATGTTGCGCAGTTCCTCCGGGCCCGACATGCCGACGCGATTGGGATTGAACGTCGGCAGCGAGGTCATGGCGATCACCTCGCCGGTCGCGACGTCGAGCACGATACCGCCGGCGCCGCGCGCCGAGAAGGTCGCCATCGCCCGGCTTAGTTCGCTCTCCAGCGCCGCCTGCACGCGCGTGTCGAGCGACAGCGCCACCGATTGGCCCGCATGCGTGGGATCAAGCAGCCGCCCGTCGAGCACCCGCTCCATGCCGCTCATGCCGTGACCGTCGGTGGACAGAAAGCCCAGCGCATGCGCCGCCATGCTCGATTGCGGGTAGAGCCGCTGCGTTTCGCGAGCAAACACGATGGCGGGCTCGCCGATCGCGTTTACCTGCTCCACCAGCGCCGGCGACGCGCGCTGCTGCAGATAGGTGAAGTTCACGTTCTTGGTCAGCCGGGCATAGAACCACGCCTGGTCGCCGCGATCGGGCATCAGCGCAGCGAGCCTGGCGGCGATCTCCATCGGGTCGCCGATCAGCTTCTTGGGGTGAACCGCGATGGTCCATGCGTCGATGGTACGGGCCAGCGGCGCGCCGTTGCGATCGGTGATGTCGCCCCGCGCCACCAGTGTCGCCACCCGCGCCGCCGCATCGGCCGGCCCGGCGAACATCGCCAGCATGCCAAGCCGGCCGATCACCACCACCACGGCGGCCGCAAAGAGCAGCAACAGCATCATCAGCCGCATGTGCGCGGTCGCAACCAGCGCCTGCCGCTGGTTGCCGCGTCGCTGGCCGACCGGGCGGGCGACGAGAACGGTCAACGCCCGCGACCTGCCTCGGTGTGGGCGCCGTTCAGCAGATCGCCGAGCGTGGTATCGGACAGCAGCTTGCGGTCAAGCATCGCCACCGCTTCCGGCCGCACCTTGGCAACGGCGACCTTGGCACGCGCCGCGGTTTCCTGCCGCGCCGCGGCCACCACCGCGGGCGCCGGACGGGCGGGCTCCAGCGCGCGGATGGTGGACGTCCTGATCACCGCCGGCGCCGCGTTCGCCGCCGCCGCCATCTGCACCGCCGCACGCTCCATCGCGGGCTGAGGCGCCGGCACGGCACTCGGGATCACCGCTCCCGGTTGCGAGGGCACCACTAGCGCCGCCGTTTGCACGTCCGCACCGACCGCATTGACGTCAAGCGACGCCAGTTGCGCCTCGTCCCGCACGAACTGGCGGGCGGTGGGCGCTGACAAGGCCAGCGTATCGCCGTTCCAGCGCTCCAGCTGCACCATGTTGGCGCGGGTATCGAATTCCGTTTCCAGCGCGCGCAGGTCACGCTCGGCCGCGCCGATGCGGGCGTTGACCTGGTCGAGCTTCTTGCGCTCGGCGGCAACCTGCAGCGACACCAGGTAGAAGCCGAGAACGACTGCGACGCAGCCCCCGAACCAGCCCAGACCCTTCAACCGATACGCCGCCGTCATTGCGTCACCTCTTGCTTCCACGCCGCCGCCGCGGTTCGCCGCGCGGTTCTAAGGGTTGCCGATCGCGCGCGGGGATTGCGCGCCAC
>Ga0210040_10005715_pt1 | contig 15733 bp, 16 predicted proteins | sample CryGeyCG12114_NA_FD_185462 | JGI IMG/M metagenome (GOLD analysis project Ga0210040, IMG submission 185462) | Groundwater microbial communities from aquifer - Crystal Geyser CG19_WC_8/21/14_NA (SPAdes) (version 2) | ecosystem: Environmental > Aquatic > Deep subsurface > Groundwater | place: USA... | reverse complement strand
CGGAGTCGGCATCGACGGCACAGGGGCTCTCCTGGTGGCCGACGACGCGGGCAACACCGTCTGGCGCGTCGCGGCCGCCGACGGGTCGGTCTCGCCCGAGCCGGTCGGAACGGACGTGATCGGCACGGCCCAGGCCAGCGCCCCGGCCGATGCCGGCGCCGCTACGGCCGGGCCGGCCACGCAGGAACCAGCCGGGCAACAGCCAGCCGGGCAGGTGCCGGCCACTCCGCCCGAGCCGTCGCAGACGGAGATCGCGCCGGCTGTTCTGCCCGAAGGAACGGGTGAGGCCGCCCCGGCGGGAGCCAGCCAGTAGGCGAGGTCGCGCGACGCTCCGAGAGGGCTGCCGCGCGATCCCCTGACCCGGCCCGGAGGACCTTGGCCCTTCGGGTCCGGCCCAGGATGCCCGCGCTCGGCGGCACCTAGCCGTCGAACACGGGAACAGGATCAACTCGCGGCTTGCACTGGCCCCATCCTGCCGTAGCCTCGGCAGGCAAGGGGAGCCGTCGCACAGGTGGCACAGGTCTTTCGGCCCGCCGCCAACGGCATAGCACGATTCGTGCTGCTTGGTCTGGCCGCGGGCCTTCTGGTCCTGACGTTAGTCGGCCTTTTCCTGAGCCGCTCCAGCGATGCCTCCGGGACGGACCAGGCGCCGGCGCAGCCCGTGCCGTTCAGCCATGAACACCTCGTGGGTGGGCTGGGCATCGACTGCCACTACTGCCACACGGGCGTCGAGCTGTCCCCGTCGGCCGGTCTTCCCGCGACCGAGGTCTGCATGACCTGCCACTCGCAACTCGACGCCGACGCCGACGCCGACCTGCCGGAGCCGGTACGAGAAAGCTTCGCGACCGGCCAGCCGATCGCCTGGTCGCGGATCCGTGACCTCGCGGACGTCGTCTACTTCAACCATTCCATCCACGTGGCCAAGGGAGTGGGCTGCGAGACCTGCCATGGCGACGTGAGCGCCATGCCCCTGATCTGGCAGGAGGCGCCGCTCAGCTTGGGCTGGTGCCTGGACTGCCACCGGAACCCCGACCCGCATCTCCGCCCGCCGCAGGACGTGTTCGCCACGAACTGGCGCCCGCCGCCGGACTTGGACAGGCCCCGGCTCAGAGGCGGGCGGGATGCATCCCGAGACGCTCACGGACTGCTATGTCCGCCACCACTGTTCGCCCGGACCTCGAGGTCCTGCGCGCGCGTCGCCAGCGGCGACCGCGTCTGACGAAGCCTCGACGAGGTCGCGGACACGCCCGAGTTCCGCCGCTGGGCCAAGGCCGAGTTTCCCTCGCTTTCCGATCCCGCCCGCCGCGGCCCGGACCACCGCACCGCGCTGAAGCTCCTGGCCGCCTCGCTGGACCTCACGAGCCTTGCGGCCTGCCGCCAGGACGAGAAGATGCAGCCCTATGTGATCCAGCCGGAGCGGACCACCGTCGGCAACCCGCGCTTCTACGCGACGACCCTGGACTCCGAGGGCTGGGGCCTGGGGGTCGTGGTCGAGACCCGCGAGGGACGTCCCGTCAAGATCGAGGGCAACCCCGACTATCCGGCCTCGCGCGGGGCCACCGACGCCGTCATGCAGGCCGAGATCCTCTCGCTCTATGATCCCGGGCGGCTCCGGACGCCCCGCTCCGGTCGCGCGCCGTCCTCCTGGGAGGCCTGGGAGGCGACCCTCGCCACCCTGCGCGAGGAGCTTCGCCCCTCGGCGGCTTTCCTGGACCTCGGCCGTTGGGGGCTGGCCGTTGCCTCCCTGATCGCCGGGGCCAGGACCGCCCTGATCGCCGGCGTGTACATGGAGGTGCTCGAGCGCGGGCGCCTGCTGCGCCTCGCCGTGGTCACCATGGACTTCTTCCTGACGGTGCTGTTTCCTGACGGTGCTGTTCGTGATGACGCCCCGGCTGTCGTGACGGGCCGGTGCCGCCAGCCCTGCCGCATCGCCTCGGTGTCCTCGCAGAGGACCGTCAGCCTTCCACCGGGATGTCGAAGTGCAGGACGTCCTCGCGCGCGCCGAGCCTGGTGTAGAGCGCAATGGCGGGATCGTCGCCGTGGTCGGCCTGCACGAAGATGACCCAGGCGCCCCTCGCCCGTGCGATGGGGCGGAGCGCCTCGATCAGGGCGGTGGCGATGCCCTGGCGGCGGTGGGCCGCGGCGACAGCGAGGTCGTAGATGTAGAACTCGGACCGCTCCTGCTCGAACTTCGTGAGCTCGTAGGCGGCCAGCGCGCCGACGACGGCTTCGCCCCGGCGGGCCACCAGGGCCACGAAGGTCTCGCTGCCGAGGAGGTGGTCGCGATGGGCCGCACCGGGGCGAGCGGCTCCGTAGGTGCGAGGGTCTTCGAAGGCCTCTCCGAAGAGGTCGAGCATGGCCGTGAAGAGATCGGTGTCCTGTGGCCCGAGCCTCTTTATGGCGAACAGGGCATCGGCGGGCGAGATCATGGTGCGTTCCGGGTTCCTCGGCCCTGGGGAGCCTAGCACCGTCGAGCGCATAGTCCGAGTGCGGTCGCGGAAGCGGACCCAGACCAAGCGGCTTGCGAGCCGGCCCCGCCGGAAACGCCGGTCATCACCGTTGGTGCCAGTTCCTCGGGACCTTCCAGACGATAACCGCGACTGCCCTCAGCGCAGCTGCCCCAGGACCTGCGCCAAGGCCACAGCATCCTCTCCCACGAGTTCGGCCTGAACCTTGGCGTGCTCCTCGCGCCAGAGCGGCACGGCCCGGGCCACGACCTCACGGCCAGCCTCGGTCAGCCCGGGGCGGCGGACGCGGGCATCGGCGTCGTCCGCCTGCAGCAGGACCAGGCCGCGCTTCTCCAATGTCTTGACCGCTGCCGTCATGGTCGTGGAGTCCATGCCCAGGAACTCCGCCAGCTCGCCCAACCGTGGCCTCCACGCCCCGCTCAAGGCGACGAGCATGGAGAACTGCCCGTTCGTCAGCCCCAAGGGCGCGAAGAGCTGGTCGAACCTCCGGGCCAGACGGCGCGCTGCCCGTTGCGAGGCGAGGCAGAGGCACTGGTCGCGGATCTCGTGGACGGTTTCGATCGGAAGGCTTGCGTCACTCATTTTATATTGATATCAAAATACCCGAGGTAGGACAAGGACCGCCAGGCGGGGCAAACCGCGGCGTGCGGTCGCAGGAGGGGCATGATGACGGAGCATTCCTATCGCTGGGTGATCGTGGCGGCGGGGGGCCTCATGGGCTGCATCGCCATGGGGTCGCTGTTCTCGCTGCCCGTGCTGCTGACGCCGATGGCCGAGGCGACCGGCTGGTCGCGCACCGGGATCTCGGCGGCGATGACCCTGGGCTTCCTCGCCATGGCGGCGACCTCGATGGTCTGGGGGGCACTGTCGGACCGGTTCGGGGCGCGGCCCGTGGTGATGACCGGGGCGGGTCTCTTCGCGCTCAGCCTTTGGCTCGCGGGCCATGCACCCACGCTTCTTCTCTTCCAGCTCAGCTTCGGTCTCCTGGCGGGCGGCGCGGTCGCCGCCTTCTTCGCCCCCATGATGGCGACGGTCACGGGATGGTTCACCACGCAGCGGAGCCTCGCGGTCTCGCTCGTCTCCGCCGGGATGGGCCTGGCCCCCGTCACCATGTCGCCGCTCGCGGCGCGGCTGGCCGGGAGCCACGACTGGCGCACTGTGCTCTCGATCCTGGCCGTTCTCGTGGCGGTCACGACCATCCCGGCCGCGCTCCTGCTCCGCCGTCCCCCGGAGCAGGCTGCCGTACCGGGCGAAGGGGCGGACCTGCCCCCGGAGGACATGACGGTGCGACAGGCCGTGACCTCGCTGCCGTTCATCGTGCTCGTGCTCACCAACTTCTTCTGCTGCGCGACCCATTCCGGGCCGATCTTCCACACGGTCAGCTACGCCGAGTTCTGCGGAATCTCGGCCTTGGCGGCCGTCTCGATCTACTCGGTCGAGGGGATCGCAGGGATGGGCGGCCGGATCGGCTTCGGCGTGCTGGGCGACCGCTTCGGGGCCAAGCGCGTGCTGGTCGCGGGTCTGCTGGCGCAGGCTTTCGGCGCCCTGGCCTACTTCTTCACGCGCGACCTCATGCAGTTCTACGTCGTGGCCGCGATCTTCGGCTTCATCTACGCGGGCGTCATGCCGCTCTACGCCGTGCTGATCCGCGAGAACTTCCCGATGAGGATGATGGGTACGATCATGGGTGGGACGGGGATGGCGGGCGGCCTCGGCATGGCGACCGGGCCCGTGCTGGGCGGCTGGATCTTCGACACGACGGGTGGCTACGGGGCGCTCTACCTCACCAGCTTTGGCCTGGGCCTCGGCGCGTTCCTGATCGCCATGACCTTTCGGCCGTTCCAGACGGGGCCCGCCGCCGCACGCCCCCAGGCCGCCTGAGGTCAGAACAGCGACAGCTGCGGGGGCGTCTTGCGCCGCGGCTTGGGAGTGGCCTTCTTGGGCCGCTCCTGCCGGATGCGCGCCATCGCCCGGTCGCGGGCCACCGCCTCGGGCGCGGAGGGATCGTCGTCCAGCCACTTGCCGTGCTTGATGACCTCGTTGACCCGGCCCTGGTTCACGCCCAGCTCGAAGGCGATCTCCTGCTGGGTCATCTGGGTGCCCTCGTGCAGCTCCAGGATCTGGCGGGCGAGGTCCGGTGTCATCTTGCGCCCGGCCACGCGGCGCGCCTGGGCCACCTGACGGGTCTTGCGGTCGCGCTCGCGCAGCTTCTCCAAGATGGCGAGAGCCTGGCGCATCCCCTGCTCGCGAAGCGCTTCCTCGAACTCCTTGAGCGTGGCCACAGCGGTCCTCCCTCGCGGTCCGGGGCCTTGCGGCCCATGTCAGTATCTGCCGCCGAAACCCCAGGGATCAAGGCCTTCGACACTGTCAAGCACCGGATTGCCTCTTCAAAGCGGGCCTTGAGACGATTTCGGAGGCGGATCCCACTCTCCGGCGCGGTCTCAGGCTTTGCGGAGGCACCGTCGCGCCCTAGGTCTCAGCTGCCCCTGTGACCGGAGAAGAGCCGATGAACGACGCGTCCACCCATGGGAGCCCCGTCGACCCCGACGGCCTGATGGAGTTCTCGGTGGTGTTCACCGACCGCTCCCTGAACCACATGTCCAAGCTCTTCCAATCCGTGATGCGCGACATCTCCGCGGGCCTGAAAGACGTCTATGGCGCCGAGGCCGTGGCGGTCGTCCCAGGCGGCGGGACCTATGCCATGGAGGCGGTCGCGCGGCAGTTCGGCGGCGGCGCTCATGCGCTGATCGTGCGGAACGGCTGGTTCTCCTACCGCTGGACGCAGATCTTCGAGGCCGGCGGCTTCGCGAGGCAGACCACCGTCTTCAAGGCCCGCCCGCAGGGCAACGCCGCTCCCGCGCCCTACGCGCCCGCGCCCATCGAGGAGGTCGCGGCCGCGATCCGGGACGCGCGGCCCGATGCGGTCTTCGCCCCACATGTGGAGACCTCGGCCGGCATCATCCTCTCCGACGACTATCTCCGCGCGCTGGCCGAGGCCGCGCATGAGGTGGGCGCGATCCTGGTGCTCGACTGCGTGGCCTCGGGCTGTATCTGGGTGGACATGAAGGCCACCGGCGTGGACGTGCTGATCTCGGCGCCGCAGAAGGGCTGGTCCTCGACCCCGGCGGCGGGCCTCGTGATGATGTCCGAGCGCGCGCGCGCTCGGATGGAGCAGACTACGTCGGCGAGCTTCGCCCTGGGCCTCCGAAAGTGGGCGTCGATCATGGCGGCCTACGAGGCGGGAGGTCATGCCTACCACGCCACTCTGCCGACGGACTCGCTCCGCCAGTTCCGAGACGCCATGGAGGAGACGCGCAGCTTCGGCCTCGATCGCGCGAAGGCCGCGCAGTGGGAGCTCGGCCGCGCGGTGCGCGCCCTGCTGGCCGAGAAGGGCCTGACCTCGGTCGCCGCACCCGGATGGGAGGCGCCGAGCGTCGTCGTCTGCTTCACCGAGGACCCCGAGGTGCAGTCGGGCCGACGTTTCGCGGCCGAAGGGATGCAGATTGCCGCCGGCGTGCCCCTTCAGGTGGATGAGCCCGAAGGTTTCCGCAGCTTCCGCGTAGGTCTCTTCGGGCTCGACAAGCTTGGCGACGTCGACGGCACCGTCGCGCGGTTCCGCACCGTGGCCGACCGGGTCTTCGGATAGGCCCCGAAGACGGCCAAAGGGTTTCTGTCCTGCTGTCTTGAGACCGGCTCTGCCCAAAAACCGTGCGCCTAGGCCCTGGGCGCATGGGAAATGGCCATTGTGAGCCGCCTGACCCGGCCCGCGAGGCGCCAGGTCTCCCCTCCCGGCCACCGGGCAGGCCAAACGCCTGCATCGCTGCATCGGAGTTCAGGGGAGTTCACCATGTTCCATCGCATCATCGCGGCCATTGCGGGCGCCGTCGTGCTCGGCGGCCCGGCGGCGGCGCAGACCGCATTGCCTTTCGCGCTCGACTGGAAGTTCGAGGGACCAGCCGCCCCCTACTTCCTGTCCGTCGACAACGGCCACTTCTCCGACGCGGGGCTGGACGTGGAGATCACCGAGGGCAACGGCTCGCTCGACGCCATCCCCAAGGTGGCGACGGGCGCCTTCCCGGTGGGCTTCGCCGACATCAACTCGCTGATGCGGTTCCTGGACCAGAACCCCGGCGCGCCGGTGACGGCGGTCATGATGATTTACGACAAGCCCCCCTTCGCGGTGGTCGGCCGCAAGTCGCTGGGCGTCGAGGAGCCCGCCGACCTCCTTGGCAAGACCCTGGGCGCCCCGCCCCCGGACGGCGCCTGGGCGCAGTTCCCGATCTTCGCCGCCGAGAACGGCCTCGACATGAGCCAGATCACCGTGGAGCCCGTGGGCTTCCCCGTCCGCGAGCCGATGCTGGCCGACGGGCAGGTGCAGGCGATCACCGGCTTCTCGTTCACCTCCTCCCTCAATACGGAGCGGCTGGGCGTCCCGGCGGACGATCTTTCGGTCATGCTGATGGCCGACTACGGCGTGGCGCTCTACGGCAACGCCATCATCGTGAACACCGGCTGGGCCGAGGCGAACCCCGAGGTCCTGACCGGCTTCCTGGGCGCCGTGGCCGAGGGCTGGAAGGACGCCATCGCCGACCCCGAGGCCGCCGTGCAGGCCCTGGTGGCGCGCAACCCCGCCGCCGACTCTACGCTGGAGCAGCGCCGCCTCGAGCTCGCCATCGAGGCCAACGTCCTGACCCCGTGGGTGCAGGAGCACGGCCTGGGCAACATCGACCCGGCCCGCATGGCCACTGCCATCGAGCAGACCGAGTCGGTCTACGAGTTCGCCAGCGAGCCCGACGCGGCGCTCTACTTCGACCCGCAGTACCTGCCGACGGACGGCAGCCTGATGCTGCAATGACGGCGCGCAGGGCCCATCGCGACCCCGCCCGCCGGGCGCGCCCATGAACCTCATCGACATCAAGGGGGTGACCCACGCCTACCGGACCCCCTCCGGCCCCCTGCCCGTCCTCGACAACCTGGAGGTCGGCGTGCCGGAGGGGGCCTTCGCCGCCGTCATCGGGCCCTCGGGATGCGGCAAGTCCACGCTGACGCGCCTCGTGGCCGGGCTGATGACGCCCGACCAAGGCGAGGTCTGGCTGCATGGGGAACGGGTGCGGTCCCCCCGCAAGACCGTCGGCATGGCCTTCCAGAACCCGGTCCTGCTGGAATGGCGCACGATCCTCGACAACGTCATCCTGCCCCTGGAGATCGTCGCCCCCCGGATGCCACGGGCCGAGCGCATCAGACGAGCCGAGGAGTTGCTGGCTCTCGTTGGGCTGTCGGGGTTCGAGGGAAAGAAGCCCTCCGAGCTATCGGGCGGCATGCGCCAGCGCGCCTCGCTCTGCCGCGCTATCGTCCACAAGCCCGAGGTGCTCATCATGGACGAGCCCTTCGGCGCCCTCGACAACTTCACGCGCGAGGACCTGTGGCAGACCATGCGGGACCTGCGCGCCAAGGAGCCCTTCACCTGCATCCTCATCACCCACGACCTGCGGGAGAGCGTGTTCCTGGGGGACCAGGTGATCGTCCTGTCGGGCCGCCCGGCGCGGACGCAGCGGGTGCTGAACGTGGACCTGCCCGCGGACAGGACCATCGACATCCTCTACACGCCCGAAGCGGTGGCGATGCTCCACACACTGCGGGACGAGATCAGGATCGCGCAAGGCAGGGCTGGAGGGGAGAATTGATGCTCCGTCGCGTCGGGGTGCCCCTTCTCGCGATCCTGGCCTTCCTCGGGCTCTGGGAGTTCCTGGTCTGGGCCAAGGGCTGGCCCAACTACGTCATGGCCTCGCCCTCGGACCTGCCTGCGGCCTATGCGCGCTACTGGAGCCTGTTCCTTGCGGGGGGTTGGCAGACGCTCTGGCGCACGGTGGCGGGACTGGCCATCGCGATCGTCGTCGGGACGCTCCTGGGCATGATCATGGGCTTCTCGCGCCTCGCGCGGGATGCGCTCTACCCGCTGCTGGTGGGCTTCAACGCGATCCCCAAGGCGACCCTGGTCCCGGTGATCTCGCTCCTGTTCATCGGGCAGCACGACTTCAACACCGTGCTGATGGCCTTCCTGATCTCGTTCTTTCCCATCGCGGTCTCAATCTCGATCGGGCTGTCCACTCTGGAGCCCGAGTACCGCGACATTCTTCGCGCGCTCGGCGCCTCCCGCGTGACGATCTTCCGAAAGATCGCCTTGCCCAAGACGCTTCCGGAGTTCTTCGGCGCGCTAAAGGTTGCGGTCACGCTGGCCTTCATCGGCACCAACTTGGTGGAGATCGTGTCGCCGCACGGGCGCGGCCTCGGCGCATTGTTCCAGTCGGGAGCGACGAACGGGGACTACCCCCTGATGTTCGCCGTCCTGATCGCCCTCGCAGGGTTAGGGATCGTCCTCTACTATGCCGTCGTCGCGCTAGAGCGCACCTTCGCGGGATGGGCCGAGCGGGAGGCCCACTGATTGGTCGGGAGAGGCGGGAACCCCCTCCGCATCGGAGCGAGGCCTTCAAGGAGATCTGGCGGGGCTGACGTTCGGTTCAGGGCCAGCGTCTGCCGAAATGGCTCCTTCAACGAGCCGCGCCTAGTCTGCCCAGGACTCTACAGGACCTCGCAGGAATTCTTTCGTGTCCCGTATGAAGCTTGCGCGATAGTTCGGCCCCCATGCTCGCAATGTGCGGCCCAGGGCCCCACCTCTGTCAAAGCTGCCGGGTGTTCCCCTCGCGGCCTCATGCGGGAGATTCCCTTGGACCAGCCGATCCTCATAGCCGCCAGTCATACCTCGCCCCTCGGACCCAAGACGCTGGCTGGCCAAGGCTGGCAAGAGTTCTTCCACAGGCTCGGCCAAGGAACGGTGACCGCAGAGCATCGCAGTCCCTTTCCCAAGCTGGTTCAGGACTAGATTGGAGACCCTTGGAAGGCTCGGCAGGACAGGGATGGTGCCGGTTTGCCTCGTGGCCCGAAGGACCATCGCGGCGAACAGGCAAGTCAGCAGCTCTGCCGGCTCTCTGCTCCATGCAAGATCCTAAGGTATAGGGCCGGTCACGCGGTCCCGTCGCATGACTTGGGCCGGGTGGCACGGCTTGTGCCACGAGTACGCTAGGTTGAGCCCCATGCGCAGTACGCCCCCCCGGGAGTTCTCGTTGACCTGTCTTCAGATCCGCCACAGGACCAGCTATCGCTACCGAGAGCCGGTCCTCCTGAACCCTCACCGCCTGATGCTGCGTCCGCGCGAACGCCATGACCTGCGGGTCGTCGGAAGCGAGCTGACCATCACGCCCGATGCGGTTGTGACCTGGTCGCAGGACGTCGCCGGCAACTCGGTCGCGACAGCGACGTTCCAGGGCAAGGCGGCGAGCCTGGACGTAAGCTGCTCCACCGTGGTCGATCTTTCTGCTCGGCCCTGGCCGATCTTCGACATCGCCGCTTCTGCTATCTCTTTTCCCTTCCGCTACTCGCCCGAGGAATGGACCGACCTGGGAGCCCTGACAGGCCGGCAGGCGGCCGACCCGGAGGGGCGCTTGGGAGCCTGGGCCCGAGGATTCGTGCGGAGCGATCCGACCGATACGCTTTCGCTCCTCAAGGACCTGAACGTCGGCGTGACGGCGCAGGTCGCCTATGAGACGAGGGAGCAGGAAGGGACGCAGACGCCGCTGGAGACCCTGGACCGCGCCATCGGCTCGTGCCGGGACTTCGCGGTCCTGTTCGCGGAAGCGGCTCGCAGCCTGGGTTTCGGGGTGCGCCTCGTGTCCGGCTACCTGTTCGATCCCTATCAGGCTCTCGTCGGCTCGAGAGATGCGGGAACCACGCACGCCTGGGCCGAGGTCTACGTGCCCGGCGCAGGCTGGATCGCTTTCGACCCCACCAACCGGAGCGTGGGCGGGGCGAACCTGGTGCCGGTCGCGGTCGTGCGGGACCTGAACCAAGCACGTCCTGTCCAGGGCAGCTTCGCTGGAGACCCCGCTGCGTTCGAGGCGATGACGGTGGAAGTGAGCGTTCAGGCCTGGGACGGTGCCCCCGAATCCGCCGAGGTTGTTCGGCTTTGACAAGCGCGCCGGGACAGCGCCTCAGCAAAAGACCAGGTGTGCCATCTTGTGGAACGGGCTGCAGGCGCTATCCTTGCAGCACCTGCGAGGCCGAACACCGTTCTTGAACGGTCGCCCGCCCTTCCCAGTCGAACAAGGCACGATGCCGGGGCCGCTGGCCGCCCCGACCGCTCTATGCGGTCCGCATGCGGGCAACGATCCGAAAGGCCAGCGAGGTTTCCACCGGCCTCATCCATCCGGTCCATCAGGAGTACAGACCATGGCCAAGGGCCAGAAGAAGTCGAACAAGGAAATCAAGAAGCCCAAGCAGAAGAAGGTCGCCCCCACAGGCACGGCGACGTTCGAGAAGGGGGTGCTGGCCTCGGGTGAGGCTGGGAAGAAGAAGGGCTGACCTCCTTCCGCGTCCTGTTCGGCTTGGGCCTGATGGCCCGCCGGTCAGGCGGCGGGACATCTGGTCAGGAGACGCCTCCTTGCCTGAAAACACACCCATCTTTCTGCCGAAGGTCGTTCAAGAGCGCTCAGCGCCAGTTCTGAATACCGCACCCTCGAAAACTGCTCGCGTGAATAGGACCGACCATGAACCAGCGCACGACCCGCTCGACGGTGACGTTCTCCCACCCCTTCGCCCTCTCGGGGTACGATGACGAACTCCCGGCCGGTGGCTACAGCGTGATCGTGGAAGAGGAGCTCCTGCAAGGGCTCAGCTTCGAGGCTTACCACCGGACTGCGACCTATCTCCTCACCGGCGGCCAGCCGGGACATGGCGCGACGACCGAGATGCGTCCAGTCGATCCCATGGATCTCGAGGCCGCCTTGATCCGCGATCGTGCGCTTTCCGGGGAGCGTTGATCTCGCGTGTCCTCGCAGGGGCGGAAGGACGGTCGAACCCCTCTGCCGTCAGAAGCCGGACGCGAGCCGACGATCCAGCAGTCGATGCCCCTCAAGCCTGGAGTATCCGGCATGCCAAGCTGCCGCCCTTCGCTGGGAAGCGTAGCGAGGCCGTGCACGGGGAAGCATGCGGCTTCAACCTGACCACGCCTGGGTGAACGGTCCCTGCCAGACCTCTTGCAACTTGGTCCGCCAATCGCCATCTCCCCATCAAGGGCACCCCAAGTCCCGCCGGAGTGATCTGGCCCGCCAAGGCAAGGATCACCGATGACACCTCAGGATGCCATCCACTGGCAAGACAGTTCCGATGACGCCGCGGCGCGTCGTGGAGCCTCCCAGGCGTGGGTGCCGCGTCGGACATCGCAAGTCGGGACCAGAGACCGTCCGCCGCCTGGGGCCAGGTCTTGCGCCACTGGTGCAGGCAACAATGTTCCGGGTCGTCACGAGGCGATTGAGGCTGCGGTGAAGCTGGGCCGGGCTGGTCTTGGTGCGGATCTTGGGCGCCTGCGTGACCTCGCAACGCGCGCGGCCAAGCTTGGTGCGCTGACTGCGCCGTGCGGGAATGTTGGGGTCCGCTCTGCCATCGGGATGCTGCAACTCTTCGCTGATGTGGAAGAGTGGCCCATGACTTGGAGAGGTCGCTCGCCATCCCGAACTCCTGGGGTCTGTCACGTCTGGACGTCCCGGACAGCTCAGGCTCTCGCGCACCCTCTCGGGCGTCCTAGGCTGTGACAGCGTTTTCACGCTCTGGGACGGATCGCCGGGCCCTCGCCGATACCTTGCAGGGCTGGCTGGGGGACTTGCCCTTCCCGAAGCCGGAAGGGATCGAGGCTTGGGTTCCGTTCCTGAACCGCTACGAGGATGCAGAACTGTCCCTCGCCAGCCGGATCCGCTGGCTGCCGGCCTGCCAGCTGAATGTCACCTCGACTGGACGCTGGGTGCATCTCACCCTGGACGGCGTCGCGGTCAGGTCCCGGGCTGGCCTTGTCGGGACCTGCCGGATCTGGATCGCCGAAGCGAGAGCCGCAGCCACCCCATGAACCAAGCCGACCGCAAGAGCATGTACCGCTCCGGCCGAGGCCGTTCCCCTACATCCTACCTGGAAAGCGACATGGACAACACCGACCCCCCTGGCCCTTCTCGCGAGACTCGCGCCTGGCTGGGCGTGCTCGCCCGCTACCACCGGCCGAGCACCTCACGCAGCCTCTTCGAGATCGCCGTCACGGTGGTCCCTTTTGTCGCCCTCTGGGTCCTGATCGCCCTGGCGGTCGTGAACGAAGTCTGGTGGGGGCTCCTGCTGACCGTTCCGGCGGCGGGCTTTCTCATGCGCGTGTTCATGATCCAGCACGACTGCGGTCATGGCGCCCTGTTCCCCCGCCGCGACGCCAACGATTGGACCGGACGCGTCCTCGGCGTCCTCACCTTCACGCCCTACGACTACTGGCGCCGGACCCATGCCGTTCACCACGCGACGGCCGGCAACCTCGACAAGAGGGGGACGGGCGACGTCTTCACGCTCACCGTTGCGGAATATCTGGCGCTGCCTCGATGGGGACGGGTGCGCTACTGGCTCTATCGGCATCCCGTGGTCATGTTCGGCCTCGGGCCCGCTTGGCTCTTCCTCTGCCAGCACCGCTGGCCGGTCGGGCTGATGCGCGCCGGGGCCGTGCCCTGGGTGTCGGTTCTGGCGACAAATCTCGCCATCGCCCTGCCGATGGCCGGCCTGATCTGGTGGCTGGGCCTCGTCCCCTTTCTGCTGGTGCAGCTTCCCATCACCCTAATGGCCGCGACCGGGGGGGTCTGGCTGTTCTTCATCCAGCACCAGTTCGAGGACACCCATTGGTCGGAAGGCAAGGACTGGAGTTTCCCCCATGCGGCCCTGCATGGAAGCACTCATTACGACCTGCCTCCGGTCGTGCGCTGGTTCACGGCAAACATCGGCATCCACCATGTGCACCATCTCTCGAGCCGGGTTCCGTTCTATCGCCTGCCGGACGTCCTGCGAGACCATCCGGAGCTGCGCGACACGGGCCGCATCACTTTCATCGAGAGCCTCCGGAGCGTGAAGCTGGTCCTGTGGGACGAGCGCTCGCAACGACTGATCTCGTTCCAGGAAGCTCGCGCGGCAGCTTAGATCGAAGGGCTTTCGCCGGCCGGCGCGCCGGATGCAGGTCCCGCCTTCCCGGCCTTCATCTGCTTCGGCGCAGAGCCTCGCCGCCGAATCTGCCATGATGCCCTGCGCTGGCCGCGAGCATGGCGGAAGGCGACCTCGCGAGCTTGGGGCCCAGACTTCCAGGCTCGGTCGTCTGACGAGACTGGCAAGAGCGTCCTGCGTCTCCCCGAGACACCGTCAGGCAGTGTGCAAGCCCGATACAGTACGGTTCCACACCAAAAGTGACGGCGCTCCTTTCCAAAGAGACTGCACGGAACCGGCATAGTACCCTGGCACGTCAGGCGTGCGGCCTAGGACGTCAGTCCTCCGACGGCCAAGGCACAAAGGACCTCGGCTTCGGGGGTGACGTTCCTTGTCGGTGGGGCGGCTCCGTCGCGCTTTGACCTGGTCTGCCAGCGGTTACTGCTGGTGACTGCGAGCTGCTGCCAAATGATTGTTCGAAGTGGCTTGTCGTCCGACCGTCGCACCCCAATATACCATCCCCGTGGATGGTAAAGGGATGGTCTCATGGTCCAAAAAGTTGTGGAGTTTCGACCGAAGGTCCCGGAAACCGAGAAGATCACGATCAACCTCGGATATGTGGATCTAGGCCAGATCGATCTTCTGGTCAGCGAGGGTTTCTACTCGAACCGTACGGACCTGATCCGAACGGCCATCCGCCGCGAACTCGATCGGCACACCGAGGCCGTCAAGCAGTCGGTCGCGCGGCACCAGCTTGACCTCGGCCTGCGACACTACACGCGGGCCGACCTCGAGAAGGTCAAGGCTGCGGGCGAGACCCTTCATATCCAGGTTCTGGGCCTGGCGATCATCGCGCCCGACGTGCCCCCGGAGCTTGCGCGCGAGACCATCGCCTCCATCCATGTGCTGGGTGCCCTGTCCGCACCGGCCGCTCTCAAGGCCGCGCTGGCCGACCGCATCCGCTGACGTCCAAGTCCCCTTCGGACCAATCCTACGACTTTGCTCCCTTCCGTCGGAAGGGCCCGCCACCGCTCGGCCCTGGGCCAGCGCATATAGGAATCCATCCAATGAACCTGCTCTCACAAGCCGACATGATGGAGGCCACGCGCCTCACGCGCGAAGGCCGACTGGAGGAAGCCATGGCGCTCCTGCAGGGCACGCGAGTCACCACCTCACCCGCCACGGTCGCCGGCGACGCACCCGAGCCGACCGGACGAAGGGCATCGACCCTGATCGACATGGTGCCGCCGACGAGCACCTCGGGCGGCGCATGGACCTCGCCATCCGCCAAGGCCGCTCCCTTCCCGAGCGGGGCAGGCGCCACCTCTCCCGAGATGCCTGCAGCCTTGCGGGGGCTCATGGACCATATGGGCGGGCTGGGCACGACGAAGGGGGCCGGAGCAGGCTTGGGCGAGGCGCTCAGAGGCAAGCTCGGCAACGCCGTCGGGGCCACTGCGATGCGGGCCCCCGCAACGATCCCCGAGGGGGCGCGCTTCGAGGAACGCAGCTTTGCCAGCGCCGCCGGTAGCCGGCCCTACAAGCTCTACGTGCCTTCGACCCAGCAGGGCCAGCCTCTCCCATTGGTGGTCATGCTGCACGGCTGCACGCAGTCCCCTGACGACTTCGCTGCCGGGACGCGCATGAACGAACTGGCCGAGGAGATAGGCTTCCTTGTCGTCTATCCGGGGCAGACGCAGGCTGCCAACATGCAGAAATGCTGGAATTGGTTCAACGCAGCCGATCAGCAGCGCGACCAAGGCGAGCCCGCGCTGATCGCGGGGATCACGCGCGCCGTCATGCAGGACGCTCCCGTGCAGGACGGGAAGATCTACGTTGCGGGCCTCTCGGCTGGAGGGGCCGCGGCGGCGATCATGGGGGCGACCTATCCCGATCTCTATGCGGCCGTTGGAGTTCACTCGGGCTTGGCCTGCGGGGCCGCTCGGGACATGGTCTCGGCCTTCGGGGCCATGAAGCAGGGCAGTGGCACAGGCGCGGTACGAGCCGGGTCCGGACAGCTCGTGCCCACCATCGTCTTCCATGGAGACCGGGACACCACGGTCCACCCTGTCAACGGCGACGAGGTTCTGGCCCAGGCCAAAGCCGGAGCCACGCACCTCACGGAAATGGATCGCGGAACGTCCCCCGGTGGCATGGGCTTCACCCGCACCGTCCACCGCGACGACGCGGGTCGGGCGGTGCTGGAACAGTGGGTCCTGCAC
>Ga0210040_10005714_pt1 | contig 15737 bp, 12 predicted proteins | sample CryGeyCG12114_NA_FD_185462 | JGI IMG/M metagenome (GOLD analysis project Ga0210040, IMG submission 185462) | Groundwater microbial communities from aquifer - Crystal Geyser CG19_WC_8/21/14_NA (SPAdes) (version 2) | ecosystem: Environmental > Aquatic > Deep subsurface > Groundwater | place: USA... | reverse complement strand
ACGCCGGGCTGCCCGACGGCACCCGGCTGCACGCCGTGCTGCCCCCGGTGTCCGGCTCGGGCACCTGCCTGTCGCTGCGGGTGCTGCGCCGGGCCGCGCTCTCCTACGCCGACCTCACCGCCCGCGGCGCCTTCCCGGGTGCCGCCGCCGAGCTGCTGACCGCGGTGGTGCGCGCCCGACTGGCGTTCCTGGTCACCGGCGGCACGGGCACGGGCAAGACGACGGTGCTGTCCGCGCTGCTCGGGACGGCCGACCCGCGGGAGCGGCTGGTGCTCTGCGAGGACGCCCCGGAGCTGGCGCCGCTGCACCCGCACGTCGTCCGGTTGCTCACCCGCCCGCCCAACGTCGAGGCCGCCGGCGCGGTGACCCTGCGGGACCTGGTGCGGCAGGCGCTGCGGATGCGCCCGGACCGGCTGGTCGTCGGCGAGGTGCGCGGCCCGGAGGTGGTCGACCTGCTGGCGGCGCTGAACACCGGGCACGACGGCGGCTGCGGCACCGTGCACGTCAACCGGGCAGCCGATCTCCCCGCCCGGCTGGAGGCACTCGGGGAGGCGGCCGGGCTGGGGCGGGCGGCCGTGCACAGCCAGGCGGCGGCCGCGCTCTCCCTGGTCGTGCACCTGCGGCGCGGGCCGGCCGGCCGGCACGTGGCCGAGGTGGGGGTCGTGCGGCGGCGCGGTGAGCTGATCGAGGTGGCCGCCGGCTGGCGGGCCGACGGCGGGAACTGCCCGGCCCGGGACGACCTGGCCGCCCTGCTGGGCCGGTCGTGACCCCGGCGCTGCTCTGCCTCGCCGGTGCCCTGGTCTGCTGGCCGTCGGCCGACCTGGCCGGGCGGCTCGCCGGCCTCCCGCTGCCGCTCCGCCGGCCGGACCTGGCCGCTCTCGCCGGAGGTCGCGCCGGCACGCTCGGACCGGCGCTGCTCTGCGGCGCTGCCGGCCTGCTGCTGGCCACCCCGGTGGTCGCGGTGCTCGCCGCCGGCTGCGGAGCCGCGGCCGGGCGGTCGCTGCGGCAGCGGCTCCTCGCCGCGGGCACCGGGCGGCGCAGCCGGGCGCTGGTCGAGGCGCTGGGTGCCCTGGCCGCCGAGCTGCGTGCCGGCCGCCCGCTGGAGGAAGCGGCCGCGACCGCCGTGGACGCCTGCCCGGACCCGGCGGTGGCCGCTGCCCTGGGTCCGGTGCTGCGCCTGGGCGAGCCGCCACCGGGCACCGCGGACGACGAACCCGCCCGGGCGCTGGTCCGGGTCGCCGCCGCCGCCCGGCTGAGCGCCGGGACCGGGTGCTCGCTGGCCGGCGTGCTGACCGCGGTCGAGGACGACCTGCGTGCCCGGCTGCACGTCGAGCAGGAGCTGCGGTCCGCGGTCGCCGGTCCGCGGGCGAGCGCAGCCACGCTGGCCGGGCTGCCGGTGCTCGGGCTGGTGATGGGCAGCGGCGTGGGAGCCGATCCGTGGCGGGTGCTGACCACCACCGGCACCGGCACCGTGCTGCTCGTGGTGGGCGTCGTCCTGGAGCTGGCCGGGATCACCTGGTCGGCGCGGCTGGTGCGCCGGGCGGTCGGCCGGTGAGCGGTTCGGTGTTCGCCCTGGCCGCGGCCCTGCTGCTGTGGGTGCCGCCGGGCACCGCGCGGCGACGGCACGTGCAGGCCGTGCTGGCCGCGACCGCAGGTGCGCCGCCGGAGCAGCGGGCCCGCTGGCGGCCGGGCGGTCCACCCGGACCGGTCCGGCGTGGGGGCGAGGCAGCCGTCGCGGCGCTGGCCGTCTTCCTGCTGCTGGGCGCCGGACCGCTCGCGGCAGGAGCCGGGCTCGGCGCCGGCATCGGGCTGGAGCGGCTGCTCCGCCGATCGGGGGCCGAGCCGGGCGAGAGCGCCGGACTGGCCCGGGATCTACCGGTGGCCTGCGACCTGCTGGCGGTCTGCCTCGGCGCCGGGACGCCGGTCGGTGCCGCGCTGGCCGCGGTCGGCACGGCGGTGCCCGGGCCGCTCGGTGCCCGGCTGGGTGCTGTGGGTGCCCTCTACCGGCTCGGTGCGGCCCCGCGCCGGGCCTGGCTGGGGGTGCCGCCGCCGGTCGACGCGCTGGCCCGCACGGTGGTCCGGGCGGGGGAGTCGGGCTCGGCCGTCGTCCCGGCGCTGCAGCGGCTGGCGGCCGACCTGCGCAGCACCGCCCGCAGCGACACCGAGGCCGCCGTCCGCCGGGCCGGGGTGTGGGTGCTGGCGCCGCTCGGGCTCTGCTTCCTGCCTGCCTTCCTCTGCCTGGGCGTCGTGCCGCTGGTGCTCGGCATCGCCACCGACGTCTTCGGCTGAGGCACACCGCGGCTGGCGGCTGCGGGCCGCCGTCCACAGCCGGACCGGTCGTCCACACCTGCGCTGCAGGTCTGGGGCCCAGGCTCCGGCGGCACGACGCTGAGGAGGACGGACCGGCAGGCGGTCCGGCAGAGGAGGGGACATGGAGCACGGGAGCACCGGAGCAGGTGGAGCGTTGGCCCGGCGGTGGGCCGAGGTGCAGGCCGACGGTGAGCAGGGGATGAGCACCGCGGAGTACGCGGTGGGCACGGTGGCGGCCTGCGCGTTCGCCGCGGTGCTCTACAAGGTGGTCACCGGCGGGTCGGTGGTGTCGGCGCTCGGGGACCTGGTGCAGTCCGCGCTGGCCACGCTGTCCTGATCCGCCGTGCGCATCCACCGGCGGGACGAGCGCGGCATGGTCACCGCGGAGACGGCCGTGGTGCTGCCGGTGCTGCTGGTCGTGCTGGCCGGGGCGGTCGCGGCCGTCGTCGTCGTGGGTGCCCAGCTGCGCTGCGTGGACGCCGCCCGGGAGGGTGTCCGGGCGGCGGCCCGCGGTGAGCCGGCGGCGGTGGTCACCGGCCTGGCCGCGGACGCCGGCCCGGCGGGTGCCCGCACCGAGCTCGGCGGTGCCGCCGACACCGTGCGGGTCACCGTCACCGCGACGGTCTCCCCGCTGGGGCCCGTCCCGTGGCACGTCGAGGTCTCGGCCACCGCCACCGGCGTGCGCGAACCGGGGGCGGGCACATGAGGGACGACGACGGTGAGCGCGGTTCCGCGACGGTCTGGCTGGTCGCCCTGGCCGGGCTGCTGGCGATCGTGGGGGCGGCCGCCGTCCTGGTGGGGGCCGCGGTCGTGGCCCGGCACCGGGCGACCACGGCGGCGGACCTGGCCGCCCTGGCCGCCGCCGGTCGGGCGGTGGTCGGCGACCCGGCGGGCTGCGCGGTGGCCGCGGAGGTGGCGGCGGCCAACGCGGCCACGCTGGACTCCTGCGAGGTCAGCGCGGCTGCGGTGGCGGAGGTGCACGTGCACGTGCCCGTGCGGCTCGGCCCGCTCGGGGTGCTGGACGCCTCCGCCCGGGCCCGGGCCGGCCCGGCACCGCCGGAGGGCTCAGAAGACCAGGTCGTCGGGGTCGGCCGCCTCGGGCACGACCTCCGGGGCGGCGGGCGTGCTGGTGCCGAAGAGCCCCGGCCGGCGGGTGACCTCGGTCTCGGCCGGCGTCAGCTCCGGGGCGCCGGCCAGCTCGTCGAGCACGACGTCGAGCACCCGGACCGCGCCGGCCTTGTCCAGCGGGTCGTTGCCGTTGCCGCACTTGGGTGACTGGACGCAGGAGGGGCAGCCGGACTCGCACTCGCAGCTGGCCACCGTGGACCGGGTGGCCTGCAGCCACTCCTGCAGCGCCGCGTACCCGCGCTCGGCGAAGCCCGCGCCGCCGGGGTGGCCGTCGTAGACCACGATCGTCGCCCGGCCGGTGTCCGGGTGCAGCGCGGTCGAGACCCCGCCGAGGTCCCAGCGGTCGCAGGTGGCCAGCAGCGGGAGGATGCCGATCGAGGCGTGCTCCGCCGCGTGCAGCGAACCGGGCAGGGCGGCGTCGTCCACGTCGGCCCGACCGATGGCCCGCTCGTCCAGGGTGAGCCAGACCGCCCGGGTGCGCAGCTGCCGCGGCGGCAGGTCCAGCGGGAACTCGGCCAGCACCTCACCGGTGCCCTGCCGGCGCCGCTGGTAGGCGACCACCTGGTTGGTCACGTCCACCACGCCGGTGTGCGCGGTGACCGCGCCCAGCGGGCGGGTGCGGTCGGTGGCCACGATCGAGATGTCCACGGTGTCGCGGGCGACGGTCGTCCACTCCGGGCTCTCCGGGTGCACGACCGCGCAGGCGTCGGGAACATCGAGCTCGTCGACGACGTAGGTCTCACCGCGGTGGACGTAGAGGGCGCCGGTGTGCACGGTGGCGTGCGCGGCATCGCCGTCCACGGTGCCCAGCAGGCGCCCGGTGGCGCCCTCGATGATCGAGACCGGTGGCTCGCCGCTGCCCCGGATGTCCACGTCCGGGCGGCCCCGCCCGGCCCAGTACCAACCGGCCGGCCGGGCCCGGAGCAGCCCCTCGGCGACCAGCTCGGCGACCTGGGCCTCGGCCACCTCGCCGCCGAAGTCGGCCAGGTCGTCCCGGTGCAGGGGCAGCTCGGCCGCCGCGCAGCACAGCTGCGGACCGAGCACGTACGGGTTCGCCGGGTCGGTCACGGTGGCCTCCACCGGCCGGCCGAACACCGCCCTGGGGTGGTGGGCGAGGTAGTGGTCCAGCGGGTCGTCGCGGGCGATGAAGACCACCAGCGACTCGTTCTGCGCCCGCCCGGCGCGGCCGGCCTGCTGCCACATCGAGGCCAGCGTGCCCGGGTAGCCGGCCAGCACCACGGCGTCCAGCCCGGCGATGTCGATGCCCAGCTCCAGCGCGTTGGTGGTGGCCACGCCCAGCAGCTCACCCGCCGACAGCGCCCGCTCCAGCTCGCGGCGCTCCTCGGGCAGGTAGCCGCCGCGGTAGGAGTCCACCCGGCTCACCAGGTCACCGCGCCCGCGGGAACGGAGGACCGCCCGGGCCTGCTCGGCGACGGACTCCGCCCCGCGCCGGGACCGGACGAAGGCCAGCGTGCGGGCGTTCTGCTCGACCAGGTCGGCGAGCAGCCCGGCGGCGTCCGCGGCGGCCGAGCGCCGCACCGGGGCGCCGTGCTCGCCGGTCTTCTCCGTGAGCGGCGGCTCCCACAGCGCGAAGGTGGCGCCCGGCCGCGGCGACCCGTCGTCGGTGACCGCGGTGACCGGCGCGCCGACCAGCCGGCTGGCCGCGGCGGCCGGCTCGGCGACGGTGGCCGAGGCGAGCACGAACACCGGCTCCGCGCCGTAGCGCCGGCAGATCCGCCGCAACCGGCGGAGCACGTGGCCCACGTGCGAGCCGAACACCCCGCGGTAGGCGTGGCACTCGTCGATGACCACGTAGGCCACCCGGCGCAGCGTGCTGGACCACTTCTGGTGGGCCGGCAGGATCCCGCGGTGCAGCATGTCCGGGTTGGTCACGATCCACCGCGAGTGCCGCCGCACCCACTCCCGCTCCTCGCCCGGGGTGTCGCCGTCGTAGGCCGCCGGGCGCACGGAGGGGTCGGCCAGCGCGGCCACCGAGGCCAGCTGGTCGCGGGCCAGCGCCTTCGTGGGGGCCAGGTAGAGGACGCAGGCGCGCGGGTCCTCGGCCAGGGCGGTCAGCGCCGGCAACTGGTAGGCCAGCGACTTGCCCGACGCGGTACCGGTGGCGACCACGACGTGCTGACCCGCCCGGGCCAGCTCGGCCGCCGCGACCTGGTGGCTGAACGGTGCCAGCACGCCCCGCTCGGCCAACCGCGCCCGCAGCGGCTCGGCGACCCAACCGGGCCACGGCGCCGACCGGCTCGGGCGGGCGGGCAGCCGGTGCACGTGGGTGACCGGGTCGTCCTCGGGGTCGGTACCGGCCAGCAGCGAGGCCAGCAGCTCGGTGCCGCCGACCACGCCGGCGGGGTCGGCGCCGGTCTCGTCGGCCGGGAGCCGCACGGAGGGCGAGGACGTCACCACACCACTGTCACACCGTCGTGCAACCGGCGTCCCGGCGCCCGTCCGACCGCCGGTTGTGGATCCGGCCCCCGGCTGTGGACGACGGCGCACGCGCCCCGCCCCGATCTTCCTAGCGTCGGTGCACCGGCCCTGGTCCAGGGGCCGCAGTCCTGCCGGGAGGCTCGTGTGTCCGACCTGATATCCGTCCAGCTCGACGTGCTGGGCGGGCTGCTCGCCGACCTCCGGGCGCTGGGTGGCGAGCTCGCCGAGGAGGGGCAGCTGGCGTCGGCCTCGGCCTGGTCGCTGCAGCGGGCCGTGGCAGGTCCGGTGGGGGAGGAGGCCCAGCGGGTCGGCAGCCAGTGGGCCGGGGCGCTCGCTGCGCTGTCGGCGCGGACCGGCACCGTGGCCGCCACCCTCGACGCGGCGCTGGCCGCCTACCAGGCCGCCGACCTGGAGCTGGCCCGGCAACTGCAGGCAAGTGGCCCGCTGCGCCACGGCATGCTGGTGGCAATGCCGTGACCGGCTCGGGCGCGCTGCACCAGCTCGCCGGCTGGGAGCTCCCCGAGCTGCGCGCGGGCATCGGCCGGCTCGGTGGCGTGGCCGAGCGGATCGCGCCGTGGCGGGCCCGGCTGGACGAGCTGGGGCGGCAGCTGGGTACCGCCGAGTGCTGGTCCGGCCCGGCCGGCTCGGTCGCCGCCGCGGCGCTGGTCGAGCTGTCCACGGTGGCGTCCGGGGTGTCCGGCGCGCTCGCGGAGTCGATGGCCGAGCTGGAGTCGCTGGCGGCGTCCGCCGCGGACGCCCAGGAACTGGCCGCGGGCGCCCTCGCCACCGCGGGCGCCGCCGGGATCGCCCTGGACGATGCCGGCCAGCCCGTCGGGATGCCGCCGCTGCCCGGTCCCGGGGCAGCCGCGGTGGAGGCGGCCGAGGTGCTGGCCGACCGGAACCAGGCGCTGGTGGCCGCCGCCCGGGCGCAGGAGGCGCTGGCCGCCGCCACCCGGGCCCGGGCCGCGGCTGTGGCGGCGCACGCTCCGCTGACCGCGATCGGCGTGCTCGGCTCGGCGTCCGTCGACTTCGCCGACCTCGCCGTCCGGCTCGCCCCGCCGGCCACCGGGACCCCGCCGCCCCTTCCCCGGGGGCTGGGGCCGCAGGGCGCGGCCGGCTGGTGGGCGGAGCTGACCGCAGCGGAGCAGCTGGCCGAGATCGCGGCGCACCCGCGCGAGGTGGGCGCGCTGGACGGGCTGCCCGCCTGGGCGCACGACCGGGCGAACCGGCTGCTGCTGGACGACGCGCTGCGCGACCTCCCCGAGGGGGAGCAGCGGCGGATGGCCGAGGAGGTCGCCCGCCGGCTGGCCGCGGAGGACGACGCCGGGAGGACCGCCCAGCTGCTGCAGTTCGACCCGGCTGGCGACCTGGTGGCGGTCTCCCTCGGGGACGTGGACACCGCGGCCGCGGTGGGCGTGCTGGTGCCCGGCGTCGGCAACACCCCGGCCGACGACCTGGGGAACCTGCTGGGGAGCGCCCGGGACGTCGGGTCGGCGGCCGGTGCCGCGACGCCAGGGCTGGCCGTGGCCACGGTCGCCTGGCTCGGCTATCGCACGCCCGCGGGGGTGGGGGCGCTCTCCGAGAACGCCACCCGCCAGGGTGGACCGGCGCTCGACCGGGCGCTCGACGGGCTGGCGGCGGCCCGCTCCCAGCAGGGCCCGGCACCCCGGACGACGGTGCTCGCCCACAGCTACGGGAGCGTGGTCGCGGGGCAGGCAGCCCTCGCACCCGGTGAGCTGGCCGCAGACGCGCTGGTCCTGCTGGGCAGCCCGGGCACCGGCGTGAACGGGGCCGATCAGCTGGAGGCCGACGAGGTGTTCGGCGGGTGGTCGCCCGCGGACTGGATCTCCTACACCGACTACTACGGGGGAAGCCCGTTCGACTCCGGGTTCGGTGACCTGCCGCTGCCCACCGAGTTCGACCAGACGCACAGCGAGTACTACGACCCCGACCGGCCCACCCTCGCCGCGATCGGCGAGGTCGTGGCCGGCACCCGGGACGGCGGATGAGGCCCGTCCGGAGCCCGGGAACAGTGCCCGCAGCCATCCGTTGGAGGGGGGACGGCGCGCCCGGTACGGCTCGCTGCCCGGGCCCTCGTCCCAGCGGTGGCCTACCGTGGCCTCGCCGAACGGGTGCAGCTCGCTCTGCCCCGTGTGCGACCGGGTCCGTCCCGCCGCCTGCACCAGCACCCTCGACAGGAGCACCGTGCCGCCCACCAAGACCACGAAGTCAGCAGCCACCACCACCGGCAGCGGAACGCCACGCAAGCGGGCCGCCGCGTCCGGGGGCAAGCCGCTGGTCATCGTGGAGTCGCCCACCAAGGCGACGAAGATCGCCGGCTTCCTGGGCGCCGACTACGTCGTGGAGGCCAGTGTCGGGCACATCCGCGACCTGCCCCGCAACGCCGCCGACGTGCCCGCCGCCCACAAGGGCGAGTCCTGGGCCCGGCTGGGCGTCGACGTCGACCACGGCTTCTCCCCGCTCTACGTGGTCAGCCCGGACCGCAAGCAGCAGGTCACCCGGCTCAAGCAGCTGGTGAAGGAAGCCAGCGAGATCTACCTCGCCACCGATGAGGACCGCGAGGGCGAGGCCATCGCCTGGCACCTGATCGACGCGCTGAAGCCGACCGTGCCGATCCGCCGGATGGTCTTCCACGAGATCACCCGCGAGGCGATCGCCCGCGCCGTGGCCAACCCCCGCGAGCTGGACACCGCCCTGGTCGACGCCCAGGAGACCCGCCGCATCCTCGACCGGCTCTACGGCTACGAGGTCTCACCCGTGCTGTGGAAGAAGGTGCTGCCCAAGCTCTCGGCCGGCCGCGTCCAGTCGGTGGCCACCCGCATCGTCGTGGAGCGCGAGCGCGCCCGGATGCGCTTCACCGCCGCCGACTACTGGAGCCTGGACGGCCAGTTCGAGGTGACCGAGCAGCGCGCCGACGCCGACGCCGGTGAGCCCACCACCCTGCGGGCCCGGCTGGTCACCGTGGACGACAGCCGGGTCGCCACCGGCCGGGACTTCGACGCCGACACCGGCGCCGTGGCCAGCAACGTGGTGCACCTGGACGAGGCCGGTGCCCGTGGGCTGGCCGCCCGGCTGGAGGGCCGTCCGGTCACCGTCAGCCGGGTCGACGAGCGGGACTACACCCGCAAGCCCTACGCGCCGTTCATCACCTCCTCGCTGCAGATGGAGGCCGGCCGCAAGTTCGGCTGGTCGTCGGCGCAGGTCATGCGCGTGGCGCAGCGGCTGTACGAGAACGGTCACATCACCTACATGCGGACCGACTCGACCAACCTCTCCAACGAGGCGGTCACCGCCGCGCGCCGCCAGGCCGCCGAGCTCTACGGCGACGCCTACGTGCCGACCGAGCCGCGCCGCTACGACAAGAAGGCCAAGGGCGCGCAGGAGGCGCACGAGGCGATCCGCCCCGCCGGTGACTCCTTCCGCACCCCGGGGCAGCTGGCCTCCCAGCTGGCCCGGGACGAGTTCCGGCTCTACGAGCTGATCTGGCAGCGCACCATCGCCTCGCAGATGGCCAACGCCGTCGGCAAGACCCTCAGCATCCGGCTGGGCGGCAGCTCCAGCACCGGCGAGGCCGTCGAGTTCACCGCGTCCGGGCGCACCATCACCTTCCCCGGCTTCCTCCGTGCCTACGTCGAGGGCAAGGACGAGGACCACACCGACGAGGCAGAGGCCGACGACTCCGAGCGCCGGCTGCCCCGGGTCGAGCGCGGGCAGCGGCTGGACACCCGGGAGCTGGACCCCAAGGGGCACACCACCTCCCCGCCGGCGCGGTACACCGAGCCGAGCCTGACCGCCCGGCTGCAGGAGCTGGAGATCGGCCGGCCGTCGACCTACGCCTCGATCATGCAGACCATCCAGGACCGCGGGTACGTGTGGAAGAAGGGCTCGGCGCTGGTGCCGACCTTCATCGCCTTCGCCGTGGTGAACCTGCTGGAGCAGCACTTCGCCGCCCTGGTCGACTACGACTTCACCGCCCTGCTGGAGCGGGAGCTGGACGAGATCGCCGCCGGGCAGCTGGGCCGGGTCGACTGGCTGACCGAGTTCTACTTCGGCGGCGCGGGTGGCCACGCCGGCGGCATCGGCGCCTCCGGCGGGCTCAAGTCCGTCGTCGGCCAGCGGCTGGAGGAGATCGACGCCCGCGGCGTCAACTCGATCCCGCTGCGCGCGATCACCCCCAACGGCGAGCCGGTCGTCGTCCGGGTCGGCCGCTACGGCCCGTACCTGCAGGCCGGCGGTGAGGACGGCGCCCGGATCAGCATCCCGGACGACATCGCCCCCGACGAGCTGACCAGCGCCAAGGTCACCGAGCTGCTCGACGCCCCGTCGAGCGACCGGGAGCTGGGCGCCGACCCGGAGACCGGCTTCCCGGTCGCGGTGAAGGCCGGCCGCTACGGCCCCTACGTCACCACGCTGGTGCCGGAGGGCTCGAAGGAGACCCCGCGCACCGCCAGCCTGTTCAAGACCATGACGCCGGAGACGGTGACCCTGGAGCAGGCCCTGCAGCTGCTCATCCTGCCGCGCACGGTGGGCGCGGACGCCGAGGGCGCGGAGATCCAGGCGCTCAACGGCCGCTACGGGCCCTACCTCAAGAAGGGCACCGACTCGCGCTCCCTGGAGAGCGAGGAGGCGCTGTTCACGATCACCCTGGACCAGGCGCTGGCGATCTTCGCCCAGCCCAAGCAGCGCGGTCGGGCCGCAGCCAAGGCGCCGCTCAAGGAGCTGGGCAAGGACCCGGTCAGCCAGGGCGAGGTCACCGTGCGCGAGGGTCGGTTCGGGCCCTACGTCACCGACGGTGAGCACAACGCCAGCCTGCGCAAGGGCGACGACATCGAGACGCTCACCCTGGAGCGGGCCGCGGAGCTGCTGGCCGACCGCCGTGAACGGGCACCGGTGAAGAAGAAGGCCGTCAAGAAGGCCGCCGCCAAGAAGGCGCCGGCCAAGAAGGCGACCGCGAAGAAGGCCACGGCGGCGAAGAAGACGACCAAGAAGGCGGCCGAGCCGACCGTGGCCGACGTCGCCGAGACGGTGCCCGCGGGCAGCTGAGGGAAGGGGTGGTCGTGGACGGTTGGCAGCAGCGGCGGACGTCGTTCGGCTCGGTGGCCGCCGGCTACGCAGCCCTGCGCCCGGGCTACCCGGCCGACGCGGTCGCCTTCCTGCTCGGTGCGGCGCCCGTCCGGGTGCTGGACCTCGGGGCGGGCACCGGCCTGCTCACCGACGTCCTGCTGGCGGCCGGGCACCAGGTCGTCGCCGTCGACCCGTCGGCGGAGATGCTCGAGCAGCTGCGCGCCCGCCTGCCGCAGGTCACCGCCGCCGTGGGGGGAGCCGAGGGCATCCCGCTGCCGGACTCCGACGTCGACGCGGTGGTCGCCGGCCAGGCCGCGCACTGGTTCGACCCGGTGCCCGCCGCTGACGAGCTGCGCCGGGTGCTGCGGCCGGGCGGCACCGTCGGCCTGGTCTGGAACACCCGCGACGAGCGCGTTCCCTGGGTGCGGGCGTTGGGGGAGCTGCTCGCCGCGGAGGCCCGCGACCACGAGGCCGACCAGGGTGTGGTGGACCGGTTCGCCACCGAGCTGCCGGCCGACGTCGACGTGCTGGACTCCGGCACCGTCCAGCAGCTGACCCCCGAGCAGGTCGTGGGCGGCATCGGCACCCGCAGCTACGTGGCCACGATGGACGGCGTCGGCCGGGAGCGGTTCCTCGGCCAGGTCCGCGAGCTGCTCGCCACCCACCCCGACACCCGGGGCCGGGAGCGGCTGGAGCTGCCGTACGCGACCCGCGCGTACCGGCTCACCCTGCGCTGAGCCGTCAGCCCGGCCGGTGGCCCACCGCGAAGACCCGGCGGAACGGCAGCACCGTCGTCCCGTCGTCGCGGACCGGGTAGGCCGCCCGCAGCGCGGCGGCGTACTCGGTGGTGAGCTCCGCGGCGTCCTCCGCCGGCAGCCGGGCCAGCACCGGGCGCAGCACGGTGCCCGACACCCAGCCCAGCACCGGGTCCTCGCCGGTCAGCACGTGCAGGTACGTCGTCTCCCACACATCAGCGGCCAGCCCGGCGGTGGTGAGCAGGTCCAGGTAGCCGGTCGGGGAGAGGACGGCGGCCGGGTCGAGCACCGTGTCCTCGCCAGGAGCCAGCCGGGCCGCCCACCGCGGCGAGGCGACCAGCGAGGCGAGCAGCGCGTGCGTCGGCGCGGCCTGGTTGCCGGGCACCTGCAGCGCCAGCCACCCGCCCGGCGCGAGCTCGCTCGCCCACCGGGAGACCAGCGGCCCGTGCCCGGGCGCCCAGTGCAGCGCCGCATTGCTCACCAGCACGTCCACCGGCGCATCCGGTCGCCACGTGCGCAGGTCGCCGGCGACGAAGTCCAGCCGGCCGGGGACGGCATGGGCTGCGGCCGCGGCGAGCATGGCCGGGGAGCTGTCGATGCCGGTGACGGATGCGCCGGGCCACCGCTCGGCGAGCCCCGCGGTGACCGACCCGTCGCCGCAGCCGAGGTCCACGACGACCTGCGGGTACGGAGCGTCGACCCGGGTCAGCAGCTCGACGAACGGTCGGGCCCGCTCCCCGGCGAATCGGAGGTACGTCGCGGGGTCCCAACCGGCAGCGTTGCTCACCGGCGGAGGGTAGCTCCGGGGAGCTCCGGAGCCGGTCGGTTCCCTCGGACCTGCCCGGTACGGTTGGCCGGCCGGACCGAGCCGGCTGCGCTGCACCTGAGGGGGTCTCGATCAGCTCCGATCCGACGGATCAGGCGGTCGCCGGCGGTCCGTCCGCCGACGGCGCCGCAACCGGTCGTGGCGCCTTCATAGCCTTCGAGGGCGGCGAGGGCGCCGGCAAGTCCACGCAGGTCCGGCGGCTGCAGGAGTGGCTGGTCGGGCAGGGGCTGGTCGTCCGCACCACCCGCGAGCCGGGCGGCACGGCACTGGGGGCGAAGGTCCGGGCGATGGTGCTGGACCCGGCGACCACCGACCTCTCCCCGCGCGCGGAGGCGCTGCTCTACGCCGCCGACCGGGCCCAGCACGTGCACGCGGTGCTCCGCCCCGCACTGGACGCCGGGGAGGTCGTGATCACCGACCGGTTCGTGGACAGCTCGCTGGCCTACCAGGGCGCCGGCCGGACCATCCCGCTGGACGACGTCCGGTCGATCTCCCGCTGGGCCACCCAGGGGCTGCGGCCCGACCTCACCGTGCTGCTGGACCTGCCCCCGGAGGTCGGGCTCGCCCGGGCCCGCGGTCGCGCCGCGGCGGACCGGCTGGAGTCGGAGTCCCTGGAGTTCCACCAGCGGGTGCGCGGCACCTTCACCGCCCTGGCCGGGGCCGAGCCCGACCGCTACCTGGTGCTGGACGCCGACCGCTCGCCGGACGAGCTCGCCGCGGCGATCCGCGCCGGGGTCAGCACGCTGCTGCATCCGGCGCCGGCGGTCCGGTGACCAGCGCAGCCGTGGCCCCCGGGGTGTGGGCCGACGTCGTCGGTCAGCCCGACGTCATCGCCGAGCTGCAGTCGGCCGTCGCGCACCCGGCCGCGATGACGCACGCCTGGCTGTTCACCGGTCCGCCCGGGTCGGGGCGCTCGGTCGCCGCCCGCGCGTTCGCGGCGGCGCTGCAGTGCCCGGCCGGCGGCGACGGCACCTGCCACGAGTGCCGCACCGTGCTCGCCGGCAGCCACGCCGACGTGCACCGGGTCGTGCCCGAGGGGCTGTCCATCGGCGTGGCCGAGGTGCGCCAGATCGTCCGCACCGCGGCCCGGGCGCCGTCCCAGGGCCGCTGGCAGATCGTCCTCGTCGAGGACGCCGACCGGATGAGCGAGGCGGCCTCGAACGCCGTGCTGAAGATGCTGGAGGAGCCGCCGCCGCGCACGGTGATCCTGCTGTGCGCGCCCTCGCTGCACCCCGACGACATCCCGGTGACCATCCGGTCCCGCTGCCGGGTGGTGCCGCTGCGCACGCCCGCGGTCGAGTCGGTCGCCGAGGTGCTGGTCCGCCGGGACGGGATCGACCCGGCACTCGCTGCCTGGTCGGCCGCGGCCGCCGGTGGCCACGTCGGGCGGGCCCGGCACCTGGCCCGGGACGAGGGCGCCCGGCTGGCCCGCAAGGCCGTGCTGGACATCCCGCTGTCGCTGGTGTCGCTGGCCGCCTGCCTCAACGCCGCCGACGACCTGGTCGGCTCGGCGAAGGAGGAGTCGGACAAGACCGTGGCCGTGGTGGACGCCGCGGAGACCGAGGCGGTCAGGGCCAGCCTCGGCGTCGGTGCCCGAGGGCCCGGCGTGGCCGCGGCCAGCCGGGGTGCCGGGCAGCTCAAGGAGCTGGAGAAGCGGCAGAAGTCCCGGGCCACCCGGTTGGGCCGGGACTCCCTGGACCGCGCGCTGGTCGACCTGGCCGCGCTCTACCGGGACGCGATGGTGCTCGCCGCGGTGGGCGGGTCCGGCGGGGAGCTGCCGCTGGCGCACCCCGACCGCCGCGCCGACGCCGTCGAGCTGGCCCGCCGGATCGGGGCCGAGGGGGCCGTGCGCCGCATCGACGCGGTGCTGGCCGCCCGCACCGCGCTGGAGCAGAACGTGAAGCCGCAGATCGCCGTGGAGGCGCTCACCGTGGCGCTCCGGCTGCCCAGCTGAACGGGCAGGGGTCCGCAGCCGGGGCGCAGGGGTGCCGTAAGCTCACCCGCGCAGTCCGCCGCCTTAGCTCAGTCGGTAGAGCGTCTCACTCGTAATGAGAAGGTCGTCGGTTCGATTCCGACAGGCGGCTCGCATCCGACCAGCGGCCCCACCCTCCCGGGCGGGGTCGCTGTCGTCGTTCCGGCCCTCGGCGAGCGGATCGAGCGATGCCGTGGGCGTGCTCGGCGACGGCCTCGCCTCCATCGCGTCGGCGGTCGACGCCGCGCTTCCCGCTGAACTGCGACTAGCTACCTCCCCAGAACTGTCACACGCTGTCGGCATGGTGCGCAGCAGCACAGCACGTGTGGCACCGAGGTCTTGAGGAAGGGCGCGATGCCCGAGGTGGAGCTGTTGACGGTTCAGGCCGCCCGGGAGCGTCGGTACTGGCTTCCGTCGGTGGAGAAGAAGAGGCACGTCGCCGCCGAGGTGCGCGTTACGAACTCGAAGCTGACGAGTTGGCGGCCCTCACCGAGCTGGAGGAGCTCGAGCACCTGCTCAACCGTTGAGCATGACAAGCGACCTCGAGGCGCAGGCTCGTGAGTTCGCTACGGACCCGACATCGACCCTGCGCGAAGCATTCGGCTCCGGCCCAGGGGCGTGAGCGGTGGCGTCGCACGCAGACAGCAGCTGCGGTTCGGGATGCTCCGGGCGCAGCCGTTGCGGTGCTGCGGCGGCTCGGCTATGGGGTGGGCCTTCCTCCTGAGGTTCGGAGCCGGTTGACAACTTTGACCGGATGCACGAGCTCTGAGCGTGCAGGAGGGCCCCTCCCCGGGCTGACGAAGAAGCCGCCGGGTCCGTTCGGGTCACCAACAGCGTGAGAATCCGGATGGGCTGTGGCGGCACAACAGGTGAGTGCCGTTCCGCGACGGCGCGGCTGGCGAAGTCGATCAGCGCGTCGCACGCCGCGCAGGACGCGCGCCGAACATGTCGATCACGGGTGAGCTGCGGCGCCGGCTCGGTCGCCGCCCGGGGATGGCCAGACACGCCGACGCCCCGCGGGAGCCGGGGCGGGGTCCAGCGGGGCGTCGTCGTGCGTACGGCGGAAGGGGAGGAGGAGCGGTCAGTACCCGGCGTCGAGTGCGCGCTGGCGGGAGGCCTCGATCTCGGCCTCGGCCTCGGCGCGCCCGACCCACTCGGCACCCTCGACCGACTTGCCCGGCTCGAGGTCCTTGTAGGTCTCGAAGAAGTGCTGGATCTCCAG
>Ga0210040_10005713_pt1 | contig 15743 bp, 11 predicted proteins | sample CryGeyCG12114_NA_FD_185462 | JGI IMG/M metagenome (GOLD analysis project Ga0210040, IMG submission 185462) | Groundwater microbial communities from aquifer - Crystal Geyser CG19_WC_8/21/14_NA (SPAdes) (version 2) | ecosystem: Environmental > Aquatic > Deep subsurface > Groundwater | place: USA... | reverse complement strand
GCCGCCGCCTCCGAAGCCGCCGCCCCCGCCGAAGCCGCCGCCGAACCCGCCTCGGCCGCCGCCGGCCAGGATCCCGCCGAGCACGAGGCTGCCCAGATCCACGCCGCCGCGCCGGTAGCCACCGCCGTAGCCGCCGCCATAGCCGCCACCGAAGCCGCCGGGCCCACCGCCGTAGCCGTCCCCCCAGCCCTGCAGGTCGTCCTGCGCCCGCTCCAGGGCCGACCGCGCCAGCGACGTCGCCTGGTGCGCCTCCTGCAGCGCGGCCACCGGCTCGTCGCGCCCGCGGTCGATCGCGGCGTCGAGGTGCCGCTGCGCCTCGGCCAGCCGGGTGCGCGCCTCGGGACCCACCGCCCCGCGCCGGGTGGCGATGAAGTCGGCGGCGGCGTCGATCTCCGACCGGGCAGTCAGCACCGCGGACTCCAGCGCCCCGGCCGCCCGGCGGCGCTGGGTCTCTGCGTCGCGGGCGACGGCGAGCGCCTGCTCGAGGGCGATGTCGGCCTCCTCCAGCTGCCGCAGGGCCGCCAGCGGGTCGGGGCGCTCGCCGGCCGTCAGCTCGTCGGCCGCGGTCAGGGCCGCCTCGGCGCGGGCGACCTGGGGGCGCAGGCCGCTGCGGTCCCCCGACGCGGCGAGGGTCCGGGCCTCGGCGAGGTCCTTCTCCGTCTCGGCCCGCACCGCCGCGACCCGTCCACCGGCGGCATCCAGGTCCGCACCGAGCCGGCCGACGGCGTCCAGCAGCGTGGCGGTCTGCGCCACCGCGTCCTCCGCCGCGCGGATGTCGCCGACGGCGTCCCCCGCACGCCCGGCTCCCAGGGCGTCCAGCGCCTCGTTGACCTCCGCCTCGGCGGCGACCAGGCGCGCCTGCGCCTCGGTCACGTTGCCGCGGACCGGCGCGACGGCCGACTCGGCGAACCGCGCCGCGAGTCCGACCAGCCGCTGCTCCTCCTGGGGGATGCGGGTGCGCAGCTGGGCGATCCGCGGCGCCAGCGCCTCCAGGACCTGCGGCGCGGTGTTCTCCAGGTCGCGCAGCTCCGCGAAGGCACCGGCCTGCTCGTCCAGCCGGGCTCCGGCGGCCTGCGTCAGCTTCAGCATCTCGCCGAGCATCTGCCGCGTGGTCGGCTCGTCCTCCGGGATGTCGTCGTCGAGCTGCTGGCGCAGCGTGAAGGCACGGGAGAGCTCGTCCCGTGAGGTCGTCAGCGCCTTGTCGAAGCCGGTCACCGCCTCCTCGCCGTACTGCGAGCGGGCGTAGTCGAGATCCAGCTGCGAGGTCTTCATAGCCTCGTCCAGCTCGAGCAGCGCGCTGCTGGCGCGGAACTGCAGCTGCTCCGTCGATTCGCCGGCGTAGGGGTCGGCCTTCTCGATGCGCGTGACCGGCGGAGGCAGCGCCGCACGCTTCCGGCGGCGGCCGCGGCTGACCAGGTACGCCCCGCCACCGACGACGGCGATCCCGCCCAGCACCAGCAGCGCGCCACCGCCGCCCGAGTCGCCCGATCCGCCGGAGCCGGGGGCCTCGCCGGTGCGCAGGATGTCGGCGAACGCGACGACGCCGGCCTCCCAGTCGCCCTCGCCGAACTCGGGGTCCACCGCCTGGCCGGCCAGCTGGTCGGCCTCGGTCTGCGTGACGGCGGCGGCATCGGGGACGTAGAACCGGTAGTCACGGTCCTGGACCGCCACCGCGATCAGCGCGTCGTTGCCACCGAGCTCGGAGAGGTCGTACGTCGCTCGGATCCACTCGTCGGCGGTTCCCGGGTCGAAGGTGTCGACGAACGCGACGAACAGCTGGATGCCGTCCTCGGACTGAAGCTCGTCGAGCGCCGCCTCGACCTCTGCGTCGTCGAGGACGCCGGCCTCGTCGACGACCTGCTCGTCCAGCCGGAACGGTTCCTCGGCCAGCGCCGGGCCGGCTCCGACGGCGAGCAGGGCGGAAGCGCCCAGGACCACGAACAGCCGGCGGACGGCCACCTCGACACGGATCACCGATCGACAGTACCGACGACGCGGGGGGTCCGGCGGCCTCGCGCTGGGTAGGGGCGCGAAGTACGTCCCCCACCACGCCGAGGAGTGCCCGTGCCCGACGACGACCGGATCCCCGCCACGGACCTCCCGCCGGGGGCGGTACGCCGGGTCGGCGACTGGGCCGTGGGCAACCGCGGCGCCGGCCCCGACGGCGGGGACCGCTGGTTCGCCGTCTCCCGCCGGTGCCGGCACCAGCTCGCCGATCTGTCCGAGGGCACCGTGGACGCCGACGGCTGCCTCGTCTGCCCCTGGCACCAGAGCCGCTACGACGTCCGCACCGGCGAGATGGTCGAGGGGCCGCGCGGCTTCCTCGGATACCACGGGCCGACGCCGGGCTACACGCAGCTGGTGCGACTGCTCGGCTCGGTGGCCCGGTTGCGGGTCCGCCGCGCCTCCCGCGCCGGCGACGACGTCGTCCTCGACTGAGCCGACCAGGCATAGGTACCTCTACCTGCGTCCTGGGCGCTCCCGACGCAGGTAGAGGTACCTATGCCCATCAGGGCGGCATCAGCGGAGGCGCTCCCACTCGGCGCGGCGGCGGGCCTGGTCGTCGGGGTCGGGCACGGGCAGCGAGGCGAGCAGCCGCTGGGTGTAGGGGTGCTGCGGCGCCCCGAGCACCTGCTCGCCGGTGCCCTCCTCGACCAGCTCGCCCTTGTAGAGCACCGCGATCCGGTCGGCCAGCAGGTCGACGACGGCGAGGTCGTGGCTGATGAACAGGCACGCGAAGCCCAGCCGGCGCTGCAGCTCGTCGAACAGCTCGAGCACCCGCTTCTGCACCGACACGTCCAGCGCCGAGGTGGGCTCGTCGGCGATGAGCAGCTCGGGGTCCAGCGCCAGCGCCCGCGCCAGGCTGGCCCGCTGCCGCTGGCCGCCGGAGAGCTCGTGCGGGAAGCGGTCACCGAAGCTCCTGGGCAGCTGGACGGCCTCGAGCAGCTCGTCCACCCGGCTGCGCGCCTCCTGCGGGTTCTTCGCCCGGCGGTGCACCACGAGCGGCTCGGCGACGGCGTCCGCGATCGTCAGCAGCGGGTTGAAGCTGGACGCCGGGTCCTGGAAGACGAACCCGATCCGCTCGCGCAGCGGCCGGAAGGCCCGCTCCTTGACGCCGTTCATCTCGGTGCCGTGCACCTGCAGCGACCCGCCGGTCGCCTTGGTCAGCCCGGCGATGGCGCGGCCGATCGTCGTCTTGCCGCTGCCGCTCTCGCCCACCAGCCCGAGCACCTCGCCCGGGCGGATCGCGAAGCTGACGCCGTCCACGGCCACGAAGTCGGGCTGGCGCAACCGGCCGGGGTAGACGATCCGCAGGTCGCGGGCCGCCACCACGGGGGTCGCCTCCTGCCAGCCGGCGGGGCGGGCGGTGGCGCGGTCGGCGGTGCGGGCGCGGCCCTCCCCGAGGCGCGGCACCGACCCGAGCAGCTGGCGGGTGTACTCGTCCTGCGGGGCCGAGAAGAGCGTGCGGACGTCGGCCTGCTCGACGATCCGCCCCTGGTACATGACCGCGACCCGGTCGGCCAGGTCGGCGACCACGCCCATGTTGTGCGTGATCAGCACGATCGCGGTGCCGAACTCGTCGCGGCAGCGGCGCAGCAGGTCGAGGATCTCGGCCTGCACGGTCACGTCGAGGGCGGTGGTGGGCTCGTCGGCGATGATCACGCCGGGGTCGAGCGCCAGCGCCTGGGCGATGACGATGCGCTGCTTCTGCCCGCCGGAGAACTGGTGCGGGTAGTGGTCGACGCGCGTCTCCGGGTCGGGGATGCCCACCCGGCGCATCACGTCGACGGCCTTGGCCCGGGCCTCCTTCTTGCTGTAGTCGCCGTGGGCGCGCAGGCCCTCCGCGATCTGCCAGCCGACCGGGAACACGGGGTTGAGCGCGGTCGAGGGCTCCTGGAACACCATGGCGGCGTCCCGGCCGCGCACTTCGCCCAGGCCGCGCCGCGCGAGCGTGACGACGTCGGCGGTGCTGGACCCGTCCTTGCTGGTCAGCAGGATCGCCCCACGGGTCAGCGCCGTCTCCGGCAGCAGCCCGAGGATGGAGCGGGCGGTGACGGTCTTGCCGCTGCCGCTCTCCCCCACGATGGCCAGCACCTCGCCGGCGGCGACCGACAGGCTCACGTCCTGGACGGCGGCGACGTCGCCGCTGTCGGTGGCGAAGGTGACCGACAGGTGCTCGATGTCGACGACGTCGCGGGCGGGAGTGGTCACTGCCCGATCCCCTCTCCGGGAGTGGCGGCGGCGGTGGTCGTGACGGCCGCACCGGGCAGCACCGAGGTCTCGGCGACGTCGGCCGGGGTGACCGGACCACGCCGCCGGGTGCGCAGCCGCGGATCGGCCAGGTCGTTGAGGCTCTCGCCGACGAGCGTCAGGCCCATGACGACGAGCACGATGGCCAGGCCGGGGAACAACGAGGTCCACCAGATGCCGCTGGTCACGTCGGACAGCGACTTCTGCAGGTCGTAGCCCCACTCCGAGGCCGCGGTCGGCTCGATGCCGAAGCCGAGGAAGCCCAGGCCGGCCAGCGTCAGGATCGCCTCGGAGGCGTTGAGGGTGAGGATCAGCGGCAGCGTGCGGGTCGCGTTCTTGAAGATGTGCCGCGACATGATCCGCCAGTGCGAGGCGCCGATGACGCGGGCGGACTCCACGTAGGCCTCGGCCTTGATCCGCACGGTCTCGGCGCGGACCACCCGCAGGTACTGCGGAACGAAGATGACGGTGATCGCCAGCGCCGCCGCCAGCACGCCGCCCCGCAGGCTCGACTCGCCGCCGTTGAGCACGATGCCGACCACGATCGCCAGCAGCAGCGACGGGAAGGCGTAGATGGCGTCGGCGATGACGACCAGCACCCGGTCCAGCCAGCCGCCGAAGTAGCCGGCGACCAGGCCGAGCAGCACGCCGATCACGATCGACATCAGGACGGCGGCGACGATGACGTACAGGGCCGTGCGGGAGCCCCAGATCACCCGGGACAGCACGTCGTAGCCGCCGACCGTGGTGCCCAGCCAGTGGGCGGACGACGGCTCCTGCTGCGCCCCGAACGACCCGGACGGGTCGCGCAGCTGGTTGTACTCGTAGGGCGCCAGCAGCGGCGCGAAGATCGCCGTCAGCAGGAAGATGCCGGTCAGGACCAGGCCGGCGACCAGCATGCCGCGCTGGAGGCCCACGCTCTGGCGCAGCTGGCGGATCACCGGCAGGCCGCGCCAGCCGCGGGGCCGGCGACCGGCGGCCGGGACGTCGGCGGGGGCGCCGGCGGCGTCTACGGCGGTGACGTGGGAGGCGGTGGCCATCTCAGTACCTCACCCGGGGGTCGATGAGCGCGGCGATGACGTCGACGACGAAGTTGACCAGCGCCACGATGACGGCCGCCAGGACGACGATGCCCTGGACGGCGACGAAGTCCCGGGCCTGCAGGTACTCGACCAGCTGGAAGCCCAGGCCCTTCCACTCGAAGGTGGTCTCGGTGAGCACCGCACCGCCGAGCAGCAGGGCGATCTGCAGGCCGATGACGGTGATGATGGGGATGAGCGCCGGGCGGTAGGCGTGCTTGCGGAGCAGCCGCCGCTCGTTCACCCCGCGGGACCGCGCGGCCTCGACGTAGCCACTGCCCAGCGTGCCGATCACGTTGGTGCGCACCAGCCGGAGGAACACCCCGGCGGTCAGCAGGCCCAGCGCGATGGCCGGCAGGACGGCGTGCTCGAGGACGTCCTGGACGACCTCACCGTCCCCCAGCTCGAGGGCGTCGATCAGGTAGAAGCCGGTCGGGTTCTCCAGCGTCTGCAGCTGGATCTCCGCGCCGGTGGACGCCCGGCCGGCGACCGGCAGCCAGCCGAGGTTGACCGCGAAGACCAGCTTGAGCAGCAGGCCGGCGAAGAACACCGGGGTGGCGTAGCAGAGGATCGCGAAGATCCGGAGGACGGCGTCGGGCCAGCGGTCGCGCAGGTAGGCGGCGAGCCGGCCGAGCGGGATGCCGACGGCGAAGGCCACGATCAGCGAGTAGAACGCCAGCTCGAGGGTGGCCGCGCCGAACGAGGTCAGCATGTCGGTGACCTCGCGGCCGTCGCTGATCGCCGTCCCGAAGTCGCCGCGGACGATCTGGCCGAGGTACTCCAGGTACTGGGTGAGGATGGGCCGGTCGTAGCCGGCCTCGCTGATGCGCCGGGCGAGCTCCTCGGCCGGGAGCCGGCCGCCCTGCGCGGCGGTGATCGGGTCACCGGTGAGCCGCATGAGCACGAAGACCGTCGTCACCAGGATGAAGACGGTGGGGAAGATCAGCAGGAAGCGGATCAGCAGGTAGCTGCCCAACCCCCCGCTGCGGCGCTGCCGGGCCGCGGTGGGCGCGGCCTCCGGGGCGGCGCCGCCCCCGGTCAGCTCGGTCGTGGTGGTGGTCATCTCTCCCACTCGTGGTCGGGCCCTCACACGGCTGACCCCGGGTGATCCGCTCGCGGCGGGTCACCCGGGGCCGTGGTGCCTTCAGTCTCCCCGCTGGGGGGATCAGCCCTTGCTGAGGGCTCCGTAGCGGAACTTGAAGGACGCGTCCAGCGTGTCCTCCGTGCCCTCGACGTCGGAACCGACGACCGCGACCTGGGCACCCTGCAGGTACGGCAGCGTGGACAGGTCGTCGGCGACCAGGTCCTGGATCTCCTCGATCATGCCCTGGCGCTCGGTGGCGTCGGCCGTGCTGGCCTGCGCCAGGATCATGTCGTTGACCTGCTGGTTCTCGTAGTGGTTGCTGAGGAAGTTCTCCGTCAGGAAGAACGGCGTCAGGTAGTTGTCCGCGTCCGAGTAGTCCGGGAACCAGCCCAGCTGGTAGGCCGGGTAGGCGTCAGCGGTGCGCTGCTCCGAGTACTGGGTCCACTCGGTGGTCTGCAGGTTGACGGTGAACAGGCCGTCGGCCTCCAGCTGGTCCTTGATCAGCGCGTACTCGTCGGCCGAGGACGGGCCGTAGTGGTCGTTCGAGTACTGCAGGTTCAGCTCGACCGGGGTGGGAACACCCGCGGCCTCGAGCCGGGCCTTGGCCGCGGCGGCGTCGGGGCCACCCTGGCCGTCGCCGTACTTCTCCAGCAGCGGCTCGACCGCACCGGTCAGGCCCTCGGGGACGTGGGAGTACAGCGGGGTGTAGGTGCCCTTGTAGACCTGCTCGGCGATCTCGTCGCGGTCGAGCAGGTCTGCCGCGGCCTGCCGGATCGCCGTCGCCTTGGCCGGGTCGGCCTCGGGCGTGGTCGCGCCGAACGGCTGGGTGTCGAAGTTGAACGTGATGTAGCGGATCTCGCCGCCGGGGCCGTCCACGACCTGGACCTCGTCGTTGCCGCGCAGGTCCTCGATGTCGGTGGCGGTCAGGCTGCGCCACGCGACGTCGATGTTGCCCTCCTGGATGTCCAGCTTGAGGTTCGACGCCTCGGCGTAGTACTTGACGTTGACCTGCTCGGTCTCCGCCGCGCCGAGCACACCCTCGTAGTCGGGGTAGGCCTCGTAGGAGATCAGGTTGTTCTGGTCGTAGTTCGTGATGACGTACTGGCCGTGGAAGGCCTCGCCCTCGACGATCTCCTGGTCCGGGGTGATCTCGTCGGCGGAGAAGACGTCCTCGTCGACGATCGGGCCGGCCGGGCTGGACAGGATCTGCGGGAAGACCTGGTCGTTCTCGGTCTTGAGCGTGAACACGACCGTGGTGTCGTCCGGGGCCTCGACGCTGTCGAGGTTGTACAGCAGCGAGGACGGGCCGTTCTCGTCGGCGATCGCCAGCTGGCGGTCGAAGGAGAACTTGACGTCGGAGCTGGTCAGGTCGTTGCCGTTGGCCCACGTCAGGCCCGGCTTCAGGGTGACCGTGTACTCGGTCGGCGACGTGAACTCGGCCGACTCGGCGATGTCCGGCTCGACATCCGGGCTGCCGTAGGGGGTGTTCATGAGGAACGGGAACACCTGGTTCATCACCGCGAACGAGCCGTTGTCGTAGGAACCGGCCGGGTCGAGGAAGGTGATCTTGTCGGTCGTGCCGATGGTGAGGGCACCGCCACCACCACCGCCGCCGCCGGAACCGCCGCTGTCACCGTCACCGTCGCCGCCGCACGCGCTCAGCAGCAGGGCCGTCACCGCGACGCCCGCCGTGGCGACGACGCGCCGACGGCTGCTCGATCCGGAGATCATCCGATACCTCGTCTTCGTAGAACAGTGGTCCGCAGGCGCGCACGCGCCAGCGCGGACCGCTACATGTCAGTGGAGACGTAGGTCTAACACGCGGCTGGCGCCGCAAGAAATGTCGCGTGAACACCGTTACCGCGATGTGACTGCAGCCGAGCGGCACGAGGGCCGGAGATCGCCCGGCGAGAAGCCGAACCCGAGCTGTTCGGACGACTGCTCTAGCGGAAGTCGCCCGCACCAGGCGGTGCTACGTCTCGGGCCGTAAGAACCGCGACGACAGCGTGCGCTTCGAAAACACGGCCATAGGACCGCCCCGTGCGTTCCCGCAGGACGCGAAGCTCCACAAGCCGTGCGACGGCCTTGTTCACCGTCGGGTAGGAGCTGTTCAATCTCGCCGCCGTCCTGGAGACGTCGACGTAGGGGAATGCGATGAGCGACTCCGCCAAGTCGCGAATGAGTCCCGAGGCGCCAGCCTCGCGCAACGTATTGGCGTAATCTTCCTGGATCCTGAGCAGGCGATCCACCCGTGCGGCCGTGTCCAGGGCCGACGCCTCGATCCCCTCGGCGAAGAAGCGGATCCAGCCATCCCAGTCCCCCGTCGCGCTCACTTCGAGCAGACGATCCTGGTAGTCGCGACGTCGCTGCTCGAACCAGGGCGAGATGCTCAACAGCGGATCCTCGAGCGCGCCGGCCTGCATGAGGTGCAAGACGACCAGCAGGCGTCCGATACGTCCGTTCCCATCGTTGAACGGGTGCAAGGCTTCGAACTGGTAGTGCGCCATCGCAGCAGCCACGACGGGATCCCGCCCGACCCTGCGTGACTCGTTGGCCCAGTCGAGCATGTCGCGCAGCGACCGTTCCAGCTCAGCGCCCGGAGGGGGCGGCACGTACCGGGCGGTTTCGATGCTTCCGCCGGCGTCGCCGATCGCCACCTGGATGCGGCGCACGTGGCCAGCTTGTTCGGTCTCAGCCGGCGTACCTCGAGCCAGTCGGCCCTGCATGTCCTCGACCATGTCGACGCCCAAGCGCGCTCGATCCTCGAGCGCGCCGAAGGCGAATTCGGCCGTCGCGACGTAGTTCAGCACCTCGATGAGCTCTGCCGACCGCGGACCGACGTCCCCGGCGTCGGCCGCCAGCACGTCTTCCAGAGGAGCGAACGTGCCCTCCAGCGCAGATGTGCTCTGAGCTTCCCGGCGCAAGGTAGGACGGCGGAGCAGACCGGGTTGCGGCACCTGCCGTCCGGCCTGCAGCAGGCGCCCCAGGGCATGTCCTGCCCGACTGACCGTCCGCCAGGTTGGTCCGGAGAGAGCCGGCTCCTCGATCAGCGGATCTGGCACGAAGGCGACGTGGTCGTACTCGCGTCCGGTCCGTCCATCGGTGTTGCGGATGCGCTCGAGGCGCCCCACCGGCGAGTTCGCGAAGCGCTCAGCGTCCACCACGCCTCCTGGAGCACATGTGACGCAGACTGACAAAGCAGGGAAGACTTTGCAAGTTTTCGACCCACTGCGTTAATTTCAGGCCTGGAATTTAACGTTCACGCGCCCGCCCCGGGGAGTTGTCACGCGGTGATCGTGCGGCGACCCTCGAACGCGCGGCCCAGCGTGACCTCGTCGGCGTACTCCAGGTCGCCGCCCACCGGCAGGCCGCTGGCCAGCCGGCTCACGGTCAGCCCCATCGGGCCGACCAGCCGGGCCAGGTAGGCGGCGGTCGCCTCGCCCTCGAGGTTGGGGTCCGTGGCGATGATCAGCTCGGTGATGCCGCTGTTCATCAGCCGAGTCATGAGTTCCTTGACCCGCAGGTCGTCGGGGCCCACGCCGTCGATCGGGCTGATCGCGCCGCCGAGCACGTGGTACCGGCCGCGGAACTCCCGCGTCCGCTCGATGGCGACGACGTCCTTGGGCTCCTCGACGACGCAGATCACGTCCTCGGAGCGGCGCGGGTCGCGGCAGATCCGGCACTGCTCGGCCTCGGCGACGTTGTAGCAGGTCACGCAGAAGCGCACCTCGGCCTGCACCCGGTTGAGCGCGGCCACCAGCCGGCCGACGTCGGCGGACTCGGACGCCAGCAGGTGGAAGGCGATGCGCTGCGCGCTCTTGGGCCCGACCCCCGGGAGGCGGCCGAGCTCGTCGATGAGGTCCTGGACGGCACCCTCGTACACGGTGTTCCTCGATCCCTGCGGTGTCGGAGCTCTCGGGGTCGGACGCGGCCGCTCAGAGGCCGGGCAGGCCCAGACCGCCCCCGCCGCCGAGCCCGCCGGCCAGCGGGCCCATGGTCTCCGCCGCCAGCTGGTCGACGGCGGTCCTGGCGTCGCGGACGGCGGCCACGACGAGGTCCTGCAGCGTCTCCAGGTCGTCGGGGTCGACGGCGGCCGGGGAGATGGTGAGCGCGGTGAGCTCGCCGTCCCCGGTCATCGTCGCGGAGACCAGCCCCCCGCCGGCGGTGCCGGTGACCTCGCGGGAGGCGAGCTCCTCCTGCGCGGCGACGAGCTGCTGCTGCATCTCCTGCGCCTGCTTCATGAGCTGCGACAGGTCGGGCTGGCCTCCACCGGGGAACATGCGTCGAGAGTAGGCCCAGGATCCGACGTGCAGCGGCCCGCCGACGACGGGTGTGACCGGTGGGGCGGCGGCCTCAGGACTCGATGGGGCGGGCGCCGAGCTGGGTCTTGAGCAGCTGCAGCGCGGCCTGCTCGGGGTCCACCGCGGGCACGTGCTCCCGCCCGCCCTCCGACGACTCCTCGGCGGCCCGCTGGGCCATGAGCTCGCTGGCCTCCGCCGCCTCGGCGACGCGGGCCGCCTCCCGGGCGTCCTCGCGGCTCACCTGCGGACCGGGGGCGGCGGCGCCCGCGACGGCGACCTGCACCTTCCAGCGGACGCCGAGCAGCTCCTGCAGCGCGGCGCGGATGACGTCCTTGTTGAGGTCGTCACCGAGCATCTTGGCCAGCGCCGGCGAGGTCGCCTCCAGCGTGAGGACGCCGTTCACCAGGTCGTGCACCTGGGCGCTCTTCAGCAGCGCCTCGGTGGTCCGCTTGTGGCCGCGGACGACCTTGAGCAGCTCGGGCCACACCCGCCGGACGTCGCTGGTGTTCAGCGTCCCCTCCGACTCCGGCGGGTTCGCCGACACCACCGGCGTCGGCTCGCCGCCCCGCGGTGCGGGCGAGGACTCGGCGGCCGGACGCGGCGTCACCGAGGGCTTGGGCTCCTGCACGCGCGCGGCGGCGGCGCGGACGGCCGTCGGCTGGGCCGGGTGCGGCCAGTCCTCGTCATCGGTGGGCTCGGGCGGGAGCGGGATGTCCGGCTCGTCGGTGCCCACCCGGGGCCGGCCCGGGGCACTCGACTCCGGACCGGCCGCCGCCGGTGCGGGGGTCGTCGGTGCGGGCGTCGCGGCGGCTCGCCGCACGGACCCGGGCTGCACCGTCTCCGGCCAGTCGTCGGCGGCGGCAGGCGCGGACGCGGCAGGGGCCGCCGCCGCGGGGGCGGCCGGCTCGCGGCGCTGCGAGGGCCGGACGTAGCCGCTGGCCGCGGCGGCCGGACGCTCCGCAGCCGCGGGAGGCGCGGCGGCCGGCGCTGGTTCGGCCGCCGGAGCAGGACGGGCCGGCTCCGGCGGGGTCTCGCGGACCGGCTCGCGCACGGGCGCCGGGCGGGCGGCGGCGCGCGGGACCTCCTGCGGCGCGACCTCGGCGATCGCTCCCCCGCCCACCCGTCCCGCGTGCTCCCCGGCGATCGACATCCGCCGCTCGAGGCGCTCGAGCCGCTGCAACGTGGCCACCGCCGAGCCGTCGGTGCCCGGCAGCAGCATGCGGGCGCAGACGAGCTCGAGCAGGAGCCGCGGCGCCGTCGTCCCCCGCATCTCGGTGAGGCCCTCGTGCACGGTGTCGGCCATCCGCGACAGCGTGGCCGAGCCGAGCGCCTGGGCCTGCTGGCTCATCAGGTCCAGCCGGTCCGTCGGCGAGTCCAGCAGCCCGTTGCCCCCGGCGTCGGGCACTGCGTCCAGCACGATGAGGTCACGCAGCCGGTCGAGCAGGTCGGTGGCGAAGCGGCGCGGATCGTGCCCGGCCTCGACCACGCGGTCGACGGCGCGGAACACCCCGGCGGCGTCGTGCGCGGCCAGCGAGTCGATCGTCTCGTCGAGCAGCGCGTCGTCGGTGACCCCGAGCAGGCCGACGGCGGTGCGGTAGGTGACGCCCTCGGACCCGGCACCGGCGAGCAGCTGGTCGAGGATCGACAGCGAGTCGCGGACCGAGCCGCCGCCGGCTCGCACGACCAGCGGGAAGACCGTGGGCTCGACCGTCACGCCCTCGGCGGCGCAGGTCTTCTCCAGCAGCCCGCGCAGCGTCGTCGGCGGGACGAGGCGGAACGGGTAGTGGTGGGTGCGCGACCGGATGGTGGGCAGCACCTTGTCCGGCTCCGTCGTCGCGAAGACGAAGACCAGGAACTCCGGCGGCTCCTCGACCACCTTGAGCAGGGCGTTGAAGCCCTGCGAGGACACCATGTGCGCCTCGTCGACGATGTAGACCTTGTAGCGGCTGTTCACCGGGGCGAAGAACGCGCGTTCCCGCAGGTCGCGCGCATCGTCGACACCACCGTGGCTGGCCGCGTCGATCTCGATGACGTCCAGCGAGCCCGGCCCGTCGGGCGCCAGGGCGACGCAGGACCCGCAGACGCCGCAGGGGGTGGACGTCGGTCCCTGCTCGCAGTTCAGCGACCGGGCCAGGATGCGGGCCGACGACGTCTTGCCGCAGCCGCGCGGGCCGCTGAAGAGGTAGGCGTGGTTGATGCGGCCGCCGTCGACCGCGTTCACCAGCGGCGCGGTGACGTGCTCCTGCCCGACCACCTCGGCGAAGGTCGCCGGGCGGTACTTCCGGTACAGAGCCAGTGCCACGCCGCGAGGTTACCCAGGCCCACCGACGCCACGATCACCTCGCCGCGGCACCCCCAGGGGTCAGCGCGCCAGGCGCAGCAGGAACTCCACGGCGCCGCGGTCCTCGACCCGGACGAACCCCAGATCCGGCGCCTCGACGCCGTGGTCGGCGAAGACCAGCGGGACCGATCCGGAGACGGCCACGCCCTCGGGGGTGCGGACGACGGAGAGGTCGGCCTGCACCTCGCGCGGCGTCCCCTTGACCGTCAGCCGGCCGGTGACCGGGACGGTGACCGGCGTGCCGGTGAGCTCCGGCAGGTCGACGGGTCCGGTGACCACGAAGGTGGCCGTGGGGTGGGCCGCCACGTCCATCACGTCGTCGCGGAAGTAGCCGTCCCGGCGGCTGCTGTCGGTCGTGACGCTCTCGATGTCGACGACGACCTCGGCGGAGGCCAGGTCACCGCCCTCGACGACGACCTGCCCGGTGACCTGGTCGGTGGTGCCGGCGACGGTCACGTCGACGCTGTTGAGCACCTCGTCGACCCGGTAGCCGGCGCTGGAGCCGGCCCCGACCGTCCACGTGCCGTCGGCCTCCGGGGCGAGCTCCACGCCCTCGGGCTGCGCCTCCACCGTCCGCGCGGGAGGGGCGTCCTCCTCCGAGGCTGCGTAGATCATCGGCCCGACGACCAGGGCCAGGACGAGGAGCGCCGACGGAAAGAAAAGGACCCCCCGCGCACCCGCCAGAGCCCGCTTATCCTTGCTGCCTTCCGGCCCTGGGGAGGTTCACAGGGTGACGCCACACGAGGGGTCGGGAACCACTGTAGAGCACACCCGCGCAGCGACCGGGCACCGCCGGACGCGACGGGCCCGCCGCCGTCCGGGGGGACGGGGCGGGCCCGGTGCTGCGGAGGATGGGAGATTCGAACTCCCGAGGGGTTGCCCCCAACCCGCTTTCCAAGCGAGCGCCATAGGCCACTAGGCGAATCCTCCAACTGCGGGTCCGATGCTACCGGGCGGGCACCGGGACCTCGGCACGGCTCTCGACGACGCCCCCGGACAGCTCGGTGAGCGCCGCTCCGCAGCGGGAGGCGGACAGGACACCGAACTCGGCCCCGAGGGTGGTTGAGTCTCCCGGCCCGCGGGCATGCCCGTGCGCATACCTAGGCGCCCCGGGAACCCTCCGTGGAGGCGACCCCGAGGAGGAGGCGGACATGAGCGAGGACACGCAGCTGCGACCGGACGTGGTCGAGGCGATCGTCGGCGTCCTCAAGGGCGGCGACGCGGCGGCGCTGCCGGAGGGGGCCACCGCGGCGGAGAAGGCGGCCGCAAAGGACTCCTACCTCTCGGAGTTCGTCGCGGAGCGCGGCAAGCGCGACCGCCAGTCTCAGGCCTGGGAGCTGCTGCTGACCCGCAGCTACGACGAAGCACCGACCTGGGGCCAGATCTTCGACGACCTCGACCCGGCCGTGCACACCGAGCTCGGCGAGCTGTTCGACGCCCTTCCCGCGGGCGCCAAGGAGGAGTACGTGCGCCGGTACGGGGAGCCCTCGGGCGTCTGACGACGTCCGCTCCCGACCGCCGATGTCCCCCTCCCCCACCGCTCCCGGCCGACTCGTCGCCGGCCGCTACCGGCTGCAGTCGCAGATCGGTGGCGGCGGCATGGGCGCGGTCTGGCTGGCCCGCGACGAGCGCCTGGGCCGGCAGGTCGCGGTCAAGCAGGTCCTGGTCTCGGAGAGCGACGAGGCGCTGGCCCAGCAGCAGCGGCAGCGGGCCCTCCGCGAGGGCCGGATCGCCGCCCGGCTGAGCCATCCGCACGCGATCTCGGTCTACGACGTCGCGCAGGAGGGCGAGACGCCCTGGCTGGTCATGGAGTACCTGCCCTCGCGCAGCCTCGCCGAGGTGGTCACCGCCGAGGGCGTGCTGCGCGTGGACCAGGTGGCCCAGATCGGCGCCCAGGTTGCCGACGCGCTGACCGCCACGCACGCGGCGGGCATCGTGCACCGCGACGTGAAGCCGGCCAACATCCTCATCGGCCAGGGCCCCGGGCTGGAGGGCCTGGTCAAGATCACCGATTTCGGCATCTCGCACGCCCACGGTGACGTGACGCTCACCCAGACCGGCCAGATCACCGGCACGCCGGCGTTCCTCGCGCCGGAGGTCGCCCAGGGCTACGAGATGGACGAGGCGAGCGACGTCTTCTCCCTGGGCGCCACGCTGTACACCTGCCTCGAGGGGCAGCCGCCGTTCGGCATGGAGGACAACGCGCTGGCGATGCTGCACAAGGTGGCCGCTGGGACGATCCGACCACCGGTGCGGGCCGGCTCCCTCAGCGGGCCCCTGATGCGGATGCTGGCCGCCGACCCGGCTGCCCGGCCGACGATGGCCGAGGTCCGCGACGAGCTGGCCCGGCTCGCCGCGGGTCGCAGCGGCGACACCACCACGGTGCTGCTGGCGCGCACCGACCTGCGCCCGGCCGGTGGGCGACCGCGCACCGAGGTGTTCCCCGCGGTGGGCGCAGCGGCCGCCGGTGCCGCGGCGGGCGCGGCCGCAGCCGGCACCGGGGCAGCCGGGGCGCCCTTGGACGAGCCGCTCCCCGCACCGCCGGTCCGCGCGGCCGCCATTCCGCCCGCTGCAGCTCCGCCGACCGCCGACCGGCCCCTCGTCGCACCCACGCCACGACGCCCCGGTCGTCAGAGGGCGATCGTGGCGGCGGCCCTCCTCCTCGCCGCGCTGGTCGCGGTGATCGG
>Ga0210040_10005711_pt1 | contig 15748 bp, 17 predicted proteins | sample CryGeyCG12114_NA_FD_185462 | JGI IMG/M metagenome (GOLD analysis project Ga0210040, IMG submission 185462) | Groundwater microbial communities from aquifer - Crystal Geyser CG19_WC_8/21/14_NA (SPAdes) (version 2) | ecosystem: Environmental > Aquatic > Deep subsurface > Groundwater | place: USA... | reverse complement strand
CGTCGGGTGGAACGGCGCGCTGTCGATCCCGGCGGTGTGGGCCGCGGTCCGGCTGCGCGCGAACGTGATCGCGTCACTTCCGGTGCAGTTGTTCCGCGACCGGGTCGGGGTGCCGCAGCGCGTCGTCGGCACCGCGGTGCCCGGGGTGCTGTCGCAGCCGTCCGCCGAGTTCGACATCGTGTCGTGGCTGCACGCCTCGCAGGTGTCGCTCGACCTGCGGGGGAACGCGTACGGGCGCATCCTCGCCCGCGACCCGCGCACCTACCTGCCGACGCAGATCGAGCTCGTGCACCCGGACGACGTCGGGGTCGACACCCGCAGCGACGGCACGGTGCGGTACAAGTTCGGCGGGCGCGAGGTCCCGACCCTCGACGTGTGGCACGAGCGGCAGAACGAGGTACCGGGGTCCGTGGTCGGCATGTCCCCGGTCGCGGCAGCGGCTCGGGCGCTGGGCATCAACCTCGACGCCGAGGACTACGGCGCGAGCTACTACGTCGAGGCGCTCACCGCTGCCGGGCTGCTGACCACCGACCAGCAGATCGACGAGATACAGGCGCGGATCATCAAGGCGCGCGTGCTGATGACGCAGCGCGGACGTGAGCCGCTCGTGCTCGGGAGCGGGTTCCAGTACAAGCCGCTGACGGTGAACCCCGCGGAAGCGATGTTCCTCGAGGTGCTGCGGTACGGGGCGACCGACGTCGCCCGGCTGTTCGACGTGCCCGGCGAGATGATCGAGGCGAACACGTCGGGCTCGTCGGTGACCTACGCGAACCGCGAGCAGCGCGTGCAGGACCTGCTGTCGTTCCGGCTCGGGCCCGCGATCGCGCGCCGCGAGCGGGCGCTGTCCCGGCTCACCGTCCGCGGGCAGTACGTGAAGCTCAACACCGGGGCGCTGCTGCGTGCCGACCTGCCGACCCGGGTCGCCGCGTACGACCGCGGCGTGCGGATCGGGCTGTACGGCATGGACGAGATTCGGGCGCTCGAGGACCGCGAGCCGCTGACCGACCAGCAGCTCGAGGACCTGCACGACGCGGGGCTGCTCGGCACCCCCACCCCGCCCGCGTACATCGACGGCGCCAACCCCGGCGCCGGCACCCCCGCCACCACCCCGACAGGAGCGACCACCCCGTGAGCAACTACACCGCGAGCGTCCGTGTCAGCGACGGCATGCTGCACACGTCCCGCCCGCTCACCGCCCCCGAGCCCGTGCAGGACCTGATCGAGTCGGTGCTGTACGCGGTGCGCGACAGCGCCGGCGCGATCAGCGAGGTGACGGTCGAGGTCGGCACCCCCGAGGAGTCCGACACTCCGATCGCGGACAGCGTCGGCGGGACCTCGAGCACCCCGCTCGCGCCGCCGCTCGGCGAGGACGACGACGAGGACGTCGCCGACGTGCCGGCGCCGCTGGCATGAGGACCACCACCCGCGGCGCCGCCGCGGCGCTGCGGGCGCAGTCGGGCGGGTACGCGGCGCCGGCTGACCGCCCCCGGTCGCGCCGCTCGACCGAGCAGCAAGGCAGCCGACCCGTCGCCCGCGCCATGCTGCACGGCGTCGAAGTGCGCGCCGAGGGTGAGGGCGACGCCGCGGCGCTGAACTTCTGCGGGTACGCGTCGGTGACGGAAACGGCGTACGACATGTGGGATTGGTACGGGCAGTACACCGAGACGATCGCGCGCGGCGCGTTCGGTCCCACGCTGGCCGCGAACCCTGACGTCGCGTTCTTGCTCAACCACGGGGGCATGACGCTCGCCCGCACCACGAGCGGCACGCTGCGGCTTGAGGAGGACGACACCGGGCTGCTCGTCGACGCCGACCTCGACACGGCGAACAGCACCGTGCGCGACATAGCGAGCGGGCTGCGCCGCGGCGACCTCACCGAGCTGTCGTTTGCGTTCCGGATCGTCCGCGGCAGTTGGGACCCCGGGTACACCGCGTACCGGATCGAGCAGGTCGAGCTCGACCGGGGCGACGTCAGCGTCGTGAACTACGGCGCCAACCCCGACACGTTCGTGCTCAACGGCGCGGGGTCCGACCTCGACGTCGACGGGCTCGACGACGACGAGGCGCGCGCGCTCGCCGACCGCCTCGAGCAGCGCACCGCCCGCCGGTCGGCTGCCCGCGCCGACCGTGCCGGGCTCGACACCGCCGGGCTCGGCATGTCCCGCGCCGAGCTCGACGCGCTGACCGAGCTCGCCGCCCCGCACCCGCTCACTGCGCGTTCAGGACTGAACACGGCACACTGACGTCCGGCGCCTCGCTTCCCCGGGGCGCCGGACCTGCCCACGTTGCGCCGAGGGCTGCGTCGCGCCACGTGCCCGACCTGGCCGCTCACCTGACGGACGGCGACCCCCCACCCCGCAGACACGACCGCAGGAGGTCACCCCCGTGAACCCCGACCAGATCAGGGCACGTATCCGCGAGCTGCTCGACCAGCGCGCGACGCACGAGAGCACGATCACCGCCACCCGCTCGGCGATCACCGGGCGCGGCGCCGACGCGACCGCGACCGAGGTCGAGGCGACCGCGCTGCGCGCCGCCCGCGACGCGATCGTCGGCGTCGACGCCGACCTCGACCAGCAGCAGGAGGCGCTGCGGTCCGCGCTCGACGAGCAGACGCGGAACGCGAACGCCGCCGCGCTGCGCGCCGAGCTCGGCAACACCGGTCGCCCCGAGGGCGGCGCGCACGTGCAGGACGCGCGCACGTACCGCCCCGACCTCGACCGCCGCGGTGAGGTGTCGTTCTTCGTCGACGCGTTCCGTGCGTCGCAGATGGGCGACCTGTCCGCGCAGCAGCGGCTGCAGCGGCACGGCGAGGAGGCGCGCGCCGAGGGCGAGCTGCAGGCCCGCGCCGTCGGCACCGGCTCGTTCGGTGGGCTCGTCATCCCGCAGTACCTGATCGGGCTCGCCGCCCGCGTCATGCGGGGCGGTCGCCCGCTCGCGAACGCCGTCGCCCGGCTGCCGCTGCCCGAGCAGGGCATGACGCTGATCATCCCGCGCGGGACGACTGCGGCGTCGGTCGGCTCGCAGGCCACCGAGAACAGCGCGCTGACCAACGTCGACGAGGTGTGGACGAACCTGACCGTGCCGGTCGCCACGATCGGCGGACAGCAGGACGTCAGCCGGCAGTCGCTCGAGCGCGGCACCCCCGGCATCGACCAGATCGTGTACATGGATCTCGCCGCGCAGTACCACGCCGAGCTCGACCGGCAGGTCGCCGCCGGCTCGGGTGCGTCGGGGCAGATGCTCGGCGTGCTCAACACCGCGGGCATCGTGATGATGACCGCGTTCGGCGCTGCGATCACCGCGCAGTCGCTGAACACGAAGGTCGCCGGCGGGATCGCGGGGGTCGCGGGTGCAGGTGTCGGCGTGACGCCGAAGCTGCTCGTGATGCACCCCCGTCGCTGGGGGTACCTCACGTCGCTGTCGGACACGAGCGGTCGCCCGCTCGTCACCCCGAACGGCGCCGCCGGCATGAACGCGCTCGGCACGGCGGACCCCGGCGCCTACAGCGGCGGCAACGACCAGACCGACTACCGGCAGGCGATCCCGGTCGGCAGCATGCAGGGGCTGCCCGTGATCACCGACGCGAACCTGCCGACCAACGTCGGGACGAACCTCGAGGACCCGGTGCTGATCCTCGACAACGACCAGACGCTGCTCTGGGAGGAGGGCGACGGCATGCCGCGGCAGCTGCGGTTCGAGCAGACGTTGGGGCAGAACCTCACCGTGAAGCTGATCGCGTACGGGTACGCAGCGTTCACCGCCGGTCGGTACCCGCAGGCGGTCGCTCGCGTCGGCGGTGCGGACACCGTCGCCGGGAACGGGCTCGTCGCTCCCACGTTCTGACCGGACCCGCGCGCCGGACCTGAACCGCACCTCTCACCCGATCCGAGGAGGATCAGCACATGACCGAGACCACGCAGCCGCCCGCCGACCAGGCGGTGCAGCAGGCGAGCACCACGGCGCTGCCCACCGAGAACCCCGTCGATCACGGCATGTTCGTGCCGTCGGCGACCCGGGACAACTACCTGACGATCATCAGGGACCAGGCAGCGACGCGCGGCGTCGAGCCCGACGCCGTGCGCGACGAGCTCGTCGAGCAGTTCGAGCAGCTGCACGAGCGGCAGCCGCTCGACGGGTACGACCACCTCGCGGGGTGGCTCGAGGGCGCCGACGTCGGCGTCGGCACCGGTCCGACCGGCATGCAGGTGTTGATCGGGCGCACGCTCGAGTCGGCTCGTCGTGACCCGCAGCAGGCAGTGCAGGGCGACCAGGCGCTCGTCGAGGTCGGGGTCGCCGCGCAGGCGCGGGCCGACCAGGAGGTCGCCGCGGCGCTCGTCGCCCCGTCCGTCGACCCGACGCTCGGGTTCCTGCCCAACAGCGGTCCGCTGCCGGCGCCGACCAGCACGTCAGCCGCTGTCGACCCGGCGGTCGCCGAGCAGCAGCAGGCGACTGCCGAGCAGACCGACGCCGAGGGCAAGCTGACCGACGAGGCGAAGGACGCCGCCCCGTCGGGTGGCGCCTCAACGGGCGACGCGAGCTCGGCGCCGTCCGCGCCCGCGTCGACCCCGAGCTCGGGCAAGACGTCCGGCAAGAGCAGCACGGACTGACCGGAACGCGCCCGCCGGCTGGACCACAGCCGGTCGGCGGGCGCCCCGCACCACCGACAGGAGCAGTGGCCGTGACAGCACCGGGAGACGTGAGCGCGAACTACCTCGCGCTTATGCAGCAGCGCGGGTGGACGTGGGACGACCTCGCCGACCAGTTCGACCGGGACGCCGCCGAGGGGCGCGCGCTCGACGGCGGACGGAACGCGCGCAACATGGCGGCGTGGGCGCGGTCGAACGCCGACGCGGGACGCGAGCGCCGCGAGGCTGCCGAGGACCCGCAGCGCCGGGACCCCCGCCCCGACGTCGCGAGCCCGACCCCCGGCAAGCGCGCCGCGGTGCCGCCGCCGGCGCCGTCCCGCCGCAGCACCGGCTCGACGGCGTCCGGTCGCCGGGCGACCCGCAAGCGCACCGGTGCCCGTGCCGGCGCTGCGCCCGCCGACCCGGTCGACGCCGCCGCGGTGCCCGCCGCCCCCGTCGTGACGGTCGCCGAACCGGGCACCGCTGCACCCGTGCCCGCGGTCGACGTCGTCGCCGCCACCGACGGCACGCAGGGCTGACGGTGGCGCTCGAGCTCGAGGACCTCCGCGAGCACCTGAACATGCCCGAGCTGCCGCCCGAGAACGACCCGCGCCGGCGCGAGCTGCAGCGCGCGCTCGACACCGCCGTGCAGGAGGTCACCCGGATGACGGGGTGGCTCGACGACCGGACGGCGACCGCGCAGGTCAGCGGCGGCTCACCGGTGCTGTCGCTGCCGTACACCCGGCTGACCGCGATCGGCGCTGTGCGGGACCCCGCCGGGCTGGCCGTGCAGCCCGTGGCCGCGGACCCGCTCGCCGGGCTCGTCGTCGTCCCGGTCGGCACGCGCGGCACGTGGTCGGTCGAGTGCACCGGCAGCCCGTGGCCGGCGGCGCTCGAGTCGGCGGCGCTCGATTGGGCGGCGCACGTGTACGACACGCAGCGCGCCACCGTGAACCCCGTCGACGACGACGACGTGCCGCTGCCGTCGTTCGCGCTGCCGAACCGGGTCGCCGAGTTCCTGACCCCCTACCGACTGCCGGGCATCGCGTGAAGCTCGCCGCCCCCGCGATCATCGGCGCGATCGTCGCGAAGCTGCCCACGCTCGAGGGGTGGGACGCCGCCGGCACCCGCCCCGCGACGACCGTGTTCGAGGGCGCCAAGACGTCACGGGACGACTCGCGCCGCTGGGCGACCGTCGGGTACGTCTCGAGCGAGGACGGCGCCGCGGTGCACCTCGAGCCCGTGCACCTCGCGCAGTCGCAGAACCGCGAGGCGGGGTCGATCGGCTGCGAGCTGATCGTGACCGCGGCGAACATCGCGACCGCGCGCACCGCGGCGTTCGAGCTGCTGCTGCCGTGGTCCGTGTGGCTGTCCCGCGACCCGACGCTGACCGGGCCGGACGGGAAGCCCGCGCTGCTGGCCGGCTCGTCGTTGAGTCTCGCCGCCGACGTCGTGCTGACGACGACCCGGGCGGGGGCGACCGCGAGCGCGGTCGTCACGATCACGTACACCGCAGTGACCTACGGATGAAGGGCGCGACCATGACCACCCGGCAGCGACAGACCGAGCAGCCCACCACCGCCGACGAGTACGAGGCGGACCAGCTCAAGGAATGGACGACCTACGTCGCCCGCGTCCCGATCGACTACTACGGCGTGCGCGCGTACAACGTCGGCGACCCGGTGCCGGCGTCTGCCGTCGGCGACGACCCCGCCGCGGGGCGCTGGGTCCTGCCCGACCTCGTCGACGAGCAGGCCACCGCGTACGAGGACAGCGCGACCGTCAACCAGCCCGAGGCGCCGACCGTCGACCCGAACACCGTCGGGGCGCCGCTCGTCTCGAGCCCGTCCCCCATCGTCACGACCGAGGGCTGACGCGGTACCCGCCGCGCCGGACCGAACCCCGACCCCGCTCACGAGAGGCTGACCCCCCATGCCCGGAACCGTCCCGCAGCCGCAGATCCTCACCGATCCCGGCATCCTGTGGGTGTCCGCGCTCGGCACCGCCGAGCCGACCCCGACCGTCACCGCCGGCAAGTTCACCGACACCCTGCCGCCGGCGTGGCTGCTGCTCGGACCCACCGACGAGGGCTCGACGTTCTCCGACAGCGTCGACACCGACACGATCACCGTCGCCGAGTTCCTGTCGGCGATCCGCAACGTCGTGACCGGGCGCTCGTCCTCGCTCGCGTTCGCGCTCGCCTCGTGGACGCTGTCGAACTACCGGCGCGCGCTGAACGGCGGGGTCGCCGCGATCGCGCCGACCGGCACCGCCGGCAGCGAGCTGTCGACCCTCGAGCCGCCCGTCGAGGGCAGCGAGGTGCGGTGCCAGGTGATGTGGGAGAGCACCGACAGCACCGTGCGTCTGCTGGGCCGGCAGGCGTTCCAGACCGGCGAGGTGTCGAGCGACTTCCACCAGGCCCCCGACAAGGCGCTGATCCCGTGCGAGTTCGCGTTCGAGCAGCCGAGCACCGGGCTGCGCCCGTGGAAGATGTGGGCCGCTGGCACCGCGCGGGCCGGGCTGTGACCGCGACGCTGCCGCAGATCGGCGAGCCGGTCGAGCTCGTCGAGGAGAGCGCCGACGAGCGCGCCGTGCTCGTCCCGACCGTCGAGTTCGCCGGTAAGCGGTTCCCGATCCGCGAGCAGGGGGTGTCGCTGCTGGCGCTGATGAAGTTCGCCACGATCGCGAAGGCCGGCAAGACGAGCGACGACATGGAGGGGCTCGCGGCGCTGTACAAGCTGCTGCGCTCGTGCATCGACGAGGACTCGTGGGAGGCGTTCGAGGACCACGCGAACGACGTCGGCGCCGACGGCGAGCAGTTGATGCGGGTCGTCACCGACGCGATCACGGCAGCCGCCGCGCGCCCTACACAGCAGCCGTCCGGCTCGCCGGGTGGGCGCTCGACAACCGGCACGAGCTCGGCGGGCGGATCGTCCTCGCCGGGCTCGTCGATCCGGCAGGGCGACCGGGGTGTGCAGGAGGACCTCGAGCAGCGGGGGCGCCCCGACCTGGCGCTCGTGGTGAAGCGCGCCCGGGAAGCGTCGACGACGTCCTCGACCGGCTGACGCTGGGCGACGGCTGCGACCTCGTGTACACGCTGCTCGTCGAGCGGCTCGAGCGGCACGTGCTGACCGAGCGGCACATCGCTGCCGTGTTCGCCGTGAACAGCACGAAGAAGGTCACGCTGCCCACGTTCGAGAGTGAACGGGGGAAGCTCGACCGGCTGCTCGGCGAGGGACCCGAGCGACGCGAACGTGATCCCGAGCAGGCCGCGCTGATCGCGGCGCTCGGGCTGGGGGGGTGAGGACGTGGCAGGAGACGCCGACATGGGCGCTCGGGTGTTCTACGAGATGAGCGCGAAGCTCAAGCGGGAGGCGAAGGGCGAGCTGCGTAAGCGGTTCCTGAAGGACATGAGGACGGCGGCGAAGCCTCTCCTGCCCGCGGTGCGCCGGCAGGCGGCGTCACGGTTCCCGACCCGGGGCGGGCTGAACCGGCACATGTCCAAGGGCAGCCGGTACCGGACGGTCGCCAAGACGGGACTAACGACCGCCGGGGTGTCGATCCGGGCGAACCGCTCGGACCCCCGCAGCGACACGCAGGGGCGGATCGCGCACCCCGTGCCGGGCCCGGACGGGCAGCCGCTCCGCAACGAGAAGGGGCGCCGGATCATGGCGGTGCAGCGGTTCCCCGAGGCGGTCGGGTACTTCCGCGAGACGATCGAGGAGCGGGCGCCGCAGGTGCGGCGCGAGCTGCTCGACGGGCTCGAGCGGTGGGCCGACGAGCTCGGGCTGCGGTGATCGCGGGTGCCTGACCTGTCGATGGTGTTCGACCTGCTCGCCCGGGACCGCGCGTCGTCCGAGGTCGGCAAGGTCGGCGAGAGCATGGAGCGAGCGGGCGACAGCGCCGACGGGCTCGGCGACCGGGTCAGCGGCATGTTCGGCAAGCTCGCCGGCGTCGCTGCCGGCGCCGGGCTGGCGGTCGGCGCGTCGTTCGTGAGCATGCTCGAGTCACAGGGCGCGAACACGAAGCTGACCGCACAGCTCGGGCTCGACCCCGCCGAGTCGGCAGCGGCGGGCAAGCTGGCCGGCAGCCTCTACGCGGGCAACTACGGCGACAGCCTCGAGTCGGTGAACGAGGCGGTCGGCGTGGTCGCCTCGTCGATCGACGGGCTCGGCGACGTCGGGTCCGAGGCGATGGGCACCGCGACCCGGGACGCGCTGAACTTCGCGAGCGCGTTCGACACCGACGTCGCCGGCGCCGCGCAGTCGGTCGGCATCCTGATTCGGAACGGGCTCGTCGCGGACGCGACCGAGGGGTTCGACCTGATGACCGCCGCGTACCAGCAGGTGCCGGCGGCGATGCGCGACGAGCTGCCCGCGATCCTCGACGAGTACGGGACCAACTTCCGCGCGCTCGGCTACTCGGGCGAGCAGAGCATGGCGCTGCTCGTCGACGCCGCGCAGCGGGGGCCGATCGTCCTCGACAAGATGGGCGACGCGCTCAAGGAATTCACGATCCGCGGCACCGACATGTCGAAGGCGTCCGTGTCGGCGTACGAAGCGATCGGGCTGTCGGCTGACGACATGGCGGCGAAGCTCGTCGCCGGCGGACCCGCCGCGCAGGAGGCGACGCAGCAGGTCGCCGCCGGGCTGCTCGGGATCGAGGACCCGGTCGCCCGGGCGAACAACGCGATCGCGCTGTTCGGGACGCCGCTCGAGGACCTGTCGGTAGACCAGATTCCGCAGTTCCTGCAGTCGGTGAGCATGGCGAACGGCGAGCTCGAGGGGGTGTCGGGCACCGCGGCGGCGCTCGACGCGACGCTGTCCAGCGGGCTCGGGCCGCGGCTCGAGACGCTCAAGCGCGGCGCGCAGCAGGCGGCGACGCAGGGGGTCGGCGCGCTGCTCGCCGGGTTCACGCAGGGCAAGACGGACGCCGAGGGCTGGCAGGGCAAGGTGCAGAACCTGGCCGCGTCCGTGTCGGACAAGCTGCAGCCGGCGCTCGACACCGCGTCGTCGTTCGTGACGGGCACCGTGCTGCCGGCGCTCGGCTCGCTGTTCGGCTACCTGTCCGAGCACGAGGGCACGGTGACCGCGATCGCGTACGCGATCACCGGGGTGCTCGGCGCCGCGTTCCTCGTGTGGGGCGCGCGGGCGATCATGGCTGCCGGGCAGAACGCGCTCGCGTGGCTGTCGGTCGTCACCTCGAGCAACACGGGCGCCGCGGCCACGCAGCGCAGCGCGCTGCAGGTGGTCGCCCGCTGGGCGTACATGAGCGTCGCCGCCGTGCTGCACGGGGCGAAGGTCGCCGCGGTGTGGACGGTGCAGATGGTCCTCGCCGCTGCGCGGGGCGCCGCGTCGCTGGCGCTGTCCGCTGCCCGGGTGGTCGCCGGCTGGGCGCTCATGTCGCTGCAGGCGGCGCTGAACGGGGCGAAGATCGCGGGCGTCTGGACGGCGCAGATGATCGCGAGCGCCGCCCGCGGTGCCGCGTCGCTCGCCGTGTCCGCTGCCCGGGTCGTCGCCGGCTGGGTGCTCATGGGCGTGCAGTCGATGCTGCAGGCAGGACGCATGGCTGCCGCGTGGCTGATCGCGATGGGGCCAGTCGGCTGGGTGATCGCGGCGGTCGTCGGGCTCGTCGCGCTGATCGTCCTCAATTGGGACAAGATCAAGACGTTCACCGTCAACGCGTGGAACGGTGCCGTGTCCGCCGTCACCGGGGCGTGGTCGCGGCTGACCGGCGCCGTGTCGAGCGGGATCAGCACCGCCGTGTCGTTCGTGTCCGGGCTGCCGGGCAAGGTCGCCGGGGCGCTCGGCGGGTTCGGCTCGACCCTGTACAGCGCCGGCACCGACCTGATCCAAGGGCTGATCAACGGGGCGGGGTCGATGCTCCGCAACATCGGGCGGTTCTTCCTCGACATGGTGCCGGGGTGGATCAGGGGACCGTTCGAGTCGGCGCTGGGGATCGCGTCGCCGTCCAAGGTGTTCGCGCAGTACGGGCGGTTCATCGGCGAGGGGTTGATCGTCGGGATCGGCGGCACGGAACCGGGCGTGACGAAGGCGGGCAGGGACCTCGCGGGATTCGTCCGGTCGGGGTTCGCGAGCACGATCGACGGCACGGTCGCCGAGGCGAGCGCGGGGATCAAGGACCTGAACGCGAAGGTGCTCGCCGCGGCGAAGGAGGGCAACGCGGCCCGGCTCAAGGCCACGAAGGACAGCAACGCCGACGAGCTCGCTGCGGCGCGGGCGCAGATCAGCAAGACGAACGCGGGCGTGAAGCGGATGCTGCAGCAGCAGGTCGAGGCGATCAAGGACCCGAAGGCGCGGGCAGCGATGAAGGCGCGGAACGCCGACCTGTACGCGGGGGTGAAGCAGGCGGGGGTGAACGCGATCGCGAGGATCACCGCCGAGATGAAAGCCGAGGTGCGGGGGGTCGAGGAGCAGAACGCTGCGGCGCTCGCTGCGGCGAGCTCGTTCGCGTCGGCGATGAAGCGAGCCGACAACCAACTGATGACGCTCGCGAAGCGGCGCGAGGCGGTCGCGACGCAGCTCGAGGCGGCACGCGACCGGCTCGCGGACGCGGTGAAGCTGCGGAACGACTATCGGGGCGCGATCACCGACGCCGCCCGGTCCTACGCGGACGTGACGTCGATCAAGACGGGCGGCAGCAGTGCGGTGCTCGTCGACGACCTGCGTACCCGACTCGCCGCGATCACCGCGTTCCGCACGAAGCTCGCGAAGCTCGCGAAGCTCGGACTGTCCGACGACATGTACAAGCAGATCGCGGACGCGGGAGTTGAGGGCGGGACGGCGACCGCTGACGCGCTGCTGTCGGGCGGGGCGAAGGCGGTCGGGTCGGTCAACTACCTGTCGAAGCAGATCGCGAAGCAGTCGACCGGGCTCGGCACCGACGCGGCGAAAGAGCTGTACCAGGCGGGGGTCGACTCGGCTGCTGGGCTCGTGAACGGGCTCGCCGCCAAGAGCAGCGCGCTCAAGGCAGCCGCCGAGAGGCTCGCCACGCAGCTCACCGACGCGGTGAAGGCGAAGCTCGGGATCAGGTCGCCGTCCCGGGTGTTCGCCGGGATCGGCAACAACATCGGGCAGGGGCTCGCCGACGGCATCGGTGCGATGCGCCCGGTCGTCGCATCCGAGCTCGCGGCGCTCGCCGACACGGCAGCGTTCGACCAGATGCAGGCGAGCGCCGGGATCGACACGGGCGTGACCGGCTCGGGTGGGCTCGGCTACCGGGCGCCGCGGTACGACGCGACCGCCGCCGATGCTGCGCCGGCGGCAGTGAGCAGTGTCCGCACCGTGAACGTGTCCGGGGTCGTCGGACCGCAGGAGGTGGCCGCGATCGTGCGACGCGAGCAGGCGACCGACGAGTTTCTCGCGGGGGCGGGCGCATGACGCGGTGGCTGTGGTCAGCGGCTGACGGGTCGGTCACCGACCTGTCCGCATGGTCGGCCGGCACGTACGTGCTCGGCGAGGGCACGTCGGGTCAGCTCGCACCCGAGTACGAGTTCGCGACGCAGGGGTTCGCCGGCGTCGACGGCGAGACGCTGCAGCAGGTCACCGCGCTGCCCGCTTCCCCGACGCTCGCGCTCGACCTTGTCGCCTCGAGCGGTGACGAGCTGCGTAACCGGGTGCGGGCGCTGGCGCATGCGCTGCGCCCCCGCGCCGGCATGGGCGTGCTGCGCGCGATCGGCGCAGACGGCAGCGAGCGCCGGCTGCCGTGCTACTACCGGAAGGGGCTTGAGTCGGGCACGTACCGGGTCACCCGGTACCGGACGGCGCTTGAGTTCTGGTCGCCGTCGCCGTGGTGGCGTGGTGATCCGCTGTCCGAGTCGTGGTCGCTTGCGGCGGCGCAGGCGTTCTTCCCGTTCTTCCCGCTGAACCTGTCGGCGACGACGGTCAGCGGCGCCCGGTCGGTCGACCTGTCCGGTACCGACTCGCGGACGTTCCCGCTGTGGGTGGTGACCGGACCCGGGTCGCAGCTGACCCTGTCGAACACCTACGACGCGGTGCAGCCCGACGGCACGGTCGCGCCCGTGACCCGCTCGCTCGTGCTGAACGCTGCGATCGGCGACGGCGAGCTCGTCGTGATCGACACTCGCCCCGGCTATCAGTCGGTGCGCCGCGCGACCCGCAACCCCGACCGGTCGCTCGTGCTCGGCGAGTCGCTGTTCGGGTCGCTGGGGTCCGACCCCGCGATGTGGCCGCTCGTCGACGGCGTCAACGAGGTGTCGGTACTGCTGTCCGGCGCCGGCGCGGCGAGCATGGTCGAGCTCACCGCCGACCGGCTGTACAGCGGCGCACTGTGACCGGGCACGACTGGCAGGCGTTCACCCGCGACCGGGGGTACCAACTGTCGGGCGGGCTGCCGATCATCAGCACGAAGGGCGTGCTGCGCCACCTGGGTGTCGACGCGTGCTCGCTCACCGTGCCGTACAGCCCGCACGCGTACGGGCGACTCGCGCCCGGCTGTGGCGCGGTGCTGCAGCGCGACGGTCGGCAGGAGTTCAGCGGGCTCGTCGGGTCGAGCCGGCAGATCGGGTGGGACGCCGACGGCGCGGCAACGATCACCGTGCAGATGCTCGGCGACGACCAGCACCTCGCCGACCGGCTCGTGTACCCGAGCCCGGGCGCCGCCCCCGACGAGCAGTCGGCGGACTACTGGCAGTACACCGGGGTCGCGAGCACCGCCATGTGGAGGCTGATCCGCGATCAGGCGGGGTGGGGCGCGCAGGCTGCCCGCCGGGTTCCGACGCTCGTCATGGGCGCCGACCCGCACGTCGGCGCCTCGCGGCTGTGGCGCGAACAGTGGGCGCCGACCCTTGAGACGCTCACCGCGTGGGGGGTGCTGTCCGGCGCCGACCTGGGGGTGCGTCTCGTGACGACCGCCGACGGGCTGCGCGCAGACGTCTACGCGCCCCGCGACCTGTCCGCTGATGTGCGGTTCTCGGCGTCGCTGACGAATCTCACCGGGTGGGACTACGAGCAGATGCCACCGTCGGTGACGTTCGCGATCAGCGCCGGTCCCGGCACGCTGCACAACCGGGTGCGGAAGTGGACGGCGTCGAGCTCGGCGGGCGACCTCGCGTGGGGTCGGCGGATCGAACAGCTGCTCGACAACAGCGGCGAGGACGACCCCGCCGAGCTGCAGCAGGCTGCGGTCGACGCGGTCGCGCAGGGCATCGGCACCGTGTCGCTCGCGACGCAGACCGCGGACAGCGAGTCGCAGCAGTACGGCGTGCACTGGGGGCTCGGCGACCGGGTGACGGTGCACGTCGGCCTGCCCGGCGGGCTGACCGTGGCGACCGTCGCCGACCTCGTGCGCGAGGTCGCGTTCGAGGTGGACAGCAAGGGGCGGGAGAAGATCACCCCGGCGGTCGGCACGGCGGAAGCGAAGGCGATCCGACCAGGCCCGACGCAGAAGGCGCTCGCGAAGGTGTCGACCGGGCTCGCCCGGCTCGTCCGCAACTAGGCAGGGAGACGACATGCCCGACGTGTTCGGACCGTTCGACACGGTCACGTGGATGCAGGCGCAGTGGTTCCGCGACGCGTGGGCGCGGTCCCCGCTGTCGGGGGTGTTCGGTCCGGTGTTCACCGACCCGGCCGCGGGCGACCTGTCGCTGACCGTGTCCGGGCTGACGGTGACGATGGGGCTTGGGCGGGCGCACGTGAGGGGCGCGGCGTACGAGCGGACCGGCACGGCGTGGACGTACGCGGTGCCCGCGAACACGTCGGCGCAGGCTCGCCTCGACCGGCTTGTGCTGCGCCGGGACCTCGCCGGCAAGACGGTGACCCCGATCGTGCTGCAGGGCGTGCCAGCTGCAGCGCCGGCGCTGCCCGCGCTGCAACAGAACGAGGACGGCACGTGGGACCTGCCGCTGTTTCACTGGACGACACCGGCGAACAGCGGCGCCCCGCTAACCGCCGTCGTCGACGACCGCGCCCCGATCCGAGGCGGGCGGTTCTGGGGCAGCTCGGGCATGCCGCTGCCCACCGCCGACCAGGGCGCGCAGGTGACCGACCTCGTGTGGGCGACCGCGTACTCGTGCCTGATGATGCGCGACGCGACCGGCAACTGGCGGCAGATCACCGACGCGTACACGAACGCGGGCTCGGGCGGGATCAGGGGGTACGACACCACCGCCCGCGCCGCCGGCGTAACCGTGTTCCACGGGGGGTTCCGGGTCGTCGACCTGACCACGGGGCGGCTGTACGTGTCCGACGGCTCGGCGTGGCAGTTGATCGGCGGGGCGACCGCGACCGTCACGACGGGGTTCACGTCGGGCACCGGGTGGTCGGTGACCCTCATGCGACTGACGTCGCTCGGAAACGGCATGGCGTCCGTCTACGTCGAGGCGACCAAGACGGGCACCGCGCTGACCGTGCCCGTTACCGGCGACGTGTCGAACGGTCCCGTGTGCCAGCTGCCCGCCGGCTGGGAGTCGGCGGGACCCGCGACCCTCGTCAGCGGGTCGGTCGGGCGCATGACGAACGGGTACATGCCGTCCGGGTCGGGCACCGTCGCGATCAGCGGCACCGCCCCCGGCGCGAACATCGCTGTCGGTGACGCGATCAGTCTCGGCGCCGTCTACCAGCTGGCCGACCCGCTCGACGTCTGACGGGGCAGGATCACGACATGACCGACACGACATGGGCGGCACTGACCGACGAGCACCGTGGGCGCGAGGTGCAGTTCGCGTGGCCGTGGGATCAGCAGCCGGCGACCGCGACCCTCACCGCCGCCGCGGTGCGGACCGGGTACACAAGCGGCGACCCCGACCCCGAGACGGGGGAGCGGCCCGAGGTGGGCGCGACGGTGCACGTGCTGAACCTGCCCGACGTTGGCGATCAGGAGGTGTCCCTGCGGGATGACCTGCCCGTCGACGTCGGCGACGCGCCCGCCGGCGAGCCCGAGCCCGAGCCGGCGCCGTCCGAGCCGGCACCCGAGCCCGAGCCGACCCCCGACCCGGCGCCCGCCGAGCCGGACTCGACACCGCAGGAGGCGACCACGTGAGCGACCCGACCCCGCTCGAGGACATGACCGTGACCGACGAGCTCGTCGAGCGCACCGGCAACGGCGCGCAGCCCGACGACCCCGACGACCAGCCGACGCAG
>Ga0210040_10005710_pt1 | contig 15750 bp, 11 predicted proteins | sample CryGeyCG12114_NA_FD_185462 | JGI IMG/M metagenome (GOLD analysis project Ga0210040, IMG submission 185462) | Groundwater microbial communities from aquifer - Crystal Geyser CG19_WC_8/21/14_NA (SPAdes) (version 2) | ecosystem: Environmental > Aquatic > Deep subsurface > Groundwater | place: USA... | reverse complement strand
CTACCGGATGAATGGCCGGGTTTGCTGCCGCTTGATTATACCAATTCATTAGGTCGTGCATTTTAGCCGGGGTTTCTTCCGGGGTAGCATAATAATGTATTTCCCCAGTAGCTGTTTTTACATGATTAGGACTGGTTTTATATCTACCTAACTGAATTAGTTTTTTAGATGGAAGTCCCGAAGGAGATTCTGTATCAACTTCGTAGGGTTCTTGTAATATTATTTCGTGTAAGGCTCTAATTTCTTTTTCAGAAATAATATTTTCCTCTTTGATTAAATCATTAACATAATTTATAGCAACATCATGGCCTTTCAGATCAATATAATCTTTGAAAGGTTTACCCTTAGCGGTTACACCATGCATTAAAAAAGCTACTGTTTCGCCATAATCCAGCGTATTGCCTTCTATAGCATTCGAGTGAAAATTCCAGTCTAACCTAAATTTTTGAAAAATTCTTCCTTCTGTTTCTTTGTCTAAAGGTCGTAATTCATCAATTCTAGCTTTCAGCTCTTGAATTCTTTCTACTATAGGTAATTTGCTTAATTGAATAGCAGCGTCCATAATGCATATTTTAATGTATCAAGGTAATAAAATTTATACTTCCCGCATCAACCGTTCCAAAATCTCCTGCGCCGCCACACTAATCACCGTACCCGGACCGAATATTCCCGCTACGCCCGCGTCTTTCAGAAACTGGTAATCCTGGGCCGGAATAACGCCGCCTACAATTACCAGAATATCGTCGCGTTCCAGCTTTTTCAGTTCGGCTATTAGTTGCGGCATCAAGGTTTTATGCCCGGCCGCCAGGCTGCTGATGCCTACCACGTGTACATCGTTTTCAGCAGCTTGCATCGCTACTTCGGCCGGTGTCTGGAATAAAGGCCCAATATCTACATCGAAGCCCAAATCCGCGAAGGAGGTGGAGATAACTTTGGCACCGCGGTCGTGGCCGTCCTGGCCCATTTTGGCTACCATAATGCGCGGGCGCCGGCCTTCCAGTTGGGCAAATTTGTTGGCTAGTTCCTGGGCTTTTTTAAAGTTTTCGTCGTCTGATAATTCGGCGGAATATACGCCCGCTATGGCTCTGGTTACGGCTTTGTGTCTCCCGTATATTTTTTCTAACGCAGTGGATATTTCGCCCAAGGTAGCCCGGTGGCGGGCGGCTTCCATGCTTAAAGCTAATAGATTACCGGTGTTGCTGCGCGCGGCTTCGGTTAAAGCGTTTAAGGCTGCATCTACGGCCGCCGCATCACGGTTTTCTTTGAGGTATTGCAGGCGACTCAATTGCGCTTCCCGAACGGCAGTATTATCGATATCCAGGATCTCAATCGGGAAATCATCGGTGGCACTGGAGCGATATTTATTTACCCCCACCAGCACGTCTTTTCCCGAATCGAGGCGGGCCTGGCGCCGGGCCGCGGCTTCTTCGATGCGCATTTTAGGCAAACCGGTTTCAATAGCTTTGGCCATGCCGCCCAGTTCTTCTACTTCCTGTATCAGTTCCCAGGCTTTATGGACCAGTTCGTGGGTAAGGGCTTCTACGTAATACGAACCGCCCCAGGGGTCAACGGTTTTGGTTATCTGGGTTTCGTGCTGCAGGTATAATTGCGTGTTGCGGGCAATCCGGGCCGAAAAGTCAGTGGGCAACGCAATTGCTTCATCGAGGGCGTTGGTATGCAAACTCTGCGTACCGCCCAAAACTGCCGCCAGCGCTTCTACGGTGGTGCGGGCTACGTTATTAAACGGGTCTTGCTCCGTCAAACTCCAGCCGGAAGTTTGGCAGTGCGTGCGCAGCATCAGCGATTTCTCACTTTTAGGATTAAATTGTTTTAGAAGTTTGGCCCACAACAGCCGGGCGGCGCGCAGCTTGGCAATTTCCATAAAATGGTTCATGCCAATGGCCCAGAAAAAGGAAAGCCGCGGCGCAAACGCATCAATATTTAAACCAGCTTTTAAACCGGTGCGCACGTATTCCAACCCATCGGCCAGGGTATAGGCCAGTTCCTGATCGGCGGTGGCGCCGGCTTCCTGCATGTGGTACCCGCTAATGCTAATGGAATTAAACTTGGGCATGTGCTGCGAGGTGTAAGTAAATATATCTGAAATAATGCGCATGCTGGGTTCCGGCGGATAGATATACGTGTTGCGCACCATAAACTCTTTCAGGATATCGTTCTGGATGGTGCCGCTCAGTTTGTCTTGGGTGACGCCCTGTTCTTCGGCCGCCACAATATAAAAAGCCAGCACCGGTAGCACCGCCCCGTTCATGGTCATGGAAACACTCATTTGGTCCAGGGGAATTTGGTCAAACAATAATTTCATGTCCAGAATCGAATCGATGGCTACGCCGGCCTTGCCCACATCGCCCACTACGCGCGGGTGGTCGGAATCGTAGCCCCGGTGCGTCGCCAAATCAAAAGCTACTGATAATCCCTTCTGACCACCGGCTAAGTTACGGCGGTAAAAGGCGTTGCTTTCTTCGGCCGTACTAAAACCCGCGTACTGCCGGATCGTCCAAGGATTTTTGACATACATGGTGCTATAAGGCCCGCGCAAAAAAGGCGCTATGCCCGCCGCAAAACCTAAATGCTCGAAGTTGACGCTATCTTCTTGGGTATAAAAATTCTGCAACGGAATTTGCTCGTGCGTCCGCCAGGTTTGGGCTTTAACCGCTACTCCGGGCGGATTTACTCCCACCGTTAAGGCTTTAAAATCTATTTTTGAAAAATCGGGCTTCACTTTAATTGAATTATGAATGATGAATTATAAATTATAAATTATAAATTGGTTTATGAGTTATTTATCTCTCTTACCGCTCTAAATAAGGTGTCCTGAAAACTGACTACATAATATTTGTACCGGCCTATGGACTGTCGACTATGGTCTAATTCATAATTCATTGCTCAATAGACGTTGCTGAATGCGGCCAATAATAGAGGCGGCGTTGCAGTTTTGGAAGATGCGGCCGTCAAATCCATTTTCTTCCAGCTCTTCTTTCATTTCTTCCGGGGGGGCAGCTAAAATAAGTAAAGGCCGGTTTTTGTGTTTTTTCAAAGCTTCGGTAAAGTGCAGCGAGAAGCGCTCGTACTCTTTTTCGGTGCTCGAAAAAACAATAGCCCGGCACTCTATAAATAAAAGCTTTTCTAAGGCCGCCGATACCGAATTGAAATGCAGGATATCGGTATCAAAATCGCCGCATTCAAAAAACTCTTTCGCAAAAGCGCCGTGAATGTGCTCCTGGATATCCGTGCCAATAATGGCAACAATAGCTTTGGGGCGCTGGTGCTTTTTCTGATAATGCAGATAAGCGGCCAATCGCATTACTTCGAAGGGATAGCTGGCCCGGCTCGTATCGAAATACCGACCCTGCATCAGCGCTTCGGCATCGAAGTTTATTTTCTCCTGCTTATTCGCAAATTTGTTCGTGCCTACCAATACATCCTGTCCCGTGGCTACATCTTTAAATTTTTCCTGGGCCACGCCGGCAATTTGCCCCGGAATAAAGCCGGAATGAATAGCGGCAGTAAAACCTCCCAACTCTTCTATTTCCTGAAACAAAGCCCAGGCTTTTTCAGCCATTTCTTCAGTCAGGCTTTCGAGGTAATACGAACCGGCCGCAGGATCGAGCGCTTGGTCGAGGTAGGCTTCGTGTTTTAAAAGCAGCGGAATATTCCGGGCAATCCGCTCAGAAAAGGGGTTATCGGCTTTAAACGTAATATCGAAAGGCGCAATCGAAAGCGAATCGCAGCCACCCGTAATTGCCGACATGGCTTCGGTAGTGGTGCGTAGAATATTTGTATGCGGATCGAAGGTGGTGGCGTGCCAACGCGAAGAAGTGGCGTGGATGCGTAAAGCGGCTGCCTCCGTTGGGTCTGCTTCCGTGACTTTTACTATAGCCGACCACAGCCAGCGCAAGGCCCGCAGTTTGGCAATTTCGAAAAAATAATGCGTATCAATACTTATTAAAAATTGCATGTTCCGGAGCACGGTAGTCAGCGGTATTCCCCGGCCGGATAATTCATCCAGGTACTCCACGGCTAGGCTTAAGGTAAAAGCAATTTGCTGCACAATGGTCGCTCCCCGGTTACCAAATTGCGTGCCATCCACCGTAACACCATAAAAATCTACTGCTTCTTTAGTTTTTTCCAGAAAACTCTCCAAGTCAGAAGTACTGGCCCGGTACAACGAGGCAGGTTCGGTATCGCCCAGCATTATAAAACCTTGCAGGCCATGCGGCGAATAACCTTGTTCCTGCAAACAACCAGATAACGTTTCCAAAAAAAATCCGGGCTGACCATACAACGAAAAGCAAACGATTGCTTTTGTAAGGTCTAACTCGGAGACCAGGTAAGCCAGATCAAAACTGCCGGGCTGCTGAATTTGAAAGTGAACGCCATCGGCCCCGGACTGGATAGCCTCCATGGCTTTATTGATGGCGGCATGGCCATTGTTGTTTTCTACCGGAATATCCTGTAAGTTATGCCAGTAATTGCGGGCGCTTTTATGGCCCCGGATATAGGGAAACCGGCCGGGCAAAGCCGCAGTATTTTCGGAGGTAGTAGCGCCCGCAGCATAAAAAGGCTGAATGGTAATACCTTCGTACGTGCTGGTAGTGAGGGTTTCCGGGGTTTCTTCTTTTAAATCTTTTTTTATTTTTTCGGCCCAGGCTGCTGCCGGAACCGGGTTAAAAGCAGAGAAAAGAGTAATAGGTGAATCTTGTGAATTCATGTTTAGATGCGGTGAATTTCAGGTATAGATAACGTGTACCAGCATACTTAGGTTAAAAAGGTACCGTTTCTGCTATCCGGGAAATAAATTTTCGAGTAATTTGTATACCAGCCGGCGACTCTTACGAGTTAAGCATTTTAAAGAAGCCGGAGAGAAAGAGAAAGGGTAGCGGAAAAAATGCGGCAAAGTAGTACTTTTATAAAATTATCCTAATCCATGATACAAGCCTTTTCCATGAGAATAAATGCGCTTAAATCTATTTCCCTGCTTTTAAGTTTACTGTTGCTGTTAATTGTGGCTTTTGCATTTTGGGTAGCGCAGGATAAAATAATCTATCATTACCGAAAAGGCGATCTGGTAAGTAAAATTATAACCGTGGGGCCGGATAAATTAGCGGAAGCCATAGATGAACATTTACCCGAAAAACCCCGCGTACCAAAAAAAATTATTGCGGGCCAAAAAAAATCGGGCGTATTAACGATTGATGATTTTAGCGAACGTTGGATGTATCTGATCGGCGGTAAGCCCGAAACAAAGAATTTTGCGAAATTATTTAATCTCGAAACAAACGAAAAGGTGGTGCTGTCAAACACCCGGGTTAGCTACCCGATGGAGTTCTGGATGGTATTTCCCCCGGAAATGGACTTTTCGTTAAAGCAATTCCGGTATTTCGATGGCAATGGTACGCTTAAAAATCCTACTAAATTTTTCTTTATTAAACGGGATAAAACCAAGCCAGGCGGCATAGACTGGAAACGAATACCGGGCCCGGTTTACAACGGAGAAAAATGGCTCGAATGGGGAAGTTTCTCGCCCGCCAAGCCGCTAGATCTGTACGCGATGGTAGTGGTTTGTGGCGATGTAATGCCGGGGGAACTCGAACTAATTGGCACCTGGACTTCTTACGTACCGGAACCTTATAAAAATAAAAATAATGCCCTGGGGGCACATTTAGGCACCAATTCCTATGTCTGGAATATTATGCACGCCAGTAACCGGGGACTAAACGAAGAGAAAGCGGAACTGTTTAAAGCTTTTAGCGGGGGGCGCACCCGCGATTATTTCGATTGGTCTAAGCTGGAGCCGGTTAAAGGGGAATACACCTTTGCCCCTTCGCAAAGTGGTTCCTGGGATTATGATACCTATTACAAGTGGTTACACGATAATAATATCGATATTTTAACTTGCCTGAAAAATAATACGAGCTGGTCGTTGAAAGAATTTGGGTACCCGAATAAAAACCATGAATACGCAGTGGGGCACTGGACTAAATTACCAGAACCGAAAAAACCAAAAGATGCTTCCCCGGAAGATGAGATTAAATACGAAAAGGAATTTCAAATATATCAGGCCGATATAAAAAAAGTACGGGAGAACCCGGAGTCGTACCGGGCCTTTGCCGAAGCGGCTTTCCAGGTAGTAGCCCGGTACGGCAGCAATAAAAAACTAGATCCCAAATTAGTAAAACCCTTTAGTAACCCCACTAAAGACCCCAAGAAAGATTGGTATACCCAAGACCGGATACCAGCGGTGGAGAAACCAAAAATAGGCGAGCGAAACCATTGGAAACTGGATGCGAACGGCCAGTATCTGCAGGATAAGAAAATTGGTTTAGGTTATATACGCGCCATAGAATGCGACAACGAAACCGATGCTACTTGGCACGGCGAAAAAAGATATATGCGGCCGGAGCAATACGCCTGGTTGCTGTCGGTTTTTTACGATGGGCATAAAAATACCATGGGACCCGGTATTGGGGTTAAAAATGCTGATCCCAACATTATTGTTTCTACTACGGGCATTGCGAGTAGCTCACCATCCTATTTTCAGGGCATGATTGAAGCCTGGAAGCAGATACGGGGCTGGAAAGTAAATAGCAAAGGCGAGCGGGTAGTGGATATACCCTGCGATGTGTTTAACTACCACGCCTATGCGAATAGTGGCGGGGCACAACATGCGGGCGGCAACCAGGGTTTACCGCCCGAAGTCAGCAACATGGCCAAGTATTGCCCGGCTTTTTTGCAAACCATAAAAGAGGTAGGCCAGGATAAGCCCGTTTGGATTACCGAAATAGGCTACGGCATGAACGAGGGCAAACAACAAGCGGTAGCTACGCCGGCCCGCACCAAAGAGCAAACCCAAGCCGACTGGACTATCCGGAGTATATTGTTTAATAACCGCAACGGCATTGCTGAAACCTACTTTTACCAAACCTACGACGAAACTGGCTATACTTACAGCCGGGCGCACGACAAGCCCGACAACGGGGTATACAGTGCCATGGGATTGATTGAAGATAATAAAAAATTTCTGGGCGATAATAAATACGAATCAACGCTCCGCCGCCGGTTTGCCGCCGATTACATGAAACAACTCAGCTATTTTAAAGATTACCGGTACGCGAAAACCTTGCAGCAAGATCCTTTTGTAGACCAGTATCAGCTGGGAAATAAAACCATGTATGCCCTGCTAGTGCCGGACATGAAGGGAAGAACCGAAAAATATACGTTGGACCTGGGTAAGCCTACCGCGAAGATTTACAAATTTGCCGACGGTAAAGAAAATTTTGCCGTGGAAACCGTAAAAACGGATAATGGTAAACTTACCTTAACTGTAACCGAAAACCCGGTATTTGTAGAATAAACTGCCCCACGCAATTATCCCAATCGGTTCTATTGCGTATTACCGGTATGATCCCTGAAAACCTGTATATTGGCACTTCCGGCTGGAGCTACCGCTGGAAAGGCCTTTTTTACCCGGAGGATTTGCCTTCGGCCGATTACCTGCCCTTTTATAGTCAGCATTTTAACTGTACCGAGGTAAACAGCAGTTTCTACCATTTTACCATGCCCAAAACCATTGAAAAATGGTTAACCCAAACGCCCGCTACTTTTAAGTTCTGCGCCAAACTAAATCAGGAAATAACGCATAAGCGCAAATTTGAGGACATAGCCGAGCCCTTGGATAAATTTATGAGCCGGTATTTGCTGATGGGGGAGCGCTTAGGGCCGTTGCTGATTCAGATTGCCGGTAGTTTCCGGTACGAACGTCCCGTAGCTGAAGGTTTTTACCGGCTGTTGCGGGAAAAATATCCCACTACCAAATTTGCGCTGGAGGTCCGGCATACTTCCTGGCACAGCGAAGAATCGTTAGATTTATTGCGCGAATACGATATTTCCTTTGTCATAGCTTCGGCGGGTAAACGGTTTCCGTATTTGGAAGCCACTACCAACAACCAGGTTTACCTGCGGTTGCACGGCGACGAACGCTTATATTCTTCCTTGTATTCCGATGAAAAACTGGAGCGCTACGCTTTTATGATTAACGATTGGTTACTGGACGGCAAAGAAGTGTGGGTCTTTTTTAACAATACCATGTTTGGTAGCGCCATTCAGAACGCCAAAACCCTGCAGGAATTAATTCAGAATATGTAAGCAGATATAAGTAGCAAGACACAAGTATCAGGTAGCAAGATTTTATATTTTACAATTATACTAATTTCTATTAAATTAAATGAAACGTCTACTGCCAGTTTGAGCAAAGCCGTAACTGGTGGATTTAAGATAAAAACAAGCCTGTAGTTTGTCTTAAAAGTAGTACAAGTTTTAAGCAAGTAAAGAGTAAATACTTTTGCATTTAGCTGAGACTGCCATTTCATAATAATTTAGCTTGATTTCGGGGGCGTAAACCAGTAATTTTGGGTTAAACTAATTTTTTAGAAATGCGATTTCTTCGTCTGCGTTATTACCTGCAAATTGCTTCGGTTACCATTCTGTTGGGTTCGTGTCAGAAAACCTGGTACCCGGTAGCGCAATTGCCCGCCAAAACCGATATCAAAGTAAGCGAATCCCTACCCCAGGAAACCACTGCCGAGGCAACCATTGGGCCGTACCGGCAACAAATGGCCCGGCAAATGAACGAAGTGCTGGGTACATCGGCGCAGGAACTTCCGAAAGTAGGAGTGGGCGAAACAGCACTGGGTAACTTCGTAGCCCAGGTACAACTAACCCAATCTTTACCTTTATACAAAAAAAACGTTGATATGAGCTTAATGACGACCGGCGGTTTACGGGCGGGTATTCCGCAGGGGCCAGTTACCTTAAGCCATATATTTGAGCTCTCGCCCTTCGAGAACCAATTGGTAATCCTTACATTGTCTGGCACCACGGTGCAGAAATTATTTAATGAGGCCGCCCGCACGCGAGAACTAATTATCCAAAATGCGGCCTTTACTATAAAAGACGCTCAACCAACCCAAATATTAATTAACGGCAAGGCTTTAGATACCGGGAAAACTTATAAAGTGGTCATGTCGGATTACCTGGCAAACGGCGGCGATGATTTGTCTTTTTTGTCGGAGGCTACGGCGGTAGAACCGGTGGGGATTTTGGTACGGGAGGCGCTTATAAGGCATATCCGGGAATTAACCGCCAAAGGAAAACCCATTGAGGCCCGGGTAGACGGCCGCATGAAAATACAGTAAGTGCTAACCGGAAAATATTAAAAAATGAACAGAAGAAATTTTTTAAGAACTTCGGTTGCTAGTGCTGCCGGCTTAAGTTTAATTGGGTTACCCGGAGAGGTATGGGGCGCTGATGTCCTGAAGTTAACCATTTTACATACCAACGATGTGCATTCCCGCATTGATCCGTACCCGAACGATGGCCGGCCGAATGCCGGCTTAGGCGGAGCCGCCCGGCGCGCCACATTGGTTAACCAAATCCGGCAACAGGAAAAAAATGTACTTTTGTTAGATAGCGGGGATATCTGGCAGGGGACACCTTATTTTAATTTATTTGGCGGCGAATTGGAATATAAACTTATGACCCAAATGCGCTACGACGCGGCGACTCTAGGCAATCACGATTTTGATAACGGCCTGGAAGGGCTGCAGCGCCAGTTACCCAACGCCGGATTTTCGTTTCTGACGGCTAATTATGACTTTAGCCGCACTATTCTGAAAGATCAATTTAAACCGTACCAGGTATTTGTACGGGACGGGATTAAAATTGGCGTGTTTGGATTAGGCATAGAACTGGCCGGTTTGGTAGATAAAAAGAATTATGCCCAAACCATTTACCTCGATCCGCTGGCCCGGGCTGCTGATATGGTAAAACAGCTCCGGCAGGTAGAAAACTGCCACTTGGTTATTTGCCTGTCGCATTTGGGCTTAAAATTTACTTCTGAACCGAACAAAGTAAATGATATGAAACTAGCGCAGCAGGTACCGGGCATTGATTTAATACTGGGTGGCCACACCCATACTTTTCTGGAGGAGCCCGTGCGCTTAAAGCAACCTAACGGCAGTGAGACTTTAATTAACCAGGTGGGCAAAGATGGATTGTTCCTGGGGCGAGTAGATTTTGTATTTAACCGGAAATCAAAAGAAAAAACCCGTGTGGCTGCGGCTGTGGTGCCGGTAGCGGCAACTGTAAAAACTTCCTAAATAAAATAATTTTTTGTTAAGTATTTTTTCTACATTTTTGTAACCCCCCTAGAATTTTAGGTCGGCTTGATTTTTAAAGTTTAAGTGGCAGAATCTGGTGAATGTGTCGGTAAAAGACTGTAACGCAGTTTGGAATAATTGTCTGTATGTAATAAAGGATAACATAGGAGAGCAGAGCTACAAAACGTGGTTCGATCCCATTGTTCCTTTAGCGCTGAAAGATAATGTATTAACCATTCAGGTGCCCAGCCAGTTTTTCTACGAGTGGCTAGAAGAGCATTATGTCAGTTTGCTGAAGCGGGTTATTTACCAGGAACTGGGGCACGAAGGCCGTTTGGAATATTCTATTATTGTTGATCGGGGCGATAATTTTAATAAACCCCAAACCGTTAATATTCCTACTAAAAAATTTCCGCAGGCTATTTCCAATTCGTACCAGCCTGAGAATAGTTTTCTGAAAAACCCGTTCGAATCCAAAAGCATCGACCGGAATTTTCTTAATTCGCAACTAAACCCTTCGTATAATTTCGATAATTACATTGAAGGCGATTGCAACCGGCTGGCCCGTTCGGCGGGTTATGCCGTAGCGAATAAACCCGGCACTACCTCCTTCAACCCCTTAATGGTGTACGGCGGCGTAGGATTAGGCAAAACGCATTTGGTGCAAGCCATCGGGAATCATATCAAAAGCAACAATCCCGAAAAGTTTGTCTTATACGTTTCGTCCGAGAAATTTGTGAACCAGTTTATCGAATCCTTGAAAACCAATTCGGTACAGGATTTCGCCAATTTTTATTTGCTGGTTGATATATTAATTATCGATGATGTGCAGTTTCTGAGCGGGAAAGAGAAAACTCAGGAAATGTTCTTCCATATCTTTAACCACCTCCACCAATCGGGCAAGCAAATTGTCATGACATCGGATTTGCCGCCGCGCAGTTTAAAAGGCCTGGAAGAACGCTTGTTATCGCGCTTTAAGTGGGGCTTAACGGCCGATTTGCAAAGCCCGGATTTTGAAACCCGGATGGCCATTATTCAAAAAAAAATGCAGTCCGATGGATTGGATATTCCGGATAATGTGGTGGAGTACCTCGCGTATTCGGTGGATACTAATATGCGGGAACTCGAAGGCGTACTAACTTCTTTAATGGCGCAATCGCTGCTGAATCGGAAAGAAATTGATTTGGAACTGGCCAAAGGAGCGTTAAAACACATTATTGAGGATGTAGAAACCGAAGTAAACCTCGATTTTATTCAGAAAACAGTAGCCGAGTATTTTGAAGTAACTATTGAATCGTTAAAAGCCAAAACCCGCAAAAAAGAAATTGTAACGGCCCGGCAAGTAGCCATGTACTTTGCCAAAGAGTTTACGAGCCATTCTTTAAAATCAATTGGTTATCATTTTGGCGGCCGCGACCACAGTACCGTTATTCACTCGGTGCAAACGGTTTCGGATTTAATTGATACCGATAAAAAGTTTAAAGCCTCTATTCAGGAACTACAGAAAAAATTTAAGGTAAAAGCGGGTTAAGAGTTTAAGTTACAAGGTTAGAGATTAATGGTTTGGTTGACCTTGAACCTGTAGCTAAAAGGTTTTAAGAAAAATTGCTGGTTAACTATATACTTACCTTTATACGATAATTACGCTCGCAATTTTCCGTTAAGTAGAAAACAATATTAATCGGCGGCATTAGTTTAGTAAGCATTTGGGCTAATAACTAAAACCTAATTACTAACAACCACTTATAAGTTAAATGCTTTCTAAAAAAGCGAAATACGCGCTCAAGGCGCTTCTTTACTTAACAAAAAACGCTGATAAAGGGCTGGTGCTCATATCAGAAATCTCCGCCGAAGAGCGGATTCCTCGTAAATTTCTGGAAGCCATTCTGGTTGATCTGAAAACCCAGCAAATTCTGCAAAGTACCCGCGGCAAAAATGGAGGCTATGCCCTGGCCAAAGACCCGGCCCAAGTATCGGTGGGCAATATTATCCGGATGATCGATGGGCCGTTGGCGGCAATTCCGTGCGTGAGCCATTTGTATTACCGCAAGTGCGATGAGTGTATTGACGAGGAAACCTGCGAAATCCGGTTGGTCATGAAAAAAGTCCGCGATGCCACGGCGGCTATCCTGGACACGACTTATTTATCGGATCTGCATAAGATAAATAAACTTTTAAGCGAATAAATTTGGAGTGATATTTTTATCAAACCTTATTTGTTTACTATTTCTATAAATATTACAATATATCGGAGCTAAACTTGTAAAAAGGAGTAAAAAGCCGGGTAATTATTCTAAATACCGGTATCAATGAAAAAAATATAACATGCCATTATTAATTACATTAATTCTTTTAAATATGGCAGTCCAACTTAACTAGTTATCCTGAAAGTATCTGATCAGCAGGTGATTAATAAAATTTTTGCAGGATGAACTGTGCTAAAAAGCAAGAGCATAGTTTATGTGGTAATTCTTTAAAATTTTTTCAATGGCAAATTCCTGCCTGAGCAGTTTGTTAACAATGGCTACTTTTATTACCTTCTTGGGCCTTCTGCTTTAAACGTTCATACATTTGCTTACAAGGCTAAATGAAGCCGTGGTTTAAAATGTATGATAGCCTAAACTGGTTGATTATCAAATATATTAAATCGTGAAGTCGTTAATTCGATTATAAAATATTGGTATCTTTAAGCCTTTTCTTAAGTTTAAAACGATTTAAATTCAAGAATCGTTTGAATAGCTTCAGTAGCTGATTTTCGGAAATTTATTCATTATACGTTTTAAACCGGAGTCTAAAATTTATTAGAAAAAATTTAAATCTCTAACCTCCAATATCGACTAATCAAATAGAGAACAATCGAAAATATAAAGATTAAAATATGCAAAATGCTTATATCGTAGCCGGCTACCGGTCGGCCATTACCAAAGCAAGCCGGGGCGGGTTCCGGTTTATGCGCCCCGACGATTTAGCGGCCGAAGTTATCCGGCATTTGCTGGCTTCGGTGCCCCAACTAGATCCGGAACGAATTGATGATTTGATTGTGGGAAACGCCGTGCCGGAAGCGGAACAAGGTTTGCAAATGGGCCGGATGATTGCCTTGCTGTCGCTGCCCACCAGTGTTTCGGGTATGACGGTAAACCGTTACTGCGGCTCCGGGATAGAAACCATTGCCATTGCGTGCAGTAAAATTGCTGCTGGCATTTCGGATTGTATCATTGCGGGCGGCACGGAATCTATGTCGTTGGTACCAACCGTAGGCTATAAAACCGTACCCAATTATAACCTGGCGGTTAAACATCCGGAGTATTTTTTAAGCATGGGCTTAACGGCCGAAGCAGTAGCTAAAGATTACCACGTTACCCGCGAAGATCAGGACCAATTTGCTTACAATTCGCACCAAAAAGCCATTACCGCCATTGAAGCCGGTTTATTTAAAGAACAGATTGTACCTATAACGGTAGAAGAAACTTACGTAGATGAAGCCGGTAAGAAGAAAACCCGCAGCTACGTGGTAGATGCCGATGAAGGTCCGCGGGCCGATACGTCGCCCGAAAAATTAGCGAAATTAAAACCGGTGTTTGCGGTAAACGGTACTGTTACGGCTGGTAATGCGTCGCAAACCTCCGATGGTGCCGCTTTTGTACTAGTGATGAGTGAGCGCCTGGTAAAAGAATTGAATCTGGAACCCATTGCCCACATGGTCACTTATGCCACGGGCGGAGTCGATCCGCGCATTATGGGCATGGGCCCGATTGCCGCAGTGCCTAAAGCGTTAAAACAAGCCGGTATGAAAGCCGGCGACATTGATCTTTTTGAAATAAACGAAGCGTTTGCGGCCCAGACTTTGGCTGTTATCCGGCATTTGGACATTCCGGAAGAAAAACTGAATGTCAGCGGCGGCGCTATTGCTACGGGGCACCCACTTGGTTGTTCCGGCGCCAAACTCAGTATTCAGCAGTTTCACGAACTCCGCCGCCGCAACCAGAAATACGGCATGGTAACGGCCTGCGTTGGTGGCGGCCAGGGCGTAGCGGGAATTTATGAGCTTTTAAAGTAGCAGGTATCAGGTAGCAAGTATTAAGATGAGATGCATAATTTCAAAGAGTTAAAAGTTTGGCAAGAAGCCATGAAGCTAGCGAAAGAGGTTTATTTAGTAACCTCTTTATTCCCGGCAAGTGAAAACTTTGGTTTGATCTCACAGATAAATCGTTCTGTTGTATCTATACCATCAAACATTGCGGAAGGAGCTGGCAGAAACTCTAATAAAGAATTGTCGCAATTTTTAAGTATTTCTATTGGCTCTGCTTATGAACTAGAAACGCAATTAATTTTAACTCAAGAATTTGGCTTTATATCAAATGTTGAACTAGCGCCTTTACTAGAAAAATTAATCCTATTACAAAAAATGATTAGCAGTTTCAAAACGGCAATACTTTCAAAACATTAATCCTTTATCCTTTTACCTTCTTCTTTTATCAAACTAACATCTATATAACCATGGAAACTACGCATAAAACGATAAAAGGCGGCGAATTCATAATTAAGGAAACCGAAGCCGTCGCTATTTTTATCCCGGAAGAATTTGACGAAGAACAGCGCATGATGGCCGAAACTGGCTTGCAATTTATTCAGGCGGAAGTTAATCCGTTGCTCGACCGGCTGGATAACCACGAAGAAGGCCTGATGGAGGGACTAATGAAGAAAGCCGGGGAACTGGGCTTATTTGCGGTGACATTGCCGGCCGAATACGGCGGGTTTGAGAAAGACTTTAATACCTCTTTGCTCGTAACGGAGTCGGTGGGGGGGGGGCATTCATTTCCGGTGGCTTTTGCGGCCCATACCGGCATTGGCATTTTGCCAATTTTGTATTTCGGGAACGAAGAACAGAAAAATAAATGTTTGCCTAAACTGGCATCGGGCGAGTGGACAGCCGCCTACTGCTTAACCGAACCGGGTTCGGGGTCCGATGCGTTGTCGGCCAAAACCAAAGCGGTACTCGATGCCACCGGCGAAAGTTATATCCTGAACGGCCAGAAAATGTGGATTACCAATGCCGGGTTTGCTAACGTGTTTATTGTATTTGCGCAGGTAGACGGTAATCAATTTACCGGCTTTATTGTGGAGCGCGAGGCCGAAGGTTTAAGCCTGGGCAACGAGGAACACAAAATGGGCATTAAAGGCTCGTCTACGCGGCAGGTATTTTTTACTGATTGCAAAGTGCCGAAAGAAAATGTGCTGGGTGAAATTGGTAAAGGGCATTTAATTGCTTTTAATATTCTGAATTTAGGCCGGATTAAATTGGCCGCCGCTACGTTGGGTGCTTCCAAAAAAATAGCCAATCTTTCAGTAAAATATGCCAACGAGCGCATCCAGTTCAAGATACCTATTTCTAAATTCGGCGCTATCCGGCATAAATTGGCCGAACAAGCCATCCGGATTTTTGCGGTGGAATCGGCCTTATACCGTTGTGGCATGGATATTCACCACAAAGAGCAGGAACTTTTGGCCGAAGGCAAACCATTTACCGAAGCGTTGTTAGGAGCGGCGAAAGAGTTTGCCGCGGAGTGCGCTATTT
>Ga0210040_10005709_pt1 | contig 15751 bp, 1 predicted proteins | sample CryGeyCG12114_NA_FD_185462 | JGI IMG/M metagenome (GOLD analysis project Ga0210040, IMG submission 185462) | Groundwater microbial communities from aquifer - Crystal Geyser CG19_WC_8/21/14_NA (SPAdes) (version 2) | ecosystem: Environmental > Aquatic > Deep subsurface > Groundwater | place: USA... | reverse complement strand
TGACGATCCAGACGGCGAGCATCTCGCTATCGGGGCTTCTTTGTGGTGAGTGATCGTTGACGCCCACGGGTACGTGCCTCGAGTACGCCCACGTCACGTCACGTCTCCTGAAACCGCCAAGGCGCACTAGCTGGACCCTGACGAAACTCGAACCTCTGCGCACCCCATTTCGCAGCATTGTCGCAACCCGTGCACCTTCGATCCTAGTCATCTTACACATAAGCGCTACACTGGCCCGCTCCGTGACTGCGGTTCGAAACTGTCTGCAGCGCCGTCTATTTAGCCGCGGGCCTTGACCTAGCATTTCGCTGAAGCGATCTAAATTAGGCCAACCTAGCGGAGCGATTGGCAAAGAAGTCTGGCAGGCTACGGTGGAACCGAGCATGCGCGGACTTGTGTATGCAAGGGCGGCGTATGTTTAGTGCGGTGACGAGATGACTAGGTCCGAGCAAGGCGAAGCGGCTTCGCCTTAATGACAAGACAAGCACGTTGGCTCCCTCTTCCACAAATGCAGCTTTTTGCACTCAAGACCATTACTTCGCCCACCAGCAGCATCCACAAGAAGATTTCGGTTAGAGGAGACAGCGAACCCTCCTTCATTCACCAGTACCCTCGGTATGTCGCCTCACGTTTGAGTCACTCAAGCTTCGGTACATCTCTTGCTTCGATCGCAATTTCAAAGCCCAGAAGCCCATCAAAGCCGGAGCACCACGGCTAGACGATACTGTCAGAATCGCAAAGCTTAGTCGCTTTGACGTTATCCTGTAATTATATATCGTTAAACCTTAACATTGTTTAATACAGCATACGGGTAGGTTAAAGATACTACGTTTACACGTTCACCGTTTATTAGTGCGTATACTATATATTAGTTAGAAGCGATAGTAGATTAAAGTAAAGAAGAGTAAGTAGCTATAGCGCCTATTTGTCTATTAGTAGCTTAAGGCTACTATAGTATTAAAACCTTACTCGCATACTATTTAGTCGTATTACAAATCTTTGTACTAAGATATACTATATTCTATAGAGCGCTCTATTACTACTACGATTATATCGTTTCTTAGACGTTAACGTTGTAGAGACTAAACCTAGGTATTAAGAACGATAACTATACTACTAGATCGTCCTTCTCCTCTTTATCTAGGCTTTATATATAGAGCTACTATAGATTATTACTAGAAGAAGCTATATACCTATAGGTACTCTAATAACTACTTATATATTAGAGTGTATAGCTCTAGGATCCTAAGTAATACTATCTACTCTAAGATTAGCTATAATAATAACACTTATAAGAGCTATCTAATTAAATACTATACTTAGGTATAAAGTAAGATAATTAGATATAATCTAGTAGTTAAAGCGCGCTAGCTAATTATACTATTAAACTAAAGTACTACTAACTAAGTACTAATATAGTACACTCTATAGTCTATTAGGTAATTATTTACTTAGTAGGTAGTTAGCTAGTCTTTAGCTTATAAAGTAGTAGAAGTTATTACTCTTATAAGACTTCTTTAATATATAAAGTATATTCTAATATAGTATATATAAGTAGTAGTAATACTTAAGTAGATAGAGAGCTATAACGTAGCTATAGGTACTTATAGCTTAATCTTATATAAGTAGTACTTACGATAATTAGCTAACTTTCTAGGGCAGTCTAGTATCTACTCTATAGTAATACACTAATTAAGTAGGATTCTAAAAGTAAAGAAGATAATTGCTATTATTAACCTTATTTATAGTCTCGTTTAGTATCTACTAGACTACTATTATTAACAGCCTTAAAGACTCTAACTTACTTTCTTTACCTTATTATTCTCTTCTATAAGCTAAACTACGCTTTCTATTTTAAGCTGCTCTATAGTTAGGTTAAAGCTCTTACCTATAAGTAGCTATTAGTTATAGAGCTAGGGTACCTATAGCCCTCCTTTAATTAGATACTACTAGCACTATTTCTAACCTCTACTAAAGACTTTATAATATATATTAAAGGCGCTTTATACTACTCTACTTAGATATATTATTAATAGTACTTATAGTAAGACTTTATTACTAGTAATAAAATAGGTATATAGATATAAGAAGATATAGAACTTATAATATATAATACTAAATATATACTATAAAGGTAGGTAAGAGTTCTCTACTAATAGCTTCTATATATTACTTACTAATTAGGTAATTAGTAGTAACTTAGTTATACTAATATATTTTATAAATACCTTAAACTTATCTTATATAATCTTACCTATAATTACGTTATAGCTTTAGAATATATTTAATTCTCTAATAGAGTATATAAAGACTACTATAGCTTAACTAGAAACTAATATAGATACTAATACTAGTTAGGATTTATAAGATATTAGTTATATATCTAGTAGTATTATAAAGTAGATAAATAAGCTAGGTAGATATATTAAGTATCTAGAAACTAAAACTAATTATCTTAATAAAGAAATATAAACTAAAGTAGAATTTAAGATATTAGAAGTAAAGGAAAGTAAGCTTAAGAAGAAAATTAAGCTATAAAGTATAGGATAAGTAATACTAGAGTTAGAAGAATAGATAGTAAAGGATAAGATAAGATAAAGAAATAAGAGGTAAGTATATAATTATAAGAAAATATAATACTATATAATATATTATAGTATAATATAACTAATAAATAGTAGAAGTATAAATACTAATCTTATACTAAGCTTCTATAATCTAGTAAACTAAATATAAAGCTAATAGATAGGACTTAATAAAAGTTATAAAATATTTAAGATAGTAGTAGCTAGTATATACTAGAGGTAACTAGTATAGTAGCTACTCTATAAAGGATAGGAAAATTATAAGTACTATAGAAAGATATAGTAGTAATAGAGATAGTAGCTCTTAAGTAATCTAACTATACTATCTTCTACTATACTAATACTAGGTATAGTATACTATAAGTATACTATTATATTACTATATATTTAGGAGTCTAGTACTATTCCTAGAATAATAAAAAATAGTATATATAAAATTTAGTATAGCTATATTATAACTCCTTAATATTATAAATACTTTTTTACCTTAAGAGCTTATCTATTATATAATTATATATATAGTTAGAGGTATACTACTAATAACTAAAGAAGAAAGTAAAGATATTATATTATAAAAGCTATTACTATACTAGTAAAGTATAGTTTTCTTTCTAAAGATACTAAAATAATAGAGTATTACTAAAATAGCTAACTAGATTAGGTAATATACTCTTACTTATAAAAAAATACTAAAGTATAAGAGTAAATAGTAGTAATATATATACTAGTTAAGTTATATAAGCTAAGTAAAGCTTAGTATACTATCTAAACTTATAGTACTATATTTTATTATTAAACCTTAGACTAATAACTACTTTAAAACTTAGGTATAGTAGTTATTAGTACTAGAAGAATACTTTCTCTTTAGAATATAGTATTATAAAAATAGAGAGAACTTATATATCTTAATATATCTATCTCTATCTTATATACTATATAATAAGCTATACTTCTTTAAGATTATAATCTTACGCTATATTAACTTTTAACTCTTAATATATCTTTATCTTAAATAAAACTATACTATTTTTTTTATCTTTACTTATTACCTAGTTCTAAAAAGCGCGCTCTATACTTATACTACTTACTCTTTATTTTAAAGAAGTAAAATTAATTACTAACTAGCTCTATACTACTAACTTTATTATTATATCTTATATTAAGTAAGAAATCTTTAGCCTTAGTATAATCTTATATAAGTAAGAAAGTAATAAACTAAAGGCGTTTATTAGTAATAGAGATACCTTTACTATTTATATACTTAGATATATTATACTATATACTAAAAGAGGTAAAGAAATACTCCTATATTAGTAATAGTATTAGAACTTTTACTACTTATAAAAAAAATAAACTAACTATAAGCTAGATATAGCTAAGGCTATATTTATAAGTAATCTCTAGGATAAGCTTAGTATAGAGTAGCTTAAGGCTATCTTAAATACTATCTAAATACTCCTACTAATACTACTATAACTTAGAGAATAATCTAAATAATCTAATAATATTATAGCGCGTATATATAATACTAAGAAAGAATAGTAAAAGGAAACTAGTAGTAGAGTAAGGTTTAGTAAGAGTAAAATATTACGTTACTAAGCTTATTATTTACTATTAAGTTAGTCCTATAAGTTAAAGTTAGGCTTTAATTTAGAAAATATAGATTTTATTATTATAAATAAGATATACACTAATTAGCTAAAACTACTAGTAAAGTATAGAATATAACTAAAGTAAGCTATACTAGAAGTAAAATACTATTTATAAAACTATACTATCTAGAGAGCTATATTATAATTATAGTAAAAAAGAATAGTAATCTCTACTATAAAACAAGTAGTAAATGTATACTAAGCTAATAAATATATATAAAAATAAGCTAGTCTAATATAACTATATATACTAGCTATAACTCTATAGTATTTATAGTAAATAAGATACTATCTAGTATCTAATAGCTTAATACTTATATAGCTTCTAATCTATTTACTTAACTTTTATATTACTTATTAGCTTTATTTATATAAAATATATATAAGCTATATTAGTAAAAACTATAAAAAAAATACTAGTAATACTAGTACTTATAAGTACTTTATAAGTACTTTATAAGTTCTATAGATTATATAAGTTTTTAATTCTAAGTTATAATATTTAAGGTATATTATAGAACTCTATAGTATAATTATATAATTACTTATATAATATAGAATATAAAATAGGACTTTATCTTTAATATAGCTTACTTAGAATATTTTTAACTACTCTAGTTTAATAGGTATTAAGCTTTTAAAAAAATAATAAAGATTTTTTTTATCTTTTTATCTAAGTATATTCTAACTAGTATATATATATATAATATAATAGTATTTCTTTATATAGTAAGAGTAAGCTATTTAGTTAGTATTATAGAATAAAAGATATATTTATATTATTTATTTATAGAGCTAGAGCTTAAGTAAGTTTTAAAAACTTTAAAATAAAATAATTTCAAAACTTTAATAACTAAGTTAATAAAATAGCTATAAATATTATAAGTATCTAATTTTTTAGAAAATAATTAGTAGTATTTTCTATAACTTATATAAGTCTATATCTACTCTAAATCTACTCTAAAGCTTCTTTAAACCTACTAGGCCTACTAGGCCTACTAAGCCTACTAGTAATTAAACTAAATTATAGGTACTTAGTATTAATAGTATTAATACTACTAATTATAGTATAATTTTAATTATAGTATAGTTCTACAAAAAAACTATTATAATATATAAAAAATCTATATTTATATATTTAGAGCTTCTTTAAAGCTTTTTATAATAATAGAAAAATCTATCTTAATTAACTAAACGTCTTTATAGCTACTATATAGCTATAGCTTTTACTTTATTATTTCTATTTAAGAAGTTATCTTTCTAAAGTTTCTAAAGTTAAATAACTTAATAACTATAAAATTAGCTTTAGAAATAGAGAAATAGAGTTAATAGACCTTATTATATACTTTAAATTAATAGATAGTATATAGATACTTTTTAAGTTAAGAAAATAACTTATCAAGTATTATAAGTTTAGCTACTACCTCTACTCTATTCTTTTATATACTCTAGAAAGTAGTATAGATTATACTTTCTATACTATATTCTTTCTAAAGTAATTTAGTATTTCTTATAATATTCTATAGTAGTTATTATAGGTATAGAAAATATATTCTATAATTAGTAAGCTATTTACTAAGGTAGCTAGAGTATAATTTTACTTAGATACTAGAGAATAAGAAGAGATATAGCTTAGTATTAGATTAGATAAGATATTATACTACTAGAAGTAAGATTCTATTCTAATATTAGTAAGACTAAATATAGAAGAAAAGAGTATATAGTTACTTACTAAGATATTACTAAGTAGCTACTACTATAGATTTCTTAAGATAATTAGTATACTAACTCTTTTCTTCTATTTTATCTATAAAAGATTAGTATAGAAGTATATATATAGTATCTAACTTAGTAACTAGTAAGTTATTTATTACTACTCTTTTATAAGAACTTAGTAGAGTTAGATTTAGTCTTTATACTTAAGTAATCTAACCTTAATTAAGTTAGATTAGAATAAATTTAGAAAGTCTAGAGTTTTATTCTCTTTTAATCTTAATTAGAAAACTTAAATACTTTTAGATTTTATATTTTTTAGCTATATATAAGTTCTTATATACTTTAGCTATTAGTACTTAATTAGAAAAAGAAGTTTACTTTAGAGCTACTATATATCTATACTATAATACTATCTTTTCTATTTTCTTTAGAAGTATATCTCTAGAGCTTAGAGATCTAGGGAAAAAAGAAATATATAAAAAATTTATATAAAAGTATATATATAGTATCTAACTTAGTAACTAGTAGATTACTTCTTACTACTCTTTTATAAAGACTTAGTAGAGTTAGATCTAGTTCTTATATTCTTTTTTTCTTCTCTTTAATATTACTATAATAAAGCTAAATATATCTTTTTAGAATATTACTCTTAATACTAAGAAGATATATAAGTTATTTAAGTATAAGTATAAATTAATTATATTAGAGAAAAAGGTAATCTAAGTAGCTAAAGGAGCGCTTACGTAATAGAAAGCTACTATTACTATTTTAAAAAACGTATTTTAAGAGTAAGATATATAATAGTATAGATTAGACTCTATAGTATACTTTTTAGTATTACTTAGTATAGCTAGTATAAGCTTATAACGTTTTTAGATATTAAAATATATTAAATTATATTCTATATTAAGTCCCTTAAAGAAGAGACCTAATATATATAGTAACTACGTTATTATTTATTATATAACGTAAACTATTCTATAATCTACGTAGTAGTAGCTTAAAGCTCTAGTATACTAATAGCGTCTTACTACGCTAGCTAAAATAATATTAATAGTAAATAATAATAGTAATAAAAGACAATCCCTTTCTTATAATCCTTATTACGTAATCCTACTATCTTACTTATAATCTAAGCCTACTCCTCTTATTATCCTAAGCGCGTCTACTATAGTAACTAACTACTATATCTAAGCCTTATATTATAAGTTATTATACTTAGTAAGAAAGAGCTTTTACTACCTACTTAGTCTCTTCTACTTTAATAAAGCTATATATAGCTTTTATAACTTACGCTCTTTATTATAGATAACTATCTTCTATAAGCTAGTTAAGGTCTTAAATAGCTATATATAATAACTAATAAGTAATAGAGTTACTATATCTATACGCCTCTACTACCTTACTCTCTTACTAATATTACTATCTATCTTAAAGTAATAAAGTATAATAAAGCCTTTTAGTTACTAGAGATATATATTATTTTTAATAATATACTATAGAGGCTTAGAGTAACGTAAAGCCTAGATAAAGTAGTTAATTATACCTATTTAGTATAAAGTTATTATAGCTTAACTTAGCTACTAGCTTATAAAGTAGAGAATTAGTTATTTAATAGTAGTTACTATTTAAGATATTAATATAATATAAGATTAAATAGCTTTTTAGTATAAAGAGAGAGAGCTATATAAGTAAGCTATCTACTCTTATTCTTTCTTACTATTATAAGTTATATCTACCTAAGTATAAAGTTATAACTCTTTACTTCTTTAGAATTAGGACTAGAACTAACTTTACTTCTATAGTCTTACTAATCTTACTCTTTAGATCTTATATATAAGTATATTAAGGCTTTATACTTTAGTTTACTACTACTATTATAGCTACTATATTATATTTCTATTAGTATTATAAGCCTACTTTAGCTTAAGATGCGTTATTAAAAGATAAGGTTTAGTACTAAACTTCTCTTTATAAAATCTAGGATTAGTCTTTTTTATTACTATTACTATTACCTACCTACTAACTATTATATAATTATTACTATACTAGTTCTTAGTATTTAAGCTACTACTACTATAAAACGTAGATATCTTATATAGTACTATTTAAAGTAGTCCTTTAGTAACTATTAGAATAGTACTATTACTATATACCCTTACTACTTACTACTATATTAAGGTACTAGGTATAGCGCCTATACTACTATTATCTACTAAGCTTAAACCTACTACATTATGTAAATCTACTACTAGTATAACTATACTTTTCTTAAACTAATTCTATATTAAGTATTACACTTACTAATATAGCTAGTAATAAAGAATTAAAGTATAGATAGATCTACTTAGTACTAAAACTAGAGCTATTAGGCTTAGAACTTCTATTATCTATAATACTATTAACTACTTCTATACTACTATATAATAATATTAAAACTAGAAATATAATATTAGAAGTAACTACTAAGTAGTAAAATAAGCTACTATTAGTCTAATTACTACTAGAATAGGAATTATCTAAATTAGAATACCTATTATCTATAATACTAGTAATAACTTCTATACTACTATATAATACTATTAATAGTAGAGATATAATACTAAGAGTAACTACTAAGTATCTTATACTAGTATATAGTCTTTTATTAGATTTACTACTTTACCTAAAAGAAGAATAGCTAGAAGAAAAATAAATACTATTATCTTTTTCTATAAAGTATAAAAAAGCTTTTATAAAAAAGTATAAACTAAGCTTACTATATAAAACTTTTCTTAGTATAATATTAAGTAATATAATTAAGCTAGTACGAATTTCTATAAAGAATCTTAAAGATCTATATATTTAGATTAACTTTATTAAAGATAGTTATCTACTAAGTTATCTCTTTTATAATATAAGCGTATTCTTCTATAACTTAGTATTTAAAGTATATTTCTATAATCTAGATAGCTTTAGTATCTATATATATATATATATCTTATAAATAAAAACTATAATTAGTATTTAAACTAGAGTAAGATCTTAAAAACTTTATATATAAAACTAATACTTTAGTACTTTTTTTATATAATAACCTTTTTTTTCTAGAAACCTTTTTTTTAGACTTCTATTAGATTACTAATAAACTAATAATAATAGTAGTAGTATATAGATAATAGCTTTACTTTTATAGTAAGTTCTTTATTTTAATTAAATATTAATAACTACTAGTCTATACTTCTTTACTTATACTTATACTTTCTTTTTTTTATATTTTACTATCTACTTCTTACTTATACTTTCTTTTATATTCTACTATCTACTTTTACTTTTACTTATACTTTTTTTTTATATTTACTATCTACTTTATATAACTAATAATATTAGTAATTTATTAGTATAAGTTACTATAATATTAGTTACTTACTATTAAAGGTCTTAGTAATTATAGCTATCTATACTTTACTTACTAAATATTAAAAATAACTTAGAAACTTTTCTTCTCTTTTACTAAGTTTATTAACTTTTTCTTTAGCTTAGAAAATTATATTTCTTATCTTATTATTATAAAAAAAATTATTTATAAAGATATTTATTTATAGAGAAACTTATTTATAAAAAGATCTATTTATAAATAAAAACTTTTATAAAAAAGATTATTTATAAAAAATTTAGTTTTAGCTAGTTAACGTGTTTAACTACTAAGCTGGTTATATTACTAAACTGGCCACTTTTACTTAGCATTTCTAACTATAGCTTTCTCCTCTAATAACTTTGCCTATACTAGGCCTATTAAGGTAATTTTTAAAGATCTGAAAAGCGCTAGATTAGGGTTTTCTATAACTTTAAAAATTACCTAAATAGGCCTAGTATAGACCAAGTTATTAGAGGGGGAAGCTAAGAGTAGCTATGTTAGTCTCGCTTAGTTCTACCCCTTACTTCTCTTACTTTACTTCTATATATTAGTCTAATATTTTTATATAGTTTTATATTAGTTTATAACTAGTATATTCTAGATTTTTAGAATTTTCTATAAGCTAGTACTAAAGATATTAAAGAGAGAATATATCTTAAGTAAAATACTTAAATAACTTAATAAAAGCTTTATATTAGTAGTAACTATATACTTTTAAAGCTTATATTAACTTTATATAGTATATAATAACTTATTATAAGCTTTAAAGTATATACTTATAACTATTTTAGTAGTAATAACTAATAAAAGAAGCTTTATATATAAATAGCCTTTCTCTATATTATAACTTTATTAATACTTAGTACTATAGTATAAGACTTCTATAACTTACTAGATATTTATAGAATTATAATATATTAGATTTCTAGCTTTATCTATAGGTTATAAGTAAAGATATAAAGCTAAATAGTAAGTTTAACTTTAAACTCTTTTCTCTCTTAATATTCTTATTTATAACTTATAGAAAAGTCTAAAAATTTAATAGATTATACTTTTATATATAAAAAATAATATATAAAAGTTATATAGTTATATATAGACTATTACTATATAAAGTAAGGGTAGAAGGCTAAGTAAGCTCTCTAAAGCTTACTTAGCTATAACTTAGCTTATACTAGGCCTAATTAGGTAATTCTTAAAGTTTTAAAAAGCCCCTACTAAAGGCTTTAAAAATATCTAAAAACTATAAAAATCTATTAAGCTGTTTAAAAGTTATAGCTAAAAGAGTATACTAAGGATTTCTTAGTAGTTAAATACATTAGTATATATCTTATTTATAATAATAAAATCTATATTCTCTAAATTAAAGTCTAACTTTAATTTATAGAACTAACTTAATAGTAAATAAGCTTAGTAACGTTATATATAAGCTTCTTTAGTATTATTTAAATTACTAATCTATGTTATTCTCTCTAATAAGTAGTTTACCTATACTAACCTTTACTTTTAAGCCTAAAGACTAACTATATTTCTTTACTAACCTCTCTTACTACTATATACGCGCACTATAATATTATTAGATTATTATTAAGTAGTTCTAATTACTCTTTAGGTTATAGTAGTATTAGTAGAAGTAGTTAAATAGTAGTTAAGATAGCCTTAAGCTATTCTATACTAAGTTTATTCTAAAAGTTACTTATAAATATAGCTTTAGCTATATTTAGCTTATAGTTAGCTTATCTCTTTTATAAGTAGCTAAAGTTTTAATACTATTACTAATAGAGTAGTATCTTATTACTTCTTTTAGTAAATAGTATTATATATCTAAGTATATAGATAGTAAGAGTATTTCTATTACTAATAAATACCTTTAGCTTATTACTTTTTTACTTATATTAGATTATACTAAAGCTATTAATCTCTTACTTAATAAAAGATATAATAATAAAGTTAATAGTATAGAGCTAGTTAGTAATTAATTCTACTTCTCTAAGAGTAGAAGTAAGAAATATAAGTATAGAGTATACCTTTTAGAACTAAGTAATAGGTAAAAATAAAAGAGATAGTAGAGTCTTATTTAAGATAAAGATATATTAAGAATTAAAAGTTAATATAGTGTAAGATTATTATAACTATAATCTTAAAGAAGTAAGTAGCTTATTATATAGTATATAAAATAAAGATAAAAGATATATAAGTTATATCTATTTTAATAATACTATATTCTAAGAAGAAAGTATTTTCTAGTACTAATAACTACTATACTTAAGTTCTAAAGTAGTTATTAGCTTAAGATTAATAATAAGATTTAGCACTATAAGTTTAAATAGTATACTAAGCTTTACTTAGCTTATATAACTTAACTAGTATATATTAGGGTTACTATTTACTATAGTAATAGTAATTACTATTACTAAAGGTTAATAGTAATAGTAATTACTATTACTATAGTAATTACTATCTTTTTTTTACGTCTTAGTAATAGTAATTACTATTACTATTAACCTTTAGTAATAGTAATTACTATTACTAAGTAACTATAGTAATAGTAATTACTATTACTATTACTATAGTAATTACTATAGTAATTACTATTTCTAAAAATAGAAAAAAAACTTAAATATACTATAATAATAATAAAATAATTAATAATAAGTAGCTTATATATTATAGTAATAGTCTATATAATAAATATATAGTATTATTTACTTAAAGAACTTATAAACTACTAAGAAGTACTATAAGATTAATTATTATAAATTACTAAGTAAAGTTAGCGTTATTTTGAAATTTAAAACTAAAATAAGTTACTAAACTATAATCTTTCTAAATTCTTAATTTTAGCTTTGTATAGTAGATAGTCTAAACTAAATTAAGTAAAAAGCTTAAATTTTAAAAAAAATTATAATCGCCTTTATCTACTTAAAGTAGTTAGTATTTTATAAAAAGTACTATAAAATAAATTATTATAGATTACTAAGTATAGTTAGCGTTATTCTAAAATCTAAAAATAAAGCTAAATACTAAACTATAATCTTTCTAGATTCTTTATTTTATTTATATATAGTAAAGAGTCTAAATTAAATTAAGTAAAACGCTAGAACTTTAAAAAAAATTGTAATTACGTAATTCTATAATAAGTATAAAGTAAAACCTAAAATTAAAAAAAAAACTTATTCTATCTATTAAATCTATCTAAAAACTCTACTTAAAAACTCTATATAATATTACTATCTAATAAATAAGTTTATAAACTTTATACTTATTCTAAACTATTATTATTAGTACTATTACTATTATAACTAGTAATACTAGTAGTACTCTTATCTAATAAATAGCCTTCTTCTTTATTTTCTATACTAGTAATTATTTATTTTTGTTTTCCTTTAGATTTATTAATTAAACTATTAGTTTCTATATTTATTTTTTCTTTAAATAATAAATTATTATTAATAAGCTCTTCTTTATTATCTATAGCTTTAAGCTCTCTTAAAATAATTAACTTTTTTATAGTACTAGGAAGTAATCTATTTCTAGATTTAGTTACTATATTACCTACTTATAAAAAAGTAGCTTCTAAAGGTGTAGAAGTACCTAAAATAGCTAAATAGTCTCTAGCTATATTATATATAATAAGAAATCTATTTTTATTAGTATTATAATAATCTTTAATAGTTATATCTTTAGATATTCTAGATTCTTTTAAATATAGTTCTACTTTATTATCTATATTATTTTATACTCTAGTAGGATTTAAATATAGTTAATCTTTACTACTATTATTATCTATTAAATCTATATTACTATTAAAACTAGATTATATATTACTAGTACTTTCTAGTATAGTACTATTCTCTTTATATTTATTATATAGTTCTATAAAATACTCTTTAATTTTATTTATAATATCTCTATTATAATCTAAAATAGAAAAAATCTCTAATTTAAAATGTAGATCTAGGAGAGTAACTATATATAAATCTTTTAATTTACTAATATTACTATTATTTATAGGATAGTAAGATAATAATTTATCTAAAGCTTATTTTAAACCTTCTTTAAGAAATAAATTATCTATTATATAACTTATCTCTTTTAATTTATAATATAGTCTAGTAATAAATACTATAGTATATATATTACTAGAAGAATCTTATAATTTAATAGTAGGTTTTTTAAAAAATTCTAGTATATCTACTACTTTAGTCATATAATCCTAGTTATTTATAATAGTATAAAAATACTCTATATTAATATCTTTTTTCTTAGATTTAGATAGTGTGCTAGCTTTATTTAATACTATATTAATCTCTTCTTTAAAATATAATAATCTTTCTAGCATATTATAAGTAGATAACTACCTAGTAGTATTATCTCTAATTAGAATTTTAGGACCTATATTACTTATTTTATTATCTCTTACTACTTTTTTAAAGTTATTCTTTACAAAGTAATTATATTTAAATTTTATAATAAAGCTTCTAAGTATAGAAGGTAAAGCTTTTCTACTATTAAGTATTTCTATATTATTACTATTATTATTATTATTATTATTACTAAGCTCTTCTATTATATTATTAATATTATTATTAAACTTTTTAGTATTATTTATTATAAAGAAAGTATAATCTAAAAAGCTATTACTAATTAAATTTAATATATGTGCGGCACACTTATTATCTATAATATTATAATTATACTTTTTATTATATTTATTTCTAATTAATTCTATAGTACTATTAATAGCAGAAGCATTATCTCTAGTTATACTTATAAGGTTTTTTCTTATATTAAAGTCTTTTAATATATTATTTAATATAGTATATAATATTAAACTAGTATAAGATTCAAAGCTATTTAGATCTTTAAATCCTATTAAATAGCTTTATAAAGTAAAATTATTATCTATATAATATATAGTAATTACTAAAAATTCTATATTATTACTAGATCTCTACTTATCTAAAGTAAGTGAAAATCTACTATTATTTTTACTTAATAGTACTTTAAGCTTATTTAATTCTAATTTATAAAAAGTATCTAACTCTTTTCTTATAGTAGTTCTACCTATATTAGGTATATTATCTTTTAAATACATAATTAAGTTATTAAAACTAGAGTTTTCTACTATACTAAATAGTAAATTATTATTTAATATAAAAGATAATAAATAATCCTCATATTCTTCTTTACTAAAAAATATAAAACTAAGTCTTTTTCTTAGATTAGTACTTTTAAAATAAGAATTTAAAGTATTAGTATTAGTATTAGTACTACTAGATTCTATATTAGAGTTATCTTCTTTACTAGAATCTTTGTCTATTATATTAATAGTATTATTTATATTAAAGTGTTTAGATTTAAAATGTACATTTAAATTAGAAGTATTAATAGGCTATTTTACTATAACACTATAATTACAGCTCTTACAAATAGCTTTAAATAACCTAGGTTTAATCTCTTCGTAAGGTAAAAGTTCTAATTTAAATTTTCTAGTTTTAAATATAGGAGCTAGACTAGCTAAACTAGGTAGCTCTAAATTAGGAGATAATAAGTCTTTTTTAGAAAAGTTTACTTTAGAAGACGATATTATTTAGTATAAAGAATAATAATATTAGATAAGTAAAGATAAAGTAAATATAGAATAATAAGTATATAAGTATATTATAGTATATATAAGTATATAATAAGTATAATAAGTACTTATTTTAAAATAAGCGTACTTAATTAAAACTTAACGTAGCTTATTTTACTATTAAATAGCTTTTATTTAGCGAATATTACAGCTAAAATAAAAAACTAATTAGAAAATAGACTATAGGGTTAAGTGATCTTAAAAACGTCTTAGCTTAGTATACTAGCGCGAAAACTGCTTACGTAATAAATTATTTAAAATTTAAAATTTCTAAGAACGTTTACAATACCCTAGGACGCTTATTTTAAGTAAAAACTTATTTTAAGCTCCTTATTATAAGTTTTATTATAGAACTATATACTAATAAGTATAATAAAGTAGATAGTAATAAATATAATAGAAGTTATACTTAAAGATATTTATAGAAGATAAATAATTTTAGAATAATATAAACTTAATTTAAATAGTATAAATAATAATATAATTTAGTTATAGTTCTACTTAGTATAAATTTTCAATTTAGCTATTAGGTTTTTTAGTTAGTAGAAATTTTTAGTTTAGCTATTAGATTTTTTTTATTAGTATTAACTTTTTTTCTATCTTTCTCCTAATATAATGAAATAGTAAAAGTAATACTAGATATATACTAAAGTATTTTTCTCTTAATTAGTTTAGTATATATTCTAGTACTACTTCTAGTATTTACTAGGTTAGTAAAAAAGATCTAGTATATATATTAGTATACTCTATTATAATAATATAAGAA
>Ga0210040_10005708_pt1 | contig 15751 bp, 12 predicted proteins | sample CryGeyCG12114_NA_FD_185462 | JGI IMG/M metagenome (GOLD analysis project Ga0210040, IMG submission 185462) | Groundwater microbial communities from aquifer - Crystal Geyser CG19_WC_8/21/14_NA (SPAdes) (version 2) | ecosystem: Environmental > Aquatic > Deep subsurface > Groundwater | place: USA... | reverse complement strand
TCAGCCGAGGAGGTCGACGACCTCGGCCCAGCTGGACACGATGCTGACGACGCCCGCCTCGGTCAGCAGCCGCCGGCGTTCGTCGCGCTCGCCGGGCTGCACGAACTGCAGGTTGCCGATCGTGGGGATGCCGGCGGCCACGGCGGACGTCGCGCCCGTGGGGGAGTCCTCCACGGCGACCGCCTGCTCCGGCTCCAGACGGAGGGCGTCGAGCGCGTACAGGTAGATGGCGGGGTCCGGCTTGCTGGTGGGCACCGGCAGCGAGTCCTCGGCGCTGAAGCGTCGCTCGGGCGGGAACCACCGGGCCATGCCGGTCACCTCGAAGCAGGCCGCGATCCGGGCGTCGGCGCTCGAGCTGACCGCCGCCAGCCCGCGGTGCTCGGCCAGCACCGCGAGGGGGCCCAGCACGTTCGGGTCGGGCTTCAGCTCCTGCTGGAGGTACGCCGTCACCGCGGCCTTCTCCGCCTCCACCCAGTCTTCGAGCGTCTCCGAGGAGAGCGCGGGCAGGCCGTGCTCACGCCCCAGCCGCGCGATGAGCGCGCGATAGCTCATCCCCGTCGCCGCCAGCCGCATCTCCTCGGCCTCGTAGCGTCGCTCGATGCCGTGCTCGGCCAGGAACCGGTTGGTCAGCCGCGTCGAGGCCACGAAGGCCGGTTCCTCGGACGGGAACAGGTTCCCGTCGGCGTCGCAGAGCACGACGCGGGACTCGACCAGCGCGGGGAGAGCGGAAGCGGGCGTCGGCCGCCTCGGCCCGGGATCCCCGGCTCCGTCGTGGCGGTCAGGGACACCGGAGGGCTGCACACGTCAGTTCTACCGGAGGCAGCACCTTCGACCTTCACGTTGCGCTGCGACTGGCCCGGGTCGCGGAGCTCAGGCGGCCTCCGCCTGTTCTGCCGGCAGTCGCATGGTGAAGAGGGCCTCGACGCAGGCGTGGAGGTCGAACGGTTCGCCGGCCCACCGCGGCCGGATGGTCTGGGCGTCAGGGTCCGCGAAGCTGGTGACGTCGACCTTCCCATCGTCGACCGTCCCGTCGTCCACCTGACGGGTGACCTGCTCCGCGAGCAGGTGGGCGAGCGTGTCGGCGTCCCACCAAGGTCGGTGCGAGGTGCCGTCGGGCATCACGAACCGCCAGCGTGAGGTCCCTCCGGGTGCTCGCCGGATGCTCATGCCGCCCTCGTGCACCGCCGTGTGGTGCCACTGGCAGAGGAGGACCAGATTGTCGAGGTCGGTAGGACCACCCTGGGCCCAGGAGACGCGGTGGTGCGCGTCGAGGTGCCGCGTCTGGTGACAGCCCGGGAACTGGCACATGCCGTCGCGGATCATCAGCGCCCGGCGCTGTGCGCGTGACACCAGCCGGCGCGTCCGTCCCAGGGCCAGCACGTCTCCGTGCCTGTCGACGACGGCACCGAGCAGGTCGGCGTCGCACGCCAGCCGTCGTGCGGTCTCGACCTCGACCGGGCCGACCCCCTCGACGTGGCACGTGGGCTCTGTCGAACGGCCGGGCGCCTCCGTAGGACGAGCCCCCGGAGACGTTCCCGCGGGAACGTCCCCCGCGGGAACGTCCCCGGCGGGAACGTCTCCCAGGTCGGCCCCGCCGAGCTGGTCGGCAACGACGTGGACCACGACCAGTCGTCGGTCCTCGCCGGACCGGTCCTGCGGTGTCGTCTCGAGGAACGTGCGGGCCACGTCGAGCAGACCGTCCGCCTGGCTGTACGCCGGCGCGGTCGAGGGTGCGGCCACCGCAGCGGGGGCCTGAGCGGGGTCGGGCTTGTCCGGCGGCGTGCCGAACTGGTCCTGAGCCGCGGCCAGCGCGGCCACCACGACCGCGCCCTCGTCCGGCGGCAGCACGGCTCGCACCTCGACCATGCCGTCGTCGCGGGTGTGCCAGGTCACCGCCCGCTTGGCCTGCTGCCGGATCCGTGTCCCGTCCGCCGCTCGGAACCCGCTGACCGTACGAGCGAGCTGCGACGCGGTGGCGATGAGGGCCAGCTCGACGAGCTGGGCGTCGTCGACCAGGCCGACGACGCGCGTCACCTCCCGGACCTTCGAGTAGGACAGCCGGCCGTCCCGGAAGGCGGTCCGCACCGTAGGCATCTGGCGCAGCGCCCTCGCCACCCGCACGTGCTCCCGCGCCACCCCCGGCGTCATCGAGCACGCCCAGCCGAGCCAGTGCGCCGCGGACTTCACGTCGGTCCAGAAGCGGACCGCGCCGGTCGCGTCGAACTCGCCCACGAGCTCGAGGAGCTCGCACTCAGACCGGGCTGCGACCGCGGCTGCCGCGCACACACGACCCGCCAGGGCGTCGGCCTCAGCCCGCTCGGCCGCGCGCTCTGTCTGCTGCGGCGTCGGCCCCTCGTGCAGCACGATCGGCCCACCCGGGTACCGCCCCGGCACGACACCCGGTCCGTCGTGGTTCATCTCCGCCTCCGCCCGCCCTCTGGATGAGAGCGACGCTAGGCGTCGGGACTGACACTTCTCCCTCGATCGCTCCTGCCCCGCGCACGCCTGTCTGGATCGGCGAAGCACGGCGGCGAAGCACGGCGGCGAAGCGATCGGGAGCGAACGAGGCAGGGCTCTGAACAGAGAGCGGCCCGGGCCGGTGTAGCGAGCACCGGGCCGGGCCTCGATCCGACCTCTCTCTGAAAAGGCAGTCGAATCTGTTCCCATCGTAACGACGAACCCCACGAGGGCCGCGCCCACCGAAGTGGTCGCGGCCCTCGCGGGTCAGTCTCGGCGTCGGTCAGAGTCGTCTACACGGGCGACTACAGCTCGAGCTGGGTACCGCGGGCGAGCTCCCCGCGGGTCAGGTCAGGCGCGCTCGCAGGCGATGCCGTCCTTGTCCCGGTCGGACTTCTTGTTCTTCGCGTACGTCTTGTTGTCGCGCGTGAAGTTGTCGACGTCGCCGCCCTTGTCCTTCGCGCCCGACTTGCCCACGCCGTGCTTGTAGACCTTGTTCAACGCGGTGCAGTTCTTGTACGCCTTCGGCTTCGGCAGCGGCTTGGGCTTCGCCTTGACGATGATGTGATCCCCGCCCGACTGCCCAGGGTCAGTGGTCGAGCTGCCGGCGTAGGTGAACCTGAACGTGCCCGATCTGCTCGCCGTGATCGTGGTCTTGAGCACGCCCTTGCTGCTTGAGGTCACCGACTTGACCTTGGCGTACTCCTCGTCGTCCGCATGGAACTCCAGCGCGGTCTTCAGCTCGACCTTCTTGCCGTCACGGCGAACCGTGCCCGCGATCGTGATCTTCTTACCCTTGGTGACCGTCTCCGGTGATGCGTCTGCCGTCAGCTCGACGGACGCCTTGACCGGTGCCGGTGGTGCTGGCGGTGCGTGCCGCACCAGGGTGACTTGAGCCTTCGTCGTCACCTGGTTGGGGATGGTGGCTTCTAGATGGGCAGTCTGACTCCCGACGCTGAAGCCGGACCCGCTCGCCGTCAGTGGCACCGTGACGCTCGACTCACCGACACACGCGATCCCGTCCGACCCGCTCGCCGTGTCCTCGCCCACCACGCTGACGTCGATCGAGCCGGCGTAGCCGTTGCACAGGTAGTCGAGCGTGACGCTGCCCTGAGTCGCCGTGGTGAACACGACGTCCCCGTCGACCGTGATCGACGGTGTCACCGTGGGTGGGTGCGGGTCGTCGTCCGGACGGACGATCGAGACCTCCTGCTCGACCTGGGTGCCCTGCAACGACACCTGCGCCTGCCCCGGGCCGGGCTGGACGAGCTGCCCAGCAGGACCCTCCCCTGACACGAACACGACCACGGACTGTCGCGTCCCGTCGCACGTCACCGGGGCGCTGCCGAGGAACGCTGCGCCGTTGTCCTGCACGAGACGCACGCTGAGAGCATCCGGCGCGTCGGTCGGGACCAAGCAGGCGTAGTCGACAAAGACTCTTCCGTCGTTCGACGAGAAGAAGGACACGGCCTCGGTGATCGGGTAGATCGTCGCCCCGTCGTCAGCGGACGCGGCAGGCGCGAGGGCCGCCATCCCTAGACAGGCGGCGGCGAGCACAGCGGGAAGCCTCAGGCGGCTCATAGGTTCCTCACGGGTCGGGGGACTGGCGAGCACCCTGTCACGCCCGCTGGCCCTGCGTCCAGGCCCTCGGGCCTCCGAGCGGAAGGTCCTCTAGGCGGAGAGAGCTCGTGCGGACGGCGTCGTCCGACAGCGTGTGTCTCTCAGCGAGCAGGTATTGCAGGTCGGCCGACCTCGCGCAGCTGTTCCAGGACACCGCAGACGCCACACGGGCCGCGATCAGCAGAGTGATCACGGCCCGTGGGGTGTAGAACACTTCGGTTGGGTCGCTACGCGGTCGGTCTAGAAGGGCGGCTGTTCGGCCTCGGGAGAGGCCGAGTCAGGACCACACGTCGTGGTGGAGCTCGAAGTGCCACCGCTTGCTTGGCAACCGTTGGCTGACCCCGGCTCGTGCTGCTGACTAGGGGACATGGCAGCGGCAGGCGTTGTAGGCGTCGAGCCGCGACCGGTAGTCCTGCGGACTGTCTGCGGACTACACCACCCATCTTGAGAAGCAGCCCTGCTATGACCACCATCGACCGCCTGACCAACCTCCCGTCCTGCCCGTACTGGTGCGACGTCGACCACGACGAGCAGCAGCGCGAACTCGAGGTCCTTGCCAACTTTCCCGCGGATCGCGAGCCCTTCCACCACCGCACGCTCGCCGAGGGCGTCGAGACCGACACGCACGGCCCGATCTGCAGCGTCGCCCTCGAGCGGACGGGTGGTGGGACACGGCTGCACGTTGACCTGGAGAGCATGGACCTCAACGCTGACCAGGCGGAGGCGTATGGGCTGGCCCTCGTTCGCGGAGCACACATCCTGCGGACGTGTCCAGACGCCGCCGGTCGGCATCACACTCGAGGCCTACGAGGACCTGCATGGTCAGCGGGTGAGCTTCGAGCCGCAGGTGTTCGAGCCCACGACGTCAGAGCGTGCGCTTGGTGCGAAGTCACCGCCCTCGCCGAGCTCGAGGACGTCTTCACTGAGATCCCGACCGAAATGACGATCTTTACCGGAGAGCAATGCCCCGTGGTCAGCGAGTTCAGCAACCGTGGCACGAGTCTGTGGGTCCTGCTCGCCGAGGACGACCCGGCACGGTAAGAGCGTGCCTGGCGGCGCAAGCCGCTCGACGACCTCGACTGTCGGGCCGGGGTGGCGGCCATGGATGCGGCCATCGTGGCCCTCATGGCCGCACGAGACCGGCTTTTGTGCCTCCAGCAGGTCAGAGATGCCGAGACGAGTGTCCGGTGAGCGTGCCCGTGCCGTGCGAGTGGCGGGAGGCGATGCTCGCTCGTTCGTCCCGCTGCCACTACTGCCCTGCGGTAGCGACGACATGGGATCACGTCGTGCCTCGCTGCCTTGAGGACCAGACCATCAGTCAAATTTCGTGGCGGCCTGCGAGGAGTGCAACCTGATCAAGGCCGACGGCCTGCCCGCCTGCCGTTGCTGCCGGTGTCGCTCGGCGTTGCGCTGGTGGCAGGAGAACCTGCCGCAGGCGACGCGACTGCAGCTAGCCGACAGGCTTGCCGCGCACGTCCTCCGGCTCACGTCCGTGCTGGCCGAGTTGGCTGAGCCGGTGACGTGCCTGGATGACGCTGCGAAACAGTTAACGCTCGCCCCCGGTCCGTGTTGCTTTCGGCGACGCGGACCGGGGTTCTCTCCTTTCTGCGCCTGGCACAGTGCTCGGCCTGACCAGGCTCGAACGCTGACGACGGCTCTCGATACACCCCCGGCAGCTCCGGCCCAGCAGGCGCGCAGCGACGAACGTCGAGCGCGACGAGGACGCCTCCCGGCCTCGCAGTCTTGGCGCCGCCTCCCAGCGTCGCCGATCGTCTCGGCCTGCGGATCCGAGCCGCGCAGCGGCCCCGCGTCAACCTCCGGCCAGGCTTCGCAGACGCGATCGTCAGCCTTGTGCGACAGCCCGCTGGCCAGCGGGAACGCTCATCGTGCTCTTGGAATTGACTAGGCTCAAACTGCACCCTTCCTCTGGTCGCGCAGCCCAGAACTGGGCCTTTCCCACAGCGGATTTTCTTCCTCAGTCAGCGTCAGCCGCTTCGGCGGCGCTCGTTCCGATCGTCTGCCGCCAGTCTCCGCGGTGCCTCGCGCGCCCCGTCTCCGCAGCCTCGCCGGTCGGTCTCCGCTGGCCGGGCGTCGCCCAGACTGCTCGCCGGTCGGCGCCTCGCGCGCTGGCCTTCGTCGCTGCGACTGCGGTTGGACCTGGCGCGGTGCGAGCGGCAGCGTCAACCACGGCACGGAGCACACTGCCAACCGCGCCTGTCTTCTTCGACTGACTGTCGGCCTCCGCACGTGGCGGACGAGGCTCTGGTTGCTGTCATGCTGACCTTGGGAACGCTCCCTCACCTGCGCTGTTGGCGAGGGAGCGTTTCTTCCTTCGTCTGGGTGGCCGGCGGCCTCTTTGGCAGTGCAGCCAAAGTGAGCTTGAAGTAAGCGCGAAGCACCTCGTTGAGGTCGGCGCTACCTGCCAGCAGGACGGAGCCCCCCTCCGCAGAACTAGCGCGGAGGGGGACTCACATCTCAAGCAGCTCGTTGATCGCGCGAGCACGCTCCTCGAGCTCCGAGTACCGTTGGTGGCGCTCCTCCCGAAGGGAGTGCCCCCGCGCCTCTAGGTGTACCGGGTCGACACGATAGTGACAGGCGCTGGAGCGGGCTGTGGCCTCCGAGTGCGCCGTGGGCCACTACGCGAGCGCGCTGATCGCGGGCGGCCTGGACATCAAGACGGTTCAGATCCGGATGCGCCACGCCTCCGGCAAGACCACGATCGACACCTACGGGCACATGTTCCCCGACACCGAAGACGCCACACGGGCCGCGATCGCCAAGGTGATCGCGGCCCGTGCTCAGACTCCTGCGGACTATCTGCGGACTAGGGGAGGCGGCAAGATGCATCCTTCCTAGTCAGACGCAGGTCCCCTGTCACACGTCGTAGTAGAGCTCGAACTCGTGCGGCGTCGGGCGGAGCCGGATGGCGTCGATCTCGGTGCGCTTCAGCTCGACCCAGGTCTCGATCAGGTCGGGGGTGAAGACGTCGCCGCCGAGCAGGAACTCGTGGTCGCCCTCGAGGGTGTCGAGGACGCCGCCGAGGCTGTCGGGGACCGTGGGCACGTTCGCGTGCTCCTCGGGCGGCAGCTCGTAGAGGTCCTTGTCGACCGGAGCCAGCGGCTCGGTCTTCTTCTGGATGCCGTCGATGCCGGCCATCAGGATCGCCGCGAACGCCAGGTACGGGTTCGACGACGGGTCGGGGCAGCGGAACTCGACGCGCTTGGCCTTCGGGTTGGACCCGGTGATCGGGATCCGCATCGCGGCCGACCGGTTGCGCGAGCTGTAGACCAGGTTCACCGGCGCCTCGAAGCCCGGCACCAGGCGGTGGTACGAGTTCACGCTCGGGTTGGTGAAGGCCAGGATCGACGGGGCGTGCGCGAGCACGCCGCCGATGTACCAGCGGGCCAGGTCGGACAGCCCGCCGTAGCCGGCCTCGTCGTAGAACAGCGGGGTGCCGGCGTTCCAGATCGAGCTGTGCACGTGCATGCCGGAGCCGTTGTCACCGAAGATCGGCTTGGGCATGAACGTGGCGGTCTTGCCCGCGGCCCAGGCCGTGTTCTTGACGATGTACTTGAACTTCTGCAGGTCGTCGCCGGCGGCGAGCATCGTGCTGAAGCGGTAGTTGATCTCCGCCTGGCCCGCGGTGCCGACCTCGTGGTGCGCGCGCTCGACGATCAGGCCGGAGCCCTCGAGGTGCTTGGTCATGTCGTCGCGCAGGTCGGCGAAGTGGTCGACCGGCGGGACGGGGAAGTAGCCGCCCTTGTACTTGACCTTGTAGCCGCGGTTGCCACCCTCCTCGATGCGCCCGGTGTTCCAGGCGCCGGCGACGGAGTCGATGGCGTAGTAGCCGGTGTTCTGCTTCGTCTCGAAGCGCACGTCGTCGAAGACGTAGAACTCGGCCTCGGGCGCGAAGAACGCGGTGTCGCCGATCCCCGTGGAGGCCAGGTAGTTCTCGGCCTTGCGCGCGATGTTGCGCGGGTCGCGGCTGTAGGGCTCCTTCGTCAGCGGGTCGTGCACGAAGAAGTTCAGCGCGAGCGTCTTCGCCTTGCGGAACGGGTCGATGAACGCCGTCGTCGGGTCGGGCAGCAGGGCCATGTCCGACTCGTGGATCTTCTGGAACCCACGGATGGAGGAGCCGTCGAAGGCCAGACCGTCGCTGAAGACCGCCTCGTCGAACGACCCGGCCGGCACCGTGAAGTGCTGCATCTGGCCGGGCAGGTCACAGAACCGGATGTCGACGATCTCGACGCCCTCGTTCTTGATGTAGGCCAACATGTCGTCGGCGCCTTGGAACATCTGTCCTCCGGTGGGTAGGCGTGCAGTGCAGTGCAGTGCGGTACAGGCACGGCTCGCAGGGCGCGAGTGCGCAGGCACGAACCTAACGCTCCCGAGCCCTCGGGCAGAAGGAGACCCCGGTACGCGGCGGCTCGAGCAAGGGCTTCTGCCGCGTCCGACCGACGAAGCACCCCCTGTTCCTGACGCGTCCGAGGGCCAGCCGCCGGGACGACGCCCCGCGTACGCTCGAGGCGTGGCTGAGCAGGCCGTCGGAGCACCCGGCGAGGGCAGGTACCCGGGCGAGCGGGTCGGGCTGCCGGAGTCGGGGCCGGGCTCGCTCGCGGGGTGGGGGCGCCGTCTTCTGGCGCTGGTCGTGGACTGGATCATCTGCACGCTGGTGGCCGTCGTCCTCTTCACCCCACGGGTCCTCACCGGGAACGGCTGGTACCGCTGGGCGACGCTCGGGACGTTCTTCGTGGAGACCTCGGTGCTCTGCGTGCTCGTCGGCGGGAGCCTGGGCCAGCTGATCTGCCGCCTCGCCGTCGGTCGAGTCGACCGCACGCGGCTCGACCTGGGGCGCTCGCTCCTGCGGGCCGCGATGGTCTGCGTGGTCCTGCCGGCGGTGATCGTGGGGACCGACCGACGGGGGCTCCACGACCTGGCGACGGGCACCGTCGTGGTCAATCGTCGCTGACCCGTCCGAATTGACGACGTGCGCCGGACGTCTGGGTGCAGCGCACTTGAAAAGGGAGTAGACCAGGTGTCATCCTGGTCCTATGGTTAACGTCACCGTAACATTCGACCCCGACGACGCGGCCGACCTGAGCAAGGCTCGCGCCGTCCTCGACCGCCTCTCGGCTGCTTCCGACGCCGAGACGACCGATCCCGAGGCCATCCACCAGAAGGTGATCGCGCTGCTCCGGGGCTACGGGCACAACCGCGTGGAGTACATCCGCGCCGTCGCCAAGGCGGCGCCGGGTCGCGCGCGCTACGAGGACCTCGTGGCGATCGTCGGCTCGTCCAAGGCCCTCGGCGGGACGCACTCCTCGATCGAGCGCGCCTGGCGCGCCAAGGGCATGCCCGGCCCGTTCATCGAGACCGACGACACCGGGGACGCCTCGATGGACATGCGGCTCGCCGACATCGTCCTCTACGCCCTGCACGAGGTCGACGAGCCCGACCCGCTCGCCGCCGCCCGCTACTGAGCGGCACCAGCCTCGGGGGCGACAGCGTCGTCCGTCCCTGACCCGGGAAGGACGACGGCGTCCGTCCTGGCACCGCGAAGGCCCGTCACCTCGGAAGAGGTGGCGGGCCTTCGTGCGCGCTGGCTCGTTCCCCGAGCCGGTCGAAGGGCTAGAGACCGGCCTCGGCGAGTGCGCTGCAGCAGGTGTTGATGATCATGCCGCTGACCAGGTAGGGGTCCATGTTGGCGTTGGGACGGCGGTCCTCCAGCCAGCCCTTCTTGGCCTTCTCGACGGCCCAGGGGATGCGGACGGAGGCGCCGCGGTCGGAGGCGCCCCAGCTGAACTCCTTGTAGCTGGCGGTCTCGTGGGCGCCGGTCAGGCGGTCCTCGATGCCGGGGCCGTACGCGGCGACGTGCGCCTCGGCGTTGCGACCGAGCGCCTCGCAGGCGACGACGATCGCGTCGTAGCTCTCCATCGTGGCCTTGGTGGAGAAGTTGGTGTGCGCACCGGCGCCGTTCCAGTCACCCTTCATCGGCTTGGCGTCGAAGCTGACGGTGACGTCGTAGTCCTCGGCGATGCGGTGCAGGAGCCAGCGCGCCATCCACATCTGGTCCCCGATCGCGGGCGCGTTGAGCACGCCGATCTGGAACTCCCACTGCGCCATCATGACCTCGGCGTTCGTGCCCTCGATCGACAGACCGGCGTCGAGGCAGGCCTGCGTGTGCCGTTCGATGATGTCGCGGCCGACCATCTTCTCGCCGCCGACGCCGCAGTAGTACGGGCCCTGGGGGGCGGGGTAGCCGTTCTCGGGCCAGCCGAGCGGGCGGCCGCCCTGCATGAAGGTGTACTCCTGCTCGATGCCGAACATCGGGTTCTGGTCGGCGTACTTCTCCGCCGCCGCGACGCAGGCCGCGCGGGTGTTCGTGGGGTGCGGGGTGAAGTCGGTGAGCTGGACCTCGCACATCACCAGGATGTTGTCGCGGCCGCGCAGCGGGTCAGGGACCGTGTAGACCGGCTGCAGCACGCAGTCGGAGTTGGCGCCGGGAGCCTGGTTGGTGCTCGAGCCGTCGAAGCCCCAGATGTCGGGCTCCTTGCCGTCGGCCACGATGCGGGTCTTGCTCCGCATGATCGGCGACGGCTCCGTGCCGTCGATCCAGATGTACTCCGCCTGATACGGCATCCCGAGATCCCTCCTCTGCACGCACGCTGGTGCGCGGCGTCCCCGGCATCCTGGTCGGCCCTCATGACGGCCCCGTGTCAGGCACGTTTCCCCCAGGGCACGCGGCCTGACGGCCCGTGACGATCTGGCGACACCGCGTGTGAGGACGTCACCAGGTGGGCGGACGGCCCGGTGGGGTGCCGGGCGGTCGAGCGGCGTGGGTCGACGGCGTCAGGTGACGGCGGAGCGGACCTGGTAGCGCTCGTCGTCCCACGCCCGGGTGGCCAGGACGTCGGCGAGGGCCAGGGCGGCGTCGTACACGTCGACGTGGCGCAGGTAGAGCGGGGTGAGCCCGAAGCGCATGCAGCGCGGCTCGCGGTAGTCGCCGACCACACCACGGGCGATCAGCGCCTGGACGACCGCGTACGCCTCGGGGTGAGCGAAGGTCAGGTGGCTGCCGCGGCGGGCGTGCTCGCGCGGCGTGACGAGGGTGATCGGCTCGCCTGCGCACCGTTCCTCGACGAGGGTGAGGAAGAGGTCGCCCAGCGCGAGGGACTTGGCGCGCACGGCGACGAGGTCGGCCCGGGCGGCGATGTCCAGGCCGCACTCGACCAGGGCCAGGGACACGACCGGCTGCGTCCCGCCGAGGAAGCGGGTGGCCCCGGCGGCCGGCTCGTACGTGGACTCCATCGCGAACGGCCTGGCGTGGCCCCACCAGCCCGCGAGGGGCTGGCTGCTCGCGTCGAGGTGGCGCGGGTTGACCCAGAGGAAGGCGGGGGCGCCGGGTCCGCCGTTGAGGTACTTGTACGTGCAGCCGACGGCGAGGTCGACGTCCGCACCGGTGAGGTCGATCGGCAGCGCGCCCGCCGAGTGCGCCAGGTCCCACACAATCAGGGCCCCCGCCGCGTGGGCCTGCGCGGTGACGTCGGCGAGGTCCCACAGGGCGCCCGTGCGGTAGTTGACGTGACTCAGGGTGACGACGGCCGTCCGTTCGTCGAGCGCTCCCGCGAGCTCGTCCGGGCCGTCGACGAGCCGCAGCTCGTGCCCGCGGCCGAGCAGGTCGGCGAGCGCCTTCGCCACGTACAGGTCGGTGGGGAAGTTGTCGCGCTCGCTCACCACGACGGTGCGCCGCGGGTCTGCGGCGGTCTGCAGGGCGAGAGCGACGGACAGGGCCTTGAACAGGTTCGCCGAGGTGGTGTCGGTGACCACCGTGGTGCCCGGGCCGCCGCCGATCAGCGGGGCGAGCCGGTCCCCGAGCCGGACGGGCAGGTCGAACCAGCCGGCCGTGTTCCAGCTGCCGATCAGGTCCTGGCCCCACTCGCGCTCGACCACCTCGGCCGCACGAGCGGCCGCGACCTTCGGGCGGGCGCCGAGCGAGTTGCCGTCGAGGTAGACGCCGGGCGGCAGCGTGAACTCGTCCCGGAAGCCGGCCAGCGGGTCGGCGTCATCGAGCCGCCGGCAGTCCGCGCGTGTGGTCACCCGACGAGGTCCGCGGCCTCGAGCCAGGCCAGCTCGAGGTCGTCCTTCTCCGCCGTGGCGGCGTCCAGCTCGCGCTGCAGGTCGGCCAGCTTGGGGTAGTCCGCGGCGGCGAGCGCCATCTGGCTGTGCAGCGACGCGATCCGCTTGTCGACCTTGCCGATCTGCGACTCGACCCGGGACATCGTCTTGCGGGCCTGGCGCAGGTCGGCGTTGGCGGTCGTGGTGTTCGACACCGGTCCCGTCGGCAGGTCGCCGTCGGCGGCGCGCTGACGCCGCACCTCGAGGTACTGCTCGACGCCGCCGGGCAGCAGCACGCAGGTGCCGTCACCCATCAGCGCGTACGTGACGTCGCAGACCCGCTCGAGGAAGTACCGGTCGTGGCTCACCACGATGAGCGTCCCGGGCCACCCGTCCAGGTAGTCCTCGACGACGTTCAGGGTGTCGATGTCGAGGTCGTTGGTGGGCTCGTCGAGCAGCAGCACGTTCGGCTCCGCCAGCAGCAGGCGCAGCAGCTGGAGCCGGCGTCGCTCCCCGCCGGACAGGTCGTCGAGGCGCGTCGTCAGCTTGTTGCCGGTGAAGCCGAAGCCCTCGAGCAGCGTGCTGGCCGACACCTCGGTCCCGGTGGCGACGCGGACCTGGCGCTTGACCCCCTCGACCGACTCGAGCACGCGCTCGGAGCCGGTCAGGCCCTCGAGCTGCATCAGCGTCTGGCCGAGGTGGCCGATGTTGAGCGTCTTGCCCTGCTTGACCGTGCCCGAGGTCGGAGCCGCCTCGCCGTCGAGCAGGCGCAGCAGCGAGGACTTGCCGGCGCCGTTGACGCCGACCAGGCCGATGCGGTCGCCCGGGCCGATCGACCAGGTGAGGTCGTCGAGCAGCACCTTCGGCGGCTCGCCGACGGCGAGGTCGACGTGCTTGAGGTCGAAGACGTCCTTGCCGAGCCGGCTGGTGGCGAAGCGCTGCAGCTCGAAGCGGTCGCGCGGCGGTGGCTCGTCGGCGATCAGGGCGTTGGCCGCGTCGATCCGGAACTGCGGCTTCGAGGTCCGCGCGGGCGGGCCACGACGCAGCCAGGCCAGCTCCTTGCGGAGCAGGTTCTTGCGCCGGCTGTCGGCGGCGCTGGCCTGACGGGCACGCTCGGCGCGCGCGAGGACGTAGGCCGCGTAGCCGCCGTCGTACGCGTCGACGCGGGCGTCGTGGACCTCCCAGATCCGCGTGCAGATGGCGTCCAGGAACCACCGGTCGTGGCTGACCACGAGCATCGCGACGGAGCGGGCCTGCAGGGCGTTGAGGGCGTCGGCGAGCCAGGCGACGGCCTCGACGTCCAGGTGGTTCGTCGGCTCGTCGAGCACCAGCAGGTCGTGGTCGCCGAGCAGCAGCTCGGTGAGGGCCACGCGGCGACGCTCGCCGCCGGAGAGCGTCGTGAGCTCGGTGTCGAGGTCGACGTCGGCCAGCAGGTGCTCCACGACCGCGCGGGCGCCGGCGTCGGCGGCCCAGACGTGGTCGGGCTGGCCGTCGACGATGATCGTGCGGACCGTGGTCCCCGGTGGGACGTCGTCGGTCTGGATGAGGTAGCCGATCGACACCCGGCCGGTGCGCGTGACCCGCCCGGAGTCGGGCTCGGTCGTGCCGGTGAGGATGCGCAGCAGCGTGGTCTTGCCGTCACCGTTCCGACCGACGACGCCGATGACGTCGCCGCGGGACAGCCCGAGGCTGACCTCGTCGAGGAGCGTTCGGGTCCCGAAGGTGATGGTGAGGCGTTCGGCGTTGACGAGGTTGGCCATCAGAGTCTTTCCGCGCCAAAGGCGTCAGTGGGGCAGGTTCTGGCAACGGACGTTCCGGAACATCCCCGTTGTCGGTTTGCGAGCGCTAGCGCCCGCGGGTGGCCTGGCGCGCGCCGCGGGTCGGCATCGGGCCCTTCGGCATGGCGACGATCGGCCGGACGGCGTCCAGGGCGCGCAGCCGCTGCCGGATGTCGGTGACCTGGTTGGGCTCGAGCACCTTCGGCAGCTTGCGGATCCGGTCGGCGAGCTTGTTCAGCGGGACCTGGTTGGGGGCGTCGCCCATCACCAGGGAGGTGACGGTGACCCCGTACGCCACCCGTTCGTGCTTGCGGGCCTCGCCGGTGAGCAGCTGACGGACGCGGGCGGTCTCGCCCTCGCCGATCAGGACCACCCCGCCGGGTCCGATGGTGCGGTGCACGACGTCGCTCTGCCGCGTCGCCGCGATCACCGGGGAGGAGACCCACTGCTTGGGCAGCATCGACAGCGCGACCTCGGCCGAGCCGGTCTGACCGGCGTAGCGCTTGTACGTCGAGGCCTTCGCCCGGCGCACCAGCAGCGCCATGGCTAGCAGCACACCGACCAGGACGCCCATGACGACGGCGTAGACGACGTGCCCGACGAGCAGACCGATCACCACACCGAGGACGACCGGCACCAGGAACGCCGCCGCCAGGAGGTACGGCAGCTGGGGGTCGAACTCGTGGGTGACCTTGTACGCCTGCGTGATCTGGCGGAACCGGCCCATCTCCGCCGGGTCGGTCGCGTTCTTGCGCCGCGTCCGAGCGGCGGTGCGGGACTCCTTCGCCGCGACCTTCGCGCCCGCCTTCGTCTGCCTGGGCGTCAGCGCCGTGCCGCCCTTGGTGTCCTTCGGCGTCAGCGCCGAGGCGCCCGTCCGGGCCGGCGTCGTCGTCTTGCGGTCGGCCATCAGCGGCTGGCTCCTTCAGGCTTGAGGTCGTCGCGGGACGCGAGCGCCTCACGGTAGAGCCGACCGGCGCGGTACGACGAACGAACCAGCGGCCCGCTCAGGACCCCCGCGAAGCCGATCTCCTTGGCCTCCGCCGCGAGCTCGACGAACTCCTCCGGCTTGACCCAGCGGTCGACCGGGTGGTGCCTCGGCGAGGGCCGCAGGTACTGCGTGATGGTGATGATCTCGGTGCCGGCCTCGTGCAGGTCGCGCAGCGCCTCCGAGACCTCCTTGCGGGTCTCGCCCATGCCGAGGATGAGGTTGGACTTGGTCACCATGCCGGCAGTGCGGGAGTAGCGGAGCACGCCGAGGGAACGCTCGTAGCGGAAGCCGGGTCGAATGCGCTTGAAGATCCGGGGAACCGTCTCGACGTTGTGCGCGAACACCTCGGGCGCGGCGCTGAACAGCTGGTCCAGGTAGTCGGTGTTGCTCGAGAAGTCCGGGGCCAGCATCTCGACGCCCGTGCCCGGGTTGAGCTCCTTCACCTTGCGGATCGTCTCGGCGTAGAGCCAGGCGCCCTCGTCGGGCAGGTCGTCGCGGCAGACGCCGGTGATGGTCGCGTAGTGCAGGCCCATCTTCTGCACCGACTCGGCGACGCGCAGCGGCTCGCCCGCGTCGAAGTCGGCCGGCTTGCCGGTGTCGATCTGGCAGAAGTCGCAGCGCCGCGTGCACTGGTCGCCGCCGATGAGGAACGTGGCCTCGCGGTCTTCCCAGCACTCGAAGATGTTGGGGCAGCCCGCCTCCTGGCAGACGGTGTGCAGCCCCTCGGACTTCACCAGCGCCTGGAGCTCCCGGTACTCCGGGCCCATCCGTGCGGTGGTCTTGATCCAGCTGG
>Ga0210040_10005707_pt1 | contig 15762 bp, 20 predicted proteins | sample CryGeyCG12114_NA_FD_185462 | JGI IMG/M metagenome (GOLD analysis project Ga0210040, IMG submission 185462) | Groundwater microbial communities from aquifer - Crystal Geyser CG19_WC_8/21/14_NA (SPAdes) (version 2) | ecosystem: Environmental > Aquatic > Deep subsurface > Groundwater | place: USA... | reverse complement strand
GCTTTTTGGGCGTGTTTGCGACGCTTTCACGAGTTGGAGATAAGTCTCGCCAACGTGCGCTATGAGATCATGCAAGAGAACACTGTTTGCGAGGAAGATGGTAGCGGTGAGTACGGATGCGCGGCGAGTACGGATGCGCGGCGGCAGGGTGAAGGCGCAGCACACGAAATGCGTTTAGCGGACAAAGCTGCGAGGGCGGGGTACAGTATTCAGTAGCTGCTTGGATCGAGCTTGTTGATCGAGGTGATACTGGTCATGCAGCGAACACATTTCCACCCCAGAAGGAATCATGATAGCTTTATGCTCGAATTCGAGGTGAAGCAATTGCGATGATGTAGCGTTACAGCTCCAGGCTATGTTTACGCTCAATCTCAAAGCACCAATCGGCGAGGCTGTCGTCTGGGTCTCTACAATCCAATCATCGCGTCCTGATGTGCCAGCGTTAGCGGTTCCAGGGCAGTCCATTCATTCTGCTCAGGTGACTTCCAACTGGTCGATGGCGTCGCCCTATGGGACACTCCTTCGGAAGCCTCACTATGAAGTGATAGGTTAGCCACCGTGGCAGGTGCACAAGTCGGATGCTATCTCTCAGGTACAAAGATTCGTGGGTTCGCTAGGCGAAGACCGTCCTCGTGTAACATGCTTCCATCCTGCAGGGGACGTATCCACCATCCCGCACGTGTGGTTCACTGCAATGCTCGTCATTGTTCTCGCGTACCTGTTGATCTTACAAACTACGAAGACGTCGTTGGTGCCAGAGCTCGAGTATGGGAAGGTCGCTCTGGCCATCCGAAGTCAAGTTCAGGCTATCGCACACGACTATGCATCAGTCGATGTACGCCGCCATCATCCCACGACGAAGATCTGGCGCATGCGGAACTCTCGATACACTATGCGGAGGGTCCCGTTGCGGTCGCTGCCTCATTCTAAGCGGAAAGACAACAGATATAAAACACGGTGCAGGCCGAGCAAGATGGCTACTTGCAACGTGTCTCCGATGATGAAAGTTGGGCATCAATGCAGGAATTTGAAAGGTGATGAGCTGGCATCATACTACTTACCTAGGTACCTGTACACCGTACTCGCTGCCAGCCACAAACCACGTGCTAACGGACAGCACTTCACGTGACAGATGTTCTCTGCCAAGCAAAATTGGAGATTCCGTTAGTAGTAGCGGATCCACTGCATCAGACTGCGGCAAAGAAATTATCGCTGCGGAAATAATGCTATGATACTCTGATTTATCTTGGAGCAGCAGCTGGTCTGCGCAATCCCATACTAAGTTATCACACAGCACATCCTGAATGGCACTGCTCAATCAACATGGCCACCGAAAGTTTGAACGAAGAGCAAATCGAACAGCTTCTCCAGGAGGCAGAGACACGCTCGCGTGAGAAAGCTGGCATCATCACACAAGTGCAGAACGAAGAGGACGAAGGCAACCTCACGCTGTCCACCGAGTCGGTAACCAGGAAACCTCTACCGAGGTTAAAGCATGGTCTAGGCCGTAACAGCTACATCCATGAGAAGCACGGTGTTGTACACGTCAATCCAGACTTGGTCGTGGGAAAGCAGCAGAAAAAGCTCGCAGACACTCTTCGCACGGTCGACATCCTAGAGAAGTCCAAGAAAGTGGTACGTCCATCTCTGGTCTCCAATTTTTGTTGCTCGAATGAGGAAATTTATCCCAATCTTATCCTTGACGCAGATCAGCAGTCCTTTCTGGACTGTCCTGCTTCCGTGAGAGATTTATTATTCATAGTTACTCTGACAATTTCAACGGCCTTCCAAATTTTACACGAGGTTCTGCTACGAGCATGGCTAATCTCAAATAGAATGACCAGACTGACGCCGGCGAGCAATGGTTCAACCTTCCCAAGACCGTTGTGACCCCACAACTCAAGCGCGATCTCCAGATGATCGAGATGCGCTCCGTGCTCGACCCTCACAGACATTACAAGAAGAACACTCGCAAAGACAAGATACCTACCTTTTCGCAAGCTGGTACAGTTATTGAAGGACCGACAGAATATTACAGCTCCCGAATCAACAAGAAGGATAGGTCGAAGAACTTCGTTGAAGAAGCCATGAACAGCGAGCAGCAAACGGGCCGCTTCAAGCGGAAATATGGAGACATCCAAGTTGCAAAGACAAGCGGCAAGCAGGCGCATTACAAAAGTGTTCTGGCAAAAAGGAAAAAGAAGTCTTGAGAAAGGAAAAGGACCGAGGTTTTGCTCATCTTTCTCTACCAACGAAAACCACTCTCTCCCGACTCAGTCACGCAACATGAGGAAGAAACGCCAGTATGGCTGACAGGCATATGAGAGCATTAGAAAGCTCCCAACCAACGTCGGGTCAATATCGAATGGCCAGCCAACAGTCCTCCAGGCACGGGCGACGACCTACGTGATGAAGGATACCATTCGGGTGAGGTGATCCAGGACGCCTGTGACGGAGGCGCAAATGACGGCAATAGTAACGTCGCAACGCCGTGGTGCAGGCTTAGCAGTACATCCCACGGCACTAGTGCGAGAACAAATCATTCTGCTACAAGCCATGCACGGTGACAAAGTCGAGACCGAAAGGGGCCAAGCCAGATATTAGAGGCACAAGGTCCGACTGGCTTAAGGCCTACTCAACCCGTGTACAGTAAAAAGCGATCTTGAGGATTGCGGCATGGAGAAACAAGAAGCGAAGAGATCACAATGACATGTAACTGTACTAGCACTGTATCCTATCCTACTTTACAGCGCAAACTTCCACCGTTCGTTCTGTTTCAAAGCTCCGGCTATAATGCAATGTTGTTGAAATGCCTTCTGTCAACGCCGCGCTGTCTATTCCTGATGATCAACCAAATAACGTTGAAAAATGCTTCTGCTTTTCCCATCTTGCGGTTCCGCTCTGTTTCTGCCCTTGAGCCTACTTCCACGGGATCAATGATCATCTGGTCTGAACGCGCTAAGCACACTTTCCAACTTGCCCATCATCTCCTCCCACTCGGCCTCCTCGTCACTAAGCACGGTGATCGCGCCCCCAGCTCCAATGTGCCATGTCAGCTCATCGGCGTCCTCCTCGTGCTGGCTGAAGGCCGTCCTGATGCAGACATTCCACGCTCCTCCGCCGCCAACGTCCATGTAGCCTAGCACACCGGAGTAGACGCCTCGCGCGCGTTTTTCGAGATCTCGCAAGATCTCGCAGGACCGCTTCTTCGGAGCGCCGGTCATACTGCCCGGCGGGAGGGCGCGTCGCAACGACTCCATGCCGTAGTGAGTCGTGAGTTCTGCGGTGGCCGTGGAGTCTGCTGGTACAGGCATGTGGGCTCGGATATGTGATACCAGCTGATAGACGGTCTCGTGTTCGACGACTTCACACAGCTTGACGACTTCGACTTTTGCCTCGTGGCCGACGGTGGAGTAGAGGTCGTGTCGGATCAGGTCGGCGATCATGAGGTTCTCGGCGGCTTCTTTGGGCGTAGAAAGGATTTCTTGTGCGTGTTGAAATGTAATGGTGGGCGACTTTTGCACTGTGCCTTTCATTGGAATCATGTCAATCTTGCCAGATCGGGTCCAGGTCAAGAACGATTCAGGCGATGAAGAGAGAATGTGCGTTCCGTTGAGGTGAAGGAAGGCGGAATAGGGAACGGGATTGTGACGGCGGAGGCTCCTGTAGAAGAGCCACGGGATGTGGCCCGCGTTGGGGGTACGCACCAGGGCTTCGGTGGTAAGGCAGAGCTCATACGAGTTGCCGTCCATGAGCTGGGATATGCAGGAGCGGATCTGAGAGAGGTAGGCTGTACGAGAGGGGAGCTGTATGGTGGTCCCGGAGAGAGCGTCGTGAAAGTATGGGCTTCGAGTAGCCGAGGACGAGGGTGGTTTGGTACCTAGTTGTTGCAGGGCTTCTGTGGTAGTTGAGATCCATTCTAGGTCGTACTTTCGGATCGACTGGATGTGCACAACGCCTTGTTCCTTGTCGACAACAATGCTTCGATCCACCCACATTAGACTAATATCTGGGATTACCTCCACACCTTCTGGGAAACGGTGCTGGTCCACTTCGACACTGGCCAGACCCATTTCGTATGACAGGTAGCCTACAAACCCTCCCCAAAATGGCACTTCGGACCTGCCTTTGGAAACGCGTCTTCTGACCATTAGATCTTCAACAACTTGCATGACCACTTTGGCCTCGCAGGGCCACTCCGCGATCACGTTTCCTTGATGGTCTAAAGCCTTGCATGAGCCAGCCTTATGTTCAAGCTGCCAAACCTTATCGTCTGAGATGGCATAGATACTGAAACGACCCTTCTTAGTTGATTCGAGCATAGCCACTTTAGCCCATGCCGAGCTATCAATGCATAGCTGCGATATTTCTTCCACGTCGCAAACTAGTGGCATGGTACGAGACTGCACTTCACATGCTGCAAAATTCGTCAGCTGAAGAACTTTCTTGAGCATTCTGCCAGAAATGGTGCCGTCCTCAACTTGGACTTCCTGAAAAGCCCAGCCTGATGTCCTTGTAGGAATAGTACGATTTGGGATAGTGCGCATCTCCAGATTGTGTTTTTGAGCGGCAGTCCACCAATTGACCAATATCTTGTGACAAGCTTCATTCGACTTGCAGGACTCTGGGTGAAATTGTAGACCCCAAAATGGATACAAATTATGTTTGACCGCCATTACATACCCTGCATCATTCCAACCGAGAGGTACTAGATGGTTTCTGCAAGGCTTAGGAGCGTAAACAATAGGTTGAGAGGGAACCGATACTGCTAAATCACTATTGAAGAAGGACGACCCACTGCCAATGGATGCTGATGACCCGGGCCGGCTGGGTTCGAGATCGTTTTCGAACCACCCTAATGGCACTCCCAGGCTATTGTAGTTGGTGGCAGAAATTTCGCCGACGTCTGCCAGAATGTCGTCGTTGCTGCTTAGAACTCTTCTGCTCTGTCCATGGCAGGGCATCTTCATAAAGGTAATGGGAGCGCCGTACGTCAAGCATAAACTCTGGAAACCCAGACATATACCCAGGACGGGTATGCGACTATTAGAAGCAATTCGCCAAATGGATGTGAACAAGCCAATGTCTGTCTCATTTTTTGGGTGACCAGGCCCTGGACCTAGAATGATGGCGTCGAAAGAGTTGAAGAATGGCTCTTCATGTATGAAAAGCTCGTCTCTGACATCTAGTTCTATCGGAACGGTGGTAATGGTGACGTCAAGAAGCTGGTACAATAGTGCCACAATGTTCTGAGAGAACGAGTCGTGAGCATCAACAAAGAGAAGATGAGCCTTCTTAGCCATGGCGGCTACCATGTTGCTGAGATAGCCCTCTTACTGCTTAGGCAGCTGTCGAAGCCAACCACAGTTATCTAAAGAGCCGCTGTGGCTCGCTTAGTGAACGAGCGGGTGTTAGTAGCGAGGGCGGCGGTCGTAAAAGTGGCGGCAATAGCATTTTATGATCAGGCTGGCATAGTAGAGTGCACGACAAGGAAGATCAGGTCAACTCAATAGCAAAGAAACAGAAGATCCGCAGCCACAGGCAAAGCCGGGACAGTCACTTACCTTTCAGAACATCATGAAGTGTGGAGACGTTGACTTTGTATCATATGTCAAGAGAACAAAAAATTTGCCTTTACAGATTGCTCTAAGCATGCCTTATGTTTGCAATGTTTGTCATACTTCTATGACCTCTTTTGACCGAACATCAACAAAGATGGACAGCCCTACACGTGCAAATTGCGTATCCTTCATGCTTGATCACTTAGAGAATGATCATTCTCAATCGCAATACCATCAACACATCACCTGTCGCTTCGTTCGGCCCGCGTAGTCCAACATGACAAGCATCGTAGAAGATCCACACGATATCGTCTACTACAACCCTCAAGACTTTGCTAATGTTGGTGGATATTTGCACATCAACAATGGTAAGCTCGACTTGCTAGTGAGTGACCTTGAGCTAATAAGAAGAAAAGTCTTCTACTATTTCAGAGGTTCTCCTTGGTTCGATGGCAACACCGACGATCTCACGGTGATCAACCAGTATCAAGGCAGCAAATGGGACGATCAGATTCTGGGCCATCGAGATCGCTTCGAGGAGGAACTCAGACAGTACACTGGCAAACAGTACCATGTCCTGGTGAGAGGCGATACTATCCTGGTCGATACGCCGGCTGGGCCTCAACCATCAACAATATGGGTTATAAGAAAGCACCTAAGAAATTCTCCGGAGAAAGACGACGTCACACCTCTGGAATACTTCTACATCATAAATGGGGCAATCTATCGCGCGCCTTCTGTGGCAAGCGTGATGAAGAATCGTCTGGTGGGAGCATACTCTGTGGCCATCATGTCTCTCGCTAATTTATACAGCTCAATACAGTCTCCGCCTTGAACAAAGTTATGTCAACTGCCTCAGATCTACCACTATTCTCCGCGGCTCATGGCCATACGTATCTTCGGCCTGTGCAGAAGTCGTTGGGCCAGCCCGAGTCACAAGTAGCGCAGCAATCGAAGGAAGATACTCCATTGCCAGCGGCACAAGCACCCAGCGATGAACCGAGCAAGTCTACTGGCACCATCGATGACAGTGCACGGTCCTTATTCGCGGCCCTCAATATGTCCATGCGCTACGGCAAGGAGTACATGGACGATATGCCTCTGGTGGGCGAGCCAGGAAAGTTCAGATTTGCGCGCGGGAAAGACCCGTCCCATGCTGGTCAGCTCAATAACCAGGTCAAGCAAACAACGTCTACGAACGCCAATACTCCTGCACAGTCCCGAGCAGGGTCGCCATTGGCTCCGACACAACCAGAGAGTGCGCAGAGAGCACCCCTTGAACAGGCACGGGAAAGAAATCCTCATTCGCCACCTGATGTGATGAAGTCGAAGCGGAGAAAGAGCAAAGCCGCAAATCCGAGCCCCTGAACGACTCGAGACTATTTGAGTTGCGAAAAGTGTCATGGATGAGCAACTTAAGACTTGGCGTCCAATGACTCTGCAAATTGCCCACACTTGGTCTCCTTGAGTCCATACCACTCCGTCAGTCCTCATGACTAGATGTCGAATCCGCACCGCCTCGAGCAAGTCCTTAGAAAGCAACAAGACATGCCGTGGAACTTGCACATGTTTCAAAATCACTCCTGGAAGCAACATTCCAGTTACTTCAAACGTTCTATGCTCATGGCTCGTGGAACCTCTTGACCACGGCTCGTATGTCGAAAGGAAGGATGCCATAATTAGGCGGGGGGTGTTCTGCTGGCAAAGAAACTTGAAGTCTTCTATGCAGAGGCTTCCCAGTACGATGTGCCCGGCATTGAAGGGGCTGTGTATCAAGAGGGACACAGCACATATTCATGTAGGATTTGGTGCTTCGGAGCGGCAGTAAGAAAATCGGCACGGCTTAGGTGTCGCCGAAACGATGGCTGTCCATGTCAGCTGCTTATGCCGAACTCGTCAAGGCCAATAGGCGTTTCTTACAAGGGCAGAACTACTCTTTTCGCATCAAAGCGTCTGGAGAGCCGGATACCACCAATCGTGGGCTCTCGTTCAAGGCATCTCCGAGCTATACTGAATTTCGGAGATGTCAACGAAAATTTGGAAAAGGACGTCTTGACAGTCTACGATGAAGCACTCCCAAACGTCTGCTCCGTAAGGCGAGCCGTCCTAGAATTTGAACCACCGAATCAGGCATGTAGACAGCTGCTGGTGTGGCCTCCCCTGCTGCCACGCCGATTCGTGCAGAAGCCTTATGCCCTAATCATATTAGCAAATCACCTCTCAATGGCACAAGCGTGCAACAATGTTGGTGGTTTTTCGCGGTTTGGTTGAAAGGGAGGTGTCTGGTATTCGAGGGTTATTGCCCGACGTATGGCAGTGGGCAACGGAATGGCCTCTACAAATATCAAGGACGTATGACCAAATCGTATGAGCGCAAGGCAATTCTACCTGAATGAAACAATACAATGAATACAATGTTTGAGACTGCATTAAGGATTCGATGTTTATATAACCAGTTACTCCGTTACCCAATTACTGCGTTACCCAGCTACTCCGTTACCCAGTCACTCTATTAAGAGTTTGAGCGAAGAGCGAGGACATAACTGCCCCGGCGTGGATACAACCTCATTTCCAGCCCTCCTTGGAACTCTCCCTGTAGGCAGGTGCCTCCCTGTGAATTGATGACTCTCGATATACCGGTGCGTCAACGTACTGTCTCTCCTCTGGCCATCGCTGGGCGTGTGCTGACGGGTATGCTTCTGGAGCTTGCGTGTATCCCGTGTACGGCTGTTGGTTGTTGCTGGAAGTGTCCTTGTCCTTGTGATGCTTGTACAATTTGTATGCGATATAGGCACCGCCGATTTTGAAGAGAGCTCCCATGTTGTGTGGTCTGATGGGAAATGTGAAAACTGTGGGGATGCAACAACCCCTGGTGTTCCAGATTTGTGTATATAGATTGTGTGGTGATAGGCCGGTGGACTAGAAGTGTGAGCGTTGTGGATGAGACTCACGAGACGATGTTGTTGGTAATGCCAGAAGATTTCGACAGCAAGTTACGAGGTCTACTTATACTATTACTATCCTACCTTATGTTTCGGCTTCGGTTGTAGCCACGCTGTTGTATCGTGGCAAATGACGAAGCTTCGCAACACCGTGGTGGCTGAGGAGGTTTGTGGTGTGGCAGAGTCAGGCAACCGTATTATCGACTCTGGTGTGTGTTTTGGCCCCTGCGTCGGTCTTGCGTCAACTCCGAGTCGAGTGGTTTGGGCCGAGCCTTCTTTCGAGCTTCTTCCTTCTAACCATAACTCAGCTACTACCGCAGTATTTTAGCTGCGGCTGCTTTGGGAGGCGCTTGACCTCGGAGAATACTGTACATACTACAGTGTGCCATACTCAAGACTAGCATACATTTTGAAGGTAGTAACAGCAGCTCAATCAGAGCCGTTAGGCGTCTGCTATGGGAAATGACCGCAAGATACCAGAGAGGTATAGCATCTGCCATGGAACCCCTCAGTACTACCAACAGCTCCTAGCAGCTATTTCCGTGGTACGAGTCATGAACGATAGCCTTCGTAATGGCGAACGTAAGATGATTTTGGGCACGAAATTTGGGAGTTTGGGTTAGCTACTGTAGAGACAAATAGAATCTGAAGATGGAGATTGATGCCTCTGAACGATGCCGATTGATCCAGTTGAGGAGGCATCTCGTGCACATCAATAGTACTACAGGTAGACAAAAGGAGGCATGCATGTATGAAGCTGCACAAGCCAGAGTCCGAGTTACTACGAGTACAGTGCATCCCAGAGACTCACTGCAGGCTGGCATGAGAAACGCCAAGCATGTCGATGAACTCGGAGATGCAACCACCGTGACCGTGACAGGGACTGCAGTGACGACGGCCTCACCCTGCCTGCGGCTCTGCTTCCTTTCGTTTGTCTGCGACCTAACTTAGCGAAGTTCTTTCACCCACGTTACTTTTGCTTAGAACTTGGACAACGACGTCTCCAATACCTCAACCGCTCACCAGTGTCTCGCGCCACTCGCCGATCCCCTACTTCGAAGCAAGACCTTAGAACATCGGAGCAGGCCACAGCCTGAGGTGGGGCAAGATGCAGCTCAATTTCAGAGTATGAAGGCTGGTCTTATAAAAGAGACGAGGCTGACTTCGAGTACAGGACCTTAAGCAGCAGAAGTTCACGATAGAGGCCGATCCGTCGGAGACTGTATGAAACCATAAACGAGACACTATTGGACATCGCTGACATTCGCCTCCAGATCGCTCAAGTAAAAGAAAAGATCGCCAATGAAAAAGGATGGGAGGCTTCGACACAGAAGCTCATCTATTCTGGTAAGCATGTTCGACCCGTTGTACCACACGCTTTCTCACAAATTGCAGGCAAGATCTTGGCAGACTCAAACACGGTTGAATCATACAAGATCGAGGAGAAGGGTTTCATAGTATGCATGATCTCCAAGGTTTGTTCTGACACCGTTGAGGCTCTGAGATCGATAACATCTGACTCTTATAAAGCCAAAGGCTGCTCCGGCACCAAAGCCAGCTGCAGCTCCGCCCGCCACACCAGCACCATCAACCTCTACTCCTGCACCTCCAGCTGCTCCTCAACCTAACCCATCCACCGCCGCTGCCAACCCACCAGCAACTCCCTCACCCGCGCAAACCACAGCCACGTCGGCTGCCGGAGGACCTGAGCAAGGTTTCAATGATCCATCGGCTATGCTTGTGGGTAGTCGCAACGAGCAGACAGTAAGAGAAATGGAAGCCATGGGATTTGCTCGCCCAGAGATAGAGCGTGCCCTGCGAGCGGCCTTCTTCAATCCTGATAGAGCTATCGAATACCTCTTGAGCGGCATTCCCGAGGACATCCAGAACGAGCAAAGACAACCTGCAGCCGCAGCTGGCGCTCAAGGCGCTACCTCTCCATCTTCTGCAACAAGCCCGACCCCAGCTGCAGCCCCGTCCGGGGACGAACCGATCAACTTATTCGAGGCGGCCGCACAGCAAGGTCGACAAGGTGGCGGTGGAGCAGCTGCAACCCGTGCACCACGTGCTGGTGCTGGTCTCGGAGCTGCTGCTGCTGGCGCAGGGGAAGGCGCGCAGGTCAACATGGATTTCCTCCGAAACAGCCCGCACTTTCAGCAATTACGACAGCTTGTCCAGCAACAACCAGCTATGCTCGAGCCCATCTTGCAGCAGGTCGCGGAAGGTAACCCACAACTCGCACAGATGATTGGTCAGAACCAGGAGCAGTTTCTACAGCTCCTTGCTGAGGTAAGGCCTAAATCGACATTTGAATGAGCACAAGCTGACAGGGTCACAGGACATCGGTGGCGAGGGTATGGGTGACAACGGTCCACTTCCACCTGGCGCACAGGCTATTTCTGTCACTGAGGAGGAACGCGAAGCTATCGAACGATTGTGCAGACTAGGTTTCTCACGAGATGCGGTTATCCAGGCATATTTCGCTTGTGACAAGAACGAGGAGCTTGCAGCAAACTTTTTGTTCGACCAGCCGGACGATGATGAGCAGTAAATTTGCAGTGAGCAGCGAATCAGCTCACAAGCCCAAAAATTACCACATGTCTCCTGATGAGCGTTGAAGGACACGCTGCCTTGAGTGGATAGCAAACGATATAATATGAAGATATTGATCAGCCATGGCGATGTGGATCATTATGAGCAATGAACAGTGGCATGGATACCCTGGACGAGGTTCGAGGCATGTCGAGCCAGATACATGCAAGCTTGGTTGCCGTGCATGGCACAAGGCGTAATGAGACATTGCTTCGACTAGGAACGAAGTTTCGACCACAAACAAACCGACTCTCGGAGGTTTGAATCCATTTAAATGGTGCTTTGGTCTATCACGCCTCCCCTTGACTGTGTTGTGTATTCCCGACATGAAGCCCACCACTGACGATACACGGGAATAGCGTGATTGGCAGAACATCTGTGGATTGGGACGCTTAGTTCTACAATTTTCTCTGGTGGGCTTGGCTTCTGCTTCCTGTAGTGTTATGGCAGAGGCAGTTAGTATCTCTCGGTCGTACTCTGCCTGGTGCCCCTTGATCTTTTTTCCTTTTCCACTCTCGCTCGAGAGATTTCGTAGTATCATGTGGGTCTCAAGCGCGTCTCAAGGAGGGATTTCAGAGCAGGGATCTTGTGGAAAGTGGAAAACATGCGCCCCATGAGTTCGCGTCCGCGTTGCTGCTATCTATTTGTCAGGCTCTGGCATGATCCTGCCACTTGCTCTTGACCCTGCCTGACGGTTCGTCAGCCGCGTTCCCCCGTGTCGCTCACTTCGCCGCAGATGCGGTTCACCTTCCAGATTCCCATGCCTCTCCGGCCGACGACGCGTCGAAGGGTTGGAACTACACCATCGTCACCAAAGTCCATGTCGTCTAGGTTGAGATGTGCGCGGAAGGTGGCGAGGTGTGTAAGGCGCAGTTCTGGTGCATGGGTGGTTATGCTGAAGTTGAACAGGGGTGGAAGTGGGTCTAGGCGCCATGCTGAGAGAGGGGCGGCGAGGTAGACGGATGAAGTTGCGGAGAGCGATGGAAGAAGACTCGCGAAGGTGGAGCTTGAGCACGGCGGCAGACGGGACGATAGGGTATTGAGCAGAGTCGTCTGGTTGAGGCCGAGGAGCGGTGTCGTCGTTATGTTGATTGGTTTCTCTCTTGTAGGGTGCAAGGGAGGAGAGCCGAGCAGGTAGACCGGTGGAGGGTAGGTTTTCCACCAGAACGCTTGAGCGGAGCTATCTTGCTGGTTGATTGTGGCTTGGACGAGTCTGGGCATGGCGAGTTGTGCGGGCACGATGCCTGCTTGGTGGTATGTTCCCATGAGTATGCCAAGAAGGGAGTTGAAGATGGCCCAGGATACCCAAAAGTAGCGCTGCGTCTTCGCGGAGGTGGGTAGACGTATACAAGTAAGAAGGAGTGGTACACAGGGAAGGAGAAATCGAGCTTCTTGGTGCGGAAAGATGCTGAGGATCAGAGCGCCCGAGATCGACGAAGTCAACCGGTTGTTCTGTAACATGGCATTCAAGTTGTTCTTGGTGAACGGCCATGCAGACTGGAGCAGAAGAGGGATTGCTGGTCCCAGAAGCTGGGGTAGGTTGGCCAGGAAGTGTTGGTAATGCGGATGAAGACCATGACGCGCAAGGTTCGAGGTTTGGCTGTTGTACAAGAGGTTGTTGATCGGTGTTATTACAGGATTGGTGCGAATGTAGTCGAATAACGCTCGAAAAGAAGTTGTAGCTGCTGGCCCAGTGTAAAACGCTGTGTCCGTCGCCACTGCCACGAAAGCCCAAAAGAGCGCCGAGGCAGACAGGGCAAAGAAGCAAAAGGGCCTAAGGCGTTGTTAGTAGCTGAACCTGCATTGTGCTTTTGTTTCGTACTTAAGCAAAAAACGTGGCAGCAGTCGCAAGCCGGGTATCAAGATGAAAGCTGGAAAGGTGATGCGATTGAATGTTCCAAAGACAATCAAAAACCCTAAGATAAGACTCGATGTGATGCAGGAGCGGTTCTACACCGTGAATGAGCTTTGCACCATATCTTAGGCATGCCTCGCTTACCTTCTCTGAGGTAATACGTTCTATGAGAACCAGACTCCAAAGTACTAACAACGTCTCGATCGAATTGGAGAACGTATGGGTCTGGTAAGTCCAGGTCACGTACGAAGACGCAACCAAGATTACAGCCTGCCGTCTGTGCCTCGGGGAGTGGACCAATTCATGGATTGCCCAGTCTTCGAGCACAAAACTCAAGATGAACATAACCACCCTGAGAACGTAGTATATCGTGCTAGGCGCCACTGCACCATCTGCATCTTGTGTCCAGACCCAATGCAACAGTGTCATAGGAAGGCCATAGGACGTCCAGAGAGGGAAGACACTTCGGATAGGACGCGCAACAGTCCATTCCCATGTACGCACGGATTGATAGGAGAAAAGATGACCTAGGGTACTCGTCAACAACGCACGCGGTGGGTCAGCTGCTTACGACCTACCAGCAATGACCTCGGGTCCTTGGAAGTTCTCATCTGGGTGGAGGTAACTGGGCTGCAGAGCAAAATAGATGCGGACAATGAGAAGCAAGAGGTAGGTGCGCCTCCACATAATTGGAAACGGCATTAGGGGAGTGCTATCGGGGTTTTCATGTTATGTATCAACTGTATCAACTGTATCAACTGTATCAACTGAAATTCTGAAGCAGGAAACATGCTTGGTTGAGGAATCACAACAGTAGTACGCGTTGGCGCATATGCTGACGCGTGACAGTGTCAGACGGACAGGACGCAGAGTTGGGGAGATACGGTGAGTCGATCATTCGATACAACAGTCTCGTAGCTTGCTGGGTACAAGTAAGCGGGATGCAGCAGCCGCTACAGCGTAATGATGGTTTGAACGACAGCAGCGTTCCAAGGTTTGCGACGATAAGGCTCACGAGGTGACGAATGTAATGTGGATTCGTGGCCGACCTTCATTCAGGCTTCCAAGTTGCTTCGAAAGTGATCTTAGCGGCGAGCAGATCCTCCGGCACGTGTCAGGCCCAGCCTCAGCCTTATCTGACGGAAGAGGTATAGTTCGATGCTGCCCGGGGCTCGGAGCTGCCAGTGATAGGTGGGACGCTGCTTGGAAGCGTTCTTTCCGGCTCTGCCTGCGCTCTGTGGCAACGCGAGTCATTCCGCTCACAGAAGAACACACCACAGTGGACGAACTGAGTGAACTCTTTCTCGGTTTACACTGCTACTACTCATTCATCTTCTCTGCCTGCCTGCTCTCTCTGTCTAGCCAATTCTGCCTACCGACTGCCCAGATCGTTCCTGCAACCAGACAGGCTGTTCCCCGCAGTGTATAAATATCTCCCGCCTTCCACCTTCCTTGCGGCTAACACTACATCACGCCAACACCGAACTTCGCACCTGTCCACCACCTCTGGACAATCACAAAGACCGTGAGTCCCATCTTCTCTACAACACTCTGCGATTATCTTTAGCCTCTATTCGTCCACATTGCGTGTGCTAGATTTAGCATCATTGCGACATCTAGTGGAACTGCACCAAGGTCCTCATCATCCAAGCTCCACCTGCCTGAGTCACAGTCACCAGCACTTCACTGGTCGCTGTAGTCCAGTGTCACATAAAGACTCTCGACTACGCCTCCTCTTGTTTCAACCTCTTCAACCCCTTCACCTTCATCAACCACATCGCACAACCATTTCAAGCTAATCCAATTATCGCAGATAGTCTTCACACATCACAACTCTATCATCAAAACCTACAGTCTCACGAAATGGCTGTCACCCAGCTTTCTCTCCAGTCCAATGATGACGAGGTCATCGCCGTTGACCGCGATATTGCTGAGAGATCGGTCCTGATCAAGAACATGTTGAGTGACTTGGGAGACGAGGGCATCACCGAGGCCATTCCTATTCCGAATGTCAACGGCCCCGTCCTTAAGAAGGTCATCGAATGGTGCACCCACCACCGCAGCGATCCTCCTGCATCCGCCGAAGAGGACTCTGACTCTCGCAAGAAGACTACCGATATCGATGAGTGGGACCAGAAGTTCATGCAGGTCGATCAAGAGATGCTCTTTGAGATCATCCTTGCTGCAAACTATCTCGACATCAAGGCGCTCCTCGATGTTGGTTGCAAGACTGTCGCAAACATGATCAAGGGCAAGTCCCCAGAAGAAATCCGAAAGACCTTCAACATCCAGAACGACTTTACTCCTGAGGAAGAAGACCAAATCCGCCGTGAGAATGAGTGGGCTGAAGAGTAAGTTTATCAAACCTATTCTACAAACGTTGATGCTAACGTTCGTCTAGCCGATGAAGTACAAGCATGGTTGCTGCCTTGCGAGGAGACATCGCAAGGTGCACATGTTCTACATGATCTACCACATTTCCACGGCGTTATGATATCCACGGGGTGATAGGCATGATACGGAGTTGGTGGTCGCAAGTGGTGGTGGGACAAGGCCATGGCTGCTATTATTTTATCACTTCACCGAACCATCACCATACATTGTGGTTGATGCAAAGACTCAGCTTCGTCGCAACTGGCGATGACTACAGGGCATGCTGTGACTAGATCACATAGCGTTGCCAATACAATCACATCAAGTCAAATCATTTAAAACGTAATCAATGTCCTTCCGTGCCCTTCAGCCTGCGCTAGGAGACATCATCGGAAAGAGGTCTCTGATAGTTGGTGATAGAACATACAGCTCGAGATCG
>Ga0210040_10005706_pt1 | contig 15766 bp, 1 predicted proteins | sample CryGeyCG12114_NA_FD_185462 | JGI IMG/M metagenome (GOLD analysis project Ga0210040, IMG submission 185462) | Groundwater microbial communities from aquifer - Crystal Geyser CG19_WC_8/21/14_NA (SPAdes) (version 2) | ecosystem: Environmental > Aquatic > Deep subsurface > Groundwater | place: USA... | reverse complement strand
CCTCATGCAGAGCGCATCGGGATCGGAATCGGGAATTGCGTCCCTAGGTTTCCTCAACGCGCTGACCTCCTCCGACAGCACTTCCACCACTCTCTTATGGTTCTCCAACTCTATTTCTAACTCCTTCTTCTCTTTCTTGAAGGTCGAAACCCGTTCCAGATACATGTGCACCACGTCTTTCAGACTGACACTCCTGTCTCCTACGTCACCACCCCCCCGCAGTTCGTTCAATTCGTCTGTATCCGGCTGCAACTGGGAACTGTTCTTGCTCGCGTTGACCAGTTCCTGCCTCTCTTTCCTCCAGTCTTCCTCCATCCTATCCATTTCCAAGAGCGCTTTGGCCAATGTGTCGGAGTATCTCCAGTTTGCGCGATTGTATTGGATGGCACATTCTCTGAAGAATCTTGCGTCCTCCTCCACGAATTGCACTTGCTTGTTGGCCTCCTCCAGTGATTCTTGCAGCATCTTCCAAATCTCCAGCCTCGAGCTCTGCAGACCATCACTTGTCAGTGAGGCGACGACTGTTGAGACCTGGGTGCAAAGCCTTTCGAGGGAGACATCGGCACTTGATCGTCGTGGCCTATTTCGAATGCGGCGTCGTGCATCGGATTCGACTCTGTCTGCAGAGTCTGGAATGCCGGGTATGAGGTCCGCGAAATCGTCTATGTTTGGGAGTTTGTTTGGATTAGGCACGATGAACTGGTGGCTGTTGTGATGATCTGAGGTCATTTTGTGCAGCGAGTAGAGGATTTTTCGTGTACGAAAAGTACTGAGGCTGAGAATCGGTGTCCTCAAAGGCCGCACCGTACCCAGCTAGTAAGCGAGCAGAACCCATGCTTGTGTAACATGGCAGCTCGCCCCGTCCGCAAATGGCCTTCAATAATCATCAACTCAGAATCTTAGCAGAGACAGGGTCATCAGGCCCACACACAGGCCGTCCCATGCCCGAAAAACAAACAGTCCCCTGACATCTGCATATTATCCACTTTACCCATTGGCGCGCCGTAAGGCCCCAGATGTAGCAGACGAGCAGACGGGATAGTCCACGCGCACCAAATCGGTGCCGGCATAGGTGGCACAGAGCATGTCTCACTCAGCAGTTCGTCAGCACCATTTTCTCCGCGTTGTGTTTCCCTCTCCTATACTTCAGTCCTCCGATTGACCATTGGAAGTCGTCTTGCAAGACAACCGCGAACCGGCATTGACTAGCACAAACCAACCCTTCACTCGGATGCGATGTCAACTATCACCCCATCATTCACTCCCTCGCCAACTTCCTATACTCTGGTAGAGACCGTAATGGAGATTGTCGTGCTGACGGCAGCCACGCATGCACCGGAAACCACCACAAACGCGAATCATAACGAGAAGGAAGTGCAGGAAGAAGAAGATACCACTCATGACTGGACGGATATCAGCACACGCGCCGCAGGCGTGGAAGTCAGCAACAATGCGGTCCTCGGATTCCCGAGGTCGCGCGTCGTTAACGCAGAAGACCCCAGCTTCAATTCGGACGAGTGTATAAGTGCGGTCTTTGTCAAGACACCATCGCTTGCCAACAAGGGCGATGGCAACACTGGCGACTTCAACCCCGGCTACTCCAGTACCACTCCGAACGACGCCTTTTCCCTGACGTGGGGCCGGGCCAACGCAAGCACCTGCGTCGCCACCGACTATCCCCTTTCCGACTCTGCGATGCCGCCTCCATCAGAGCTTCCAGCCCCACTGTTGGCGCCTATCTTACCGAATATCTCCCCAACGTCCTTGCTCGCCATCCTCACCATCGTCATCATCGCAATCCTTCTCATACGCTCCAAATTCACATCCTTCTTTGCTCCATCCCTATCCAGGCGTGCAGCGCCTACTCCACAGTCAACTCCAGCAGGCGACACTAATCTCCCGCAAATCCATCAAACCCACGATCAAGGGACGGCTTCGTTGTGTAAAGTGATGAAGCGAGATGGGAAGGAAACTGTTTGGGAGAGGGATTGGATGGCAGCATGGGATGAGCGGTGGCAAGATAGTGTCGAACGGGGCGTTGCGTGTGATCAGCACCGACGAAGTTGATCTGGGTCGTAGAGGAGAGTGGCAACGTGAAGTTGATTTGGTGGACGAGGTTGGGTGGCAAGTGATACGAAGACTCATGTAGTCTGGCAGTCTGGCGGAAAGTCGCCTTTCGCACTCGGCGCTCATCCGTCTAAAGCTGTCGTACGGTGTGTGGATTTAAGCCTGATCTAGAGTTTGCCGTGTTCGTTGCGGATTAGTCGTTGTAGGCTTTCGTCGTGTTCTCACAGTTGTAAACAATTAATCTTAATTAACCTAATTAATTAAGTTAATTACTTCTTACTAATTAAGTAACTTAACTTATAGCTTTAAAAATTAGTAATTAACTTAATTATAGAAGTAAAAATTAATTAAGTTATATTAGGAAAAGTTTTTAAAATCCTTATTAGCTATACATAGTTAGTAAAGCCTTACTATAAGTATAGTAGGTTCTCTATAATCTTAATATAGCTATAATAAGTCTCTATATTTTATATAAATTCTATAGCCTTACTATACTTTCTATAAGCTATAGGTTAATACTTAGGTAATAATAAAGCTCTCTTACCTTATTCTCTTTATAAGCTACTAACTAACTTAACTAACTTTATTTTTCTTAATTATATTATTACTACTATAAGCTATAGCCTTTTAAAAATAGCTATTTATTTAATATATAATATATAAGTAGCTTATAGCGTTTATATTAATAAGTTATATCTATAGTATTCTTATATATACTTATAGTCTTTATATTACTATTATTCTTAGTATTAAGACTATTTTATCTTAGTAATTTAAGTACTCTTACTATAGTATAAGTTTAAGATATTAAGTTCTAATTAAAGTATTATCTTTATATTATAGCTTATATTACCTAAACTAATATTATAAGAGTAAATATTTATATTATTACTATATCTATACTTTATATAATTTATTATATTACTATATATATATAGGACGCTTATAGTTATACTCTAGATTAGAAGATTAGCTTATATAGTAGCTATCTATATTACTATAATTCTACTTATAGTAGGTAGTATTATTATACTCTATTAATAAACTCTCTTAATAGTATAATTTACTCTCTTTTTACTATAGTAAGGTACTGCGCTTTTATAGTAGTACTACTTAGTAATATTTTTAGTAGTTCTTAATTAGACTCTCTTAATAGTACTATTAGTCCTTTTATACTACTAGGCTTATAGTTATACTATATTATCTAAACTAAGCTCTATTAGTAGAGAGCTATTATCTACTTTTACGCTATTATTTATATCCTTAGTATACTACTATAATTTATTTAGTTTTTTAGTATAGTAATATATTAGTAGTAAGTTATTAAAGTTATTCTTAAAGGCCTATATTATAATCTTAGTAGGTTTATATATTCTCTATAGCCTCTTTATAAACTACTCTATTATATACTTATCTATAATTATATCTTTATACTATAAGTTAATACTACTATTATCTATAAGGTACTCTTAGTAAAGGTTTTTAATTATATAATCTTATATTACGTTTACTACTTATTTTCTACTATTAGTATAATTAAGTATAATAAGTTTAGTTATACTTATTTATATACTCTTCTTACTATATTCTTTTTCCTTTCTCTTTATTTTATAATTAAGTACTACTTTTTTAAGTAGAGTATTCTATATATCTTTTATTAGCTATATTATATATATAGTATTTAGAATCTTACTTATATAGCTAGAAGTAGTAGCTAGAAGCTTACTAAACTTAAGTCTAGTAGCTACGTTTATCTTAGTAGCTATATTTATTACTAATCTTACTAAAGACTAAGTATTAGATTATTCTATATTAATTAGATCTAGTCCTTTTTTATTAGTATCTATATTATCTAGTATATCTATATATTTATTTTTTATAATAAGTATATATAGCTCTAAAGATAGTATAGCTTTAGAGTATATTACTATTTTATTTTTAATCTTTTTCTAGATTATATCTTAGTATATATTACTATTATTATTCTACTACTTTAGTAATAATAAGTATAGAACTATTACTATTAGTATTATTATATAGTTAACTACTATACTTACTTTATAGTAATATTAAAGTATATATTTCTATCTTTAAGGTTTTAAACTTCTATTCCTTAATTACTTAGTATATTAGTAAGTATATATAGTATATTATAGTCTTAGTAAGTTCTTTAAAGTACTAAGCTCTACTATATTATACTATAAGTACGTCTTATATTAATCCTTATATAGTTATAGAAAAGACTAGAGTAATTATATTATAGAAGAATTATACTTTAGTAGGCTATATTATATTAAGAGTATACTTACTTTTTTATACTTAACTAACTTACTATACTTAGGTCTTTTATAATAAAAGTAAACTTAGTTATTAGTTATACTACTAGTACTTTTAACTTAAATTTATTAGCTTTATCTAGGCTATATACTCTTAGCGTTTCTACCTATATTTTAGATATAATTTAAGTATAGAATACTAGTAGTTATTAGGAATATATAGAGTAAGTATTATAGAGAAGGTATAAGAAGTAGTTAAGAAGTAAATAGATTATATATTCCCCTTACGTATATAAAAGAGATAAATTACTACTTTCTTATAAGATTTATTCTCTTAGTATATATAGTAGAGTTCTATTATCTAACTTTAAGCTTCTTTAAGCTAAGTCTAGCTAGTTCTAATAATATCTCTCTTTTTAAGAGTAGTTAGCTTAACTACTATATATTATTATCTACTATAATATTTATATAAAGTCTTTATAAGAATATAGCTAACCTTAATATTATTATACTTATTCTAGCCTAAGTTATACTACTTTATATAATCTTAAGTAAGTATTAGTATCTTATAATCTTAAAGCTAGATCTATCTTTACTTTAAGCTAGTAGCTAGGAGATTTCTTTTTTACTTCTTCTCTTACTTTTACTTTACTATTTACTATTAAGCTAATAAGTAGCTAGTATAGCCTTAGTATATTAAGAAGCTCTAGCTTATTTTAAATAATTACTCTTATACTCTACTACTTATTTTACTAGTAAGTTAGCTATTTTATTCTTTTTTAGCTTTAGTACTCTTTATTATAAATTAGTATAAATTAGTAGAAGCTAGGCTAGATTAGCTATTATTATAGTAACGTAAGACTAACTTTTATAAGTAAACCTTTTTAACGCCTATAGGCCTTAATATACTAATATATATTATATCTTAATACTTTATAACCTCTTTAAGTCTACTTTATTATAGTATATACTATTCTAGATAATAAGAAAGAAAATTTAGTTAAGTATAGTAAGTAGATAGTATTCCTTTATATATAATACTTTAATACGTTCTTTACTAGCTAGCTAGACCTTACTAGCTTCTTAAGTTACTATATTCTTAAAATTAGTATAATAAATACTAATAAGATTATTTAAGCTACCTTTACTACTACTAAACTTAATAGTACTACTACTTAGTATATAAAGTATAAGTACTATTTTAAGATTAGTTAAGATTACTTTAGTATAAGTATCTAGTAAATATTAATATATTTTAGGCTATATTAATATTTATAGCTTCTTACTAGTTATAAATTATCTTATTATACTCTTAAAGATCTCTTCTATACTATTAAGATATCTACTAGAGTTAAGGTACGCCTTATATTTTCTACTTATTTTAATAAGCTAGAGACCTCTAAAGTAGTTAAGAAGACGTTTATAGAGCGCGCTTAAGACTATACTATACTTATTAAGTTTACTAAATAGTTTTTCTATACTATCTCTAGTCTTTTTACTTTATATATAAAGTACTTTACTAGCTATAGTAGTACTTTTATATTAACTAGTAATCTTTAGTTTAGTATCTCTTTTTAGTACTATAATTATACTATTATTAGCTAAGCTTAGTTAGCTAGTAAGAAGAAGTATACTCTTAATATAGTTAAAGACTCTTCTAACTCTAATATAGTAAAAACGCCTTTTAAGACTATAAGTAGTACTTATTAAGCTAAATTAATATAGATTAGCTAATAATAACTAAAAGAAGACTAAGTATAGTATAATAGGCTATATTAGTAACTTCTTAAGCCTTATTATACTATCTACGCCTACTATATATAATTAAGACTACTTTACTACTAATAAGGCTACTTAAATACTTACTAATACTTATAAGAAATATAAAAGCTTTAGTATATCTAAAAAAGCTATATTTACTAAGCGCTATAGTAACTTATATTAGTAGAAAGTTAGCTTTAATAGTACTTTAAAGAAGATTAAAGTAAAGAAAAGTAAAGCTAAAAAGTTTTAGGATATTTTTTAAAATAGAAAGATAAGCTTTAGTAAGATTAAGATAGAGATCTTTAGTATAAGCTAAGTTACCTTAATTATTACTAGCATTTTATATTTATACTTACTATATAAAAGGCTTTTATAGCTTATTTAGTACCTCTTATAGTAGCTTTAACTAGATTAGATCTTAAATAAACTACTATACTTCTATATATTCTTATATACTATCCTCTATTATAATTCTACTTATATCTAGACTTAAAATATCTCTTTTTTCTTCTTTAAGATAAGTATATATACTTTAACTAACTCTATATTATATTATACTAAAGTATTTTATCTTAGTTAATATTATTATAAATTAGTATATATTAGCTTATTTTAGCCTAATATAGTCTAAATTAGTCTTTTCTATTTACTAAATAGAAAATATAACTTATACTATTAAATACCTTCTAAAACTTAGTAGGAAAAAAGGTAAAATAAAAGTAATAAGTTTTATACTTCTTAAAATAGTTTAGTATTATCTTTTCTATTTTTTAAGAGTTAACTTTAACGCTTTAGAGCTTCTACTAGTACTTTCTTTTACTTTACTAGTATTTTTTTTTTTTTCTAAAACTCTTATAAAGTATTAGTAGAAATAGAAATACTTAGTTTCTAAAAGTTCTCTTCTTCTAAGTAATTTTTCTACTTTATAAAGTACTCTTATTAGTTATTTTTATTTCTTTTTCTATTAAAGATCTTATTAACTTTATATATATTATCTCTATATTCTTATAATATATTAATAATTAGAATATCTAGATATAGTATTAACCCTCTTTAGGTATATAGCTCTAATAGTAATATATAGAAAACTAAGTAGATATTATTTAGTCTTAGTATATCTACTTTAAATACTAATAGGCTAATTTAGCTTACTATAGTCCTTAATCTAATATATTTCTAATCTAGCTTCTTCTTTAGCTAAGTAGATTAAATATATTAGTTTAAGAAAAAGATTTTATTACTATTTTTAAAAAGTATAGAGAGTCTCTTTTTATTAGTATATTTTTTCTAATACTTATTTATAAGCGTAATTTTCTTTTTATATTCTACTTATAAAGAGATAACCTTTACTATAACTCTAAGCTTTAAAAGTAACTCTCTTTTACTTAGTACTTAATTAAGCTAATCTATACTACGTAAGTCTAATCTATAATATACTTAGAAAGAAGTAGTTATAGTAGTAGTATAAATACTATTATTATACGTAAATTTTACTAGTAAGATCTATAGCGCTTAATTATCTTATTCTAGAGTATAAAAGTATTATAGATACTATTTAAGTATCTAGTTCTACTTTTTAGTCTAGCTATCTATTTTTAGGTAGTATATAGAAGTAAGAATATATTTTATATTTAAATAGTAGTTAAAAAACTCTTAGTACTTTATATATATTAAAAGTCTATAATCTAAGATAATCTTTATAAGAATACTATAGAGGTAAATAACTTTTTATATCTAAGCCTAAGCTAGATTAGTTCTATCTTAATCTACTCTAGCTAAGATATAGTATACTATTTTAGTAAGTTAGTATATAACTACTATTATTACGTTATAAACTACTTTAGATATCTTACTTAAAGGTAGTTCTATAATAAAGTTAAATATTACTTCTTTCTAAGCCTTAGTTAGTAGTAGTAAAGATATAAATAGCTTATATAGCTTATATTTTACTATAGTTAACCTCTTATAGTATAAATAATTATTATAATAGTTAGTAATATCTTTTACTATCTCTTTCTATATATATTAGTATAATATCTTTTCTAAAGTCTTTCTTATACTAAAATATCTTATAAGTAGACTATAATAGTACTCTTTAAGTATATACGCTTTTTCTTTAGGTATTATAAACTAGAGTAGTTTACTCTAGCTTATATTAGTATAAATTAGCTTATTTTCTAGTATCTTATACTCTCTCTTATCTAATAAGGTTTTTAAAAGTTTATCTTCTTTAATCTAGTTTTCTATAAGTAATAGCTCTTTTAGGAGAGTATACTCTACTTATTAAAAATCTCTTAGAGCCTTTTCTATCTATATTAAAGCTTTCTTTTTTACTCTTACTTTTATAGTTACTATACTAATTAAAGTAGTACTTTTCTTACTTTCTTTTATTAGAAAGTCTCTTATAAGTTATATAAAGGTCTAGTTATACTTCTATATTAGCTTTTAAGCTTTTATAATATAATCTAGCCTTTTTAAAGGCTTATCTACTAAGTTAGAAACTCCTAGTTAATAGTTTAAGATAAAATTATACTTTATAAGAGTTAAGTAAGACCTAACTTACTAGTAGTTTAGAGTCTTTATTTTTATAAACTATTTTAAGTTTTAGTAGTCTATAAAGATCTTAAAGTAAGTTCTTTTAAAGTAATAGTACTAATATTCTAAGCTTTTAATAATTATAAGTAACTCTTAGTTATATATATTATAATTATACTTAGCTTAGATTAATTTATATAAGTAGAAGTTAATTAGTCTTTATTAAGGCTTTTTAGCCCTATCTAGTACTAATTAGCTTAAAATACTAGAAATTACGCTACTAGAAGTATCTACTTCTACTCTAGTTTCTCTACTTTTCTTAAAATAAAAGAGTATTAGGACTTAAAGAAATATATCTTTTAAAACTTAGAAAGATCTTTTTCTTTCTACTTTAAGTTATATTAGCTAGCTTTCTTCTTTCTTTTAAACGTAGCTACCCTTAGCTATATTTATGCTTTTTTAAGTTAATTTAGTTAAAGGTAGTACTAATTTAGAGAAGCTAGTAATAAATTAGTAATAGTAGTTTATAAAGCTAATAAATACTTATATATTACATACTATATATAGTATTAGCTATTTAGTAATTATTTTAATATAGTCTTTATTAATACTAATATCTTTAAGTATAATAATATAACTAAAGTACTCTATATATTATATATACTATTTACACTTTAAAAGCTTTAAAAAGAGCCTAGTATTTTATAATTACTATAGTACCTCCTTTATATAAGTTATATACTCCTTTTCTATATTAGAGAAGATAAAGATATTATCTAAGTAGATAATATAGCTAATATTAACTAGCTCTACTAAGGCTTTATTAATATAAGCCTAGAATTAAGTAAGTATATTTATTAATCTAAATAGTATTACTATATACTTAAAATAACTATACTTTATTTAAAAGGTAGTCTTCTACTTATCTCCCTCCTTAATTCTAATTTAATAATATACTTTATATATATTAAGTTTTATATAGAACTTTACTTATGCTAATTATTCTAGTAATTTAGAAATTAAAGGTAATAGATAATAATTCTTAATAGTAATCTTATTTAACCTATAATAGTCTATATAAAGCTTTAAGCTACTATCCTTCTTCTTTATAAAGAGTATTAGAGCCTTTACTAGTAACTTTAACTATTATATTTACTCTTATACTATATAGTCTTCTAAGTACTTCTTAAGTACCTTAAGCTCTATTACTAAGAGATTATATAATAGCTAGTAAAGTAGTTATATACTATCTTATAATTAAATAAGTAGATTATATAAAGAGTATTTAGATAACTCTTTTATACTATTCTCTAAGCTTATATCTATAAATTCTATATATTATAATAAGATTTAGCCTAGAGTAGCTTATAGTAGTCTAGATTAGCTTATAAAGCTTACTAAGTATATATAAATATCTATATTTAGCTTATATATACTTTAGTTAAATATCTTAGTATCTTTAATACTAACCTATTAAAAAGTACTCTTATCTATATCTTTTACTTTCTTAAAGAAGATATACTAGCTAGCGTAGTTTAGCTTAAGATTATAAGTATTAATCTATAGTAGACTAAAGTATATTTAGTACTTATTAAGGTCTATAATAATAAATAAAGTGTAGTATATTTATATACGCCTACGTCTATTAGTAATAATAATATCTACTATTATAGTACTATATACTAAAATTACTAACTTATTTACTCTTTCTACTAATAGCTCTAGTAAGAACTCTACTATTAACTCTTACTCTTTAGTAAGTAGTACTAATATAAAGTTTAGTTATAACTTTCTATTAATTAGAGCTTCTACCTTTATAGAAGATAACTTTATAGTAATTATAGTTATTAATAATTTTAATAGCTTTAAATAAATAGCTTTATAAAGTATATATAGATCTTTATACTCTACTATTAAGGTAATATAAGTAAGAAAGTAGAAGCTTAGTTTTTCTACTTCTTCTTTTTTTTTAACTTATCTTTTCTTAAGTCTACTTTAGCCTTCTTTAGCTTTTTATAGCTAAACGCCTTATATTTAAGTTTTCTATACTTATAGTAGATAATTAGTTTCTTAAGTATAGTAGCGTTAGCTTTCTTTAGCTTATTTAGGCTAGTTTATACTTTTTTAGCTTTCTTAGCCTTTTTTAAAAGTTTTTTTATTTTCTTATTTCTACTAGACTCTAATCTTTATTATTAGAGCTTTTCTTTTAATTTTTAATCTTTTTAGTTATAAGTTATACCTAACCTTTAATAGATAATATTTACTTATTCTTTAATTATTAGGATTATTATTCTTATTATTATAAGAAGTTATTTAATATCTTTCTAGATATTAGAACGTAAAGCTGCTATATATTTAATAACTTATAGCTTAAGTAAAATAAATAATCTTAGCTCTTCTTAAAGTAGTTATAGGTAGTCTAATAGCTCTATTAGTAACTACTTAGCGTATTATCTATAGTTCTTAATCTACTTATAAGTAAGTTTATATTACTCTTATAGTATACCTAAAGAATTAAGTATAACTTACTTTAATTCTACCTAAGTTAAGATCTATATAGGTAAAGTTTACTTTTTAACTAAATAATAGGCTCTCTAGAGCGTTTTAAGTAGTTCTAAGATATATATTACCTTAAAATCTACTTTCTATTACTCTATAATAAAGTAAATAAGTAATTATATAAAATAGCCTTTATAGTTATACTCTTATTAATTATACTTTATATAGTTATATTTTATAAACTAATATAAGAGTTAAGAGTATAGTAAAGATACTAAAGGAGTAATAACTACTAGTATAGTTAGTACTAATCCTCTTAATATAATCCTAATTATATTAAAATCTCTTACTTTATAGTAGGCCTTTATCTCCTTAAGTTATTATAATTCTTTTTAATTATAGATATTTTTAAGCTATAAGTGTACTTCTATAAGTTTATCTTTTACTAAGTTAATAATTAGTATTTACTAGCGCGAATTAGGCCTTAGTAGCCTAGATTAGCACTTATTATTTTTATCTTTATTAGGTTCTTCCTCTTTAACCTCTTCTTACTTATTAATAAGTATAATATTATATAATAGGCCTTATAGCCCTAAAGTTATATAAGTTAGATTTTTAAGTAGAAGAAGATACGCTAGTAACCTAAGTTTATTTTCTACTTTATAGATCTTCTCTATATTACGTTATATATCTATTATAATAATAATTATACTTCTCTAGAATTCTTAAAAGTTAAGTAATTTAAATATTAAGAATATATAGAGTAAGTATTATAGAGAAAGTATAAGAAGTAGTTAAGAAGTAAATAAATTATATATTCTCCTTACGTATATAAGAGAGACGAATTACTACCTTCTTATAAGATTTATTCTCTTAGTATATATAGTAGGGTTCTATTATCTAACCTTAAGCCCTTTTAGGCTAAGTTTAGCTAGTCCTAATAGTAGTTATACTCTTAACTATATTATTTAGTACTCTTATAATAGTATAGTTTTATAGACTAGACTTATATAGTTTAATATTAGTAACGTTATAGTTCTAAAAATAAGGTATTTAACCTCTAATAGTATTTCTTCTTTTATATAGAACTATATATCTATAGTAAAGTTTATAAACCTTTACTTAGCTAGTAAAAACTATAGATTAATTATATATATATCTAGAGTTTTACTAATAATTATATAGCTTAATAGTATTATTTTTACTATTATAGTTAGTATATAGTTAAACTTATATATATTCTTATACTTATCTTATAGCTCTTACTTATATTTATATTTTTACTAAGTTACTATATTACTAAAGTCTATATTATTATTATAGTTATTTATATCCTTATTATTAGTACTGCTATTTAGTAGTAATTTAGCTTTTATAGTCTAGTCTTCTTCTATACTATTATTTATTCTACTATAATATAGTAGTATAGAGTTATATTAAGATAATAGTAGATTTTACTACTATTCTTACTCTATACGCTCTTTTAATAGTATTATTTTTACTAGCTCTATAGCTTAATACTTACTCTTAGCTATATATTATTTAGCTTTTAATAGCGTATACTTTCTATAGTATTAGCGCCTAAGCTCTTTTATCTAGTTAACGCTTTACTTTTATTCTAGTATCTCTATATTATATATTTTAATACTTTTTATCTAATATATTAGTTTTATTTTTATAGTTAAATAAGTAGATTTAATAATAGTAGTTTTAATAGTAAAAGAAGTATATTATTTAGAGTATATTTTAGAGAAGTTCTACGTTATAAGCTAGCTAGTTATAACTAGGATAGACTAGCTATAGCTTAATTACGTTATACTACTACCTACTATAGTCTAATATAGAGGCTACTATTTCCTCTTTATATATATAATTTACGCTTTTTATACTATTTTAATATACTATTACTAGTAACTACTACTATATTACTACTTTTATACTTATTCTTATTCTAATATACTCTTACTATAGTATATATATTACTATAAGTTATAGGCTAGCTAATCTAATACCTCTTAGATACTTTATATTTAGTTTTACGTTAACTATATTATTACTTACTATATAAGTAGTAGATATAGTAGTACTACTATTATCTCTACTTAATATATTAAAATATAAGTTAATATATATAAATACTATACTTTAGTTAAATAATATTATAACTAAAGATAAAGCTACTAAAAAGTATTATATAAATACTATATATCTTTTAGATAAGGCTACTATAGAGTATTAGATTATTAAGAATTAAGTAACGTAAGTTATTAAGAATTATATAGCCTCTTATATTTATATAAAAAGTAAATTAGTAGACTTAGAAGTTATTAGTATACTTTATTCTTTATTAAATAGTCTTTATATAGATAATTTAGATAATATTAGTTACTAGCTAAAGCGTAGTATTACTTCTAATAAGTATAAAGTAGAAGTTATAACTTTATAAGTAGTATATAAGCTTAAAGTTACTATAATCTATACTACTTTTATAGATACTATATAATAAGAAAAGTAGTATTAAGTTTATTAAAAAGGCCTTACTAATAATACTAAGCGTTATTTCTTACTTAAGAAAGATAAGTAATTAAAAGTTAAAACTAAGCTTATAGAAGTATCTATTAAGTTAAACTAGTTAAGAGTAGAACTCTATAAACTTAGAGTAGAGTATATACTAAAGTAAGTTTATATATTAAGTCTAGTTTAAAAAACTAGTAAAAAGAAGCGTAGTATAAGTAGCTAATCTATCTATCTATATAGCTTACTCTAAGTCTTCTATCTACTATAGTCTAATATTTTCTTTAAATTTTATATTATTAGTATATATTAAATTATACTCTTATAATAGTATAATTTAGTAGTCTTAGAGTATTCTAAGTATAGCGTAAGATTAGTTACTTTCTAAGTAATAACGTAGTATTAGAGCTTATTAAGGTTTATTACGTATACGCTAAGTTTATATATTATCTTAATTTATTATATATATAGCTTTAAGTACTATATATATTTATATATATCTTACGTAGCTATAGTTACCTATATAATAGTAGATCTTTTTCTTTAAAGTTTATACTATAAAAGTAAGTATCTAGTCTTAGCTCTATATACTTATTTAATCTCTTATCTAGTACTAATATATAAGTTATAGTTAAAAAGTTTAGAGTTATAGAGCTAGCTTATAGAGTACTAAGTTTATTATAATTAGTTTATTTAAGTATATATATACTATAGTTATACTTTACTACGTAAAGTTAATATCTCTATATATTTATAGTAAGCTATATATCTACTACTTCTCTAAATTTATAGATCTTAAGTATAGCTATACTATTTAGGAGAGTATAGGTTTACTAGAGGCTATTATCTTTAATAAAGCTACTTATATCTATACTATATAACTCTAATAGTAGTATTAGTATATTAATTTATAATAAGGCTACTTTTAGTAGCTCTCTATATTTATTATTATTACGCGTAGTATAATAAGTATATACTACTAAAGTTAGTTCTTCTACTAGTAGAGTTTAGAGTTATATACTATATTATATTCTATACTATATCTAATAAGTATTTAAATTTATTTATTAAGTAAATTATAAGATATTTACTTTAAATATAGTATTATCTATATTATCTAGGAGCTTTTAGTATATATATTAGATCTCTATCTTTATTTATCTTACGTTTACTTTTAACTATATACTATATATTTACTATCTAAGTATACTAGCTTCCTATATATACTTTTATATATTACTATATATTACTTTATATTAACTATTTATAAGGCCTAGTTCCTTCTTTACTCTATTTACTAACTTTACTTATTATATTAATCCTATTTTAATATAATTAGTTAGTATAGTATACTTAAATACTTATATAGTTAGCTTTATATAATAGCGTAATAATTTAAAAGCTATAGAGTATATATTTTATATATAGTTATTATAAAGAGTTATAGTTACTAGTATATAAGTAGTAGGTTTATAGAAAGGGGTATATAGTTTAATACTCTAAGTATCTTAGTAAATATCTATATACTAACTATACTTTTATATAAGTATAGCGCTATAGTTATACTCTTTTCTAGTACTTTATTAGTATACCTTTTAGCTATAGTATAAAGTAATACATAAAGCTACTATTATATATAATTAAGTATATTTAAAGAATATTCTCTTAGATATATTTATTATCTATATTAGTACTAAACTATTACTTTAGTACTTATAAACGCTATAAATAGTATAAGCTTACTATATACTTAAGGTAGTACTAATAATATTAAGATAAGTATATTATATAGGAGGATATAAAGAGAGAGTAACTAGTATAAGAGTACTTATATACTAATTTCTCCTCTCTCTCTTTATTTCTTTACTTTTTTCTACTTTCTAGTACTAGTTTTAAAATAAAAAAAAACGTATATAGTAACTAATTAATAGTAAACGTAAACTTATAACTTATAAGTAATAGCTACTAGATATATACTACTATCTATTTTACTATATATAGTTAGTTAGATATATAACCTAGAACTATTTTTATAGTATATTTAAGAATATTTAAATATATATACTTTACTTTTATTTTTTACTTACTATATTATAGTATATATATATATT
>Ga0210040_10005705_pt1 | contig 15766 bp, 11 predicted proteins | sample CryGeyCG12114_NA_FD_185462 | JGI IMG/M metagenome (GOLD analysis project Ga0210040, IMG submission 185462) | Groundwater microbial communities from aquifer - Crystal Geyser CG19_WC_8/21/14_NA (SPAdes) (version 2) | ecosystem: Environmental > Aquatic > Deep subsurface > Groundwater | place: USA... | reverse complement strand
GACGGCGGGCGCGACGGCGGGCGAGGTCCCTCGGGGCGGAGCCGGAGCGACGACGTCCCTGCTCCTGCTCACCGCGGTGGCCGGGGCGCTCCTGGCCGCTCCGCTCGTCGTCCTGCGGGACGAGGCGCCCCCGGCCGCCCTGCTGCTGGCCGTGCCCCTGCTCGTGGCGCTGGGGCTCCTCGGCGTCCACCGCCCCCTGTGGGCCGTCGCCGCGCTGCCCGCGACGGCGGTCGTCGGCCTCCGCAGCGCGGGCGGCGGCGGCGTCCAGGTGGTGCAGGTCCTCGCCGCGGCCGTCACCGCCTGCGTGCTCGTCCGGCTCGTGGCCAGCCGCCGCCCCCTGCCGCGGAGCGGTCCGCTCCTGTGGGCCTTCGCGCTGCTGCTCACCGCCCTCGCGTCCACGGCGGTCGCCGAGCGGGTGGTCCTCGCGCTGAAGGTCGACGCCGGCCTCGGTCTCGGCGTCGCCGCCGCCTTCTGCGTGGTGGCGACCTGCCGCCGGGAGCGCGACCTGCGCGTGCTCCTGCGCGCGGCCTCCGCCGGCTCCCTCCTCGTGACCGTCCCCGTGCTCTCCCAGCTGGGGGACCTCCAGGGCCTCTACGGCGGCGCGAACGTCGTCGGGCGCCCCGTGGGCGTCTTCGCACAGCCCAACGACCTCGGCTCCTACGCCGTGACCTCGCTCTGGATGGCCCTCGCCCTCGTCGCGCTCGCGCGCGACCGCCGGGACCGCCTGCTGGGGGGGCTCGCCGCGGTCGCCGCGGCGGCCGCGACGCTCTTCTCCCTCTCGCGCGGCTCGTGGTTCGGGGCGGGCGTCGGGGCGCTCGTGCTCGTGGTGCTCCACCCGCGCGTCCTGCGCGCCCTGCTCGTCGTCGTCCTGGCGGGCGCCGCGTGCGTCCTCGGCGCGGTGGTCGTGGCGCCGGCCTCGGCCCCCGCCGCGGTCGTCCTGGAGCGGGTCTCGACGCTCAGCACCGGCGCCGCGAACCCGGACGACCGGCGCGACCTCGTCCGGCAGGAGGCGATGCGGCTCCTCAGCACCGCGCCGCTCCTCGGCCACGGCCCCGGCTCGTTCGCCGTCGAGGCCGCCGGCGGGACGTCGCTGATCAGCCAGTACCGGCGCACCCACGCGCACAACGTGGTGCTCCACGTCGGCGCGGAGACGGGGCTGGTGGGGATCACCGCCCTGCTGGGGCTGACCGCGGCGACGGCGACGGCCGCGGTCCGCGGCGCCCGCTCGCGCCAGCGCGCCGGGCGCCCGGGCGGCGCGCTGGCCGTGGCCTGCCTCGCCGCCGGGTGCGCGTCCTTCGCGGCCCACGGCCTGGTGGACGTCACGTTCCTGAACCCGCTGATCATGGTCGTCACGTGGACCCTGCTCGGCGCCCTGCTCGCCGCCGCGTCCGCCCTCGGGGACGAGGGCGCGGCGTCCGCGCGCGGCGTCGCAGCACCCTCCGACGCCGCCGCGGCCGCAGGCCGATGACGTCGCCCGCGGACGCCGCCGGGGCGCCGGCACCGGCGAGGAGCCGCAGCCTCGCGCGCAGCGGCCTGGTCACGATGGTGGGTGCCGGGGCGGGGGCGGCGCTCGGCTTCGCGCTGACGCTCGTCGTCGCCCGCGTCCTCGGGGCGACGGGCAGCGGCCTGCTCTTCACCGCGACCGCAGCCTTCGGGGTGGCCGGCGTCGCCGGGCGGATGGGCGCGGACACGGCCCTGGTCCGCGAGGTGGCCGCGCTCGTCGCGCTCGGCCGCAGCGGGGACGTCCGCAGGACCGTCGCTCTCGCGGTGGCGCCCGTCGTGCTCGTGACCAGCGCCGTCGCGGCGGTCGTGTGGCTGGCGGCCGGTCCGGTCGCCGGCGCGCTGCTCGGCGAGGCCAGCGCCTCGGGGGTTCGCGTGCTGCGGGTGCTGGCCCTGGTGCTGCCGTTCGCGGCCGTCTCCATGGCGCTGGTGGGGGCGAGCCGCGGCCTGGGCGACGTCCTGCCCATGGTGCTCGTCGAGCAGGCGGGCAAGCCCCTGCTGCGCGTGGTGGCCGGTCTCGCCGTCGGCGTGCTCGGCTGGGGCCTGCTGGCGATGACCTGGGCGTGGGCCGTCCCCGTCGTCGTCGGCTGCCTCCTGGCCCTCGTGCTCCTGGTGAGGGCCCTGCCGAGCGGGCGCGCCGCCGCGGACGGGCCCGCGCCCTGGCGGCAGCTGGCGCTCCCCTTCTGGCGCTTCGCGCTCCCCCGAGGGGCGGCGGGGACCGTCGAGGCGCTCAGCGCGGCCGTCGCCGTCCTCCTCGTCAGCGTGCTCGCCGGCGCAGCCCAGGCCGGCGTCATGGCCGGCGTCCTGCGGTACGCACTGGTGGGGACGCTCGCCCTGCAGGCCGTGCGCCTCGTCGTCGCCCCGCAGCTGAGCGCCCAGCTCGCCACCGGGGACGCCGCCGGCGCCCAGGAGCTCCACCGGTGGTCCACGTGGGCGGTCCTCGCGCTGTCCGGGCCCGCCTACGCCTGCCTCGCCGTCTACGCGGCCCCCGCCCTCTCGCTGCTCGGGCCCGACTTCCGCGCCGGGGCCCCCGCCCTGGCCATCCTGTGCGCGGCCATGCTCGTCAACGTCGCCACGGGCAACGTGCAGGCCGTCCTGCTGATGAGCGGCCGGAGCGGCACGAACCTGGTCGTCGTGCTGGTCGGCCTGGCCGTGCACGTGGCCCTGGCCGCCGCCCTCGTGCCCGTCCTCGGCGTCACGGGGGCGGCCGTGGCCGCGGGCACCGTCGTCGTGCTGGAGAACCTGCTGTACCTGCGCAGCGTGCGGCGCGCCCTGGGGATCAGGACGCTGACCGCTCCGGTCTCGCGCCTCCTCGCCGCCGTCGTGATCTCCTTCGCCGTCCCCGGCGCCCTCGCGCTGGTCCTGCTCGGGACGTCGTGGCCGGCGGTCCTGCTCCACGCCGCCGTCTCCCTCCCGGCCTACGGCGCCTACCTGCTCCGCCACCGCGAGGACGTCCCGGTCCACCAGCTCACGCGAGCGCTCCGCACCAGGGCGCACACCGGTCGCGGGGTCACCCGCCCGTGACCCCTCCCCGAAGGACGACCATGTCGCTCAGCCACGTCGCCGTTCCCTCCACCCTCCGCCGGGTCAAGGCGGTCGTCCCGGCCCCGGCGAAGGCGGTCGCCCGAGCCGCGACCCGGCAGTACGGCCAGCGGACCGCGGGCAGCCGCTCCCTGCCCGACTTCCTCCTCGTCGGGACGAAGCGAGGGGGGACCACGTCGCTGTGGAACTACCTCGTCGCCCACCCGGACGTGCTGCCGATGTTCCCGGCCAGCCAGGAGATCAAGAGCCCGCACTACTTCGACATCCACCACGACCGGGGCCAGCGCTGGTACCGGTCGCACTTCCCCACGGACGCCGCGCGGGCGCGCGCGTCCCGCCGGCGCGGCCGCAGGGTGGTCACCGGCGAGGCCAGCCCGTACTACCTGTTCCACCCGCTGGTGCCCGGCCGGGTCGCGGCGGAGGTGCCCGGCGCCAAGATCCTCGTGAGCCTGCGCAACCCCGTCGACCGCGCCTACTCCAACTACAACGAGCGCCGCGGCAGCGGGGTGGAGCCCCTGGCGACGTTCGAGGAGGCCCTCGACGCGGAGCCGGGCCGGCTGGAGGGCCAGGAGGCGCGCGTGGCCGCGGGGCTCTACAGCCCCTCGCACGACAGCCACACGTACCTGGCGCGCGGGCGGTACGCCGAGCAGCTCGCCCGGTGGTTCGAGCACGTCCCCCGGTCCAGCGTCCACGTCGTCCTCAACGAGGACCTGGCCGCCGACCCCGCCACCGTCTTCGGCGGCGTGTGCGACTTCCTCGAGATCAGCCGCCCCAGCACCGACGAGTACCCCCGGCACAACCTCCTGCCCGCCCGCTCCCTCGACCCGGGCACGCGGGCGCGCCTCGTCGAGTACTACCGGCCGCACAACGCGGCGCTGGCGGACCTGCTCGGCGTCGAGCTCGGGTGGGACCGGTGAGCGCCCGGGTGCGACGGGCGGCGGCAGGGCGCTCCGCCGCCCTGGCCGCCGCCCTCGCGACCGTCGTCGGAGCGCCGGGGAGCGCCTGGGCCGCCGCGCCGCCGCCCACCACGTACGGCGAGGCGATGCCCGTCTGCGCCGTCACCGACCCCCGGCTGGCCCAGCTGAGCGGGCTGGCCTCGCGGGGCGGCTCGCTGTACGCCATCACGGACCAGGCGTCGGTGGTCTACACGCTCGACGAGTCGTGCGCCGTCAGCGCGGTCGCCCAGCTGCCCGACGCGGTGGACGTCGAGGACGTGGAGGCGACGGCGGACGGCCTGCTCTGGATCGGTGACATCGGCGGCAACCGCGAGCCGCGCCAGGACGTCAGCGTGCTGCGCTTCAACCCCTCCTCGGGCAACGTCACGGTGCTGCCGCTGCGCTACCCGGACGGGCCGCACGACGCGGAGGCCCTCCTCGTGACCCCCAGCGGCCTCATCGTCGTGGTGACCAAGGAGGAGTCGGGCGTCAGCCGGGTCTTCCGGGCGCCGGCTCCCGCCGACCCGGCGGCCGTCAACCAGCTCGAGCTGGTGGCCGACCTCGACCTGCAGGCCATCACGGCGCGCACGCGCGGCAACGGCTCCGTGCTCGTCACCGGCGGCTCCGTCTCCCCCGACGGCACGCACGTCGCGCTGCGCACCTACCTCGACGCCTTCGAGTGGGACGCCCCGGACGGCGACGTCGTGGCGGCCATGACCTCCGGGCCGCCGCGCGTCGTCCCCCTCCCGACGACGCCGCAGGGCGAGGCCATCTCCTACGACGCCCAGGGCCTGGCCCTGTTCACGGGCGGCGAGCAGCTGCCCTCCTCCGTCCACCGCATCGACGTCGCGCGCCCGACGGCCGCCTCGACCGACGCGCCGTCCTCCGCCGTCGCCGCCTGGGCGCCCGTGCTGCGCTGGGTGGCCCTCGCCGCGGGCGCCGCGGCCGTCGGCGCCGTGCTCGTCTCGCTCCTGCGCTCCGTGCGGATGCGCCGACGCAACGGGGTCCCGCTCGAGGTGCGGGGGTGACCTCGGCGCAGGGGGGACCCGCCGGGAGCGCGCTCCCCGACGACCTCCTCGCGCAGCTCTCGCGCCTCGGCGCGCCCGCGGCGGACCTGGAGGAGCCCGCCGCGGGAGGCCGGGCCCGCCCGGTGCGCCACCTGGTCGGGCAGGACGTCGTCGTGGACGTGGCGGTGGACGCCCGGGGGAAGCACCTCAACCGGCTCGAGGCCCACGGGCGGGCGTGGGCGCGGGACCACGGGGTCCGCGTCCCCCGGCTCCTGGCCACCGACCCGGACGGGTGCTGGCTCGTGGGCGAGCGGGTCGACCTCGCACCGCCGGCCGGGACGGACTACCTCGCCTCGGCCCTGGAGCAGGCGAGCCTCGTCGCGAGGGCGCCCCTGGCCGAGGACCGCCCGGAGGCGACGACGTGGCGCGCGCCCCGGCGCACGCGGCCCGCGCGGACGGCGCGGCTGGTGAGCCGGACCGGGACCCTGGCCCTGACGATGCTCGGGGTCCGCCGGGCCGTCCAGGCCCTCCCCCGCTCGCAGACGGCGCACGGCGACTTCTACTTCCGCAACGTGCTGCGGCCCGCGGACGGCGAGCAGGTGCTCGTCGTCGACTGGGAGCACCTCGACCGAGCCCCGGCGGGCACCGACGCCCTGCGCCTGTGGAGCACGACCAAGGACGACGACGACCGGGCCCGGGTCCTGGACCAGGTGATGTCGCCCCTGGGCCGCGACGAGCGCGCCGACGCCTCGCTCCTGGCGTACTGGCTCTCGCTCCGCCTGGTGGCCGAGAACCTGTCGTCCCCGCGGCGCGAGCACCGGCAGGAGGACGCCGAGCACGCGCTGAGGGTGCTGCCGGCAGCGCGGGAGCTCGCCCGCCGCAGCGGTGGGTGGCCACGGCGGTAGCCGGGCCGCCGCGTCGACGACGGCCGGTGGCCCGGCCCCCGCGGCCCTCGAGCGGGCACGGCGACCCGGGCAGCGTGCGGGGCCGCCCCCGCTGCGCGCGCCCCGGGCGGGCAGGGGCGGCGGCGCGCCGCCCCTGCCCACCGGTGCGGACGCCCTCCGCGCCGGTGGGGGGCGCCGGTGGAGGGCCCGCGTCCTCGGGTGCTGCTCAGGCCGCCGGCAGGCACACGGGCTCGGACGCGGAGGTCGCCGCGCGGGCCCGGAGCGCCTCGTAGACCGGTCGGGGGCTCAGATCCCGGTTGAGCAGGCCGAACCCGTCCTGGTGCAGGATCCCCGTGGCCTTCTGCCGCTCCGCGTACACGAAGGCGTGCGTGACCTGGGGCCACTGGGCGAAGACGTCGAACGCTCCCACGGTGTAGCGGGCCTGCTGGTCCGCGGTCACGCCGAGGTCCCAGGGCTTGGCGCCCGCGGCGTTCGCGTGGACGGACCAGCCGAACTCGGTCACCCACACGGGGACGGACGCGTCGCCGTTCTTCGCCATCAGCGCGAGCAGGTGGGGCAGGTGCAGGATCCGGTAGGTGCCCACGTCGGGAGCGTCCGGCGGGACGTCCGCGGCGCCCTGGTAGGTGTGGACCCCCATGATGTCGAACTTGCCCTTGGCGCCGGCCCGGTAGGCCAGGGAGTAGAAGTCGTCGACGGCGGCCGCGCCGGGCGAGACGGCGACCCGGTCGGCACCGGAGAAGATGACGCGCATGTCGGGGTTGGCGGCCTTGATGGCGCTGTGCGCCGCACCGAGCACCGCCACGTAGTGGACGGGGTCGACGACCTGCACGAAGTCCTTGAGGTTGGGCTCGTTCCACACCTCGATGGCGCTCACCTGGCCCTTGTAGCGCGAGGCGAGCCAGCCGGCGACGGGGCCGATGGTGCTCGGGTCCGCGGGCAGCACGCGCGCCGTCGAGGCGTAGGCGGCCGGCCGCGCCCAGCTCGGGCTCCGGTCGAGGGTGAGCATCACGGTCATGCCGCGGTCCACCGCGCCGCGCACGCACCCGTCCAGCATCTTGACGTACCAGTCCGCGGGGTTCGGCGCAGCGGCCGACCTGGGCTGCAGGCCGTCCCAGCCGACGTCGATGCGGACGGCCTTGACGCCGGCTGCCGCGAGCTTGTCCAGGACGGCCGCCCTGGTGGAGTCGAAGGTGGACGTCCCGTAGCCGCTCGCCCCGGACCACATGCAGTGGAACTGGCTGCCGACGACCGGCGGGACCTTGACCGCGTCGAGCGCCTTCGGCGTGACCTCGAGGGTCGACACGAACGCGTTGTCCTTGGTCGCGGTGAAGCCCAGGTCGAGCACCCCGTCGCGCACGGTGACGACCTTGGTGACGCGGTGGACCTTGTCCGCGCCGGCAGCCGCGTAGACGTCGAGGTCCTTGGCCATCGAGGCGCCCTCCGCGGTGACGCTGAAGACCCTCTTGCCCTTCGCCCGGAAGGCCGTCTCCGCGAAGCCGAGAGTGACCTCGTACGTCCCCGCGGCGGGCACCGCCAGCCGGTACGCCGACATCTTCCAGCGGACGGACTGGTACAGGGCGTCGGCGTCGGTCCCGGCGATGGGGCGGGTGGTCTGCGCCGTGGACCCGCCGGTCCAGCTCTTGTCCGCGGACCACTGCACCCCGGAGGGGTCCTTGAGGGCGGGCCCCGCGGCGTTGATGCGGATGGGGCTCGGGCTCGCGGCCTGGACGTCCGCGGCCGCGGCGGCGGGTGCGAGCGCAGCAGCGCTGGCGAGGACGGCGAGTCCCACCAGGCCGCTCAGCAGGGGATGGTGGCGTCTCATGGCTGGCCTCTCGGGTCGGAGGAGGTGCGCGTCGTCCCGGTGGCCCGGCGCGCCGCCGGGGCGGTGCTCGGCATCGCGCCCCCCGCCTCGTGGCGGTGCGCCCGGTCGACTGACCTCGGTTCGCGGTTTCGGTGTCAGTCCTGCTATCGGGGGCCGTCGGGCGGGGGCCAAGGGGCCGATCGGGTGCTGCAGGGGCGCGCCGCGCGATGGCCGCGCCGCCCGTGGTCGTCCCCCGGCGCGCAGCGGCGTCCTCGGACCGACTTCTCCACGTCCGCCCCGTCTGTGTCACCCTCCTCCCGCCTCGACGGTCCCGACGGAAGTGACTTGATGACGACATCGCGACGCACCCCCCTCACCCGTCCGTCCCTCACCGCCCTGCTGGCCCTGCTCCTGCTCGTCTGCAGCACCGGGCTGGCCGGCGGCGCGCAGGCCCGGGCGAGCGCTCCCGCGTCGACGACCGCGTCGACCGCCTCGACCGCCGCGGCCGCCGCGGCCCCGACGGTGCGGCTGGGGGCGCAGTTCCACGGCCTGTGGGCCGAGTGGGACGACGCCTCCCGCGCGCGCGCGCTGGACGCCATGAAGGCCAACGGCGTCACGGCCCTGCGCGTCGACGTCGCCTGGTCGATGATCGAGCCGCGACGGGGCGCGTACGACTACGGCTGGGGCGTCCCGCACATCGACCGCCTCTTCGCCATGGCCCAGCAGCGGGGCTTCCGCGTCCTCGCCACGCTCTACCTCACCCCCAGCTGGGCGAACGGCGGGAAGGGCGACCGGGTCATGCCCGACGACGTGCGCGACTACGCGAAGGTCGCCGGCTTCGCCGCAGGACGCTGGAAGAGCGTCGAGGCGTGGCAGGTCTGGAACGAGCCGAACGCGAAGGCGTTCCTCAACCCGCCCGACCCCGTCGCCTACACCAAGCTCCTGCGCGCGGCGTACCCGGCCATCAAGGCCGCGAACCCCTCGGCGCGGGTCGTGTTCGGCGGCACCGAGTACGTCGACACCGAGTGGATCAAGCGCGCGTACGACGCCGGCGCCGGGCCGTTCTTCGACGTCATGGCGGTGCACCCCTACCCCGGCGACGCCGCGGCTCCCCCGGAGCGCGCGAGCGACGGGAACAAGTGGTGGCTCACCGAGACGCCGAAGCTCATGGCGCTCATGAAGAGCCGCGGGGACGCCGGCAAGTCGATCTGGTACACCGAGCTCGGCTGGTCCGCGCACTCGAACACGTCGTCGACGCCCATCTGGGCCCGCGGCGTCTCGGAGGCGCAGCAGGCCGACTACCTGGTGCGCACCCTCCGCCTCGTGCAGTCGTCCTACCCGCAGGTGAGCCGGGTGTACTGGTACACCAGCCGGGACAAGGCCACGGGTGACATCCACCAGGACCGCTTCGGCCTCCTGCGCAGGGACTTCAGCCCCCGTCCGGTCCTCCTGGCCGCGGGGTGCCTGTACAAGAACCGGTGCTGACCGCTGCCCCGGGAGCCGTGCCCGCCGGCGCGGCTCCCGGGGCGGCCAGCCCGGCCCGGCGGGCGCCGCGACCGGGCGCCCGGCAGGTGCCGCCCCGGCGGGTGCCGCCTCAGCAGGTGCCGTGGAGGCTGGCCGTGGCGCCGTCCGCGTCCGTGGCGGTGATGGTCCACGCCGTCCCCGGGGCGCAGGCGTCCTCGGGGAGGCCGCTGCCACCGCGGTCGACGGACCAGCGCGGGCCGCTCAGGGCGTAGCCGTCGTCCCCGACGACCCCGGCGAAGGCGCCGTCCGCGTCGGTGACCGCGCTCGCGTCGACCCGCAGCCCGGGCGTCCCGTCCGTGGTGAGGGCGACCGTCGACGACGGGCCGAAGCCGGAGCCGCTCAGGACCCCGCCGGAGCAGTCGCAGCTCGGTGGCGTCCGGACGTCCTCGCTGACCAGGGCCGGGTCCGCGACCTCCTGGTCCGCGACCTCCACCACGACCGACGCCTCGGCCCGCCCGGAGCGGACGTGCACGGTGACGCGGCCGGGGGCGAGCGCGCGCACGTTCCCGTCGCGACCCACCTGGGCCACCTGCTGGCGGGGAGCCCGGAGGACGGCGTGCTCGGCGGGCGCCCACGTCCGCCCCCCGTCCGTGCTCCGGGAGACGGCGATGCGCGTCGTCCCGCCGGGCACCAGCACCTGCTGCTCGGCGACCGCCGACAGCAGCGGCGCGGTGACCCCCGTCGGTGCGGAGACGGCCCGGGCGCCCGGCGCGGCCGGGGCGGCGGCGGCCGTCCCCGCCGGGGCGGCGAGCAGGAGCGAGGTGACCCCGAGCAGGGCGACGAGCCCCGGTCGACGAGCGGACAGCGCCATGTCTTCTCCCTGTGCCAGTGGTCTGCGACCGATGGCGTCCACGCTAGGAGGCCCGGCCCGGCAGGGGCGCGGGACTTGAGCGCGAGCGCCTCGCCGCGGCGCTCTCCCACCCGGACGGCGCAGTCGTGACCGGTCGGCGCGGGTCAGCCCGCGGACGTCACCATCCCGGCGGCCACCGTCTTGTTCGTGCCCTCGTCGACGAGCACGAAGCCGCCGGTCGTGCGGTTGCGGCGGTACTCGTCCGCGAGCAGCGGCGTCGTCGTCCGCAGCCGCACCCGGCCGATCTCGTTGAGCCCCAGCTGCCCGTGGCTGTCGTCGCGGTGCAGCGTGTTGACGTCGAGCCGGTACCGGAGCTCCTTCACCACCGCGCGCGCCGTCCGGGTCGTGTGCTTGATCGCGTACTTGCGACCCGGCGCGAGCGCGGACGACTCGTCCATCCAGCAGACCATCGCGTCGATGTCCTGGCTCGGGGTCGGCGCGTTGTGGGGGCGGCAGATCATGTCGCCGCGGCTGACGTCGAGCTCGTCCTCCAGCCGGATCGTCACCGACATCGGCGGGAAGGCCTCCGGGACCGGGCCGTCGGCGGTCTCGATCGCGGCGATGCGGGTGGTGAAGCCCGAGGGCAGCACCATCACCTCGTCGCCGGGCTTCAGCACGCCGCCGGACATCTGGCCCGCGTAGCCGCGGTAGTCCAGGTGCCGGCCCGACTGGGGGCGGATGACGTACTGGACGGCGAAGCGGGCGTCCACGAGGTTGCGGTCGCTGGCGACGTGCACGTTCTCCAGGTGGTGGAGCAGGCTCGGGCCGTCGTACCAGGGCGTGCGCTCCGAGCGCGTGACGACGTTGTCGCCCGCGAGCGCCGAGACGGGCACCACCGTGAGGTCCGGCACGTCGAGCTTCGCCGCGAAGTCGGTGAAGTCCTGGCGGATCTCCTCGAAGACGTCCTGGGAGAAGTCGACGAGGTCCATCTTGTTGACGGCGAGGACGAGGTGCGGCACCTGCAGCAGCGTCGCGAGGAAGGCGTGCCGCCGGGACTGCTCCACGAGGCCCTTGCGCGCGTCGACCAGGACGAGCGCGAGGTCGGCCGTGGAGGCGCCGGTGACCATGTTGCGCGTGTACTGGGTGTGGCCCGGGGTGTCGGCGATGATGAACTTGCGCCGAGGGGTGGCGAAGTACCGGTAGGCCACGTCGATCGTGATGCCCTGCTCGCGCTCGGCTCGCAGGCCGTCGGTGAGCAGCGCGAGGTTGACGTACTCGTCCCCGCGCTCCCTGCTCGCGCGCTCCACCGAGGCGATCTGGTCCTCGAAGACCGTCTTGGTGTCGTAGAGGAGCCGGCCGATGAGCGTGCTCTTGCCGTCGTCGACCGAGCCCGCCGTGGCGAAGCGGAGCAGGTCCGCCGTGCGCTCCATGGCGGCCGTCGTGGTGGGTGCGGTGCTCATCAGAAGTACCCCTCGCGCTTGCGGTCCTCCATGGCGGCCTCGCTGAACTTGTCGTCCCCGCGCGTCGCCCCGCGCTCGGTGATGCGCGTGGTGGCCACCTCCTCGACGATCTTCTCCACCGTGTCCGCCTCGGACCGCACGGCGGCGGTCAGGCTGGCGTCGCCGACGGTGCGGTAGCGCACGCGGGCGGTGAAGACCTCCTCGCCCTCGCGCGGGCGGCAGACCTCGTGGACGGCGTAGAGCATCCCGCCCCGGTCGAAGACCTCGCGCTCGTGCGCGAAGTAGATGCTCGGCAGCTCGATGCCCTCGGCCTGGATGTAGCTCCAGATGTCGAGCTCGGTCCAGTTCGAGAGCGGGAAGACCCGGATGCTCTCCCCGGGGTGGATGCGGCCGTTGTACAGGCCCCACACCTCGGGCCGCTGGTTCTTGGGGTCCCACTGCCCGAAGTCGTCGCGGAAGCTGAAGATCCGCTCCTTGGCCCGGGCCTTGTCCTCGTCGCGGCGGGCGCCGCCGAAGACGGCCGTGTAGCCGCCCTTCTCCAGCGCGTCGAGGAGGACGGGCGTCTGGATGCGGTTGCGCGTGCCGTCCGGCGGCTCGGTCACCAGGCCGCGCTCGAGCGCGTCGGGGACGCTCGCGACCACGAGCTGGAGGCCGAGCTCGGCCGAGCGGCGGTCGCGCAGCTCCAGCACCTCGGCGAAGTTGTGCCCCGTGTCGACGTGCAGGACGGGGAAGGGCACCGGCGCGGGCGCGAAGGCCTTCTCGGCCAGCCGCAGCATGACGATGGAGTCCTTGCCGCCCGAGAACAGCAGGACCGGGCGCTCCAGCTCGGCCACGACCTCGCGGATGATGAAGATCGCCTCGGCCTCGAGGGCCTGCAGCTGGGTCAGCTGGTAGCGACCGGCGGTGGGGCGGGTCATCGAGCGGCCTCCGCGGGGGCGTCGGGTGCGGTCAGGTCGAGCCGGGCGAGGGCGGCGAGGACGAGCCCCGCCACCTCCGGGCGCGCGACGACGAGGTCGGGCAGCCGGGGGTCCGGACGGTTGTACAGCAGCGCGGAGCCGTCGACGCGGCTGGTGTGCAGCCCCGCCGCGCGCGCCACGGCCACGGGGGCCGCCGAGTCCCACTCGTACTGGCCGCCGGCGTGGACGTACGCGTCGGCCTCGTCGCGCAGCACCGACGTCGCCTTGACGCCCGCGGAGCCCATCGGGACCAGCTCGGCGCCCAGCTGCTGCGCGAGGGCGCGGACGAACGCGGGCGGGCGGGAGCGGCTGACGGCCAGGCGCACGACGGCCGGCGTCCCGGTGGGGCGCTGCGGCGGCGCGTCGGTGCCGTAGGTGACCCCGGCGGCCGGCAGGGCGACGGCCCCGGCGACGAGGTCGCCGTCCTCCCAGAGCGCGACGTGCACGGCCCAGTCGGTGCGGCCGGCCTCCCCCGGCCCGCCGACCTCGGAGAACTCCCGGGTGCCGTCCAGCGGGTCGACGATCCAGACGCGCGACGACGTGAGCCGGGCCGGGTCGTCGGCGGCCTCCTCGCTGAGGACCGCGTCGAGCGGGCGGTGCTGCGCGAGCAGCGCGGCCAGCACCTCCTGCGCGCTCCGGTCCCCCGCGTCCTTGAGGGTCCGGGCGTCGGCACCTGCGGCGGCCAGCTCGGCGCGGACCGCGAGGAGGGCCCGCCCGGCGTCGTCGGCCGCCAGCCGCGCCAGGTCGGCGTCGGTGCGGGCTTCGGGCATCGTCCTGTCCTCCGTGGCGCGGCGGCGCGGTCCCGGCGCGCAGCACCGGGGTGATCTCGATCGGGTGAGTCAGGTTAGCCGTGGCCCGACCCCCTCCGGCACCGGTCCGGGGGGCGGACGGAGCGGGGCGGCGTCGGACGAGCGCTCAGTAGGCGCCCGAGCGCCGGAGCACCGCGCGAGCGGTCTTCCAGAGGATGAGGGCGTCCATCGCCAGCGACCAGTTGTCGACGTAGCGCAGGTCCAGCCGCATCGACTCCTCCCAGGACAGGTCCGCCCGTCCGCTGACCTGCCAGAGGCCGGTGAGCCCGGGCCGGACCCGCAGCCGGAGGTGGACCGAGTCGTGGTAGTCGACGTACTCCCGCGGCAGCGGGGGCCGGGGCCCGACGAGGGACATGTCCCCCCGCACGACGTTCCACAGCTGGGGCAGCTCGTCGAGGGAGAAGCGCCGCAGCCACCGGCCCACCGGCGTCACCCGCGGGTCGCTGCGCATCTTGAACATCAGGCCGTCGCGGTCGCTGCGCTCGGTGAGCTGCTCGACCATCGAGTCCGCGCCGACGACCATCGTCCGGAGCTTGTACATGATGAACAGGGACCCGTCGACGCCCACGCGCTGCTGGGCGAAGAAGGCCGGCCCGCGCGTCGTCACCCGCACCAGGAGGGCGGCCGCGAGGAGCACCGGGGACGAGGCGAGGAGCAGCAGGCTCCCGAGGGAGCGGTCGAGCACGGCCTTGCCCAGCAGGCGCCCGCCGCGGGCGGAGGGGCGCTCGACGTGGAGCAGGGAGAGGCCGGCGGCCGGCCTCAGGTGCACGGCGGGCCCGGCCACCTCGACGAGGCCGGGAGCGACGACGAGGTCGGCGCCGGTGGGCTCCAGGGCCCAGGACAGCCGGCGCAGCGCGGGCCCCGAGAGGTGGGAGCCGACCACGATGACGACGTCCACCTGGTTGTCGACGACGGTCTGGGGCACCTCCCCCACCGCCCCGAGGCAGGGCGGTCCGTCCTCCGCCGGCCACGCCGCCGGGTCCGGCAGCGAGACCCCCACGACGCCCATGCCGTGCTCGGGGGAGCGCTGGAGGCCGTCGGCCACCTCGCTCGCGCTGGCCTGGTCGCCGACGACGAGCGTGCGCAGCGGCACCGCGCCACCGCGCCTGCGCCGGGCGCGCAGCCACCCGCGCAGCCGGTGCCGGTGCCAGGCCGTGAGCAGCGCCACGAGCGGGACGACGACGAGCACCATGCGCCGCGGCAGCAGCAGCTGGAGGCTGAAGGAGACGACGCCGAGGCCCGCGACGACCGCGACGGCGGCCCGGAGCACGGACGAGAACTCGTCGGGCCCGTCGCCGACGCGGCGCCACTCGTAGGCGCGCAGCGCTGCCAGCAGCCCCACCCACGCCGCCGCCGAGACGAGCGCGCCGAGGAGCACCGCCACGGGACCGAGCGAGACGCCGGAGGTGCGCAGCGAGACGAGGCCTGCGGCCACGACCGTCGCGGCGACGAGCGCGTCCCCCACCACGGCCCTGCGCAGCAGGGGCACCGTCCACGACGCGCGCCGACGGGCCGCCGCTGCCGCGGGGTCCCCGCCCTCCACGTCGGCCGCGTCGAAGGGGGTCCTGTCCGTCCACGGCCGCCGGGCCCGGGCTGCGTGCCGCCGGCGCTCGACGCCCTCCAGCGCCGAGCCGGACGCCTGCTGCGGGAGGCCCGCGCGCGGGCCGACGTCGGCGCTCATCGCTCCTCCGCCCGTCCGACCCTCGTCCGTCCTGTTGCGCGCTCGACCCCGCGCGTCCCGGCGACGCTACTGTCCGTGATGGCCTCGTGTGGTCGGTTCCGGAGCACGAGCACCCGGACGGACCCGTGCGCTCCGCCGGGGGGCGGGGGTGCGCCCGGGCCGCGACCGACGTCCGTCATCGGGGGGCGTGGACCTGCTGCTGGGCGGCCTCCAGGCCGTGCAGCACCACGAGCTCGACGGCGTCGGCCGCCTCCTCGAGGAGCACGGGGAGCTCGCGGCGCTCGGCCGCGCCGAAGGGCTTGAGCACGAAGTCGGCGGGGTCCATGCGCCCGGGCGGGCGCCCGATGCCCACGCGGACGCGGACGTAGTCCTTGGTCCCCAGCGCCTTGGACGTGTCGCGCAGGCCGTTGTGGCCGCCCTCGCCGCCGCCCCGCTTGAGGCGCACGGCGTCGGGCGGCAGGTCCAGCTCGTCGTGGACCACGACCACGCGCTCGGCCGGCACCGAGAAGAACCGCGCCAGCCCCGCCACCGGCCCGCCGGAGACGTTCATGTACGTCGCGGGCTTGGCCAGCACGACCGCCGGCCCGGGGCGCCCGCCCGACAGCACGCCGAGCCGCGCCTGGGCCACGGCGGCACGGGCCTTGTGCGAGCGGAACCCGGCGCCGGCCCGCTCGGCGAGCAGGTCGAGCACCATCTGCCCGACGTTGTGCCGGGTGGCGGCGTACTCGGGCCCGGGGTTGCCCAGGCCCACGACGAGCCACGGCCCCTCGGGGGCGCCACCGGCCCGTGACGTGGCTGCACCCGCGGCCGGGAGGGGCCCCGCCGCGGCGGGGCCCCTCCCGCGGGCCGCGGGCTC
>Ga0210040_10005704_pt1 | contig 15767 bp, 12 predicted proteins | sample CryGeyCG12114_NA_FD_185462 | JGI IMG/M metagenome (GOLD analysis project Ga0210040, IMG submission 185462) | Groundwater microbial communities from aquifer - Crystal Geyser CG19_WC_8/21/14_NA (SPAdes) (version 2) | ecosystem: Environmental > Aquatic > Deep subsurface > Groundwater | place: USA... | reverse complement strand
CCCGGGCGTCGATGGTGCTCAAGCTCGACGTGGACGCCACGGTCGTCCTGCAGGACTACCGGCAGGTGCGGGCCGACGGCGGCGAGCTGAGCGGGCACGGCGTCTTCCTGCTCGAGCCCGGCACCGACCGGCTGCTCTGGTGGTTCTTCGACTCCTCCGGGCAGGTGCCCGTCCCGGCCACGAGCGATGCCCGTGACGGCGGGCTGGTGCTGGAGCGGCCCGGTCCCTCGGGCTCGGCGCGGCACCACCTGCGGGTCGCCGAGGACCAGCTCGAGTACCGGGTCACGGTCCGCCTCGGGGACGGGGCCGCGCACCAGCCGTTCCTCCTCGGCCGCTACCGCCGGCTGACCGGCCACTGAGGGCTAGGAGCCCAGCGACACCTGGAGGATCTTCTCGTCGCTGTTGTCGGCGGTGCTGTCCTCGTCGCCCAGGTTGCTGGTGGTCAGCCACAGCCCGCCGCCCGGGGCGGGCTCGACGGTGCGCAGCCGACCGTAGGTGCCGCTGAGGTAGGTCTGCAGCCCGGTCAGCGAGCCGCCGGTGATCGACGCCCGGTAGAGGCGGGCGCCCCGCTCGCAGGCCACGTAGAGCACGTCGCGCACGACGGCGATGCCCGAGCAGGAGCCCTCGGCGACGGGGTAGGTCTGCTCCGGGGCGATGAAGCCGGGTGTGCCGCAGGTGCCCACCGTGCCCTGGCAGGCGGGCCACCCGTAGTTGCCGCCCTTCACCACCAGGTTCGTCTCGTCCATGATCCCGTCCCCGAACTCCTGCTCCCAGAGCCGACCGGAGGAGTCGAAGGCGAGGCCCTGGGGGTTGCGGTGCCCGTAGCTCCAGACGTAGGTCCCGAACGGGTTGTCGGCCGGCACCCGCCCGTCCGGGCCCATCCGCAGCACCTTGCCGTTCAGCCCGGCGCGGTCCTGGGCGTTCGCCCCGTTCTGCGCGTCGCCGGTGCTGACGTAGAGCTTCCCGTCCGGACCGAAGCGCAGCCGGCCGCCGTCGTGGAACTTGTTGCGCAGGATGCCGCTGAGCAGGACCTGCTCGCTGGCCACGTCGAGGCGCCCGCCGACCAGCCTGAACCGCACGACCCGGTTGTCCATGGCCGAGGTGTGCATCACGTAGAGCCACCCGTCGGTGGCGAAGGTGGGGGAGAGGGCGAGCCCCATCAGACCGCCCTCGCCGTCGGTGCCCGACACCCCGGGCACCGTCCCCACGGCGGTCATCGCGCCGGTCGCGGGGTCCAGGCGCACCAGGTCGTGGGCGTCGCGCCGGCTGTAGAGGATGCTGCCGTCGGGCAGGGTGACCAGGCCCCACGGGATGTCGGTGTCGGTACCCACCTGGCGGACGCCGCAGACCGGGTTGCTGCACGCGGCGCCGGTGGTGGCCGACGCGGTGCTGCTGCGCGCCGAGCGGTTGCCCTGGGCGTCGCGGGCCAGCACGGCCCAGCCGTACGTGGTCCGGGCGGCCAGGCCGCTGTCCAGGAACCGGGTCGCGGGGGCTGTCGTCGCGGTGCCGGTGACGGTGCCCACCAGCGTGCCGTCGCGGTACACCTCGTAGGCGCGCACCCCGACGTCGTCGGTGGACGCGGCCCAGGCCAGCGAGGCGGTGGTGCCCGTCGTGGTGGCGGTCAGCGACCGCGGCACCGAGGGCGCGGTGGTGTCGGTGGAGCAGAAGGGTGGCGTGACGGGGACCGTCCGGCTGGCCTGGGAGACGTTGCCCGCCGCGTCCCGGGCGTTGACGTAGAGACCCCAGGAGACCCCGGCGACGAGGGTGAGCGCGGTCGACCGGGTGCTGCCCGGCACCGTGGTCATCAGCTGGCCGTCGTGGTAGACGTCGTAGAAGGCGACGGCGGTGTCGTCGGTCGCCGCGTCCCAGGAGAAGGTGGCCGAGCGGCAGGTGAGGTCGGCGACCCGGGGGTCGGCAGGCACGGTGGGCGGGGTGGTGTCCGCCGTGGCCAGCGCGGTCGTCCACCGCTGGTTGGTCTGGCCGTTGCAGGTCCACATCCCCACCGGGGCGCCGTTGTCGGTGCGGCGACCGGTCACGTCGAGGCAGAGACCCGACTGGACGCCGGTGATGGTGCCGTTGCTGGCCAGGCGCCACCGCTGGTTGGTCTGGCCGTTGCAGGTCCAGGTCTGGACCGCGGCCGGGGAGGTGGTGTCCTGGCCGACGACGTCGAGGCAGAGCCCGCTGCCGTAGACCCGCAGCTCACCGGCCGCGGTGAGGCTCCAGGCCTGGTTGTCCTGGCCGTGGCAGTCGTAGACGATCACCGGGGCGCCGGGGGCCCGGCTGGCTCTGGCCACGTCGAGGCAGCGACCGGACGGCTGGCTGACCACCCGGGACGGGGTGGCCGCGCTGGCGCGGGGCGCGCCCACCACGGTCAGGCCGGGCACCAGGGCCAGCGTGAGCACGAGCAGCAGCCACGTCCGGGACCTGGCCGGGACGGGACGCCACCGGTGCATCGTTCCTCCGTGCTCTCAGGCCCCCGCCGCTGAGCGCCACCCTAGACCGGGCACCCCCGGCCCGACCAGGCCCGGCGACCAGGTCCGGCGGGGCGACGTCGCGGACGCGCAGCGGTGCGGCAGCCCGGTCCCGTAGGCTCCGCCCCGTGGCGCGCCTCCTCTCGGTCAACGTCGGCCGGCCCCAGCCGAACCCGTACAAGGACACCCGCTCGACCGGCATCGGCAAGGCGCCGGTGGCCGGGCCGGTCGAGGTCCGGGCCCCCGGACCCAAGCACGGCGGCCTGGGCTCGGGCCTGGTGGGGGACTTCATCGGCGACGGCAAGCACCACGGCGGCGACACCCAGGCCGTGTACGCCTTCCAGCGCGAGGACCTCGACGCCTGGCAGGAGCGGCTGGGCCGCGAGCTCCCCGACGGGTTCTTCGGGGAGAACCTGACCACGGTGGGCATCGACGTCAACCAGGCGCTGGTGGGGGAGGTGTGGCGGGTCGGGGAGACGGTCGAGCTCAAGGTGACCTCGCCGCGCATCCCCTGCGCCACCTTCCGCGGCTGGATGGGGGAGCGCGGCTGGGCGAAGATGTTCACCCAGGCCGGTCGGCCCGGCACCTACCTGAGCGTGCTCACCCCGGGGACGATCCACCCGGGCGACCCGGTCGAGGTGGTGCACCGCCCCGACCACGCCGTCACCGCCGCCCTGGTCTTCCGGGCCACCCTGGTGGACGCCGAGCTGCTGCCGCAGCTGCTGGCGGCCGGGGCGGACCTCGAGCCCGAGATCGCCGAGATGGCGGCCCGCGAGCGCCCGCAGCCCGTGCTGGACTGAGCCCCGCCGGCCCCACCGGGGGCGTGCCCGGCTCCGCGCACGGGAACATCCCGGCCGCGCTGCTGGTTCCACCTCAGTGGTTCCGGAGCCGACGCGGTGGCGGGCGGCCTGCGTCCCGCCCGCCCGGTGCCGCTGAGCTGTTTTGACCGCCCCGAAGTCACCGGCTAGCCTAGATCCTTGTGTTCGGGGAAGCCCGACTCCTTGTGCGTGCCCCGAGGTCCTCATCGGACCGGCCGAGCGCGCACTCCGGTCCGCCAGCGGTGCTGGAGGGCCGATCTTCGTAGTTCCGCCTCGGCAACGAGCACGTCTGCCGCGGCTCCGCGGTAGGACCAAGAGAAAGAGATAGGACGCAGTGCCCACAATTCAGCAGTTGGTCCGCAAGGGCCGGGCGGACAAGGTGAGCAAGAACAAGACGCCGGCGCTCAAGGGCTCCCCGCAGCGCCGTGGTGTGTGCACGCGCGTCTACACCACCACTCCCAAGAAGCCGAACTCCGCGCTGCGCAAGGTGGCTCGCGTCCGCCTCTCCTCCGGGGTCGAGGTGACGGCCTACATCCCCGGCGTCGGTCACAACCTGCAGGAGCACTCGATGGTGCTCGTCCGCGGTGGCCGCGTCAAGGACCTCCCGGGCGTCCGGTACAAGATCATCCGCGGCTCGCTCGACACCCAGGGCGTGAAGAACCGCAAGCAGGCTCGCAGCCGCTACGGCGCGAAGAAGGAGAAGTAATGCCTCGCAAGGGCCCCGCCCCGAAGCGTCCGCTCCCCGTCGACCCGGTCTACGGGTCCCCGCTGGTCACCCAGCTGGTGAGCAAGATCCTGCTCGACGGCAAGAAGACCATCGCCCAGGGCATCGTCTACACCGCGCTGGACGGCACCCGGACCAAGACCGGTGTCGACCCCGTGCAGACCCTCAAGCGCGCGCTGGACAACGTCCGCCCCGCCCTGGAGGTCAAGAGCCGCCGCGTCGGTGGCGCGACCTACCAGGTGCCGATCGAGGTCAAGCCCAACCGGGCGACCACCCTCGCGATGCGCTGGCTGGTCAGCTTCGCCCGCGCCCGGCGCGAGAAGACCATGTCGGAGCGCCTGATGAACGAGATCCTCGACGCCTCCAACGGCCTCGGTGCCGCGGTGAAGCGTCGCGAGGACACGCACAAGATGGCCGAGGCCAACAAGGCCTTCGCCCACTACCGCTGGTAACCCACCCAGCATCTCCACCCGGATCCACCCGCCGGCAGGGTCACCACCCCGCCGCACGGTCGGGGTCGGGTCACTCCCAGACGAGAGGTTGAAGACAGGCGAATGGCTGTCGACATCAAGACTGACCTGTCCAAGGTCCGCAACATCGGCATCATGGCTCACATCGACGCCGGCAAGACCACCACGACCGAGCGCATCCTCTTCTACACCGGTATCAACTACAAGATCGGTGAGGTCCACGAGGGCGCGGCCACGATGGACTGGATGGAGCAGGAGCAGGAGCGCGGCATCACCATCACGTCCGCCGCGACGACCTGCCACTGGCACGACACCCAGATCAACATCATCGACACCCCGGGCCACGTGGACTTCACCGTCGAGGTGGAGCGCTCGCTCCGCGTCCTCGACGGCGCGGTCGCGGTGTTCGACGGTGTCGCCGGGGTCGAGCCGCAGAGCCAGACGGTGTGGCGCCAGGCCGACCGCTACAAGGTGCCGCGGATCTGCTTCATCAACAAGCTGGACCGCACCGGGGCGAGCTTCGACTTCTGCGTCTCCACGATCAAGAGCCGGCTGAACGCCGTCCCCGCGATCCTGCAGCTCCCGATCGGGTCCGAGGGCGGCTTCCTCGGCGTCGTCGACGTCGTCCGGATGCGCGCGCTGACCTGGCGCGGGGAGACCACGATCGGTGAGGACTACACCGTCGAGGAGATCCCGGCCGACATGCTCGAGGCTGCCCAGCAGGCGCACGCCGAGCTGGTCGAGCTGGTCGCCGAGTACGACGACACGCTGATGGAGGCCTACCTGGCCGAGGACGAGGCGGCGATGACGCCCGAGCTCATCGACGCCGCGATCCGTCGCGCCGTGCTGTCCTCCCAGATCACCGCGGTCCTCTGCGGCAGCGCGTTCAAGAACAAGGGCGTGCAGCCCCTGCTCGACGCGGTCATCGCCTACCTGCCGTCCCCGCTGGACGTCCCGGCCATCGACGGGTTCAAGCCCGGCGACGAGTCGGTCGTCATCGAGCGGCACCCCGACGACAGCGACCCGTTCTCCGCGCTGGCCTTCAAGATCGCGGCCGACCCGCACCTCGGTCGGCTGACCTACATCCGCCTCTACTCGGGCAAGCTCGAGGCCGGCTCCACGGTGCTGAACAGCACCAAGGGCCGCAAGGAGCGGATCGGGAAGATCTACCAGATGCACGCCAACAAGCGTGAGGAGATCGCCAGCGTCGGCGCCGGCCAGATCGTCGCGGTGATGGGTCTGAAGGACACCACCACGGGCGAGACGCTGTCCGACCAGGCGAACCCCGTCGTGCTGGAGTCGATGGACTTCCCGGCGCCGGTCATCGAGCAGGCCATCGAGCCGAAGACGAAGTCCGACCAGGAGAAGCTGGGTGTCGCCATCCAGCGCCTCGCCGAGGAGGACCCGACGTTCCGGGTCCACACCGACGACGAGACCGGCCAGACGATCATCGCCGGCATGGGCGAGCTGCACCTGGAGGTGCTGATCGACCGGATGAAGCGCGAGTTCCGGGTCGAGGCCAACATCGGCAAGCCGCAGGTGGCCTACCGGGAGACGCTGCGTCGCCCGGTGACCAAGATCGAGTACACCCACAAGAAGCAGTCGGGTGGCTCGGGCCAGTACGCCCGCGTGATCATCGACCTCGAGCCGTTGGAGCCTGGCTCCGGGTACGAGTTCGTGAACGCCGTCACCGGTGGCCGCATCCCCAAGGAGTACATCCCCGCGGTGGACCACGGCATCCAGGACGCCATGCAGTTCGGCGTGCTCGCCGGCTACGCGGTGGAGGACATCAAGGTGACGCTGCAGGACGGCGCCTACCACGACGTCGACTCCTCTGAGCTCGCGTTCAAGATCGCCGGTTCGATGGTCTTCAAGGAGGCCGCCCGCCGTGCCGACCCGGCTCTGCTGGAGCCGGTGATGGCCGTCGAGGTGACCACGCCCGAGGACTACATGGGCACCGTGATCGGTGACCTGAACTCCCGTCGTGGGCAGATCCAGGCCATGAACGACGCCCACGGAAACAAGGTCGTCGAGGCCCTGGTGCCGCTGTCGGAGATGTTCGGCTACGTCGGCGACCTGCGGTCGAAGACCTCGGGCCAGGCGTCGTACTCGATGGAGTTCCACGCCTACGCCGAGACGCCGAAGTCGGTCTCGGACGAGATCATCCAGAAGGCTCGCGGGGAGTGACCTCCCTGCTGTCCTAGCAGGTCCGGGGGGTCCGTCACCCCTGGACCTGCGGACGGGGCAGGGCCGGTCGGGACATCCGTTTTGACTGGGCCTGTCCCGGCCACCAGAATTGACCGGCACGTCCGGTCAGCACAAGACCAGCTATCCCAGAAGACGCCGCGATCGCGTGGCGAGGAATCCAGAAGGAGCCCCAGTGGCCAAGGCCAAGTTCGAGCGGACCAAGCCGCACGTCAACATCGGCACCATCGGGCACATCGACCACGGCAAGACCACGCTGACCGCGGCGATCACCAAGGTGCTGCACGACAAGTACCCGACCCTCAACCAGGCGTCGGCGTTCGACCAGATCGACAAGGCGCCCGAAGAGCGTCAGCGCGGCATCACCATCTCCATCGCGCACGTCGAGTACCAGACCGAGCAGCGCCACTACGCGCACGTCGACTGCCCCGGTCACGCCGACTACATCAAGAACATGATCACCGGCGCGGCCCAGATGGACGGCGCGATCCTCGTGGTCGCCGCCACCGACGGCCCGATGCCGCAGACCCGCGAGCACGTGCTGCTGGCTCGTCAGGTCGGCGTGCCGGCGATCGTCGTCGCGCTGAACAAGTGCGACATGGTCGACGACGAGGAGATCCTGGAGCTCGTCGAGCTCGAGGTCCGCGAGCTGCTGAGCGAGTACGAGTACGACGGCGACGAGACCCCCGTCGTCCGCGTGGCCGCCTTCCCGGCGCTGAACGGCGACGAGAAGTGGGGTGACTCGATCATGGAGCTCATGGCCGCTGTCGACAGCGCCATCCCGCAGCCGGTCCGCGAGATCGACCGGCCGTTCCTGATGCCCGTCGAGGACGTCTTCACGATCACCGGTCGTGGCACCGTCATCACCGGCCGCATCGAGCGCGGTGTGGTCAAGGTCAACGAGACCGTCGACATCATCGGCATCCGCAACACCAAGCAGACCTCCACGGTCACCGGCATCGAGATGTTCCGGAAGCTGCTGGACACCGGTGAGGCCGGCGAGAACGTCGGTCTGCTGCTGCGTGGCACCAAGCGCGAGGACGTCGAGCGCGGCATGGTCGTGATCAAGCCGGGTACGACCACCCCGCACACCGACTTCGAGGCGCGCGTCTACATCCTCAGCAAGGAGGAGGGCGGCCGCCACACGCCGTTCTTCAACAACTACCGCCCGCAGTTCTACTTCCGGACGACGGACGTGACCGGTGTGGTGAACCTCCCCGAGGGCACCGACATGGTCATGCCGGGTGACAACACGGACATGACCGTGGCCCTCATCCAGCCCATCGCCATGGAGGAGGAGCTCAAGTTCGCCATCCGCGAGGGTGGCCGGACCGTGGGCGCCGGCCGCGTCACCAAGATCATCAAGTGAGCTGACTGCTCTCCTGGTGACCGGGTGACCGCCTGATCCACCCGCTCGGCCACGAGGCCCCGTACCGTCTGGTACGGGGCCTCGTGCCGTCCCCGGGGTCCCCGACCGGCTCGTCCCGCCGGTACCGTCCCGACGAGGCGCCCGGGGTGGTCGGCCCGGCCTACCATCGGCAGGTGGAGCCGAACACCGCAGCGATCGTCCGGCTGGGCTGGTCCCGGCTGCTCGGGCTGCCCGACGACAGCCTCGACCCGACCCGCAACCCGGTCCGCACCGTCTGGGCCGACTCCGACCACAGCGCGATGGTGGTGCGGTTGTGGGACACCTTCGTGCTGGTCGGGCCGGCCTGGTTCCAGGAGCGGACCGCCGGGCTGGACCCGGCTCCGCTGACCGACCAGTCGGCCCTGCTGCGCTGCTGCGAGGGCCACCCGGCCCGGGTGGTCGGCCAGGCCGTCCTCGCCTACACCGACCAGTACGCGACGCCGGTGCGCCCCGGCGGCGAGCGGCTGGAGGACGTCCCCGTCGACGACCAGCCCGGGACGGTCGCCGCGCTGGAGCGCGCCTGCCCGCCCGACGACGTGGCCGAGGTGGGCCTGTCCGGGATGGGCCGTGCGCTGGTCACCCTCGACGACCGGGAGCAGCCGACGGCGGGCGCCGGCTACGACGAGTGGCAGGGGTTGATCGGCCACCTCGGCGTGCTGACGCCACCGGAGCAGCGCCGGGCGGGCCACGGCACGGTGGCCGCCGCCCTGGCCCTGAACGACGCCCTGGACATCGGCCTGGTCGGCCAGTGGCGGGCGCGGACCGACAACCGCCCCTCACGGCGGCTGGCCCGTCGGCTCGGCTTCAGCGAGGTCGGCACCCAGACCACCGTCTCCCTCACCTGACCCGACCCGGCCCGGCCTGACCGGGAGAGGCGTCCGCGCAGGACGCGGGTGGCGGGCCCGCCCGTCCGGTCTAGGGTGGCCCTGGCCGCGACCGCGGGCCGTGCCCGGCAGCAGGGAGAGCCATGCGAGGACCGAGTGCGCGACGGGGCGCCCGAGTGGTGGCGGTGCTGGTCGTGCTGTGGCTGGCCGCGGCCTGCTCGGCCGGCGGGCCGTCCTCGACCCTGGACGAGGTCCGCGACTCGGGGGTGCTCCGGGTCGGTACCGAGGGCACCTACAGCCCGTTCAGCTACCACGACCCGGCCACCGACCAGCTGACCGGCTACGACGTCGAGGTCATCACCGCGGTCGCCGGCAAGCTCGGGGCCAGGCCGCAGTTCGTCGAGGCGCCCTTCGACGCCCTCTTCGCCAGCCTGGTCTCCGACCGCTTCGACGTGGTGGCCAACCAGGTGACCCGCAACCCGGAGCGCGAGGCGACCTACGCGCTGTCCCAGGGCTACACGTTCTCCGACGGGGTGATCATCACCCGTACCGAGGACAGCTCGGTCACCGGGCTGGCGGACCTGCGCGGCAAGACGACCGCCCAGTCCTCGACCAGCAACTGGGCCGGGGTGGCCAAGAAGGCGGGCGCGCGGGTCGAGGCGGTGGAGGGCTTCGCCCAGGCCGTCACGCTGGTGAAGCAGGGACGGGTCGACGCGACGGTCAACGACAACCTGGCGGCGCTGCAGTACTTCAAGACCACCGGCGACACCGCCGTGAAGGTCGCGGCACCCACCGGGGACCGCAGCGAGCAGGTGCTGGCCATGCGCCAGGGCGACACCGAGCTGCGCGACGCCGTCGACGACGCGCTGGACGACCTGCGCGCCGACGGCACCCTGACCAGGATCTCCGGCACCTACTTCGGCCAGGACGTGTCCACCGGCACGAGCCAGGACCAGCAGACCGCGCCCGCCGTGGCTCAGCAGTCCGCCTGGGACCTGGCCCGCAGCTCCGCCGGGCCGATGGCGGTGGCCGCGCTCAAGGCCACCATCCCGCTGACGGTGATCAGCTTCGTGGTCGGCCTGGCCATCGCCCTGGTCGTCGCGCTGATGCGGCTCTCGTCGGTGCCGGTCGTGTCGCAGGTCGCCCGGGTCTACATCTCGCTGATCCGCGGCACGCCGCTGCTGGTGCAGCTGTTCCTCATCTTCTACGGCCTGCCCGCCCTCGGGCTGACCTTCAACTCCTACGCCGCCGCGGTGATCGCGTTCAGCCTCAACGTCGGCGGCTACGCGGCGGAGGTGATCCGGGCGGCGATCCTGTCGGTGCCGCGCGGGCAGTGGGAGGCCGCCTCCACCATCGGGATGGGCTACACCACGACGCTGCGCCGGGTGATCCTGCCGCAGGCGGCCCGCACCGCCGTCCCGCCGCTCTCCAACACCCTCATCTCGCTGGTGAAGGACACCTCCCTGGCCTCGGTGGTGCTGGTGACCGAGCTGACCCGGGTGGCGCAGGTCGCGGCGGGGGAGAGCTTCCAGTTCCTGCCGCTCTACGCGCTGGCCGCCCTGTACTACTGGGTGATCTGCCTGGTGCTGTCGTTCGGGCAGCAACGGCTCGAACGACGGCTGGAGAGGTACGTGGCGCGATGAGCGAGGGTCCGCTGGTCGAGGTCGCCGGGCTGCACAAGCGGTTCGCCGACAACGAGGTGCTGAAGGGGATCGACTTCACCGCCGACCCGGGCACCGTGACCGTGCTCATCGGTCCGTCCGGCTCGGGCAAGACGACGGTGCTCCGTTGCCTGAACGGGCTGGAGGTGCCCGACGCGGGCGTCGTCTCCGTCGGCGGGGTCGCGTTGGACTTCGGCACCCGGCCGGCCGAGCGCGAGCTGGTGCGGCTGCGGGCGCAGAGCGCCATGGTGTTCCAGTCCTACAACCTGTTCCCGCACCTGAGCGTGCTGGAGAACGTGGTGATCGGGCCGACGGTGGTGCAGGGCCGGCCCCGCGAGGAGGTCCGCACCGAGGCGCTCTCGCTGCTGGAGCGGGTGGGGCTCTCGGCCAAGGCCGAGCAGCACCCGTTCGAGCTCTCCGGCGGCCAGCAGCAGCGGGTGGGGATCGCCCGGGCGCTGGCGCAGCGGCCCGAGCTGATGCTGTTCGACGAGCCGACCTCCGCCCTCGACCCCGAGCTGGTCGGGGAGGTGCTCGCGGTGATGAAGGACCTGGCCGGGGAGGGCTGGACGATGGTCGTGGTCACCCACGAGATCCGCTTCGCGCAGTCCGTCGCCGACCAGGTGCTGTTCCTCGACGGCGGGGTGGTGCTGGAGCGCGGGACGCCTGCGCAGGTGCTCACCGACCCGCGCGAGGCCCGCACCCGCACCTTCCTGCAGCGCATCCTCGACCCCATCTGACCTCGGCCCCATCTGACCTCGGCCGGGCTGCAGCGGGGCGGCGGGCCGGCGGGGCGCCGGTCCCGCCGACCTCGCCTCAGGCGCGCAGCAGCAGGGCCACCGGGTAGCGGTCGAGCAGCTCGGCGACGGGCAGCAGCCCCGAGACCTCCCGGCCGGTCAGCGCGTCGCGGTAGGTGCCCTCCGGCAGGGTGAGCGAGGTGTCGAGCCAGCCGCCGGCCGCGGCCAGGGCGACCGGCAGCCGGGTGGCCAGCGTGACCGCCCCGCCGCGGTCGAAGGCGACGAGGTGCTCGGCCGTGGGGCCGCTCGCCCGCAGCGGCTCGTAGCCGGTGAACAGCTCCGCGCGGTCGCGGCGGGCCCGCAGCCCCGCCATGGTCACCCAGAGCTTGGCCGCGCCCGTCGCGTCGACGCCGGGGTGGGTCTGCTGGACCTCCGCGGCCAGGGCGCGGCGCCGGGCGTAGTCCACCGGCCGGCGGTTGTCGGGGTCGACCAGCGAGTCGTCCCACAGCTCGGTGCCCTGGTAGACGTCGGGGATGCCGGGCATGGTGATCTGCACCAGCTTCTGGCCGAGCGCGTTCGACCAGCCCGGAGCGGTCACGGCGCTCACCAGGTCGTCCCAGGCCGTCCGCAGCTGCGGCTCGTCGTAGGCCGCGTCGACCAGGGCGTGCACCGCCGCCTCGAAGCCGGCGTCCACGGCGGTGTAGGTGGTCTGCTCGCTCGCCTCGCGCATCGACTTCTCGACGTAGGCGTGCATCCGCTCCCGCTCGATCGGTCCGGCTCCCACCAGGGTCTGGGCCACGAAGTAGGTGAAGGCGCGGTTCGGCACCGTGGCGGCGGCGAGGACCTGCTCGGCGAACGCCGCCCAGGCCTGCGGCACCTCGGCGAGCACGGCCAGCCGGGCCCGGACGTCCTCGCCGCGCTTGGTGTCGTGGGTGGAGAGGCTGGTCATCGAGCGGGGCTGGTGCTCGGCGCGCTCGCGCTGGGCCTCGTGGAAGGCGGCCGGGGTGGCGCCCACCTCGTCCGGGTCGCCGCCCACCTCGTTCAGCGCGACGAAGCGGGAGTAGCGGTAGTACGCGGTGTCCTCGATGCCCTTGGCCATCGTCGCGCCGCTGAGCTGCTGCATCCGCCGGGCGAGCTCGTCGCCGGCGTCGTGCAGCCGGGGGCTGAGGGCGTCGAGCGCGTCGGCCAGCTGCGGTCGGCGCCGGGCAGCCAGCGCGAGGGCGTGGTCGAGGTCGGCCGCCCCCTCGGGCAGGTAGGAGCGGTAGACCGCGAAGGCCACCGCGACCTCGGCGATGGCCGGGCCGGCGTCGGGCACCTCCGGGACCAGCGCCGCCATCCGCCGCACCTCGGCGGGCAGCAGGTCGGTCACGACCATCCGCTTGCCGGTCTCGACGTGCTCGGTGATCGTGCGGGTGTCCCCGGTCAGCCGCTGGTACAGCTCGGTCAGCGCCTCGGTGCGGGCCGGGTCGACGAAGAGGCCGCCGACCTCCCGCATCGCGTCGTAGCCGGTGGTGCCGGCGACGGGCCAGTCGGCCGGCAGCGACTCGCCGGGCTCCAGGATCTTCTCCACGGTGATCCACTGCTCGGGCGCCAGGGCGCGCAGCCGCCGCAGGTACTCACCGGGGTCGACCAGGCCGTCGGGGTGGTCCACCCGCAGGCCCGCGACGCCGCGCTCCACCCACTGGCGCACCAGCGCGTGGGTCGCCTCGAACACCTGCTCGTCCTCGACCCGGACGCCGGCCAGGGTGGTGACGGCGAAGAACCGCCGGTAGCTCAGCTCGGCGTTGCCGCGCGAGTGGTGGACCAGCTCGTAGTGCTGCCGGGCGTGCACCTGCTCGGCGTCCTCGCCCTCGGACCAGCTGCCCGGCGCCAGCGGGAAGCGGTGCTCGTAGTAGCGCAGCTCGCCGTCCTCGAGGCTGAGCACCGCGTCGTCCCCGAGCACCGGCAGCAGGATCCGCGGCCGGCTCCAGTCGATGTCGAACCACGAGGCGTACGCGGAGTCGCGGCCGTGGCGCAGCACGTCCCACCACGGCGGGTTCTCCGCCGGCACCTCGATGCCGAGGTGGTTGGGGACGATGTCCACGACCACCCCGAGGCCCTGCTGCTCGGCAGCGCCGAAGAGCGTGTCCAGCGCCTGCTGCCCGCCGCGGTCGGGGTCGACGAGGGTGACGTCGACGGTGTCGTAGCCGTGCTGCGAGCCCGGGGTGGAGCGCAGCAGGGGGGAGAGGTAGACGGCCCCGGCACCGAGGTCGACGAGGTGGTCGAGCAGCTGCGTCGCGTCGGCGAGGGTGAAGTCGCGGTGGATCTGCAGGCGGTAGGTGGACGTGGGCGCCGAGGGAGTCACGCGGAGAACCCTAGGGGGCTGGGTCGTCGAGCAGCACGACGGACCCGTTGCGCCGGGGGTCGGCCCCGGCCCCCTGCGTGCTGATCGCGGAGACGCCCCCGAAGTAGGGGTCGCGCCCGGCGGCGACGGCCACCCCGTCCCCGTCGGCGGCGAGCGCCTCGAGCACGGCGGGAGCGAACCCGGGCTCGGTGCGGACCAGGTCGGGCAGGGCGTTGAGCCGCGGTGCGTCGATCGCCGCCTGCGGGTCGGCGCCGCGGAGCACGCCCAGCAGCACCTGCACCAGCGCGGGACGGATCCGGCTGCCCCCGGCCGCCCCGGCGGCCGCCACCAGCGCCCGCTCCTGGTTCAGCACGACCAGCGGCGACATCATCGAGCCCATCCGCAGCCCCGCGTCGAGGGTGCCGCGGACCAGCTCGCCCTCGCCGAGCATCGAGTTCAGGTGCACGCCGTAGCCGGGCACCCAGACCCCCGAGCCCAGCCCGAGGCTGGTGGTCAGGGCGCAGCCGTTGCCGTCGGCGTCCACCGCGACCAGGTTGGTGGTCTCCGTGCGGCGGTCGGTGCCCCGTAGCGCGGCCACCAGGGCACGGGCCGAGGCCGGGTCGGTGTGCGGGTCGGCGGGGACGCTCCCGGCCACCCGGGCCAGGGTGCCCAGCAGGTCGTCGAGGTCGTCGCCGCGGGCGTGCACCGTGCGGCCCTCGAAGACGGCGACCTGCGGGGCGTGCTCGTGCACCCGGTAGCCCGCGAGGTCGGTGGCGCTCAGGGCGCCGCCGTCGGCCACCGCGGCGACCAGGGCGTCGGCGTAGGCGCCGGTGTAGAAGGCGTCCGGGTCCTGCGCCAGCAGCTCGTAGGCCCGGTGGTGGTCGCGGTGCCACAGCCGGTCGCCGGCCTGCAGCAGGGTGCCGTCGGGGCGCCGGTAGACCTCCTGGCCCTCGCCCACGCACATCGCCGGGGCGATGGCGGTCAGCAGCACGGCGTGGGTGCGGGGGAAGGGGGTGCCCGCGGAGGCGGCCAGCCCGGGGGCGACCACGTCGGCCCAGGGCAGCCGTCCGAACCGCTGCCACAGGTGCCGGGCGCCGGCCGGGACGCCGGGCACGGCCACGGTGGCCGGGCCGATCTCGTACGGCATCGGCTGGCCGACGAACAGGACATCGATGGCGCTGCCCGCGCCGGGCACGGTGCCGTCCAGGCCGGGGACGGCGACGAAGAAGTCGACGCAGGTCACCTCGCGGGTGGCCGCGTCGTAGACGGTCGCGAAGCCACCCCCGCTGAGCCCGGTGAAGATCGTCTCGGCGGCACAGCTGACCAGCATCATGGCCACCGCGGCGTCCACGGCGCTGCCGCCGGCCCGCAGCAGTCGCGCCCCCGCCTCGGCGGTCGCCGGGTGACCTGCCGCCACGCCCGCCCGGATCTGCACCCGCCACACCCTAGGGCTGGGGAGGACGGATGGCGCCGCCGGCGACGCCCGCCCGGCGCCCGCGCGCGGGGGCCGGGAGCCCGACTTGATCTGCGGGAGCCTCTCTGACAAGATTGCCAGGTTGCTTTGGCGGGGTCGCCGGGGTGTGCCATGCCTGGTCGTCTTCGGAGGACCGGGTGCGGGCACCGCACCCGATGACCTCGTTGGCCGCCCCGGGCGTTGCACGGCCGGGTCGGGTGGTCCTCCAGGATCGCCCCGGTCATCACCCACCGCAGGGAACTGCAGGATGTGTCGCGCCAGCCGGCGCCCGACACGCCCGACAGCGGGGGTCGGAGCAGCAGCAGGACTCATGCCGGATGTAGCGAGAAGTAAGGACGAACTGTGGCGGGACAAAAGATCCGCATCAGGCTCAAGGCCTACGACCACGAGGTCATCGACTCCTCCGCGCGCAAGATCGTGGACACGGTGACGCGCACGGGCGCCAAGGTCGCGGGGCCGGTGCCGTTGCCCACCGAGAAGAACGTGTACTGCGTGATCCGTTCCCCGCACAAGTACAAGGACAGCCGGGAGCACTTCGAGATGCGGACGCACAAGCGTCTGATCGACATCATCGACCCCACCCCGAAGACCGTCGACTCCCTGATGCGCCTCGACCTCCCCGCGGGTGTCGACATCGAGATCAAGCTCTGAGGAG
>Ga0210040_10005702_pt1 | contig 15769 bp, 14 predicted proteins | sample CryGeyCG12114_NA_FD_185462 | JGI IMG/M metagenome (GOLD analysis project Ga0210040, IMG submission 185462) | Groundwater microbial communities from aquifer - Crystal Geyser CG19_WC_8/21/14_NA (SPAdes) (version 2) | ecosystem: Environmental > Aquatic > Deep subsurface > Groundwater | place: USA... | reverse complement strand
TGCCCTGCATCTGCTTCATGACGGCTCCGATCAGCGCCCCGGCCGCCTGCACCTTCCCGGCGCGGACCTTGTCGGCCACGCCCGGGTTGGCCGCGATGGCCGCGTCGACGGCCTCGCCCAGCGCTCCGTCGTCGGAGACCACGGCCAGCCCGCGGCGCTCGACCACCTCGGCCGGTGAGCCCTCACCGGCGATGACGCCGTCGAAGACCTGGCGAGCCAGCTTGTCGTTGATCGTGCCCGCCTCGACCAGGGCCTGGATCTCGGCCACCTGGGCCGGGGTCACGCCGGTCTCCTCCAGCTCGACGCCCAGCTCGTTGGCCCGCCGCGCCAGCTCGGTGAGCCACCACTTGCGCGCCGACTGCGGCGAGGCGCCCGCGGCCACCGTGGCCTCGATGGCCTCCAGGGCGCCGGCGTTGACCACGTCGCGCAGCTCGAGGTCGGAGAAGCCCCACTCGGCGCTCATCCGCCGCAGCCGCTCGGCCGGCGGCTCGGGCAGCGTGGCGCGCAGCTCCTCGACCCACTCCCGCGACGGGGCCACCGGCACCAGGTCGGGGTCGGGGAAGTAGCGGTACTCCTCCGCCTGCTCCTTGGAGCGGCCCGGCGACGTGGTGCCCGGCCCCTCCTGCCAGTGCCGGGTCTCCTGCGTGACCCGGCCGCCGCCGCTCAGGACGGCCGCCTGCCGGGTGATCTCGTAGCGGACGGCCCGCTCGACGCTGCGCAGGGAGTTGACGTTCTTGGTCTCGGTCCGGGTGCCCAGCGGGGCGTCCGGGGACGGTCGCAGGGACACGTTGGCGTCGCAGCGCAGCGACCCCTGCTCCATCCGGACGTCGGAGACGCCGAGGGCGCGCAGCAGGTCGCGCAGCATGGCCACGTAGGCCCGGGCCACCTCGGGCGCCCTGGCGCCGGCCCCCTCGATCGGCTTGGTGACGATCTCGATCAGCGGCACGCCCGAACGGTTGTAGTCGAGCAGGGAGTGGTCGGCCCCGTGGATGCGCCCGGTGGCGCCGCCGACGTGCAGCGACTTCCCCGTGTCCTCCTCCATGTGCGCCCGCTCGATCTCGACGCGGAACGTCTCGGGCCCGGTCTCGCCGGGGATCTCCACCTCGGCCCAGCCGCCGAAGGCGATCGGCTCGTCGTACTGGGAGATCTGGTAGTTCTTCGGCTGGTCGGGGTAGAAGTAGTTCTTCCGCGCGAACCGGCACCACTCCGCGATGGAGCAGTTCAGGGCCAGCCCGATCCGGATGGCGGACTCGATCGCCTTGGCGTTGACCACGGGCAGCGAGCCCGGCAGGCCGAGGCAGACCGGGCAGGTCTGGGTGTTCGGCTCGGCACCGAACTCCGTCGAGCAGCCGCAGAACATCTTGGACGCCGTGTTGAGCTCGACGTGCACCTCCAGCCCCAGCACGGGGTCGTAGGTGGCCATCGCCTCGTCGAAGCCCATCAGGGCGTCGTCGGTCCCGACGGTGGTGCTCATGCCCGTGCTCCTTCGGGAAGTGCGGGGATCCGGTCCAGCAGCGCGCCGCCCCACTGCGCGGTCAGCGCCCGCTCCAGAGCGGCGCCCACCCGGTAGAGCCGGTCGTCGGCCAGCGGCGGGGCCATCACCTGCAGGCCGACGGGCAGCCCGTCCTCGGGGGCCAGGCCCACCGGGAAGGAGGCGCTCGCGTTGCCGGCCAGGTTGGACGGGATGGTGCAGAGGTCGTTCATGTACATGGCGAGCGGGTCGTCGACCTTCTCGCCCAACCGGAAGGCCGTCGTCGGGGTGGAGGGGGAGATCAGCACGTCGGTCTGCGCGAACGCGGCCTCGAAGTCCCGGCTGATCAGGGTGCGGACCTTCTGCGCCTGCCCGTAGTAGGCGTCGTAGTAGCCGCTGGACAGCGCGTAGGTGCCGATGATGATGCGGCGCTTGACCTCGTCGCCGAAGCCGGCCTCGCGGGTCGCCGCCATCACCTCCTCGGCGCTGAGCGTGCCGTCGTCGCCGGTCCGCAGCCCGAACCGCATGGCGTCGAACTTGGCCAGGTTGGACGAGCACTCGCTCGGCAGGATCAGGTAGTAGGCCGGCATCGCGTAGACGAAGTGCGGGCAGGAGACCTCGACGATCTCGGCGCCGAGGGAGGACAGCAGCTCCACCGACTCCGCGAACCGCTGCTCGACCCCGGGCGCGTAGCCCTCGCCGCTCAGCTCCTTGACCACCCCGATCCGCATCCCGGCCACGTCACCGGAGCGCGCGGCGCCGACGACATCGGGGACGGGCGCGTCGATCGAGGTGGAGTCGCGCGGGTCGTGGCCGGCGATCACCGCGTGCAGCAGGGCCGCGTCCAGCACCGTCCGGGCGCAGGGGCCGGGCTGGTCGAGGCTGGAGGCCAGCGCGACCAGGCCGTAGCGGGAGGTGCCGCCGTAGGTCGGCTTGACCCCGACGGTGCCGGTGACCGACGCGGGCTGGCGGATCGAGCCGCCGGTGTCGGTGCCGATGGACAGCGGGGCCTCGAAGGCGGCCAGTGCGGCGGCCGAACCACCACCGGAGCCGCCGGGGATGCGGTCCAGGTCCCACGGGTTGTGGGTGGGGCCGTAGGCCGAGTTCTCCGTCGAGGAGCCCATCGCGAACTCGTCGAGGTTGGTCTTGCCCAGGATGACCAGGTCGGCGTCCAGCAGCCGCTGGGTGACCGTGGCGTTGTACGGCGGCACCCAGCCCTGCAGGATCTTCGAGCCGCAGGTGGTCGGCGCGCCCGTCATGGTGAGCACGTCCTTGAGCGCCAGCGGCACCCCGGCCAGCGGGCCGAGGGGCTCGCCGCGGCCGCGCTTGGCGTCCACGGCGGCCGCCGCGTCCAGCGCCCGGGCCCCGTCGACGTGCAGGAAGGCGTGGACGCTCGCCTCGACGGCCTCGATCCGGTCCAGGTGGGCCTGGGTGACCTCGACGGCGCTCTGCTCACCGGAGGCGATCCGGCCGGCCAGCTCGGCGGCGGTCGCGTGCAGGATCTCCGCGCTCACGCCTCCTCCCCCAGGATGCGGGGGACGCGGAACCGGTCCTGCTCGGCCGCGGGGGCCCCGGCCAGGACGTCCTCCCGCGCCAGCGAGGGGCGGACCACGTCGGGCCGGAAGACGTTGGTCAGCGGCAGCGCGTGCGAGGTCGGCGGGATGTCGTCCGCAGCCACCTCGGAGACCCGGGCCACCGACTCCAGGATCACGTCCAGCTGCGGCGCGAGGTGCGCGAGCTCGTCCGCGGTCAGCTCGATCCTGGCCAGCCGGGCCAGGCCGGCCACGTCGTCGGGGGTGAGTGCCACCGTGTGCTGCTCCTCGTCGTGGGCTACCTGCAGGCCGTCGATCGGCCGTCGGCAATCCTAGGCCGTGGTGGCCGCCCCACCGCTCACCCGATCCGCCGCCACGGGTGGGCGGCGGTCCAGGCGACCGGGTCGAAGGCGAACCAGCTGCCCTGACCGGGCTGGTCGTGGCGCCGGTCCACGGGCTGGTCGGTGAGCGCGCAGTACAAGAGGGTGCCGACCGCCCCGTGCGAGACGTAGGCGGTGGTCACGTCCGCCGCCGCAGTCCAGCGCAGGACCGCCCGGACCACCCGTCGCTGCGCGTCCTCGGCACTCTCCCAGCCCCGCACGCTGGCGCGGGGCGAGGCGAAGAAGGCGTCGGCGGTGGCCTCGAACTCCGCCGCCGGCAGGTAGCCCGTCGCCGAGCGGTCGTTCTCACCCAGCTCCGCGTCGGTGTCCGCGGCCAGCCCGCGCGCGGCTGCGAGGACGGCCGCGGTCTCCTGGGCCTTGCGCTCGGCGCTGGCCACCACCCGGGCCACGGTCGGCACCCAGTCGGCCGCGGCCAGCCGACCGGCCCGGGCCAGCCCGGCCTCGGAGAGACGCCAGCGGGTGACCGGCTCGTCCGGGTCGACCACCACCTCGGGGTGGGTGACGAAGTAGCACAGCACCGAGCCACCGTAGAGGTCGCGCCGGCGCGTCGGGGAGCCCTGGACGCACCGGGCCGTCGCGGTCAGCCCAGCGGGCGCACCACCAGGCCGGTCTTCAGCTTCGGGGTGAAGAAGGTGGACTTCGGCGGCATCAGCAGCCCCTCGCGGGCGGTTCGCTCGATCTCGGTGATGCCCACCGGCCGGATCAGCACGGCCGCCGCAGCGGTACCGCTCTCCACCGCGGCCAGGGTCTCGGCCAGGCCGTGCTGGTAGCGGACGGCGGCCGGGCTGCCGGCGAGCGCGGTCTCCAGCCAGGCCCCGTCCAGCGCCCGGACCCCGTCGAAGGCGCCGGGCCGCGGCCGCAGCCGCCACGCCGCACCGCCCTCGAGCAGGACGAGGAAGCCCTCGCGCTGCATGGCGGCGAGGGTCCCCGGGTCCGGGCGCGGGGCGGGCTCGAGCACGAACCACCGCTCGAGCGCAGCACGCAGCGCGGCCGGGGTGACGTCGTCGTACAGCCGGTGGATGGCCGCCACGCTGAGCTGCTCGGGCACCAGCTCGCTGACGAAGGCCAGCGTCTCCTCGGCCCGGGTGTCCCGGCGGCCGGTGGCGGCCCGCACCTCGTCGCGGTAGGTGCGGCTGATCGCGTAGCGGTGGTGCCCGTCGGCCACCAGCACGTCGTCGGCGGCCACCACGGCCGCGATGGCGGCCACCCGGTCCGGGTCGTCGACCCGTTCCACGAGGTGCCGCACGCCGTCCTCCTCGACCGAGCCGAGCGGCTCGCCGGGCTCACGCAGCAGCGCGGTCAGCCCGGTGGCCAGGGACAGCCCCCAGACCGGGGAGAGGTTGGCCGCCGTGGCCCGGGTCAGGTCGAGCCGGTCGGTGGAGGCCTTGGGGGTGGTGCGCTCGTGCGGCAGCACCCCGCCCGCGCCCTCGTCGACGACCTCGAGCCCGCCGAGGACGCCGACCAGGTCGCGGGCGGCGCCGGTGTGGTCGCTGAACCGCATCCGGTAGAGGGTGAAGGACGGCCGCGGGTCCGCCACCAGGACGCCCTCCCGGCGCCAACGGGCGAGCAGCTCCGCCGAGCGGCGGTAGCCGTCCTCGTCCTGGGTGGGCACGTCGACGCGCACGACGTTGTGCGCCGACCGCGCCGCCAGCGCGGCCACGTCGTCGGCGTCCAGCACGTCGTAGGGCGGGGCGACGACCGCGGCGAGGTCGTCGGCGGCGTAGCGGAGGGCTCGGAAGGGTCGGAAGCGCGGCACGCCCCCAGGTTCGCACGCGGCGCCGGCACTCCTGCGGCCTCGACGCCCCAGAACTCCGACACCGGACGCGCGCGCGCCCGAAACCCTCCGGTAACCCCGGTGCTGGATGATGGCACGGTGTTCCTGATGCGCATACGCCTGCCCGACCGGCCCGGCTCCCTGGGTGCCGTCGCCTCCGCCATGGGTGAGGTCGGCGGCGACATCAACGCGGTGGAGATCGTCGAGAAGGGCGACGCCGGCGAGGTGGTCGACGACTTCATCGTCGACCTGCCGCCCGGCGCGCTGCCCGAGAACATCGTCACCGCCTGCCAGAACCTGCCCGGCGTCAAGGTCGAGTGGATCTCCCGCTATCCCGAGGGCGGCGGCCTGCAGTCCGACCTGGAGGCTCTCGAGCGGATGACCGCCGAGCCCAGCCACGCGGCCGAGACGCTCGTCACCCTCTGCCCGGTGGTGTTCCGCTCCCACTGGGCGACGCTGCTGCAGATCAGCGGTGACCGGGCCGACGTGCTCTCCTCGACCACGCTGGCCCCGGACCTGACGCCGGCGGTGGCGCTCACCTTCGCCCCCTTCGACCACACCCACCGGGTCGACCTGGCCTCGGGGTGGAGCCCGGGCTGGGGCGACACGACCCTGGTGGTCACCCCGCTGACCCGCGACCGGGTGATCGCGATCGGCCGGCTCGGCGGGCCCGCCTTCCTGGACTCCGAGATCGCCCGCCTGCACCACCTCGCCGCCCTGGTCAAGTAGCGCCCGGCCCCGGGAGCGGCGCGGCTACAGTGGCCGGGTGGCGAAGCTCTCCAGCAACCTCAACCTGAACGGGTCCACGCCGCCGCGGGTCCAGCCCACGATCGGGGAGTGGGGACCGCTCCTGCTGCCGAGCACCCGGGCCAAGAAGCGGATGCGGATCTGGGTCGGGCTGGCCCTGCTGGCCGCCATGGTGGCCATCTTCCTGCTCGGCTGGTACGTCTACCACGCGATGACCGGCAGCTGGGGCTTCGGCATCGGCGCGACCCTGCGCTGAGCACGCCCTGAACCCCTACGGCCCGCCGTCCGCCCTGCTCTCCGCCGGTGCCCTGGTCGCGGCCTACCGGACCGGCTTCGGCGCCCGGTCGCAGCTCTGCGGGCCGTTCCCCCACACCGGCCCGACCGACGAGCGGGTGGTGGCCCTCACCTTCGACGACGGCCCGAACGAGCCCTGGACCGGACGGCTGCTGGACGTGCTCGGCGAGCGCGGGGTGCCCGCCACCTTCTTCCAGGTCGGCCGCTGCGCCGAGCGCCACCCGGAGACCACCCGGCGGGTGGTCGCCGAGGGGCACGTCCTCGGCAACCACAGCCTCAGCCACTCCTTCTCGCGCTACCTCAGCCAGCCCCGGCAGCGGGCCGAGATCCTGGGCGGGCGCGAGATCCTGCAGCGGGTGGCCGGCGTCACCCCGCTGCTGTACCGGCCGCCCTGGCTCTGCCACTGGCCCTGGGTGCTGCGCACCATCGCCGCGAGCGGGTCGTCGGTGGTCTCGGGCACCTTCGGGCACCCGCTCGAGGTGTTCCAGCCGGCCGCGTCCCGGCTCACCGACGGTGCGGCCCGGCGGGTCTCCCCGGGCACGATGCTGATCATGCACGACGGCCGGGAGGCCCGGGGCGGCCTGCGCGCCCAGACCGTGGCCGCGGTCGGGCCCCTGGTGGACCGGCTGCGGAGCCGCGGCTACCGCTTCACGACCGTCGACCGGCTGCTGGGCCTGCCCGCCTACGGCTGAGCGGCTCGAGCCGTCCCGTCCGGGCTGCCCCGCCCCACGTACGGTGGCCGGGTGGCAACGGCACCCGGGTCGGCGAGCGCCACCGCCCGTCCCGACCCTGCCGAACGACGCCGGCGGGTGCTGCTGTTCACCGGGCTCGGGCTGGCGCTGCTGCTGTCCGAGCTGGACCAGACCGTCTTCGCCACCGCGCTGCCCACCGTGGTCGGCGAGCTGCGCGGCGTCCAGGACATGCTCTGGGTGAACACCGCCTACATCCTGACCGGCACGGTGGTGCTGCCCGTCTACGGCCGGCTCAGCGACCTGGTCGGCCGCCGCCCGCTGCTGCTGGCCGCCCTCGGGGTCTTCCTGCTCGGCTCGGTGGTCGGCGGGCTGGCGCCGGACATGGCCACGCTGATCGCCGCGCGCGCCATCCAGGGGCTGGGCGGTGGCGGCCTGATCATCCTCGTCCAGGCCGTGGTGGCCGACGCGGTGCCGGCCCGGGAGCGGGCGCCCTACCTCAGCGCGATCGGCGCGGTGTTCGCGGTCGCCGCCGTGGCCGGGCCGGTGCTGGGCGGCTGGCTCACCGAGGGCATCGGCTGGCGCTGGGCCTTCTGGCTCAACCTGCCCCTGGGGGCGCTGGCCGTGCTGGCCGTGCTGCTGCTGCTGCCCGAGCCGGCCCGGCACCGCGTCCGGGTCCCGCTCGACGTGGCGGGCTTCACCGCGCTCAGCACCGGGGTGACCGCGGTGGTCCTGCTGGCCTCCTGGGCCGGCACCCGCTACGTCTGGGACTCCCCCGTCGTCCTCGGCCTGGCCGCGCTCGCGGTCGCGGCGGTGGTGGCGTTCCTGTTCGCCGAGCGACGGGCGGCCGAACCCCTGGTGCCGCTCGGGCTGTTCCGCGACCGCACCTTCACCACCGCGGTGGTGGCCGGGCTGCTGATGGCGGTGGCCATGTTCGGCACCGTCGGCTACCTGCCGACCTACCTGCAGATGGTCACCGGCCTCGGGCCGACCGCGGCCGGCATGGCCATGCTGACCCTGATCGCCGGGCTCGCCCTGTGCACGGTCGGCTCGGCGCAGCTGGTCCGGCGGACCGGCCGCTACCGCGTGCTCACCCTGACCGGCACGCTGCTGACCGCGGCCGCGCTGGCCCTGCTCGCCACCCTGACGCCCAGCACCCCGCTCTGGCAGACCGGCACCTACCTGTTCCTGCTCGGCGCCGGCATCGGCTGCGCCTGGGAGGTGCTGGTCGTCGTGGTCCAGAACGCCTCGCCGCCCGACCTGGTGGGCACGGCGACCGCGGCCAACAGCTTCTTCCGCGAGATCGGCGTCTGCCTCGGCTCAGCCGTGGTCGGGGCCCTGTTCACCGCCCGGTTGGTGCTGCCCGCGCAGGCGACGGCGCTGACTCCGGAGGCGACCCGCGCCCTGCCGCCCGAGCTGCGGGCCGCCGTGGCCTCGGCCTACGACGCCGCCCTGACCCCCGTGTTCGCCGTCCTGGTGCCGGTGGTGCTGCTGGCCACGGTCGCCCTGCTGGCCCTGCGTGAGCAGCCGCTGGCCACCACCGTGGCCCCCGGACCAGACGGGGACGCCCGGCCGGCCGGCTACCGGGATCCTGCTGCGGACCCGGTCGGTGGGGCGGACCAGGAGGGCGCGGGTGGGACGAGCGGCTCCGGTGGCTCGGTGTCGGCGAGGTAGCCGATCTCCGGCACCCGAGCGCCGCCGGTGTCGAACACCTCGAGCACGGCGAGCAGCGCACCGGTGCCCTCGGTCACGACCTCGATCTCGGCTGCGGTGGTGCGGGGCACGGCGTGCACGCGCTGCTGGCCGACGCTCAGGCCCCGGGCCAGCAGCCGGCCGTCGGCGACCACCCGGTGGGCCTGCACCCGCTGCCCCCCGCGGTAGTCCTCGCGCAGCCGCAGGTGGTCGAAGGTGGTGCCGGACGGGAGGGGGGCGCGCCACCGGCGGCGTCCGTCCACCTCGCCGAGCAGCTCCAGCGGAGCGCTGACCGGTGCGCCGAACCGGCGGTCCAGCTCGGCCCGCCAGTCCAGCAGCCGGCTCCGGTCGTCCTCGCCGATCCGGCCCGCGGTGGTCGGGGGCACGTTGACCAGCAGGTTCGCGCCCAGGCCGACCGAGCGGTAGTGCAGCGCCAGCAGGTGGTCGACCGACTTGGGCTCGTCCGCCGGCGACCAGAACCAGCCACGGCGGAGCGAGACGTCGCACTCCGGCGGCAGGTAGCGGGGACGACCGAGGCCGGTGGTGGCCACGTCGAAGGCGTTCAGGTCGGTGCGGTCGGTCACGTACCGCACCGGGTCCTCGGCCAGCCCGTCCTCGTTCCCCACCCAGCGGATGGTGGGCCGTCCCATGTTGAACACCATGGCGTCGGGCTGGGTCTCCTGCACCACCGACATGATCAGGTCCCAGTCGTAGGTGCGCCCGGCCGAGCCGGCGCCGTCGAACCAGAGCTCGCCGAGGCGGCCGTAGCGCGTGCACAGCTCGCGCAGCTGGGCGGCGTAGAAGGCGTCGTAGGCGGCCGGGTCGGGGTAGCTGGAGGCGTTGCGGTCCCAGGGCGACAGGTAGAGCCCGAGCACCAGGCCGGCCGCCCGGCAGGCGTCGGCGACCTCGGCCACCAGGTCGCCCCGACCGCCGCGCCAGGGCGAGGACGCCACCGAGTAGGCGGTCGTCGCCGTCGGCCACAGGCAGAAGCCGTCGTGGTGCTTCGCGGTCAGCACCAGGTAGCGGGCGCCCATCTGCTGCGCGACCTCGACCCACTGCCCGGCGTCGAGATCGGCCGGGTCGAACAGATCCGGTGACAGGGTGCCGTCGCTCCACTCCACACCGGCGAAGGTGTTGACCCCCACGTGCACGAACATCCCGAGCTCGAGCTGCTGCCAGCGGTGCTGAGCGGGGGTCGGTCGCAGGAGCTCCACCCGGCCACGCTAGCGGCGGCGACGGTACGGTGGGCTCCTTCCAAGGATGAAAGGACGCGCCATGACCGTGACCGAGGTCCGCACGGACGCCGAGCTGCCGCTGCCGGCGGACGCCGACGCCGAGACCACCGCCATCGTGCGCGGGCTCTACACCGACGGGGTCATCGCCCACCGTGGCGCCTTCAGCCGGGAGTGGGCCGAGCGGATGCGCGAGGACATCGAGACCGCCTTCGCCGAGGCGCGCAGCCGCGAGAACGGCGCCGTCGGGCGCGGCCCCAACCGGTACTACGTGGAGATCCACCCCGAGCAGCTGCGCGGTTTCGTCGAGCTCGTCGACCACCCGTGGGTCCGCCGCGTCGCGGAGGCCGTGCTCGGCCCGGACTACCAGATCGTCGAGGTCGGCTTCGACATCCCCTTCGCCGGCGCCATGAACCAGCCCTGGCACCGCGACTTCCCGATGCCGGACCAGACGCGGGAGCAGGGCCGGCTGACCTCGCTGGCCTTCAACCTCACCGCGGTGGACACCGAGGAGGACATGGGCCCGTTCGAGATCGCGCCGGGCACCCAGTGGGACTGGTCGGATGACTTCGAGCACGGCATGTTCCCCCCGAAGACGGTCTACGACCGTTACCAGGAGCGGGCGGTGCGCAAGTACCCGCAGCGGGGCGACATCTCGGCCCGGTCCGCGCTGACCATCCACCGCGGTACCGAGAACCGGTCGCAGAAGTCACGGCCCGTCCTGGTGCTCGGGCTGGACGCCCCCGGCGCCGGCAACGCCGAGCACCACGACCTGGCCGTCACCCACGCCTACCACGCCGCTCTGCCCCAGCGGGTGCGTGACCACCTCGCCTGCCCGGTGGTCGAGGAGCTGACCCCGATCACCCAGAAGCACACCATCGAGGGCCTGGTGATGGGCGAGGCCTGACCGGACGGCGGACCGCCCCCGTCCTCTCCTGGGTCGCCGTCTCCTAGGGTCGGGGGGTGCCTGCCGACGCTCCGACCATCCTCGCCACCTCGGGCGGCATCGTCCCCGGCACCCGTACCCGCTGGGAGTTCTCCGGCCTGACCCACCACGCGGTGGAGCTGGCCGGGGTGACCGGCCGGGCCCCGCGGGTGTGCTTCCTGACCACGGCGAGCGGGGACAGCCCGGCCGCCCTGACCGCGCTGTACGAGGCGGCCGAACTGGTGGAGGTGCTGAGCGAGGCCGACGGCAAGGCCGCCTACCACGTGGTCGCGGACGGGGACGGCGGCGCCGTCGAGACCCGGCTCGAGCCCCGGCGGCTGCCTGGCTGACCTCCGGTCGGTCCCGCTCGCCTGACGCGGTGCCCCGCTCAGCCGCCGGTGGGCTCCGTGGCCGAGAACTCCGGCCCCGCTGCCTCGACCTCGGCGGCCGCTTCGGCGACAGCTGGGTCCTCAGCTCCAGGCCCGGCGACCTCCGCCGCGCCCTTGGCCCGCGACCGACGCTTCGGCTTCTGCTCCGGCTCGCCGCCGGCCCCAGTCCCGGTCACGTCGTCACCCTCGGCTCCCGGCTCAGCCGCCTTCGCCTTGGCTCTCGGACGCCGCTTCGGCTTCTGCTCCGGCTCTGGCTCGCCGCCGGCCCCAGTCCCGGTCGCGTCGTCACCCTCGGCTCCCGGCTCGGTCACCTTCGCCTTGGCCCGCGATCGCCGCTTCGGCTTCGGCTGGTCACCCTCCTCGCCCTCGGCAGCACCGTCGGGCACCGGGTCGGGCGCCGGCCGGACGGCGATGGCGTCCGCTGCGGCCGGCCCGTCCTCGAGCAGCACCCGGAAGGCGTCCACCCCGGGCAGCACCGGCACCCCGAGCTCCTCGGCGCGGTCGGCCTTGGTGCCGGGTGACTCCCCGACGACCACGAACGAGGTCTTCTTCGACACCGAGCCCGCGACCTTGCCGCCGCGGGAGCTGATCGCCTCGGCCGCACTGTCGCGGGTGAAGCCGGCCAGCGCCCCGGTGACCACCACCGAGAGCCCGGCCAGGGTCTGGTCGCGCTGCTCCTTCGGCTCCTCGCGCATCACGCAGCCGGCGGCCCGCCACTTGGTGACGATCTCGCGGTGCCAGTCGACCGCGAACCACTCGGCGATGGTGGTGGCCATCGTGGGACCGACCCCGTCGACGGCGGCCAGCTCCTCGGCGGTGGCGTCGGCGATCGCGTCGATGTCACCGAAGGCGGCCGCCAGGTCGGGGGCGGTGGAGGGGCCGACGTGGCGGATGCTCAGCGCCACCAGGAACCGCGACAGCGGCCGGGTCCGGGCGTTGCGCAGGTTGGTCAGCAGCTTCGTGCCGTTGGCGCTCAGCCGTCCGTTGGCCGTGGTGAAGAAGGGCACGCCGGTCAGGTCGTCCTCGGTGAGGTCGAACAGGTCGCCCTCGTCGGCGAGCAGGCCCTCCTCCAGCAGCGCCGTCGCCGACTGGTAGCCCAGGTTCTCGATGTCGAGCGCCCCGCGGCTGGCCACGTGGAACAGCCGCTCCCGCAGCTGCGCGGGGCAGGAGCGGTGGTTGGGGCAGCGCAGGTCGGCGTCGCCCTCGCGCTCGTGGTGCAGCTCGGCCCCGCAGGCCGGGCAGTGCGTCGGCATCACGAAGGCGTGCTCGTCACCGGTCCGCAGGGCCACCACCGGCCCGACGATCTCGGGGATGACGTCCCCGGCCTTGCGCAGCACGACCGTGTCGCCGACCAGGACCCCCTTGCGCTCGAGCTCGGCGGCGTTGTGCAGCGTGGCCATGCCCACCGTGGAGCCGGAGACGCGGACCGGCTCCATCAGCCCGAACGGGGTGACCCGGCCCGTCCGGCCGACGTTGACCTCGATGGACAGCAGCGTGGTGGTCACCTCCTCGGGCGGGAACTTGAAGGCGATGGCCCAGCGGGGCGCCTTCGCCGTCGAGCCGAGCTGGTCCTGCACCGTCCGCTCGTCGAGCTTGACCACCACGCCGTCGATCTCGTGCTCGACGGAGTGCCGGTGCTCGCCGAAGTGCTCGATGTAGGCCCACACCTCGTCCAGCGTCGGCGCGACCCGGCGGTGCGGGCTGACCGGCAGCCCCCAGCCCTCCAGCGTCTCGTACGCCTCCGACAGCCGGGCGCGGGTGCCGCCCTCCCAGTCGCCGATGCCGTGGCTGACGAAGCCGAGCCGTCGGGACGCGGTGACCTTCGGGTCCTTCTGCCGCAGCGACCCGGCCGCCGCGTTCCGCGGGTTGGCGAACGGCGCCCTGCCCTCGGCGACCAGGCCCTCGTTCAGGGCGGTGAACTCCGCCACCGCGAAGTAGACCTCGCCACGCACCTCGAGCAGGGCCGGCGGCTCGTCGGTCCACAGGGTGCGCGGGACGGTGGCGATGGTGCGGACGTTGTCGGTGACGTCCTCCCCCACCGTCCCGTCGCCGCGGGTGGCCGCCCGGACCAGCCGGCCCTGCTCGTAGACCAGGTCCAGCGCCAGCCCGTCCACCTTGAGCTCGCACAGGTACCCCGACTGCTCGACGCGGCGCTCCCCCAGCTCGCGGACCGCGCGGCCCGCCCACCGCTCCAGCTCCTCACGGGAGAAGACGTTGTCCAGGCTCATCAGGCGCTGCAGGTGCTGCACCGGTGCGAAGGTGGTCGAGGGCGGCCCGCCGACCTGCTGGGTCGGCGAGTCGGCCGTCCGCAGGGCCGGGTAGCGCTCCTCCAGCGCGGTCAGCTCGCGCATCAGGGCGTCGAACTCCCCGTCGGAGATGGTGGGCGCGTCCAGCACGTGGTAGCGCCAACGGGCCTCGTCCAGCCGGTCGCTCAGCTCGGCGTGCTGCGCCTTGGCCGCGGGGTCGGGCTCGGCCTGCTCGTCCGCGGCCGACCCCGTCGAGGGGGGCAGCTCCTCGGGGTCGGGCAGCGCACCCGTCTCGGAGAGCGCGGCGGTGGGGTCGTCCTCAGCCATCCCTGCACAGTAACGGGGGCCTCCGACAGTTCCGCCGAGCGCGATCCGGCGCCCGGCACCGGGGACGGGCGGGACCTGTCAGCCGCCGCTGCTAGCGTCGCCGCAGGGTCGCACCGGTGGCCCGCCCTCGGAGGTCGTCGTGCTGCTCAGAAGTGTTCCCCGTCCGCACCGCGTCGCCGCGGTGGCGCTCGCCCTCGGGCTCGTCGTGGGGGCCGCGGCAACCGGCCCGGCGGACGCCACCCCCCGCGAGCGCAGCCGCACGACCGCGAGCCCAGGCCCGACCACGCGTGCCGCCGCGGCCGCCGCCCCGGGCCGCGGGGACTCGCTCTTCCCCGGCCAGGGCAACCAGGGCTACGACGTCACCCATTACGACATCCGGCTCCGCTACGCCACCTCGGGCCGGATCAGCGCCACCACCACGGTCCGCGCCACCGCCGCCTCGGCCCTGGCCGGCTTCAGCCTCGACTTCGAGGGGCTGACCGTCCGGCGGGTCACCGTGGACGGCCGCAGCGCTCGGTTCCGGCGCGACGGCACGAAGCTGCGTGTCACCCCGGCCACCCCGGTGCGCGGGCGGTTCGTCACCACCGTCGCCTACGGCGGCCGGCCCACCACCCACATCGACCCGGACGGCTCCAAGGACGGCTGGTTCACCACCGCCGACGGCGCGACCGCGCTGAACGAGCCGGTCGGCGCGATGACCTGGTACCCGAACAACAACACCCCTCGCGACAAGGCCACCTCCGACCTCCGGGTCACGGTGCCGACCGGCCTGGAGGTGGCCGGCAACGGCGACCTCGTCGGCCGCCGGCGATCGGGCCGCACGACCACCTGGGAGTGGCAGCAGACCCGTCCAATGGCCACCTACCTCAGCATGGTCTCGATCGGGCAGTACGACGTCCACCGCTCCACTGCCAGCTTCCGGGACGGCCGGCGGCTGCCGGTCTGGACCTTCATCCAGCCCGGGCTGGGCTCACTGGCCGCGCAGCGGGCGCTGATCCCGCGGATCCTGCGCTTCCAGGAGAAGCGCTACGGCCGCTACCCGTTCACCAGCGGCGGCATCGTGGTCGCCGACCTGGGCGTCGGGTACGCCCTGGAGACCCAGAACCGGCCCGTCTTCGACGGCGTCCCCGACACCGCGACGCTGGTCCACGAGCTGGGCCACCAGTGGTTCGGCGACTCGCTCACCCCGGCGGACTGGGGCGACATCTGGCTCAACGAGGGCTTCGCCAGCTACGCCGAGTGGCAGTGGGACGCCGCGCACGGCGGCCCGAGCATCACCGCCGCGTTCCGCGAGGCCTACGACAAGGCGCCGTCGGACCTCTGGTCGCCGGCTCCGGCGGCGCTGACCGACCCGGCCGACCTGTTCTCCGCCGGGGTCTACGACCGGGGACGGCTCACCCTGGCCGCGCTGCGCTCGCGGGTCGGGGCGCACGACTTCGCCACCATCGAGCGCCGGTGGGCCGACCGCCACCGCTACGGCACGGTGCGCACCAGCGAGTTCGTCACCCTGGCCGAGCAGGTGTCGGGGCAGAACCTGGGGGCGTTCTTCGCGGCCTGGCTCTACACCCCGACCAAGCCCGCCGGCTACTGACTCCCGCCGGCGTCGGTCAGTGCCGCGGCACGTCGGCCGACGCCCGGCGGGTGCCGGGCAGCTCGCGGAACGTGTAGGAGCAGAAGGCGGTGACCCCGCACAGGTAGAGCACGCCCCAGAAGACGTGGATGCTGCGGGCCCCGGCGAAGCCGAGGGCCATCTGGACCGCGGCCGCGGCCAGCAGCCCGAGCGGCAGGTAGAAGGTCCAGGAGGGACCACCGGCCCGTCGGTAGGAGAAGCCGAGGACGGCCGAGAGCAGCGTCAGCACCAGCACGGCGAAGGCGTTGGTGGCGTGGGCGACGAGCAGGGCGCGGCCGCCCTCGAGAAACCCGGACCCCAGCCCCGCCTGGGCGATGGCGAAGGCGAACAGCAGGGTGGAGAGGATGCGGAGCTGCTTGGTCTGCACGGCCACATCATGCCGTAGGTCTGCCGCCCCTCACGGGACGGCGCTGCTCACTC
>Ga0210040_10005701_pt1 | contig 15772 bp, 15 predicted proteins | sample CryGeyCG12114_NA_FD_185462 | JGI IMG/M metagenome (GOLD analysis project Ga0210040, IMG submission 185462) | Groundwater microbial communities from aquifer - Crystal Geyser CG19_WC_8/21/14_NA (SPAdes) (version 2) | ecosystem: Environmental > Aquatic > Deep subsurface > Groundwater | place: USA... | reverse complement strand
TCTCGCCGACCGAGATCCTCGACTCGGTGCTCGACCGGATGGACGCGGTCGAGCCGCAGGTCCACGCGTTCATCACCGTCACCGACGACCTCGCGCGGACCGAAGCGGCCGCCGCCACCGAGCGGGCGCACCGGGGCGAGCGGATCAGCGCCATGGACGGGATCCCGTACTCCATCAAGGACCTGGAGAACACCGCGGGGATCCGCACGACGCAGGGGACCAGGTTCTTCGCGGACGACGTCCCCGACACCGACAGCGTCGTCGCGGGCCGGCTCCGCTCCAGCGGCGGCGTCCTGCTCGGCAAGACCAACACCCCGGCCTTCGGCTGGAAGGACATGGCCGACAACCTGGTCGCCGAGCCGACCGTGAACCCGTGGGACACCTCCCGGACCACCGGGGCGTCCTCCGGCGGGGCCGCCGCGGCCGTGGCCGCCGGCATGGGCCCGTTGGCGCAGGGGTCGGACGGGGCCGGCTCCATCCGCATCCCCGCGGCGCTGTGCGGGGTCGTGGGCTTCAAGCCCTCGTTCGGGCGGATCCCTGTCCACCCGATCCGCGAGTACTGGGCCCACCGCACCCACATGGGCCCGCTGACGCGGACCGTGGCCGACGCCGCGCTGATGACGTCGGTGATGGCGGGGAACGACGACCGCGACCCCCTCTCCCTTACCGGCGAGATGGGGGAGTTCGCGCCGCTGCCGGGGTCCGACCGGCCGCTCGCCGGGCGGACGATCCGCTGGAGCCCCGACCTCGGCTACGGGGCGGTCAGCGCGGAGGTGGTGCGCATCGTCGCCGAGGCGGTCGCGGTGCTGGAGGAGCTCGGCGGCTCGGTCGAGGAGAAGGCCCCGGGCTGGGAGGACCCCAGCCGCTTCCACCGCGTCATCTACAGCAGCGGCCTCGCCGTGGGCGTGGGTCCGCTCGCCGACCGGGAGCCGGACTGGCTCGAGGACGACCTGAAGCGGCTGATCGAGTACGGCAGGTCGCACTCGGCGGTCGACCTCAAGACGGCCGAGATCCAGCGGGGCCGCCTCTACGACGCCGCCCGCACCCTGTTCGAGGAGATCGACCTCCTCGTCACGCCCGCCATGCCGCTGGAGGCGTGGTCCGCGGAGCCGGGCCCCGGGCCGCAGGAGATCGACGGGGTGCGGCTGGGCGCCCGGGGACGCTCGTTCCTGCTCAACCCGTTCAACCTGACCGGGCACCCGGCGATCTCCATCCCCTGCGGCTGGACCGAGGCCGGTCTGCCCGTCGGCGTGCAGATCGTCGGCCGGCGCAACCAGGACATCGACGTCCTCCAGGTCGCGCACGTGCTCGAGCAGCGCCTCGGGCTCGTGGACCGGTGGCCGTCCCTGCCCTGACCGCCGTCGCTCCGGCGGGACCGGGAGGATGCACGGGTGCCGAAGATCGTCGACCACGACGAGCGCCGCCGATCGCTCATCGAGGCGACCTGGCGGGTGATCGCGCGCGAGGGCATCGCCAGCGCGACCACCCGCGGGATTGCCCGGGAGGCCGGCTGCTCCAGCGGGGTGCTGGCGCACTACTTCGCCGACAAGGCCGAGCTGATGGCCTCGGCCATGCTGGCCGCGCACGCCGAGGTGCACGCGCGGCTGGACCCGGGGCTCACCGGGCTCGCATCGGTGCGCCAGTACATGCTCGAGTGCCTGCCGCTGGACGCGCGGCGCCGGTTCCTGGCCGTCGTCGAGGTGAGCTTCTGGGGGCAGGCCGTCGGCAACCCCCGGCTGGTCGAGCTGTACGCCGACGAGGTCCAGGGGTTCCGCAGCCGGATCCGCACGCGGCTCGAGCACGCGGCCGAGCGGGGGGAGCTGCGGCCGGACGTCGACGTCGAGGCGGTCGTGCACGAGCTGCACGTCCTGAACGACGGGCTCAGCCTCCAGGCGGCGCTGTCCCCGCACCGCGCCCCGGCGGAGCAGCAGACCGCCCTGGTGGACGCCGTCCTCGACCGGATCCGCCGCGCCGGGCCGTGACGCCAGGCGTCCCTGCGGTCAGCCGGGTGCGACCGCCGACCAGCGCACCGTGATCTCGCCGTGCCGCCACCGCCGGGACGAGCCCACCAGCGGCCAGCCCTGCTCGGCCAGTGCCTCCACGGCCGCCACCCAGCGCTGCCGCGGCCCGAACGTCGACAGCCCGGCCGCGGTGGCCCAGGCCGCGTCGAACGCCCGGAGGAACTCGTGCACCGGCTCGCCGGGCACGTTGTGGTGGATCAGCGCCTTGGGCAGCCGCTCGGCCAGGTCCGACGGGCGGTCGATGTCGGAGACCCGCGCGGCCAGCGTCAGGGTGAGGGGTCCGTCGGCGTCCAGCGCCACCCACGCCGAGCGCCGTCCCCACTCGTCGCACGTGCCCTCGACGACGAGCCCGCCCGGTGCCAGGCCGGCACGCATGGTGTCCCAGGCGCGGGCCGCGGACTCCTCGTCGTACTGGCGCAGCACGTTGAAGGCTCGGACGAGCACCGGCTGCAGGCCGGCCAGCTCGAACCCGCCCACCCGGAAGTCCACCCGCGGCGGGTCCCGGTCGGCGGCGACCGCGGCGACCCGGTCGGGATCGATCTCCAGGCCCACGACCTCGAGCCCGTCCACCTCGGGGCCGAGCCGCTCCACCAGCTCCAGCGTCGTGACGGCCGACGCGCCGTAACCCAGGTCCACGACCAGCGGGCGGGCGGAGTCGCGCAGCCGCGGCACCTGGGTGGCCAGCAGCCAGCGGTCGACGCGGCGCAGCCGGTTGGCGTTCGTGGTCCCGCGGGTGGGGAGACCCAGTGCGCGGGCCCGGCCGGCGGCCAGGCGCGGGGCCTTGCGCCGGGGCTGGGGGGACAGCGAGGCCCGCTTCTTGTGGTCACTGCCCGCCTCGCTCACCGGTCCGGAGCCTAGTCCCGGCTACCGTCGAGCCGTGCAGCTGCGATCCGACGTCCCGCTGGCGGAGCTCACCACCCTCGCCGTGGGCGGACCGGCCGAGCGGCTGCTGGAGGTGGAGACCGCCGAGGAGCTGGTCGCCGCCGTCCGCGACGCCGACGAGGCCGGGCGCCCGCTGCTGCTGCTGGGCGGCGGCTCGAACGTGATCGCTCCCGACGAGGGCTGGCCCGGGGACGTCGTCGCCGTCCGCACCCGCGGCATCGCCCGGGTCGGCGATCGGCTGACCGTGCAGGCGGGGGAGGACTGGGACGGCCTGGTCGCCCGCACCGTCGCCGAGGAGCTGGCCGGCATGGAGGCGTTGTCCGGGATCCCGGGCTCGACCGGTGCCACCCCGGTGCAGAACGTGGGCGCCTACGGCCAGGAGGTCGCCCAGACGATCACCGCCGTCCGGGTGCTCGACCGCGCGGAGAAGGCCGAGCGGGTGCTCACCCCGGCCGAGTGCGGGTTCGCCTACCGCGACAGCCGGCTCAAGCGGGAGCCCGGGCGCTTCGTCGTCCTCGAGGTGGAGTTCGCCCTCGAGGCGGGGTCGCTGTCACGGCCGGTGGGCTACGCGGAGCTGGCCCGCACGCTCGGCGTGGAGATCGGGGAGCGCGCGCCGCTGGCCGAGGTCCGCGAGGCCGTGCTCGGGCTGCGCCGCGGCAAGGGGATGGTCTGGGACCTGGCCGACCCCGACTCGCGCAGCGCCGGCTCGTTCTTCACCAACCCGATCGTCCCGGCAGAGCGCGCCGTCGAGGGCTGCCCGAGCTGGCCGGCCGGTGAGGGCCGGCTCAAGCTCAGCGCGGCCTGGCTGGTGCAGCACGCCGGCTTCGGCCGCGGCACCCGGGACGGCCGGGTCGGGACCTCGTCCCGGCACAGCCTCGCGCTGACCACCGAGGACGGCGCCACCGCCGCCGAGCTGCTCGCCTTCGCCGACCGCATCATCGCCACCGTGCAGGAGCGCTTCGGCGTCCACCTCGACCGCGAGCCCACCGCGGTCCGCCCATAGCCTGGTCGTGCCGAGTGGGGCCCGGAGGGTCCCGCGCAGGCGCGACGGACACGCTCCGCCCGGCGTGAGGGGCTACCTGGCCGCGGTGTCGTCCGGAGGACGACGGTCGACTTTGTGCTGGGCGGCCTGGGCGCGCGGGCGGATCACCATGAGGTCCACGTTCACGTGGTGCGGACGGGTGAGCGCCCAGGCGATGCAGTCCGCGACGTCCTCGGCCACCAGCGGCTCGCGAACCCCGCGGTAGACGGCGTCCGCCGCGTCGGCCGATCCCATCCGGTTGAGCGAGAACTCCTCGGTGCGGACCATGCCGGGCGCGACCTCCATCACCCGGACCGGCTGCCCGCACAGCTCCAGCCGCAGCGTCTCGGCCAGCGTGTGCACCCCGTGCTTGGCCGCGGTGTACGACGCCCCGCCCTCGTAGGAGATCAGTCCCGCCGTGGAGCCCACGAACATGACGTCGCCGGCGCCCGAGGCCACCAGCGCCGGGAGCAGCGCCTTGGTCAACCGCACCGTCCCGAGCACGTTGACCTCGTAGGTGCGGGCCCACGAGTCCAGGTCGGCGTCCGCGACGGCGTTCGCGTCGAAGGCCCCGCCCGCGTTGTTGACCAGCACGTCCACCCGGTCGAGCGCTGCGGCGAAGGCCTCGACCGACGCCGCGTCGGTGATGTCCAGCGGGAGCGCCCGCGCCCCGATGGACCCGGCCAGCTCCGTCAGCCGGTCGATCCGCCGCGCCCCCAGGACGACGTCGAAACCGTCGGCCGCCAGCCGCGCCGCGGTGGCCGCGCCGATGCCGCTGGACGCGCCGGTCACGACGGCCGTGCGTCCCCTCCCGGGCTGCTCGGGGGAACCGGACCGGGTGAGAGGTGGGACACCTGACATGTGCTCATCCTGACCCTGTTGCAGGATGGAAGGCCGACGGGGTCGTCGACGTTGCCCCGGGCGACGGTCCGGACCACAGGAACTGCAGAGCGGGAGGTCGTACGTGCCCGCTCCTCGCGCGTTCCGCACCGGCGGCCCCCGGCGCGTGGCCACGCTGTCGGTGCACACCAGCCCGCTCGACCAGCCCGGAGCCGGCGACGCGGGCGGCATGAACGTCTACATCGTCGAGGCCTCGCGGCGGCTGGCCGCGCGCGGCATCGAGGTGGACATCTTCACCCGCGCCACGTCCAGCGACCTGCCGCCCGTCGTGGAGATGACCCCGGGCGTCACGGTCCGGCACGTCAACGCGGGGCCGTTCGAGGGCCTGGGCAAGGAGGAGCTCCCCGCCCAGCTCTGCGCCTTCACCGCCGCCGTCCTGCGGGAGGAAGCGCAGCACGAGCCGGGCTTCTACGACGTCGTGCACTCCCACTACTGGCTCTCCGGGCAGGTCGGCTGGCTGGCCCGCGACCGGTGGAGCGTGCCGCTGATCCACACCGCGCACACCCTCGCCAAGGTCAAGAACGAGGCGCTGGCCGCCGGCGACCGGCCCGAGCCGCGCTCCCGCGTCATCGGCGAGGAGCAGGTCGTCGCCGAGGCCGACCGGCTGATCGCCAACACCGACGAGGAGGCGCGCCAGCTGGTCCGCCTCTACGGCGCCGACCCGGCCCGCACCCTCGTCGTCCCGCCCGGCGTCGACCTGGACCGCTTCTCGCCCGGTGACCGGGCGGCCGCCCGCCGCGCGGTCGGCATGCCGCAGGACGCGATCGTGCTCCTGTTCGTCGGCCGCATCCAGCCGTTGAAGGCCCCCGACGTCCTGCTGCACACCGCCGCCCGGCTGCTCCGCGACGACCCCGCGCTGCGCGACCGGCTGCGCGTGCACGTCGTCGGTGCCCCGAGCGGCTCGGGCCTGGACGCCCCCGGGCAGCTGCAGCAGCTGGCCACCACGCTCGGCATCGCCGACGTGGTCACGTTCTTCCCGCCGCAGCCCCCCGAGCGGCTCGCCGAGCACTACCGCGCGGCCGACGTCACCGTCGTCCCCAGCCACAACGAGTCCTTCGGTCTGGTGGCCCTGGAGTCCCAGGCGTGCGGCACGCCCGTGGTGGCCGCGGCCGTGGGCGGGCTGCCGACGGCGGTGCGCGACGGCGTCTCCGGCGTGCTGGTGGCCGGGCACGACCCGGAGGACTACGCGGCCGCGGTGCGGGCGGTCCTCGCCCGCCGCGAGCTGTTCGCCGTCGGCGCCCGGCGGCACGCCGGCCGGTTCTCCTGGGACCGCACCGCCGACGCACTCGTCGAGGCCTACGCCGCCGCTGCCCGCGACATGGCCACCGCCCCCGCCCGCCCGGCGCGCGAGCGCCTGCTGGGCCCACTGCGCGTGCTCCCCGGTGTGCAGGTGGCGCGATGACCACGCGACCGCCTGGGGGCCGGAGCACAGCGGAGCTCGACGCCGTCATCGACCAGACGCTCCGTGAGGCCGAACTGGTCCACGAGCACCCGGGGCCGGGCACCTGGCTGGTGGACCTGCCCGGCACCAAGAAGCTCAAGACCGTCTGCGGGCTCAGCGTCGGCGAGCACGCGCTGCGCGTGGAGGCCTTCGTCTGCCGCCAGCCCGACGAGAACCGCGAGCAGCTGTGGACCTTCCTGCTGCAGCACAACGCCCGGATGTACGGCGTCTCCTACTCGATCGACAACGTCGGTGACGTCTACCTGACCGGCCGGCTGCCGCACGCCGCGGTGACCCCGGAGGAGCTCGACCGCATCCTCGGCGCGGTGCTCAGCTACGCCGACGACCACTTCAACACCATGCTCGAGATCGGCTTCGGCACGTCGATCCGCCGCGAGTGGGACTGGCGGGTCAAGCGCGGGGAGTCGCTGCGCAACCTGGAGGCGTTCGCCGCCTTCGCCGACCCCACCCGCCGCCCGGACGCCGACCCCAGCCGTCGGGACGCCGACGGCAACACCGGCGGGGAGTGACGACGGACAGCACCACGGCCGAGGAGGCTCCTCCCGGCTACGCCCGCCGCTGGTGGGTGCTCGCCACCATGACGGTGTGCCTGCTCGTGGTGATCATGGGCAACACGATCCTCAACGTCGCCCTGCCGACGTTGCAGCGCGACCTCGGAGCCACCCAGGCCGAGCTGCAGTGGGCGGTGGACGCCTACATCCTCGTGTTCGCCGGGCTGCTCTTCTCCTGGGGGATCATCGGTGACCGCATCGGCCGCCGGCGGGTCCTGGTCATCGGGCTGGCGATCTTCGCCCTGGGGTCCGTCCTCGCCGCCCTGAGCGACAGCCCGACCGAGCTGATCGCCTACCGGGCCCTCATGGGCGTCGGTGGCGCGGCGGTTCAGCCCACGACCCTCGCCGTCATCACCAACGTCTTCCCGGGCCCCGAGCGCGGCCGGGCGATCGGGGTGTGGGCCGGCACGGCGGGTATCGCCGTCGCCGGCGGTCCGCTGGCCGGCGGAGCCGTGCTCGAGCACTTCTGGTGGGGTGCAGTCTTCCTCATCGGGGTGCCGGTGGCCGTGCTCGGCATCGTCGGCGTGCTGGCCATCGTCCCGGAGTCGAAGGACCCCTCCCCGGGCCGCCTGGACATCCCCGGCGTCCTGCTGTCGATCGTGGCGCTCACCGGGCTGGTCTACGCCATCATCCGCGGCGGCGAGGGCGCCGGCTGGACGACGCCGGGGGTGCTCGTCCCGCTCGTCGGCGGCCTGCTGCTGCTCGCCCTCTTCGTCCAGGTGCAGCGACGCTCGGCGCACCCCGCGCTGGACGTCACGCTCTTCCGGAACCCGGCCTTCTCCGCTGCGGCCGGTGCTCTGGCGTTGAACTTCTTCGCCCTGCTGGGCGCCACCTTCTACGTCGTGTTCTACCTCCAGGGAGTCCTGGACTACAGCCCGCTGCAGGCCGGCGCGACGCTCATCCCGGTGGCGCTGGGCATGGCGATCATGGGGCCGCGCAGTTCCGTGCTGGCGGAGCGGTTCGGCGCCAAGGCCGTGTGCGCGACCGGGTTCGCGTTGATCACGCTGTCGTTCCTCGGCTTCCAGCTGCTGGGCGTCGACCCGCCGCTGTGGCTGCTGATCGCGATCCTGTCGGTGCAGGGGACGGGCATGGGGATGGTCCTGGCGCCGGCCACCGAGTCGATCATGTCCGTCGTCCCCCGGGAGAAGGCCGGTGCGGGCGCCGCCGTGAACAACTCCGTCCGCCAGGTCGGTGGGGCGCTCGGGGTGGCGATCCTCGGGTCGGTGCTGGCCGGCTCCTACACCGCGCACCTCGGCGATGCCCCGGACGTGCTGCCGGAGAGCGTCCAGGAGCGGGCGGGGGAGTCCATCGCGAGCACTCTGGCGGTGATCGGCGAGCTGCGGGCCGGGGACGACCCGGAGGTCGCGGCCGCCGCGGCCGGGCTGGTGCAGCCGGCCCGCGAGGCCTTCGTCGACGCCATGCACATCACCGCCGTGGGCACCGCGGCCGCCGGCGCGATCGCCGTGGTGATCGTGCTGGTCTGGCTGCCCGGACGCCGCGATCGGGTGACGGCCTCGCCGGGCGGCTCCACCGGTCGGGCAGGATGAGGGGGTGACTTCTACGGGAACCCTCGTGCTGCTCCGCCACGGCGAGAGCGAGTGGAACAAGGCCAACCTGTTCACCGGCTGGGTCGACGTCCCGCTGACGGACAAGGGGCGGGTGGAGGCAGCCCGCGGGGGCCGGCTGCTCGCCGAGCACGGCCTGCTGCCCGACGTCTCGCACACCTCGCTGCTGCGGCGGGCGATCATGACCGCCGAGCTCACGCTGCACGAGGCCGACCGGCAGTGGATCCCGGTGAAGCGCTCCTGGCGGCTCAACGAGCGGCACTACGGCGCGCTCCAGGGCAAGGACAAGGCGCAGACCCTCGCGGAGTTCGGCGAGGAGCAGTTCATGACCTGGCGCCGCTCGTACGACACCCCGCCGCCGCCGATCGAGCCCGGCAGCGAGTTCGCCCAGGACGGCGACGCGCGCTACTCGTTCCTCCCGTCCGAGGCGCGGCCGGCGACCGAGTGCCTGGCCGACGTCGTCGTCCGGATGCTGCCCTACTGGTACGACGCGATCGTGCCCGACCTGCGCGAGGGGAAGACCGTGCTCGTCGCCGCGCACGGCAACAGCCTGCGCGCGCTGGTGAAGCACCTCGACGGCCTGGGGAACGACGAGGTGGTCGGCCTCAACATCCCCACCGGCGTGCCCCTGCGCTACGACCTGGATGCGGACCTGCGCCCGCTCACCCCCGGCGGGCAGTACCTCGATCCCGACGCCGCAGCCGCAGCCATCGAAGCCGTCAAGAACCAGGGCAAGCACTAGCCCGGTCGGCCGCGCATCCCGTCGAGGAAGCTCGACTGCGCGGTTTCCGACGTCTCATCGGCTCCGAGACGTCGGAGATCGCGCAACGAGCCCGCAATCCTCAGATCGGGGTGCTGGCCTCGGGGACGTGGCGCTCGCCCGTCACCAGGTAGACGACCCGGCGGGCGACGCTGACCGCGTGGTCGGCGAAGCGCTCGTAGTAGCGGCCGAGCAGGGTCACGTCGATCGCGGTCTCGACGCCGTAGGGCCAGCTGTCGGCGAGCAGCTCCCGGAACAGGCCGCGGTGGATGCGGTCCATCGCGTCGTCGTCGGTCTCCAGCTCGCGGGCCTTGTCGACGTTCTGGGTGGCGATGACGGTCCCGGCCTTCGCCACGAGCATCTCCGCGACGTGGCCGGCCTCGAGGAACGCCGGGCGCACCTCCTGCGGCACGGCGTGGTCCGGGAAGCGCATCCGGGCCACCTTGGCGATGTGCTCGGCGAGGTCGCCCATGCGCTCGAGGTCGCTGGCGATGCGGGTGGCGACGACGATCGTGCGGAGATCCGTGGCGACCGGCTGCTGCCGCGCCAGCAGGGTGAAGCAGCGCTGGTCGATGCTCTCCCGGGTGGCATCGATCTGCTCGTCCCCGGCGATGACCAGGTCGGCGAGGGCGACGTCGGCGTCGAGCAGCGCCGTGGTGGCGGTGCTCATCTGCGATCCCACCGAGTTGGCCATCTCGACCAGGCAGCCTCGGATGTCGTCGAGTTCCTCGTGGTAGCTGTCGCGCACGTCGTCCTCCCGGGGTGTCGCCGCACTTGCCGCGACGGTCCTGCCCGAGATTAGGCCGGTTCCCGGGGTGGCCGGTCGCGCGGAGGTGAACGCCGACCCACGCAGGCGTGAACACTCCCTCGTCCGGGGCCCCCGATCAGGTGTTCGACCCGGAGCGGGTTCCCGCGGCACCTAGCATCGGCACCGTGAGTCCGTCGGTCGCCCTCGTGGTGGGCCTCGTCCTGGGTGGGGCCGTGGTCCTCACCATCGTGCTCGGCTCGCGCCGCAGCTTCGACGGGCCGGCCCGCGACGCCCAGGTCGTGCCGCTGCCGGAGGCGGCGATGGCCCGTCGGCTGCTCGACCTCATGGACCCCGCGGTGCTCGTCGTGGACGCCGACGACGCCGTGCTGCTGGCCAATCCGGCCGCCCGCGCGCTCGGGATCGTGCGCGCCACCCGCCTGCTGGTGCCCGATCTGCTCGAGCTGGCCCAGACGGTGCGCTCCTCCGGCAACCGGCGCGCGGACATCCGGCTGCCGGGGAGCATCGTCGGAGCCGGCCCGCGGATGATGAGCGTGCACGGGGTGCGGCTCGAGAGCGGCACCGTGGCGCCTCCCGGCCCGGTCGCGCTCGTCCTGGAGGACGTCACCGAGACCCGCCGCACCGAGGCGGTGCGCCGCGACTTCGTCGCCAACGTCGGTCACGAGCTGAAGACCCCGGTCGGAGCCCTGGCCCTGCTCGCGGAGGCCATCGAGGGCGCCGCCGACGACCCGGAGGCCGTGCAGCGCTTCGCCGCCCGGATCGCGCACGAGGCCGACCGCCTCGGCCGGCTCGTCCGTGAGCTGATCGACCTGTCCCGGCTGCAGGGCGGCGAGCCGCTGCCCGAGCTCGTCCCGGTGCCGGTCGACCGCGTGCTCGCCGAGGCCGTCGACCGCACCCGCACCGCAGCCCGGGCCAAGGAGCTGGACATCGCCGTCGGGGGCCAGCCGGGCCTGGTGGTGCGCGGTGTGGAGAACCAGCTCGCCACCGCCGTCACCAACCTGCTGGCCAACGCGGTCGCCTACAGCACGGGGCAGTCGCGCATCGCCGTGGCCGCCCGGGCGCGGTCGGGCTTCGCGGAGGTCACGGTCACCGACAGCGGCATCGGCATCCCCCGCCAGGACCGCCAGCGGGTGTTCGAGCGCTTCTACCGGGTGGACCAGTCGCGGGCCAGCAGCACCGGCGGCACGGGCCTGGGCCTGGCCATCGTGAAGCACGTCGCGAGCAACCACGGCGGCTCGGTGGCCGTGTGGAGCGAGGAGGGGCTGGGCTCGACGTTCACCCTCCGCATCCCGCTCGCCGCCGCTCCCACCGATACCACCGAACCATCTGCCGGCGAAGCAGTCGCCGCTGACCCCGGAAAGGGGACCGCATGACCCGCGTGCTGGTCGTGGAGGACGAGGAGTCCTTCTCCGACGCGCTGTCCTACATGCTCCGGAGGGAGGGCTTCGACGCCGTCGTCGCCTCGACCGGTCCGGACGCGCTCGCCGAGTTCGACCGGGGCGGCGCGGACATCGTGCTGCTCGACCTCATGCTGCCGGGGCTGCCGGGCACCGAGGTCTGCCGCCAGCTGCGCGCCCGCAGCGGCGTGCCGATCATCATGCTCACCGCGAAGGACGGCGAGATCGACAAGGTCGTCGGCCTCGAGCTGGGCGCCGACGACTACGTCACCAAGCCCTACTCGGCCCGCGAGCTGGTCGCGCGCATCCGTGCGGTGCTCCGCCGCCGGGGGGAGTCCACCGAGACCGGCTCGACCGAGGCGGTGCTGGAGGCCGGTCCGGTCCGGATGGACGTCGAGCGGCACGTCGTGGCCATGGACGGTGAGCCGGTCGGCCTCCCGCTCAAGGAGTTCGACCTGCTCGAGTTCCTGCTCCGGAACACCGGCCGCGTGCTCACGCGCGCCCAGCTGATCGACCGAGTGTGGGGCTCGGACTACGTGGGCGACACCAAGACGCTCGACGTCCACGTCAAGCGGCTCCGGGCGAAGCTGGAGCCCGACCCCGCCAACCCCCAGTACCTGCTCACCGTCCGGGGCCTGGGCTACAAGTTCGACGCCTGAGCCCGGCCCGTCCGGGAGCTAGTTCTTCAGCTCGTCGATCTTCTCCGAGGCCTCGGCCTTGGTGAGCTTCTCCGTCTCCACGTCCTCGTCGGTGCTCCGGGACAGGGTCTCGAGGTAGCTCTTCTGCGCGCCGGTGGCCGGCTCGTCCCCGGTCACCCAGGTGGACGGGTCCTTCTCGGCGGTCGGGTCCTGCTGCTGCGATTCGCTCATGTGTTCGATGCTAGGCCGAGGCCGGTGTCTGCGCTCGGCGAACGGCGACCTCCGGTGCGGTCCTGCGCCGCGACTCCTCCATCCGGCGGCCGGTGCGGTGGACGTGCTCGCCGCCCGGAGCAGCGCGGTGCGGCAGCGAGGGGGCGCCGGGGCGCTCACGGATCGAGTGATCGAGCCGAGCGATGCACGGCGTCCACGAGCACACCGACGTCGGCCGTCGAGCGGAGGTGGACGACCGGTAGATCGGCACGTCCCTGGCGCCTGATCGCGGCGAGCACGCGCGGAAGCATCGTCGACCGGTAGGCGAGCGTGTAGCCCAGCAGCTGGACGGTCCGCCGGTCGAGGCGCTCGGGGCACCCGTCGGCCATGAACGGTTGGGGCCTCCCGAGGTGGCGGAGACGTCGGCGCAGCACGCGGGTGGCGCAGAGGAGCGGCAGCAGGTCCACGATGACGACGCAGGACGCCGCCTCGAGCCGGACGTCGACCGTGGAGACGTAGTTCCCATCCACGACCCACCGGTCTCGCGCGACGAGCGCGGCCTGGATCGATCGCCAGGAGTTCACCTCCCGGGGCGCCCAGCCCGGTAGGTAGTAGTGCTGATCGAGGTGTACGACGTCGATCCCGAGGTGGCGACCGAGGGTGGCAGCGAGCGTGGACTTCCCCGCGCCGGGCGGCCCCATCAGCAATGTCCGGTCGAAGACGCGGAGGAGGCCGCCGTCGGGGGTGCTGAACCGGGCGGGTGGTCCCGACGGGACGTGCGACTCGGGTCGCATGGCGGCAGTCAAGCACTCCCCGTCGACGGCCGGGGTCCCTCGCCGCCGATCGGCTCCTGCTGTCCGCTCTCCGAGGCCAGCGATCAGACGGGGCGGCGCCGGTGCAGCTGGACGGGCACCGGCGAGGCCGGATGGGGGGCGATGAGCCCCTGGTCGAGGCGGAGCCCGGTGAGCCGGCGCAGCTCGGCGTAGGCGGGCGCCCCGACCAGGGCGGTGAGCTCGGCGGCGTAGGTGTCGACCAGGGGCTCGGGGGAGACGTGCGCGGCCGGCGCGCCGGTGCACCACCAGTGCAGCTCGTGCCCGCCGGGGCCCCAGCCGCGCCGGTCGAACTCGCCCACCGTGCTGACCAGGACCCGGGTGCCGTCGGGCCGGTCGACGTGCTCCTGCTCGCGGCGCACCGGGAGCTGCCAGCACACGTCGGGCTTGGTCGTCAGGGGGTGCAGGTCGACGCGCTGCGCCATCCGGTGCAGGGCGCACCCGCTCCCGCCCGGGAACCCCGGCCGGTTGAGGAAGACGCAGGCCCCGTCGACCGTGCGGGTGCGCAGCGACCGGACGCCCTCGCCCTCGTCGTCGGATGCCTCCGGTTCCTCGGCGCTGTCCTCCTCGGTCCAGGCGCCGCGCCCCACCGGGGCCAGCTGCCAGTCCTCGTCGGTCAGGTCCGCGACCGCGGCGGTCACCCGCGCCAGGTCGTCCTCGTCGGTGAAGAAGGCGCCGTGGCTGCAGCACCCGTCGTCGGGACGTCCCTCGACGACGCCGGCGCAGCCGCGGCCGAAGATGCACGTCCACGCCGACGACAGCCAGGTCAGGTCGGCCCGGACGACGTGCCCGGGATCGGCGGGATCGGGGAACTCCACCCACTCCCGCGCGAAGTCGAGGTCCACCTCGGGGGGCGGGTCGTCCGGCATCCGTCCAGCCTAGTGAGCGGACCCCCGTCCCCTCGCACCTCGCTCCGCTCGCGATGTGCCCTGAAGGAAGCCGCTGGTTGGTCGCCTCCGCACCGGGCCAGGCAGACTGGCCCCCATGCGGCTGGGTGTGCTCGACGTCGGTTCCAACACGGTCCACCTCCTCGTCGTCGACGCCCACCGCGGCGCGCACCCGACCCCGATGCACGACGACCGATGGGCGGTGCGCCTGGCCGAGCACGTCGGGCCGGACGACCTGCTGTCGCGGGCGGGGGAGAGGGCGCTGCTCGAGTCGGTCGAGGAGGCGTGCCGCCAGGCGGAGAAGCAGGGCTGCGACGACTTCATGGCGCTGGCCACCTCGGCCATCCGCGAGGCCCGCAACGGGCAGGACGTGCTCGACCGCATCCGGCGGGCCACCGGGGTCGAGCTGCAGGTCCTCACCGGCGAGGACGAGGCGCGGCTGACCTTCCTGGCGGTGCGTCGCTGGTTCGGCTGGAGCGCCGGCCGACTGCTGGTCCTGGACATCGGCGGCGGCTCGCTGGAGCTGGCCGTCGGCATGGACGAGCTGCCCGACGTGGCGCTCTCGCTGCCGCTGGGGGCGGGGCGGATGACCCGGCGGTTCCTGCCCGGCGCGCTCTCCGGGGGCCGCCCCGACCTGGCCGCGCTCGAGGCGCTCGAGGCGCACGCCACCACGCTGCTGGAGCCGGCGGCCGACCGGCTGCGCGCCGCCGGTCCGCCGGACCTCGTCGCGGCCACCAGCAAGACCTTCCGCACCCTCGCCCGGCTGGGTGGCGCGGCGCCGTCGTCGGCCGGCATCCGGACGCCCCGGGAGCTCTCGCTGACCGGGCTGGACCAGTTGGTGCGCTTCGTGTCGCGCATCGAGTCCGGCGCGCTGGCCGAGTTGCCGGGGGTCTCGGCGAACCGGGCGCACCAGGTTCCTGCGGGAGCGACTGTCGCTGCCGCCTCCATGCGCCTCCTGGACGTACCGTTCGTGCGGATCTGTCCCTGGGCCCTGCGCGAGGGAGTGATCCTGCGGAGGCTGGACTCGTTGGAGGGAGCGTGATGGCCGAACCGGACTGGAACCCGGACACGGGTGGGCGCCCGCTCGCGGAGATCCTGCGCGAGGCGGGGATCGACACCTCGCGGGCGGCCAAGCGACGCCGGTGGGACGAGCCCGACGAGCCCGTGCGGCAGCGGCGTCCCGACGTCCAGCCACCTCCCGACCGGCCCTTCGGCCGGCGCCGGAGCGACGCGGAGGAGCAGGAGGCCGGCGCGGCCCGGTCCGGCGCGACCCGCGCCGGCTCCCGCCAGCTCAGCGCGTCCCGGGCCGCTCCCGCGGCCGGATTCCCGCCCGTCCGCCCCTCCGGGGGCGTCGACCGGCGCGCGGTGGCCGGTCCCTCGACCGCCGCGATCCCGGGCTTGCGGCCCGACCGCTCACCGGCGGTGCCGCACCCGTCGGCTCCGCTTCCCGACATCCCGCTGGGTGCACTGCGCGGCGACCGCGTCGCGGAGCGCGTCACCGGCCGGGACACCGGACGCGTCACGGACCGCGCCGTCGGCCGGGACACCGGCCGGGTGGCGGACCGCATCACGGAGACCGGGCGCACCGGCGTCCGCGGGGTGCGGCCCGGGCAGCGGGCCACGCCCCGCGACGAGCTCACCTCCACCGGCCCGATCCCCGTCGTCCGTGCTGCCGACGTCGACGACCTGGACGGGGACGCCAGTCCGCTGGCCTGGCTGCGCTTCGTGGGCGAGCTGGTCATCGCCCTGGCCGTGGGCGTCGGTGTCTTCTTCGCCGCCACGGTGCTGTGGGAGATGGCCGCCTACGTCGCGCTGCTGCTGGTGCCGCTGGCCGTCACCGGCCTGGTCGCCGGTGTCGGCATGTGGCGGCAGCGGCAGGGGG
>Ga0210040_10005700_pt1 | contig 15773 bp, 5 predicted proteins | sample CryGeyCG12114_NA_FD_185462 | JGI IMG/M metagenome (GOLD analysis project Ga0210040, IMG submission 185462) | Groundwater microbial communities from aquifer - Crystal Geyser CG19_WC_8/21/14_NA (SPAdes) (version 2) | ecosystem: Environmental > Aquatic > Deep subsurface > Groundwater | place: USA... | reverse complement strand
TTTGTTCGACTGTTACTGACAAACGAAAGAGCATCGGATTGGAATATTTCAGGTGCATATACTAGAGGGTCTAAGGAAGACTTAGAAAGTGTTTTTAAGAAAATTCCTTACGAACATACTTCGGACATACATTGTTAGACCCATTATACTTGGGCTGTGCAATTTTCTACCTTCACTTTACTAATCCTAAACCTCAGGATTACATTACCTGCTGTCTGCTGTCTTCCTAACTCATTGATTACTGGTTATGCTTTAAAAAGATCACAGCTCTGCCTTTCGGTTGGGTTTCGTTTTTCCTGTACTTTTGATGGACGGCAATTGTCAGAGGCAATTCTCTCTGACTCAATTACTAATGAAATATATGAATGTCTAAACATAGATAATGATTCCTCATCGGGATGCTTCTGAGGAAGTGCGACGAAGAGTCCGAGGTGCATCCTCTCTTGAACACGCTGCTCGTCTCCTCGGCGTATCTGTCGATGAAATTCAAAGCAATGAGTCATTAGTTGTAGCTATCGAGGTAAATTTTAAATTTGTTTAGTTTATTTGGTTTGATATTTATATAAACATATATATATATATATTCATTATACATTTAGGTATTTACAAAAGTATGACTTCACCGTACAAAATGATGATTTTTATTTCATACGAAATCACTAATTAGTTAATAGATTCTGATATTTACAAACTTTTTTCTTTGTCCAGAACAAGCACAAGGAGGCGCTTTCTTTCATACGTGATCTAAGGCAGAAAAACTTGATGAAGAAGAAGTCGGACGACGGGGAAGCATTGTATTGTACATGTCGTAAGAAATTCACTCCGGAACGTCATATGATAAGATGTGAACTGTGCTTTGAGTGGTTTCATTCTACTTGTGTTCCACTGCCCAAGCTGCCTTCTAAAGAAGCCGCCGCCCTTGAAGATGACAAACTTTCTGCTCAGGTGTTGGTAGTCCATCGCATCATGTCTCGGCAAATGCGCTTTCTGTGTACTGCATGTGCTCGATCTCGTCGCCCCAAACTCGATACGATTTTATCATTACTACTCGCACTCCAGAGGTTGTCTGTTCGTATTATTGAAGCTGATATTCTAAATTGTATAACTACTAAGATTACTGAGTGGCTTGATCGTGCTCGAGGGTTGTTAGACAAGTATGAAATAAAAGTAGCTCTGGACGAGATCAACCAATCTGACGCATTTTGCCCGGACGCCAATGATCCTTGTAGCGCCATTGACGGAAGTCCAGAGAGCTCGTTTGCTAGTTCACCACCTATTGACAAGATCAAGTCGGATTATGTGGAAGATTCTGTCCCCAGTGATATGAATATGGACTGTGAGGAGACTACAGGAGGAAAAGAACTATCACAAACTACATCTCAGGACGAACTGGCTGTGGCAGGCATCTTGATGAGCTGGAAGGATGAGAATAAAGATTGCAACTCTTCAAGCATGATGGCCAGACCTATTGTGAAGAAGAAGGAAGACTTTGGTCATAAAGGGGAACAGGACAAGGCCTTGGCATCGGACCACGCATATGCAACATCAGTGAACACTAATCACTCCAATAGTTTGGATGAGTCCAAGAAGGAAGTTTATACTGTAGGGTTTAGTCCTCGAGTAAAACTGGCTCCGGAACTATTGAGTCAACTAGAGGAGTTGTTGATTGAAGCGGATTTGTTTGAAGTTAGTATGGTTGAAACTGGTATTATTTGGAGATTATTAGAAGCGAATAAGTATCGCTCTAAAGACATACCAGACATCGGGGTAAGTCCACTAAACATCTTTCGTGAGCTGAATGGGGTAAGTTGGCTTCTCTTTTTTACTTACATATATTTTTCCTCATTAATAATTGCTATGGAATCGTAGATGGTTGCGTGAAACAATAATCATTGTTAGCTCGCATGTAGAATGTAGATAAACCGCTTGCATTTGCATTGTTGGCGCATCACTGGAGTTGTGAGTTTCCATTGTAGTGTTTCTAAATATGACATTGGTTTATTTTTTATTGTTTTCACTGGCCCACATATTGCCTGCCAGTATTTATTGTTTGTGAAGGAATGTATTCACTATTATTATTGCATCACATTACACGAGGTTACTGCTCGGGTATTCAAATCAACGCATTGTTTTTTGTGTGGATTTTTGTGATATTAGACTTGAACTCATGCAACCCAAATTAATATCCAGTGTTGCCTTTGTAATATATTATATAATTCGATTCTGACTCGAGGTAGGGTATTATTAATAGTGTTATTGTAAAGGGAGCATGAGTTTGAACGTAATGCTTTGTCCCATTGTGACCTTTTATATCCAAAAACCTGTATTGTTGTATTCGTTTGTTTGAGGAACAATCCATGTTTGTCTTCTGTTTTTGTAATGTGACATTAGAACGACCGTCCATAATGCTTGAGACGTTGAGACATGAAATTTTTTATGACGCCCATAAAAATTTATCATTGGTTTCTTATTTTCTGAAGTGAGATTTTATTAAAGTTTATGTAGAGAAAAAAATAGGCAAAGAATACTCAAAGTATTTAACATGTCTTAAGAATCAGTTTAGGATACAGGCGACTTGCAAAAATTACTCACTCAGTCAGTCAAGTCAATGGAAATTGGGCTTTTTACAGTAATGAGCATACAATGGTTCTTAAGGTTCACTAATAGACTAATAGTTGCTAGTGTTAATACTGCAGCTAGTACCACTAATACAGTTAGAGCAATGTATTTATTTCGTTTCTTTTGCCTGGACTTGAATTCTGTAAAAATTATTATTTCGATATTATTAATATTGCGTTTTAACACTAGCATGTCAGCATGTGTAATCTGCCTCGCATTTTTTTACTCCTGTTCCTTTACTAAATCTATTGTCTTTGTCAAGAGAAGCCAGCTACTCCGAAAGAATTTCAACTGTGTTCCAACTGCCTACTCCAAGGCATATCAAGCAACCAAGATTGTAAAAGATAACTTTTAATGCTATTATAATCATAATTCAATTCGTACTACTCAATCGCTGGTTCTACTATGTCATGTTTAGTTGAAGGTAAAAGACATGTTTGGTATGCAAAAGCAAGCGGTAACACAGTTATGATTGATTCAGCCCTACACAATGTTCTTGTTTGTCGATAAAATGAAAATGCTCAGTTTAAATTTACTGTGTGATTTAAAATTTAGGAGTTGCGCAAACAATTGGAGGGAGAACTTAAGTTTGCACGAGTTCGCAAGTATCGCAGAGGTATAAATGGTGAGGATTCCGGAAATAAGCGACCACGTAGATCCAGTGGAATCAAAGAGGCAGCCGTGAGTTCACTTGAACTTAAATTTTCCTATTTTATACATAGATTTATTGTTAGTACTCCCCGTGTTGAACCCATCACAATAGATGAATTTTTACTCAATATAATTTCCATGGTTCGCAGATCTCTCTTGAAAGCAAAGCTTCAAATAGAAAACGAAAGAAAGACAAAGATGGAAACTTGGAGTATGATGAAGATTGCGCAGCCGTTCACTGTCGTCAACCGACAGGTAATTTGTTCACCTTATTTATGAATAATGGCGTCCATGGTGGTTTCATTTTCTGATTGAAGTTGGGACTGTAAAGCAAATTACTGAAAGCGAGATTTCGTTCCTAATTGCAGGGAAGGAAGTCAATTGGGTTCAGTGTGATGCAGGATGCGAGATGTGGTTCCATCTTGTTTGCGTTGGACTTCGCAAAAGTGAGGTGAAAGATCTGGACAACTGGACTTGTTCCAAATGCAGAGTGGATCCGGAGGCATCGGAGGAGCAGCCTGACGTCCTGCCTCCAGCTGAACCGTTGAATACCGAATGATTATATTTACTAATACATAAATTCATTTATTATACAGAATAAGTTTTGTAGTTGCACAAATGATTTAATGTAGGATTTGAAAATAAAGCTGATTGAAGAGTATTCTTTAAATTATGAGTGTTTTTGGAGGAAATGTCGACTTATTTTTTATATATACCGTGTTTCTTGCTATAATATTTGCTGAAAAGTACTGACTACTTGTTAATAACTATTTTTGTAAATTATTAGGGCCAGCATATGTCACTCAAAGTTTATCTCAATGAGTGTCCTCCAAATACATAATTATTTGCTATCTAGTATTCTGTTCTGTCTGTGCACCCGCATGCCTCTAACTAAAAGTAAGAATAAAGATTAAATTGATAGTTTCCACTATATCGTAATTTCAACTGAACTCAGTCACCATTGTTTAGTGCATTATTGGGACGTGTCGTGAATAATTTTATGTACTTATTTCTCGTCTTCTGTTAGTTTTTCACCCCAGCCAACTATGTGCCTAATAAAAACAAAGAAATACCAAGTGGGGAATTTCTCGGATTCTGCTTTCACTGCCCGCGGTTAGATGGAGCGCGGAGCATGAGCATCGATAAAACTACTTCCCGTTGACTGTCTCCCTCATTCGCAAATTGCTTTCCATTCCACTTTCCCCAACATCATTTCGATTTACTCAGGCAAAGGGAACTTGCACCTTTTCTACTGTGTACTAGTCGTTTGTTTGTTACTTGAGGAGCTCACTTCAACATATCTATGAATACAACATACACATGCATGACCAACTAACTAAAGCGAACACATACTGAAAATACTCCTGCCTCAACGAAACGATATGCATCATCATCATACCAGATTGCATGCGTACATATGTAAACGTGGTATAAAAGGGAGAAAATGGATTATCTACATATATAGTGTCGACCCCAAATTTAACTTTCCAGGTGATAAATGCGAGCACCTTCCTTCCTATATTACTGATGCTACCCCTGCCGTTAGAAGAAATCTCATTATTTCCCCATGAGACATACATTATGGTCTTGTCTTTTCCCTGTGCCTCTTTCTTTCTCTCTATTGTTTGCATTAGACTTCATATGTACACGTGCTGGCCTTTCCACCGCGAGACTAACTAAAAGTGAATACGAAGAATAAAAGCACAGGACAAAAAATTCCACAATAATCACTCTCGGGCTCTTTTAAATAAGTCAAAACACTTTATTAATCCGCATGAGTTGCCGATGCAAAAGTAATGACACTAAAGTATAGACTCAATCTAGACTCTCCAGACTAAACCTATTCCACATGGATATGAAAAATACCAGTAAAGATTTAAGCAATTTAAATAACACTATGTATGATCGAGTCGTAATAGTATGCTGGTACGTTTCGTTAGAACAGAATAAGAATGTTTTTAAAAAAATCGCAATATAAACTTGATTTTCCTACAGAACCATACATTTGTTTGGGAAAGTGATTTGCAACTATACAGCTACTTTCAAGGTTTAAACAAATCGCTTGTAATTTTCTTTGATCTCCATGACTATCCATTTCATGTTGACTGGTTATTTTCACAGATCAGAAGTGAAATTCCAAACTATAATCTTTCCAAGAGTTCCGCCTTTCAAAGTTGGTTAGTTATTTGCGATTTCATATTCAGAAGAAACCCGTAGATTTATTCCCATGACCCTTTTACAGGAAAAAAAACGTGAGCTGGTTACTTGCAGTAGTCAGTCTTCTGTTACTTCTGTAGTTGGTAGACCAAGGCTTTTCCCCTTTTCCTAGTCGATAGAAAAACAAAAGAATGACGCATGATGTATTATTATGACAAAGTTCCTGCTCGCGTGCACACGTGCATGGCCGGTCCAAAATAATTTACCCCGTGCCAAATGATCTCCAAACACACTGCACCACACTAACAAAATGTTCAATTAAGTAATAATAATTCACGTCCCCGAAAAATTGTGTGTAGTACACCATAATATTATACTCTTCATTACAATTCACTGTTACTGTTGATTAATCCCAACTAACTAATCTAACTAACTCAATCCTAGTCAATGTCCCAATTTTCATTTCGTCATACAATTATCGTTGTTTGTTTTCATTCCCTTTCTTGGTATAACTCGACTATAATAGTTAGGTTGGAGCTGGACGCTGTACAGAAATTTTATAAATTTCTGCACCCCGTATTAATTCTGGTACAATCGTACAATACATATTTACTGCACCACACTTACTGACATTAACTACACCGTACGCCATGCACCATATTGGTTTTGGTTTGATCTGGATTCTGAAGTCGCAAAAGCTGCAACTAACTAACAATAGAACGGCGCCGAATTTGAAACTGACTTGGTTGGTCCGTAATCGTATACCCAATCCCAAATGTGACCAATATGGCCGGAATGTACTGTGAAACCGAAACTGTTCTCGGAACACAGTAAGTAGAAAGTAAAGTAAAAGTGGCTTTCACTTGGAACTTTAGTTCAGTGTGTGCTCCACTGTGAGTAGTACCAGTTGTTATAGTTGGTTGCACCAAAAACGGTCTGTTCTCCCTTGTACATTAGTTGGACCGTAGACGGAAATTACATTATGCAGAAAATTCTACTTCTAGTCTCATTCTAACTGTCAGCTGATTTATGAAATGAGAGAAAAACTTGTATTTTTCTATTCATGTCTTGCACAGTCGTTTTCACATGACGCCAGTTAGAAAATTGAGAATTGCTAGCCAGAATGCACGTTGCCATAGTGTCAGTTGGTGAACAACGCTGGGTTTGTTGACATGTGAAGCTCCGCTAAACAATTTCACGAGCGGATTGGTTCAGAAAATTTGGTTTTACAACTTTGTCGTATGAACGTGTTAGTTTTGTTCACAAGAGTTTGCAATCAAGTGAAAGAAGAGATAGAGCTGTTGGTGCACATTAGAGAAAAAATTTCCAGTTGGAGTTGGACAGTTGGTTTTTGTGTCAAGAAGTGAAAAATGTCTCTTATGGAGTAACGTGATTGAAGTTCCAGAGTCAGTATATTGGAGAAGCTAGAAAAATTCCTGGATTCTCAGGTAAATTTTTAAATACTTTGTAACTGTGTTTGTGTATAGGATTTTCATGGTTAGAACTTTAAATCATTAGAGTGCTATGGAGCACTAACTTTGCAGACTAAACAATATTTCTTTCTCGAAAGTAAGTCAGTAGTCGGTACTTAATTCTTATTCCATTGTTTTTTGGGCTTCGTTGGTTTATAAAATGTGAAAATAAAAATAATTTAGCTGTGGTCTGACTCAACGGAAAAAGAAATCTGCTCCAATGCAAACCGCATGTACTCATTAACAGTCAGTTGTTCCTGCAATATTTTATATAGTAACTCAGGGAAATTGAGAATTCTGTATATTTTTCAACAACACATTAAATTATAAAAAAATTCAGTTCCATGTGTTTGTGTACTTGTATCCATCTCTTTTAGAACTACTGTCCGTTTCAATGAAATACGGAGTAATTTTTTTCAATTGTTACCTGGCAGAGTTTGTTTATCATTGAGCAAAAAAGAAATAATAAATAATAATAATAAATAATATCCGTATTTCATTGAAATGGACAGTAACAAACGAATTCCTGCGAAACCCGTTGCATTCAATGTAAATTAATCGACTATCAATAGATAAGCGTTGCGTTACCTCAATTTAATGATTATTTAGTAGCATGCAATATTTGGGGAAAACAGAGCGTACAACACAAATGTAAATACTGATACGTGGTATGAGCCAACTATGGGGTCTACCGGGTAGATGATAAACAAACCTCCTCTAAATTTATGAGCTCCTTTTGAATGTCCAGTTCAACATAATCTTTCAAACATAGTGATTTGATTCTTGTTGACGCTCCTTTGTAGTCTACAATTATTCATACAGCTACTTTCCCTGTTATGTTATACTGATACTGCTAATAGTGGAAAGTGGAAGGTGACTTTATGGGACACTCACATTGAATAAGTTTCAAGTTGAACAAGCTGCTGCTACTTCCGTTCGAATGAGGGCTACTAAAGCTAACTACCAAATGCTCTTGGTTCGTCCTTAATCTAGCATATGAGCACTAAACCTTAGATTCTCAGAAGCAGACCTAACTCTAACTCTTCCATTTCATTCCACACAATGCCAAAAAACTTGCTGGACTTATAGAGCATGCCATAATGCAAGCTGTGGGTAGAAAGTGCGCTCTTATGTGAATGAGCGATTAGGAAAGTTTGGCTACATTGGGCTTGTGAGAGGATGAGAAAGTTACAATAATGGGACTAAGACTACAACTACAACTTGTATACAGTATTAGCACATGTACCAAAAGGAACTGTACACTCATGGTGGATGAAGTTATTTTAGTTGAATAAGTGCTTCGTGTGGCGTGAAAAAATTCGTTTCTTCACCCAGAGATCTTCACCTAATTCACAAGATGAAATGGGTCATGGGGATTAATATAATTGTTAGTGAAAAAAATGTATCCACAATCTTCTCAAGTTTGTTAGTAAGCGTATAGTATTGAGCTCATGATTGTAGAGTTTACACGCTACTATAACTATTGCTACAAATAGGTTGGACCCGTAACTACTATGCAGTTAATTTCAATAAGCCCAAATTATAGATTCTGAGGCACTTTCGAATTACATTAGTTCCCGTGCTCACAAAGAAATCAGAAGGGCAATGAACTAAAATGGCATATACCCATCTAACTGGAGAGCACATTACTACTAACTGGCTTTCACTGAACCCAGTCACTGTGAACCCTTTCTATAGCCATGGGATTCATAAAATGTATACAGGTGTTGAGGTTTGGCGTGTTGAATGATTGATGATTGCTGTGCATAGCCTACAAAAACATGGGAGTAGGAGTGCTGTGCTCCCGTTCTGTCTAAAAGTTCAAACCGAATGTAAAGCTTGTACAGCGTCGTCCCAACCAACTTCTCACAGTCACTCACTCACTCTAATGCGCCTTTCATGTGAACTGTCCATAACGTGGAAGTGAAAATCATTTGATAAGGTGATAAGTACAATTGGTTAAACATTTTACAAGGGTGGGGCACATTCTGTATGTTACACTGCGTTTATTTGTACTTTCTTATGGTTAGTTAGTTAGTTAGTATTGGGAGCAAGCAAGCAACAGTACAATTTAGTTAGTTAGTTTGTTAAACTCAAATAGATTACTCATGTAAAACAAAACTAGTGAGTCCTTCTTGCTGTGTTTGGAGCTTAATTAAACTGTTCATGGAACTCAAGTTTTCCAACTTATTTATTTGATTAAAAACTAAGATCTTGGGTTATCGTTATTTCTATTGCTTGTTTCCTTTTAGTATTCTTAGAAGCAGTGTAACAATACTGTAAGTTAGGTAGTAAGTAACTTGGTGAACGAAACGACGTTCTCATATGAAATCCACCCTCACAAGTGTGGTATGGTTTGGTTACATAGATTTCAGGAGGAACACAAGAATGAAAACTATTCTTGCCATAATACTTGCTTGCAGTACGTACATGTGTTTGACTGGTTGTAGATGTTTTCCGACTTTATTGACTGGGTGCGTGCATGGTGAAGGTTTCAGCTAGACACATTGGGTGTAGAAACGCATAATGTAGTACATGTAACCCAAATGGAAAAACAGGGAGTAAGTTTCCAATTGCGTTTCTTTCACCAACTTAATTACGTCCCTGTTGTTTATCTTCAGCCTCCCTTGCTTTCCGCATGTTTCTCTAGAACATGGACGGCTGCATGGGTTAATGAGTGAATTCTCACAAATTGTGTTCGTCAATAGAATATAAATGGAACTGATTAAAGCTCCCTCTCCAACTTTATTCATATTATTGTCCGTTCTTGCTCTACCACTTTCAACTTTTCCTCATTTTATGTGTTGAGCCTTGTTTGGGTTTTGGGTATTCCATTTGCAACGGCTTGAGTCTCGTCTATGTACTTATCACAACACTGGATTGTGGGCTCGATTATTCTGTTGAGCATAACAATAACAGCCAATATGAAGTGTTCTCGCTCCTGTTTTCATTTCGGATAGTGCACAATTCAAAATATTTTGTTTGTTTCCTTCTTGTGCAGTGGTTGTTTTCATAAAATTATTTCAAGTCTTGTTAAATACTGAAAACAAGTATCTCCCTTTGGTGCTGGATTAGTTGTATTTAAAATCAAATTTTTGCCAAATATGGTTCAATCGTCTTGTATAATATTATTATAACAATAAATTGTTTAATAATCTTAAGCTCTATAGAAAAAATCGTATCCGTTGAGTCAATTAAATAATTTTTAGTGTATTACCGAAAATCATCCCCTAAAGAGCATTCTTGGGCCTGGCCTTTTTATAATTTTCATCAATGAGTGCTAAAAAACTGTATTTTTTTTTGTAAACGATAGCTATCTGCTTAATACTGGTTGTGTTGAGGATCATGATATATTTATAGAGCAAATTAACTATGAGTTGTCACAAATCACACTCAGGTTTTAAAAAAAGCTTTTTCTTCAAATACTAACAAAGCAAATTAATGATAACGCTGGTACGGAATCTTATGCTAGAAAAAACTAAAAACCGAAGCATTAATGTTCAGGTTCATATTTTCTATATTAATCAATCAATAAAATGTCGAGTTTATTTTCATCGTAAATTTACATGGCAGCAACACATTAATTTGAAATTTTAAAATTGAATTATAATATTATGGACCTGCATTAATATTTATAGGAATGTTCTTCAAACTGAAGTTAAACTTTTAGTGGATGCCCAGTAGACTCGGGGTGTCTTTAATAAATTGCATGTCTATTATATGGGGAGCAGTTCAAAAAACGTTTCCAAACCAAGAAATAAATAGATTAGAGCGGCGGAAAGGTTGTGTTTAGGGAAGAAAAAATAAGATAAGTTAGAAATACTGCTATGAACTTTCTAAACTGGTTATTCACAGTTTCATAGATTCAATGTATGCTTATAGATTTTATTTATTTATCCATCCATTTGTGGACAACTATACCGCTATTTAATTGATAAGTCCTTGCTCTTAGTGAGTCGTCGAACAAATAAATAAATCATTATTTGATTTTGCTCGCAAAACATGGCGGATGTTTTGATATGATTTGCTAGTCTCGAATCTTAAAATCTCCGGCGGAAGTATGTAACTACATCTTGAAGCAGTGAGCTCAACGTATGAGATTACAAATCAAGCTCATATAATACTGTTGCAGCAGATTATCATATAAACTACCACTGAAGAGGATAAACATAAATTTCCATAGAAAGCGAGCCGCCACCTTATTTTTCATATTGACCCATCATTATTTGATATGCATGAACTTACCAAGCTCCATCATATCCTATTCTAAAGCCGTACTTGAGCCTTTCCAGTCTTCAGTCATTCAGTCCAGCTCACTTCCTCTATTACGCTTGCAAATCCCACTTGAAAAGACCGTAACCTAGAAGAAGTTTGTGGTCTCAACTTTTGAATCTCATTAACATCTCCTTTCATAAAGGAAATTCTGTGTTCTGTTTGCAGTGAACTTTTTGGATTTAAAAAACATTGCGTTATTACCGTACTTTATATTTTTGGTTCTTGATGGATAAAACTGAAGTAATGTGGCTTTTCCTTCAGTCAGTTTGTGAAAGCTGAGAAATTCATGCCCAAACTATTCATGTAAAAAACATATGCATTGCTACTATTGAAGAAAGCTGACTGCCTGTCTCTAAAAAAAATTTTCGTACTATTTTTCTTGTTTTTCCTTATTTGTAGCAATTTCTGAACCTTATTTCCAAAAATTGAACAAGTATAATAATTTCATATGAAATGGATAATAAAATTGCTCCTGTAAAACTGACATTTTTTATTTTGCCCTACGAATGTCTGTATTTCTTAGTTAGTGAGTATAGATAAAACTAAATATTTTGAGGTTGATATCTACACTACAGCCGTTTGGAAATTGCATTTCATGCATGTCACCAGTCCGCAGTATTTTCGACAGATGACTGAAAAACGTTAATGGAATTTAACAGCAGCTGCCAGTCATCGTGTTTGCGACATTTATTGACCCACAAAGAATGGTTGTATAGATTATGGATTAACCTAAATAGAAACATATTTATTTGAATTTGTACTTTACCTTGCATAAACAGGTGTTTATCCTTCAAATTTCTGAGAATGGCATTGACAGTTTTTATCGTACTTAATCATCTACTTATGTCGTAAGGATATTCAAATGTGTACTGTGAGATGATTCCATTTGCATGTGTGCGTTATGCTATGTCATTCGGTCTTTCTGACTGAGTTTTATTATGGGTGAGGGGTGAGGTACTTCAATTGGTTGAACGTTCAATAAAAATTGAATCCATATCGCTAGAAATGTATTGCAAATGCAAACCAATTGTTAATTTGTACACAATTGTCACGTGTTTCTGGATAGCGTTATATTTTATAGGAAAAAGTAGGCACTTATTAAATTTCATGTTTTGAAGTGAAGAAAACAGTCTAGAGTCTATAACTATACGTATACTGTCGTGTACACACACGTATAATTAAATTTAATTAACTAATCATGAATTAATTGTGATGTTATTGCGAATATCCAATAACTATGTTTGAGAAATAGTAGTTATGTGCACTGTTTGTTTTTCTAATCAATAGGATAATAGTTTGGAAGTTTCACATAGTCATAGCCAATTCATAATTAAAGATTTCGTGATGAAATAGTGACATGTCTCGCGGTATTGAAGTGGCGTAAATAAAAGATATCGATTTCACCCTGTTCCGTAATCACTTAATGGTAAAAATAAAAAATTAAGTTTTTTTTCTCGCAATGGCCTAGTTAGTGTGTACAGAATGATGTAAAAAATTAAATTTCATATTAACTGTTTTGTTTGCTAAATCCAAGTTTAACGCCCTCAATCTTCTTTTTTACTAACTAACTACAAAACAGTGACGAAAGTAGCAGTGTTAAAAAAATATTATAGAACATTTTGTTTTTGTTCCCAGCCAACTATATAGGAAAAAGGAAGGCAAAAAATTGAGAAATATTGATAGTTTCATATTTGAACCCTGCACTTTATATAACATATACTTACTATTCTGCAGAAAAAAACAACAAAAGTTATTGACTTGGTAATTTTATAGTTTTGCTCGGTTGGATTCCCGCCTTACCTGCTGGCTGAGTATAACGTTTAAGAGAAGAGTCTTTTACTCACCGAACTGGAAAATTTACAATACATTACTTGTTCATTTTCAAGTTGTTCACATGCAGTCTCTGTGGACGAAGCATTGTAAGCTTATTGTTCTTTCTTCTGCGTGACATGAGTTCCGGCCGACGTTGGCATCCATACAATTCAAATAGTATTCTTCTAGCGAAATATTATTGAATTTTATCAACCTAACCTGTGTAAATAATGGCATGACGAGTGGGAGGTTTAGTACAAATGATGCAATACTTATTACATAGGAGGCACCATTTTGTACAAGGCTAAGTCTGAACCTTGTGTATTACTCGCATCAAAGACGAGTCAACAAATGAAAAAGGTTATTCAAGCGCCTATTGCTCCATAAAATGAACCATCCGTTCGTTCTCCGTCTTTCGATTACTGCTCACAGTCCAGAGCACATTAGAAAGTATGGAAGCCACTAGGCTAAACATGTTAGCAGGAAAGGAATAATGTCGTGGGCAAATCTTCTTCGTCTTATAAACGTTCCATAACGCCAAGAAAACTCTATACCTTCGGTATCGGTATCTATACCTTCTGAAAGGAACTTACTTAATGATTAATTGTTCTCTATCATTTCTTAGTCCGTTGTCCAGTTAGAAAACATATTCTATTTTATCATGGCTCATATAGCTTAAGCTTTGAAGAAACAAGGACTATAAAATTAAAATTGGGATCCAATTTTCTCAAGGGTTAGTTTCAAGCAAGCTCTGTTGAGGTTCCTCGTTCCTGGTATAATGGGGTCTTGTATACAGTACGGTAGTGTATTCACTGTCTCTGAATTATTGAAAGACGACGATGAATGACCACAGACAGACTCAAATTAAACAACAATTATTAAAAGGGGTTTCCATTTTGTAATATTGTTTTTACAGGCAAAGTCAAAAATTGCCACTGCCACTGCGAACTAAGCAAGCAGAAAAGGACGCGTATTATAAAGAATATTGTAATATTCATTGAAATAATAGTCACCATGAAACGTATTTCGTAATATTTAGTAATCAATATTTAAATTCCTATACTTTTAGACTAGCTATGAAAATTCCCACCAAGTAAGATTCGCCAGTTAGGTGAACGATGGCTTTGATGATGAGAATAGAATCCCCTCAATCCCAAACGACATTTGCATGGTAGAAAAACGGCTTTTACTTCTACGTTCACTCGCAAACGCATAATCGAAGATGCATAGAAAATCAAATCAATCTAATTCACAAAACTGCACAAAACCAAAAATACATCGCAAGAAAAATCAAAACCTAAACTATACTAACTAAAAATCTCTGGGCATCTTATGTACACAGAGTTGGACGAGATAGGTAAGATTGGACAATAGATCCGAAAAGACGCTATCGATAATAGTTAGAATGTTATTGGACACAGCTTAGGTTCAGTAAAAGAAAAAACTAGATTACGCAAGCTATGTGAGGTTTTAGACCATGCCCTATGCGTAACCTGCATATCTAATATGCATATGCATTTAGAATTGTTTGTACTTTTTTTAGGATAAAGTCTACTAACCAAAATTTACCTCTACACTATTAGTATATGAAGTGTGACCGACCGTTTTGGTAACAGTATACGAATCACATTTTAGTCTTTTCACATTACTCACTGGTTAGTTAAAACTGAGGTCTAACTATATATACCCTAAAAACGAAACTGGTACATTTAGTTAGTGACATTGCTGAATGCATGTAAGCAAGAAAGTTGAAACTTCATACTAACTAAAAGTAGTGGGATCGTGTATGCAGTGGAGGAGTAGATGGAATAGTGGAACGCATGCTAAGCGGTTGGAATGAGCGACGAATGAATCCAACACCCGCTGTCAGAATGGGTTAAAAAGTGTGTGAGAATGCAAGTTAGTCAGTTACTGTCAATCGGCGTGTACGTGCTACACTTGTGCCACTTCGATGTTTAATTTATGTTTAGTTAGTTACGTTACCAGTCGTTGTAAACCATCAATTAAATCTCAACTGGTGACTGAAGTGGTTGACCTGTGTTGTTTGATTGCAGAATTTTCAGGGACCTAAAGAGAAAAGCTAATTCTAATGTCACTATACTATGTTTGCAGGAGTTACGTTTCTTTCAGAATTGCCCCATTCCATAGTGCTGAGTGAGTGAACTAACTATACAAGAGATAATGTATTAAGTGTTCGATTGATCATGAGTGAAATTGATGGAGTCATTTAAATTGGATTTGTTGAGTTTGCTGTGTCTTCGTAATTGGTTTAGTTTGCTATCCAATTTTTTTGATGGTAGCTATACAGCATTTTTGAACCTTACTTCAATATAAGTTGTCTAACTTTGGTAAGAAACTCGCTCTGCTGAATCAAGATTTCATCGCAATTTGACTTACTCATTATATCGATATCATGTATATATCCCATCTATTCGTTACTTGTAGGCTCCAGTAACCTATCCTGATCTTTTCATTAGACTTTTTTATTATGTTAGTTTTAGTTATATTAGCTTCAAAGTTTGAAATACTGTACTTTACGTGGCGAAGGAACATGGTGTCCTTCCATTAGTTAGTTGTATTGTATTACACTGACAGATGTGACTACTGGCTGGGTTCACATTCTGCGGTTTCGACAGCTCCCTGTAATATATTTCCGTATCTGGGGTTTCCGAATGGAAAAAACACAATAGGTTTCAAATTACCTAGAAATTGAAGAAATTGGTTGCTAACCAATTTTTGCCTATTTTTTCATTTAGTCAGAACCAAGTTTTTTTGTCCTAACGTAGA
>Ga0210040_10005699_pt1 | contig 15773 bp, 7 predicted proteins | sample CryGeyCG12114_NA_FD_185462 | JGI IMG/M metagenome (GOLD analysis project Ga0210040, IMG submission 185462) | Groundwater microbial communities from aquifer - Crystal Geyser CG19_WC_8/21/14_NA (SPAdes) (version 2) | ecosystem: Environmental > Aquatic > Deep subsurface > Groundwater | place: USA... | reverse complement strand
AGCAAGACAATGAAATAAACCCGGCTGTGCCAGCGTCTAACTGGTATAACACCAGTTTAGCCACTTTACAAGCCGCTAAAAAGCCCCGGGGCAAAACCGAACTAATGGTAGTATCAGAGATAGAAGATTTAGTAAAATTAGCGACTGGTAGGTAACCAATCACCCTTTCCCCGAAAAAGTATAAATCCGGCTGTTATACTAAAAACAACAGCCGGATTTATACTTTTGAATCTGTTCCTTTTTAAATATTCATCACAAAGATGTAATACCTAGAAAGCAATATTATAGCTTTACTTGCCGGCATTTGCCCTTAGAATCGGTTATTGTAACCGCTTGCAGGTTTTTACTAATTAAAGTGCGGCAGGACTGAGACAAGTAAGAGGAACCATAATATATCTCTTCCCGGCGTCGTGTGCCGTTTTTAAATACTAATTCGGCGTAGGCATCGGTTGGCTCCACCTTTATAATTTGAAAGTTGCTTTCTGTATTTGCGCCAAAGACCTGCAGGCTATCCCGGTTTACACTCACTAAAACCAAAGGTTTACTGTTGCCGGCCAGCAGGCAAGCCATGCCTTTGGCGTCTCCGTTTACGGCAAAACCACTTTTTTTAGGTGCTACTACCGAGAATTTACCTTTACCATCGCCCATTAAACAGGTTCCGATGGAAGCATCGTAGTACCCGGTTAAGGTTTCGGTGGCATAAGAATTACCTACTATTAGTAAATCCAGGTTACCGTCCTGGTTATAATCAACAGGCAGCATGCCGTAAATGGGGGCGAATTGTGCCTGCATGGGCAAGGCTTGCATTTTAAATTTACCGCCCCCTAAGTTCTGAATAAAAGTGCTGCTAAAAGTATAGCTTTTTAAAACAGTAGCGTCCTGCAATTCATCGGCCGAAAACATTTCTTCAAAAGTAGTATTGCCGTAATCGCGGTACCGGGGGTACCTTTTCCGCATGGAAACCATCTGATCGGTTAAGGCTTCGCGGGGAGCAGCCGGGTAATTCTGGCCCTGAATGTAATAGCTCAGTACCGGATCGATGTTGCCGTTTTTATCAAAATCTTTCGCGTACATGCTTACCGGCTGTTCGGCAGATGCTTTGTATTTAGAGTTGAGGCCTAAATTACCGGCAACATAATCTATATCCCCGTCGTTGTCGAAATCGCCGGCTGTTAAGCTGTTCCACCAGCCGTTGGTATTCGTCAGGCCGGTAGCACCGGTTACGTTGCGTAATTTACCGTTCTCATTCTTAAAAAAGCTGATCGGCATCCACTCTCCGGCCAAAATTAAATCAACCTGATTATCGTTGTCAAAATCGGTCCAGAGCGCGGCAGTTACCATCCCAATATGTTCCAGCTCCGCTCCTACTTCTTTTGTTACATTTGTAAACCGGCCGTTATTGTTTTGGAGAATGCAACTTTGGCCTGGCATTGGGTATTGCCGGGGGTTAACCCTACCCCCCACAAATAAATCCAAATCTCCATCTTTATCGAAATCGGCGGCGGTAACGCAGGAGCCGCTCGCTACAATCCGCGGCAAGGCTGCCTGATCCAGCGTAAAGTTACCTTGCCCATCGTTTTTATATAAGCGGTGCCGGTAACTTTCCGATTCCGGCTGGCTTTGATTGCCGCCGGTTACCACATATAAATCTAAATCTTTATCGTTATCGGCGTCAAAAAATAAAACGCCCATATCGTCTTCGGTTTTAGAAACACCCGGATTAAAAGGCTGGCTTTTAAAAGTACCGGATGCCTGCTGGTAAAACATAACCCCCGGATGCCTGTCCGATCCACCTACATAAAAATCATCTAATCCGTCGCCGTTTACATCACCCACTGCTATTCCGGGGCCATTTTGCGTAAGTTTATGCGGCATTAAGGGCTGGTTTTTAAAATCTATGTAGTCAAATTCTTCGTGTTTAAATTTTATACCGTATTGGGCAGCTACTTCCTGAAAAACCGGTTTCATTTCGGCAACCGGTGCCTGCTTTTTGGCAACGGCATTTTTATAATCCAACGTTAATACCTGATTGCTTTTTAGATTAGTTAAAATCTGCAATTGACCATCGGGCCAGGTAACAATTAAAGAATCGACCTGGTTTGTTTTTCCTAAGCCAAAATGAATGGTATTATCTACCGATGATTTAAAGCCCCGGGAAAGATAATGCTCGTAAAACTGCTGCTTGTTTTTATATTTTACTTCGATAGTAGCCCCAATACCGGCCAAGTTAGGCGCTTCGCCTTTTAGTTTAATATTGAGGTAATTGTTCTGCAGTAATTTTTCGGTGTTATTCTGATAAATAAAGGCCGGATGGTTGATATTATTCACGACCAGGTCCAGATCGCCATCGTTGTCCAGATCGGCATAAGCCGCGCCATTAGAATTAGATGGTTCGGCCAAACCCCAATCCGTTGATTTATCGGTAAAGGTTAAATCGCCTTTGTTCTGGTAGATATAATTATGAATTTTGACTTTCTGAACTTTCTCAAATTCTTTATTAATCTCATCCCGCATTTCGGCTGACCGGCCAAATTTAGAAGACTCACTCTGGTATTGAATATAATCCAGATCGGTGATGTCGCGTACATACCCATTGGTTATAAACAGGTCGCGCAAGCCATCGTTATCGTAATCGGCCAGCAGCGCACTCCAACTCCAGTCGGTAGCATACACGCCCGCCATTTGCCCTATCTCGCTAAAACTACCGTTGCCATTATTATATTGCAGCGAATTCCGCACGTATTGGATCTGGTAACCCATGCGTTTATTTAACTCAAAGCGGTCGTAATTGGGCGCCGACATGGTGGTTTTCTGCCGCATATTATCTTCGGGCATCATGTCTACCACCATAATATCTACTAAGCCATCGTTGTTATAGTCGGCCATATCCATGCCCATGCTGTTGTAGCTCTGGTGCTTTAAATATTGGCCTGCTTTATTGCTGAAGGTGCCATCCTGATTATTAATCCACAACAAGTCGTTGCTAATAAAATCGTTAGCGGCATAAATATCCGGCCAGCCGTCGCGGTTTATATCGCTAATACCTACACCCAGCCCCCAGCCTTCAGTGTTGATGCCAGCTGCTTTAGAAACGTTGGTAAAAGTATTATTGCCGTTGTTGCGGTATAAACGGTCGGTACTTTTGGCTTCTCCTCCCCTGTAGCGGGGCCGGGGCGTATTCCGGTTGGTATTATCGAAAGCATTGGTGAGCAGGTACATATCCAGGTCACCATCCTTGTCATAATCAAAAAAAGCGGCCTGGGTACTATAGTCTTTATCGTCTAAGCCATAGGTCTGGGCTTCTTCTTTAAATATTGGTTTACCGGTGGCATCTTTGCCTTTATTTACAAATAACAGGTTAGGTGATTGCCCATTTAGCTTGGGATTTACGGTACAAACATAAATATCCATTAACCCATCCTGGTTAATATCCACCATGGTAACCCCGGTAGCCCAGGCTTTGGTATTTACGCCCGCGGTACTGGTAATATCTTCAAAGTTAAAATCGCCTTTATTCAGGTACAACTTACTGGATACCATATTGCCCGCAAAGAAAATATCCTGTAGGCCGTCGTTGTTTACATCGCCAATGGCTACGCCCCCGCCATTGTAGATATAAGTAAAAGTCAGTACATTAAAAGAGTCGGTTTCGGCAATGGTATTGGCAAAATTTATATTGGTTTTATCCGGGTCCAATAGGGTAAATAAAGGCTTTTCTTTCCGGAACCAACTGCAGCTATTAAGTAAAAAGAGAAGAAAAAAAAATAAAGTAAAATGTTTGCTATGCATGGAGCTTCACTAGTCATTAACTAAAAAAGGAACTTCTAATTTAGGAATTTCTTATAAACTCTGCCCAAAATAATTAAGCAAATCGTATTTTGTAAAAAAATGGCAGGAATAAACAAGAAAAAACAGAAACGAAATAATTTGTTGCTACGCTATTATTTAAGTAAATATTAGTAATTAGCAGTTAGCTATTAACCTAAATATCAGTATTTTATATCATATAAAAATATCGATTAAATTTTAGATTATTTACCTGAATACAAACTAAATTTATCAACGGGGCACTATGCGGCACCGGTACCAACACTACTTGCCTTCTCCGGTATTACACCCGGAATAGGCAAATAAATTGTCTGCTATTCAAACTGATGCAAAACATATTATAATAATTATATATATTAAACAAACTTGCCCTTTTCTTCTGGTTTTTAGGCGAACCATCCATTATATTTTTTTTAATTTTAACGAATATTGTTTATAGCCCATAACATCAAACCTTTAGTTTGATTATAAAAATATAAATTTTAAATAATACCAGCGTTGGCACTTTCCTTTGGTTATCAATCAGGTTATATTTACTCTAATTATTAGAATAATTTTCATGAAAAAAAGATTACTTTATTTCTATTTGGGGCTAATAGGTTTATTGTTTTCGTGTGAAGAAAAACATGATCCGGCTAAATTAGATGCTTTCTCCAACACCCAGTTAGAAAAATGGAATAATAACCTGAGCGAAATTATTATTAAAGATATTTTTAGCCCTCCGGTTGCCAGCCGCATTTATGCTTATACCAATATTGCCGCTTACGAAGCACTGGCTCCCGGTTTTTCGGATTACCAGTCATTAGGCGGTCAGCTACACGATTTAAAAGCAGTGCCGCAACCGGAACTGGGAAAAGAATATTATTTTCCGGTAGCCAGCATTAAAGCCTTCGCTACGGTTAGTAAAAAACTTACCCTGGTACCGGAGAATGTAGAGGCGTACGAAGAAGAATACCTGGCTGAATTAAAAAAGATTGGTATTAAAGAAGAAGTATTGAATAATTCGCTTGCTTACGGCCAGAGAGTAGGCGAACATATAATAGCCTGGGCCGGCAAAGACAATTACCTGGAATCTCGGGCTTTAACGCGGCACATTTTGTCGGATGACGGGCAATCCTGGCAACCTACCCCACCCGACTATATGCCGGCCGTAGAACCGCATTGGAATACCATTCGCCCGTTTATGATGGATTCGGCGGCGCAATGTAAACCAATGCCTCCTACCCCTTTCGATTCTTTAGCCAATTCGAAATTCTTTAAAGAAGCCAAAGAAATTTACTCGTACATTAAAAATCCCGATCCGGAGCAAGAATTAATTGCTAAATACTGGGACGACAACCCGAATGTATCTTTTACCAAAGGGCACGTTACTTTTTATAAACAAAAACTGACGCCGGGCGGACACTGGGTTTCTATTGCTACCAGTGTTATTAAAGAAAAAAAACTTAATATAATGCAGGCCGCCGAAACGTATGTACTGGTTACCACCTCCCTGGCCGATGGTTTTATTAGTTGCTGGGATGCCAAATATAAATACGTGCACATCCGGCCCGAAACGTTTATAGAAAAATACATCGATCAGGATTGGGACCCGCTTATTCAAACCCCGCCATTTCCGGAGTTTCCGAGCGGGCACAGTGTTATTTCAGCGGCTGCCGCTACGGCCCTAACTACCCTGTTCGGCGATAATTATGCTTTTACCGATTCTACGCAGTTGGTGCTGGGCTTACCCAGCCGGAAGTTTAAATCCTTTTACGAAGCATCGGACGAGGCCGGAATGAGCCGGATGTACGGCGGTATTCACTTCCGGCCGGCAAACGAATACGGTGCCCAGCAAGGAAAAGCTGTTGGCCGGCTTATTGCCAATCGGTTAAAAACCAGAAAAAATAATCAAACTGCCAAGTTGTAAATTTGCGTTACTGAGTCCACCACAACTAAAAAGTCCTGATTAGTACTTAACCTATTAGCCAGGACTTTTTATATACGCTTTTACGCTTATTGCACTCACTTAATTTGCTGCCTTTCCAGGCTACCACTAATTATTATCCGGCATTATGCTGGTGGAAGCCGGGAAACTAAATTTTATACTTTCTTATGCGTTGCTCATATTTCCTGTTGCTGGCCTTAGCTGTTCTGGTTTCCTGCCATAAGAACCAAAATGGCTTTTCTCAGGACGAAGGAACCACCAACATGGTAAACTTGCTGGAACAGACTGCCCAAAAGTACTATATTCCAGATAATAAATTTGCGAACCAGGTCCGGGTAACTTATTTAGATAGCCTGGCCCGGCATAGCCAGGGCAAACAAAAGTTTAATTACGAAAACCAACTGGCTACCGAATTATTAAGGGTAGGAAAATCTAAAGAAGCAGCAATCCTGTTTGAGAAACTTTATGATGAAATAAAAGGTCGGAAAGCATTCTTGAACCCTTTGGAAAAGCAATTATTAGATAAGTTAGAAGCCAACATAGCCTTGGCTTATTTACGCACCGGCGAACAGGAAAACTGCCTGATTAATCATTCCTCGGCTTCCTGTATTTTTCCTATTCAACCGGCCGGATTTCATACCTTGCCTCAGGGCTCCAGCAAAGCTATTGCGCGTTATACAGCTATCCTACTAAAACACCCGGACGCCCTGCAATACCGCTGGCTCTTGAATATTGCCTATATGACTTTAGGTCAATACCCGGACCAGGTACCGGCGCAATGGTTAATTCCGGGTATCGATAAAGCTGATTTCCCGGCCCAACCTTTCCCCGAAATAGCCGCTTCCCTGGGCTTAGATGTAGCCGGAATTTCGGGCGGCAGCATTATCGAAGATTTTAACAATGACAATTATTTAGATCTGGTCGTTTCGGCTTACGGCCTGCGCGACCAGATGCGGTATTTCCGGAATAATGGCGACGGCACCTTTACCGATATAACCGAACAGGCAGGTTTAAAAGGAATGGTAAGCAGCTTAAACATGATGCAAGCCGATTACAACAACGACGGCTTTATGGATATCCTGATTTTGCGGGGAGCCTGGCACGAAGAACACGGTAATCAACCCAACTCTTTGCTACAAAACAAAGGCGATGGCACTTTCCGGGATGTAACGGTGGCGGCTGGCTTACTTTCCATGCACCCTACCCAAACGGCTACCTGGAGCGATTTCAACAACGACGGCTGGCTGGATTTATTTATCGGTAACGAAACCTACAATAAATTTACCCCAATTCCGTCGGAACTATACATGAGCAACCGCAACGGCACTTTTACCAATGTAACCAAACAAGCCGGCCTGGAAATAAAAGCCTACGTAAAAGGCGTTACTTCTGGCGATTTCGACAATGACGGTTTCAGCGATATTTACGTATCTACGCTGCACGGCAAAAATTATTTATTTAAAAACAACGGCTCCGATAAAGCGGAAACCGTACGGTTCACCGATGTAACCGATCAGGCTGGTTTAGGAGAACCCATGCTGTCATTCCCCACTTTCTTCTGGGATTATAACAACGATGGCTGGCTCGATATTTTTGTATCGGGTTATAAATTCAGTACCGATCCTTCAGTTGGCTATAACATTGCGGCCGAATATTTAGGTTTGCCCAGCCAGGCCGAAAATGCGCGGCTTTACCGCAATAATAAAAACGGCACCTTTACCAATGTTTCCGAAGAAGCCGGGGTAAACAAAGCTTTCTACACCATGGGTTGTAATTTCCTGGATTACGATAACGATGGTTTCCTGGATATGTACCTGGCTACCGGCGACCCCAGCTTTGAATCGCTTATCCCCAATAAATTACTGCGCAACCATGCCGGCCAGAATTTTCAGGACGTAACTACTGCCGCTCAGGTAGGCCATTTGCAAAAAGGCCACGCTGTTTCCGTAGGCGATATGGACAATGATGGCGACCGCGATATTTACGTGGTACTGGGCGGCGCTTTTGAAGGCGATAATTATCAGAACGCGTTGTTTCAAAACCCTTTAAACGACAATGAAAATAATGGCTCTAACAATAATTGGATAACTATTAAACTGGAAGGAAAAAAAGCCAATCGGGGAGCTATTGGCACGCGCCTGAAGTTTACTTTAGTTGAGAACGGGAAAGAACGGTTTATTTACCGAGACATTAACAGCGGCGGCAGTTTTGGGGCTGCTACCTTACAGGCCGAAGTCGGTTTGGGCAAAGCAGCGGTTATAAAGAGCTTAGAAATTAAATGGGCCGGATCAGGTATCGTACAGGAATTAAAAAGCCTCGCAGTTAATCAGTTTATCCGTATTCAGGAAGGAAATAATCAGGTGCAAAAACTAGCAGTTAAAAGACTAAAATTTTCCCCTCCCGGGATGCAGCCGCACCATAATCATCAGATGGGCAAAGAGGCCGGTTCCGTTACGATGGTTGAAAGGCAAAGTAAAAACCGATAGTTTTGGCGAAGCGTTATGGCTGAGCCTGATTATTCGAATTTGGGAGATTAAGGGTTTAGTTGAATAATTCGGAAACAGCTTTTTCTAGTCCTTCCATTTTAAACCAGGATTGTTTATAATAAACGCTCCCATTTGGCTCAATCAGGTAAGCAAAATTGGGTGCCTGGCCAAAGTTTAACCAAAACTTATTATTCGGATTATCTATTAAAACCGGCACCTCAATATTATACTCTTGCTGCCATTTAAGTGCCAGCAGCTTTCTATCTCCGTAAGTTATAGGTTGATTGGCTTTTATATGATCTTTCAAATTAAGTTTCGGTATCCAGACTTCATGTTTTTCCGAATAGGGGCTGGGCTTATCAGAGGGGTGAGCTTCCCTGGTATATACCAGAAATATATCCAGTTTATCTCCGTACTGCTGCTTCAATTTCTGAATATTGGGCAAGTTATAGCGGGCAACATCACACGTATAACTTCCTGAAACCAGCATCACGGGCTTACCTTTCTTTAATTCTTCTGTTAATGAAAAACTACTTCCGTCAGCGGAGTACAATTCGACATTAGATACTTTTTGTCCTTTCTGATATCCAAGCGTTTCGAAGCGCTTGTTATGATCCTGAATTCCTTCTGAGAAAGGTAAAGACAATTTTTCTGTGTCATTTGTTACAGTAGCATAATTAGATGTTTTACTGGCGGTACAAGAAAATAATATAAATACCGGTAGTAAAAATAACCAACTGCAAATACGAAAGCATCTCATAAATAACCTATAAATTAGATTTACAAAAATAAGCGCTTTAAAGCAAAGACTTATTCCTAAATCCTAATATTCTCCCTATCAACGATAAGGTTTACTTCAAACGCATAATAGCGTAATATAATTTCAGACTTATCTCTAAATCTATAAAAACCGGTCCTAAATCAGGATTGAGGTATAAGCTTACAGACGCCTTAAGCTATTTACCTTAAATTTTTATTTCTAGCTATAAGTTTATATTTCTTTTCTGGCCGTTGTAAGAAAAAATCTCCACTGATTTTACCTCCGGCCCGAAAGCTATTTGCCGGGACGACTGAGACAAGTACGTAGAGCCATAATAAAACTCGCACTTTCGCCGCCGGCCGTTATTTAAGAGCGCTATTCCGTAAGCATCCATTGGTTTCAAAGAAACCATCTTCGATGGTTTTTCAGATAACTGCTCATTTAGGGTAAATGCTTTGATGCTGTTATTAAATTGAGATACCAAGGTAAGCGGCTGACCGTTTTTCAGGATAATTTGCGCCAGGCCTTTGGCATCGCCATCGACAAAGAAGCCACTTTTAGCTGTTGGTATTGGTACAAACTGACCTTTACCATTGCCTTGTAAATACAGCCCCACAAAAGCATCGTAGGCGCCAGTTAAAACTTCGGTAGCAGAAGAATTTCCTGTTAGCACCAAATCCAGGTTGCCATCCTGGTTAAAGTCTTGGGCGCTCATGCCAAATATAGGAGCCATTTGGGCCCGCATGGGCAAAGCTTTTAAGCGGAATTTGCCGTTGCCCAGGTTTTCGATGTAACTGGATTTAAAATTATCGGCTTTCACTACGTAAGATCCATCTAATTTTTCCTTAGAATACATTTCAGCAAAAGTTTTACTTGCATAACTTTCGTAAGTCGGGAAATCGCGGCGGGTAGAAACAATCTGATCTACCATTTCGTCGCGGCCCGGCACCGGGTATTTTTGTCCGTCCAGGTAAAAACCCATGATCGGATCTATGCTGCCATTTTTATCGAAATCTTTGGCATAAACCTCAACAGGTTCTTTTACACTGGCTTTAAACCGGGAATTGAGGCCTAAATTACCGGCTATATAATCCGTATCGCCATCGTTATCAAAATCGCCGGCTATCAAGCTATTCCACCATCCCGATGTACCAATTAAACCAGTTGCAGCCGTTACATTTTCAAATTTACCATTCGTATTTTTATAAAAAGTTAAGGGCATCCATTCTCCGGCTACCAGCAAGTCAATTTGTCCATCGTTGTCGAAGTCGGTCCAGAGGGCCGAAGTAACCATGCCTATATTGTTTAACTCCTTACAAACGGCCGAAGTTGCATCCACAAATTTGCCGCCTTCGTTACGCAGAATACAGCTCTTTACAGCCAAAGGATACTTTTGTGGCTGCACCCGGCCGCCGATAAATAAATCTAAATCCTGATCGTTATCAAAATCGGCGGCAATAACCACAGAACCACTAATAGACATACCCGGAAGCGCCGCTTTATCTTCCGTAAAATTACCTTTGCCATCGTTACGAAAAAGCCGGTTCTGATATTTTCCTAATTCGGGCCGGGACTCCGAACCGCCACTTACTATAAATAAATCTAAATCTTTATCATTGTCGGCATCAAAGAACAAAACGCCCATTTCATCGGCCAGCGACATTTGGGTAGTAATGTTGGTTGATTTGAATTTACTGGACTGGGTTTGCAGAAATAATTTACCGGCGTAATTGGCACCGCCGCCTACATAAAAATCATCCAACCCATCTCCGTTTACATCACCTACTGCTATACCCGGTCCGTTTTGAGAATACTTGTGGGGCAATAGTGGCTGTACCTTAAAATCAACGTACTCCTTATCCTGGTGCTTATAGTCTATGCCGTATTTCTCAGACACTTCCACAAACAAGGTTGGCCCCGGCTGCTTTATTTGGGGTGCGCTTTCCTGTGCTTGCTGGTGCTGTAAGATAAGTATCTGGTTAGCCGGTACGTTTTTCATTAATTGATATTTTCCGTCGGGCCAGGTAATTTCCAGGGAATCTATTTGCTTAACTGGGCCTAATCCAAAATGCAAAGCTTGTTCTACCGCCGACTGAAACCCACGTGATGGGGAGTATTCCGCTACCTGCTTTTGGCCGGCATACTTTAAAGTTACTTTCGCGCCGTAATTCAGGACACCGCCTGCCAATTTTAGTCTTAAAAAGTTATTGGCTTTATCGCCCTGCTTCCTGGTTTTATTTGGCTCATTAATGGTATTTTCATAAACAAAGGCATCATCATCTATGTTATTCATCACCAAATCCAGATCGCCATCGTTATCTAAATCGGCGTAAGCAGCTCCGGTAGAATAAGACAAATCTGTTAAACCCCATTCTGCTGCTTTATTAGAAAAAGTAAGGTTACCATTGTTGCGGAAGAGGTAATTCATCTTTTTTACGCCTTCCATTTCATCTACCATGCGCTTTATTTGCTTGTCGGCACTTTCGGTTCCGAACCGGGAACGCTTTTGCATGGCATGGTAAGTAACAAAATCCAGGTGGGTGATATCTTTCCGGATACCATTGGTGATTAACAAGTCGCGGTTGCCGTCATTATCGTAATCAGCAAATAAAGCACTCCAACTCCAATCGGTCTGGTAAACGCCGGCCGCCTGGCTTATCTCACTAAAAGTACCGTTGCCGTTATTCAGCTGCAGGTTATTGCGTACTTGTTGAGGCATGTAGCCGCGTTTTAACGCCAGCTGAAATTCATCGTAGGTTTTTACGCCGTTCATTAATTTCTGACGTTTGTTATCGGCCGGCATCATATCTACGGTAATAATATCCATTAGCCCATCGTTGTTAAAATCGGCTATATCGGTACCCATCGAAAACTGGCTCGTGTGCTTTATATAATTTTTAATGCTATCCGTGAAAGTACCGTTGCGGTTATTAATGAGTAACTGGTCGCTGTAAATAAAGTCATTGGCTATGTATAGATCGGGCCAGCCATCCTGGTTAATATCCGATACCACTACGCCTAAGCCAAATCCTTCGGTGGTAATGCCGGCTTCTACCGCCACATCGGTAAAGGTGTTATTGCCATTATTCCGGTACAGTTTATCTACGCTGGGATCATACTGCGGCTTTTTCCGCTGCCGGATTATATTGGGGTCTATATCGGCTTTGTTTACCCGGATAACATAAACATCCAGGTCATTATCTTTATCGTAATCGAAGAAAGTGGCTTGCGTGGCGTAGCCAGTATCGGCTAAACCATACTTTTCGGCTTCTTCGGCGTAAGCGGGCACGCCATTCTTGTCGATACCTTTATTAATGAAAAGTAGATTTTTCCGGTGTTCGTCGCTGCGGTAATCGGCCACACAAACGTAGATATCCTGTAAGCCATCTTTATTAAGATCTACCATGGTTACGCCCGTAGCCCAGGTTTTAGTACCCACATGCGCTTGCTCCGTAATATCTTTAAATTTTAAGTTTCCCTGATTTAAGTAGAGCCGGCTCGACACCGTATTGCCGCTAAAATATATATCGGATAAACCATCGTTATTAACATCCCCAATAGCTACGCCGCCGCCGTTGTAAAAATATTCGTAGGTCAAAAGATTAAGCGAATCGTCGGGGGTGATGGTGTTGTTGAAAGTAATTCCGGTTTCTGAAGCAAACTTTCGGGTGAAAACCGTTTTGTTTTTATTGCAACTAGCTATAGTAAAGGCAAATGTTACTAAAAACAAGAAAAAGAAGTGAATTTTCATTGGGTGAGGCAAGGACAATTTGTACTAAAAAGAACTGACTTTAATATAGATAAAGATCGTAAACTATTTCAATAAATGCCTATAAGAGAAGGATTAAAAAAGAAAAGGATCACAAATTCGTGATCCTTCTTTTAACTTAAAACAAAATTAAATTATTGCCATGGATTTGGCTCTAATTTAGGGTTACGGTTTATCTCAGCTTGCGGTATCGGAAATAGATCATTGATGCCTTTCTTAAACGGACGGCCCATCGCATTTAGGGTCTCCTCGGCCTTATTAGTTCTCACTAAATCAAAAAAGCGGTGTCCTTCAAAAGCAAATTCCAAACGTCGCTCTTTCAGAATAATATCCCGTAATTGCGCCTGGTCGGTGGTTGTAATTGCCATCGGACAAGTAGAGGCCGGGGTAGAACTGGTACGAGCACGCTCTCTAACTGCATTTAAAGAAACTAAAGCTTTAGCCGCATTTCCTAATTCGTTGTATGCTTCGGCATTCATCAGCAATACATCTGCATAGCGTAGAATTGGTACATCGAGGGGTGCATTAGCACCACCAGCACCTAATTCGCTCTCCGGTATCATGAACTTACGAGGATTATAGCCAGTACGAGACCAAGGAGAAAGTGTATATGTGTCTCCTGATTTCTGATAATTGTACCTTATTCCATAAAGTGAATCATTGGGAGTGACACCTAAAATATTAGCTGTTAAACGAGGATCACATGATTCATAAGCTTCTACTAAGTTATTAACCTTGACTTTAGGATTACCACCATAATTATCCGGGGTATTTGGACCAAAAGGTGTACTATATCCCCAGCCAGAAAAATCAGTGGTACGGGGAGCTAACCATTGATTTAAAGCTTGTCCTTCATTGTCGTTATTCCAACCAGTAGTACCACCTACTGCCTGTACCGCGAATATATTCTCTTTGCTATTTTCTCCAGGCAAGGTGAACTGAGAACCATAATCGGGAACCAGTGCATAAGTACCGGAAGAGATAATGGCATCTGTCATATCAGCAGCCTGTTGCCATTTAGGACTGGTAAAATAAACCGAACCAGGGGTTGATTGAAAAATATAGACCTTGGCTAAAAGAGTCTGAGCAGCACCTTTGGTAGCCCGACCTACATTAGTACCTGACCACGTAGGAGGCAGAGCCGCAGCAGCCTCGGTTAAGTCTTGTTCTATCTGCGCCCAGTTTTCTGCAATGGATGCCGCACGCTCCACATATACTTCGGAAGGCAGCAAAACAGTTGTAATATTTGGCACCCGCCCATAAGTTTTTACCAGATAGAAATAATAAAGTCCCCGCAGGAATTTAGCTTGTCCTAAAATCTGGTTCTTTTGCGTTTCATCCATTTCTATGCCCGGAACTCTTTCAAGAACCAGGTTAGATCTGTAAATACCATCATAAGCCTGATCCCAGGTAAAATTCAATTCAGAATTATCTCCCCGGGCCGTAAAGTTAGCTAACTGTAAAATTTGGCCGTAATCCTGATCATCAGTGCTACCTTTATCGGTATCGCCGCCAACCACATCGCCAAATTCCCATGAGTTTAGAGTAGTAAGCTCCCATTGTAATGGATCATAAGCCGCAGTTAAAGCAGCTACAGCATCTTCCGCACTGGTATAGAAGTTACCGGTTGTTAAATCTGATTCAGGAGTTCTATCGAGAAAGTCCTCTGAACAGGCTTGCAGCATCAGAAACCCTGCCACTAAAGCAGAACAGGACAGAGCAGAAAGTTTAATATTCATTTTCATTTTAAATATAATTTAAATCTTTGTTAGAATCCCACATTTATACCAAGTAGGAACGTACGCGCCTGTGGATAATTACCCCGGTCGGTACCAATATCCAATGGCCGGTCACCGTAAGAAGCACCTTGTTCCGGATCAAATCCGCTCTTATATTTAGTTAAGGTAAACAGATTTTCGCTGCCTATATAAACCCGGGCAGTTTTACCACCAATTCTGCTTAGTAAAGTTGGGGCAAAATTATAACCTACCTGGATGTTTCGCAACCGCACATAAGTACCACTTTCTATCCAGCGGCTGGAATTAGCGCGGTTACTTCCTCCCGGATCACCAATAAATAATCTCGGATATTCAGCATTTGGATTTTCCGGCGTCCAGGTATTACCAATCAGAGCCCGGAATTTATTACCAGGGTCAGCAGAGTATCCGAAAGCACTAATGCGGGCCATTACATCATTTCCAAAAGAACCGGAGAAGATGAAGTTCATATCAAAGCTTTTATAGGCCAGGTTACCAGTTAAGCCAGCCGAAAAATCAGGCAGGGGGTTACCGATAAAAGTAAGGTCAGTAGAGTTCACTACCCCATCGCCGTTAACATCTGCAAAACGGGCATCACCGGCAGCAGCACCTGGTTGATATTCCGTAGCTGGATTACCATCAAGTGCATTAGCTGCCAGAACTTCTTCATCTGAACGGAATAAGCCTTCCATGCGGTAGCCCCAGAATTGGGCAACCGGCATGCCTTCCTGGGTCCGGTTATATTCGCCGGAAAGCGGGATATCCTGTAAATCTGTTACTTTATTCCGTACCCGAGTAAAGTTAAAACCTAAACCATAGGTTAAAGCCCCAAGATTAGATTGGTAATTTATCCCAAGTTCAATTCCTTTATTGGTTAAAGCACCAGCGTTGGAGGGACCAGCCTCCGGCCCAGTACTAGTTGGGATAGGGATAGTAAGGATCATATCGGTGGTATTTTTAATAAAATAATCAGCCGTTAAAGTCAATTTGTTCTGAAAGAATCCAGCATCCAATCCAAAGTTAGTTTGTTGCACGGTTTCCCATCTGATATCCGGATTGGCCTGCACTGAACCATAATAACCAGATAAAACAGTACCCCCGAATGGATAGCGCCCATTAGAGTTTAAGGAAGCATAAGTTGGATAATTAGATAATCCCGCTTGGTTACCTGTTTCACCCCACCCGGCGCGCAGCATCAAATTTGAAAATACGGGTAAGGTTTGCAAGAAGGCTTCTTCAGAAACCC
>Ga0210040_10005698_pt1 | contig 15775 bp, 14 predicted proteins | sample CryGeyCG12114_NA_FD_185462 | JGI IMG/M metagenome (GOLD analysis project Ga0210040, IMG submission 185462) | Groundwater microbial communities from aquifer - Crystal Geyser CG19_WC_8/21/14_NA (SPAdes) (version 2) | ecosystem: Environmental > Aquatic > Deep subsurface > Groundwater | place: USA... | reverse complement strand
ACCGATGCGGGTGCTTATACCCATGCCGGTCCTGAAATTGGGGTAGCCAGTACCAAAGCTTTTACCGCCCAGGTAACGGTGCTTACCTTACTAGCCATGATTATCGGCAGCAAACGAGGCACTTTAGAAACCAGCAAACTACGCGCTTTAATGATTGAGCTGGAAAATATTCCGGCTAAAATAGAAAAAGCGCTGGAGCTGAATGACAAAATAGTTGAGATAGCCGAAGAGTTTAAAGACGTGAGTAACTTTATCTACCTGGGTCGGGGTTATAATTTCCCGGTAGCCCTGGAAGGCGCCCTGAAGTTAAAAGAGATTTCTTACATCCATGCGGAAGGTTATCCGGCGGCAGAAATGAAACATGGCCCCATTGCTTTAATCGACGAAAACATGCCGGTAGCAGTTATTGCTACCCGCGACAGCTCTTACGAAAAAGTAGTTTCTAATATTCAGGAAGTAAAAGCCCGTAAAGGCCGCATTATTGCCATTGTAACCGAAGGCGATACTGTTATTGAGAAAATGGCCGATTATGTGGTGGAGGTACCGGAAACCAGCGAATACCTGACACCTTTGGTATCGGTTATTCCTTTACAATTATTGTCTTACCATATTGCCGTAATGCGGGGTTGCAACGTAGATCAGCCACGGAACTTAGCTAAATCGGTAACGGTAGAATAAAAATACACTTTTGCTTTTAATTATTCTGACTATATTTCTTTAAACGAAAAAGGCGGTTAAAACCGCCTTTTTCGTTTTCTGAGTTTATAATTATCATTTAGTAAATTGTGAATCAAAAAAGTTAAGTTTAAAATTGCCTTATTGCTTATAAAGCTATTTTCCTCCCCTCTCCCAAGGGTGATTTTTGGCTGAGCTACCTTTCTTTACTCAACCTATTTACTTCACCGTGTATTAAGTTATCAAATTCTAGTAACATTATGCCTAGGAAGAAGGAATATCTAAAGCTTAAAACTTCTGCCAGAATTTAGTTTCTATTAAGCGCAGTACACAACAATTCTCTGTATTTTCGCTTACATTTGAATCTCATTAAAGCACAAAAGCATTTCATCATGGCAAATACCATTATCACATCCACCCAGGCACCTGCTCCTATTGGCCCTTATAGCCAGGCGGTGCTTGCAAACGGCGTTTTATATGCCTCCGGACAAATTGCTTTAGATCCGGCAACCGGTAACCTGGTTCAGGGCGATATCGAAACGGAAACCCATCAGGTAATGAAAAATTTACAGGCCGTATTACAGGAAGCCGGTTTAAGTTTTGCGCAGGTAGTTAAATGCACCATTTTCGTAAAAGACATGAATAATTTCAGCCGCATAAACAGTGTTTACGGTGAATATTTTAAGCAGCATGCGCCGGCCCGCGAAACAGTAGAAGTAAGCCGCTTACCGAAAGATGTAAACGTAGAAATTTCCTGCATTGCAGTGCAGGCATAAAATACTTACTGTATTGGTGGTGTAAGCGGTTGAACCGCGATATTTAGCCGCTCATCATTATTTATTTACCAGCTTGATTGATGTAAGTAAGCATCCGGCATCAACCTTTATCAGGAGCTTTACAAAATTACTGCTAAGAATTAGCTGAGAATATTAAAATTATAGTCAGATCAACTTACCAACATCCTTTTTATAAATACGTCCAAACTTTCAATCTTCTTCGGGTACGGCAAACTTACCCGGTTCTTTGTTAATGGCCGTTTTACCAGCTTCTACTTCCTGCCGGATTACGCGCACCGCATAACTTGACGGATAAATATTAGAACCGTATTTCCGGGAAAAAATAAGCGTGAAAATAGAGCCGAAAAATAAAATTTGGGACGAGTAAAATACCCAGGTTAAAATAACCACTACCGTACCGGCGGCCCCGTAAATACTGGCCAGGTTGCTGTTGCCCAGGTATAAACCAATTAAAAACTTACCCAGCGTAAACAACAAAGCCGTAACAATAGAGCCCACCCACACATCGCGCCAGCGAATTTTAGCATCCGGCAGAAATTTAAATATGGCAGCAAATAAAAGTGTTACTACAGCCAGCGAAAAAGTATTATTAAAAAACTGAATAAAAATTATGGCTGTTTCACCCATAATCCGGGTTAGTAAATCACCTATTTTGGCAATTACCGCGTGCACAATTAAAGATACCAGCAGTAAAAAACTGATACTTAAAATCATTGCAAAAGAAATCAACCGATCGGTTAGCATCTTTAGGTATTCCCGGCGGGGCTTGGGTTTTACGTTCCAGATAGCATTCAGGGAACTCTGCATGGAAATAAACATCCCGGTAGCAGTTACTAAAAGCGTAATTACCCCAAACACCGTGGCAAAAGTGAGTTCGTTCGATTGGCTCACATTTTCTACCATTTTTTGTACTTCCAAAGCACCAGCGTCGCCAATTAAGCCTCTTATCTCCTGAAAGATCTGTCCGGTTACGGCTTCGCGGCTAAACAAAGAGCCAATGGTACTTATAATAATAATGAGCACGGGCGGCAAAGCAAAAATAGTATAATACGCCAGGGCGGCGCCCTTATCAAAAGCATTATTATCCGAAAACTCCAGCCAGGTCTCGCGTAAAAGGCTCCAGGAGCTTTTCCCGATCTGCGGCAATAGCCTAAGAACTGACTTACTTTTATTAGTGGGCATAGATATTCTAAAGCAATAATACTTAACTGATGATACTGTATCTGAGAAAATAGGTTAAAAGAAAAATAGCTAGCTTTACTGGGCAAATTACTGGCCCACTGATTTAAGCAGTGCCAGAACAATGTAAAACGGCTACTTGTTAAAAACTGCGCAAATCAGCAATCTATTGCGTACCTTTGCCCCGATTTTTAAACCTGCCTTCGCAAAAGAAGGTTATATCTGAATATGGAAAGAGAAGTAAGAGTTCGATTTGCGCCCAGCCCCACGGGACCTTTGCATATTGGCGGTGTTCGTACTGCTTTATACAATTATTTATTTGCTAAGAAAATGAACGGCAAGATGCTGCTGCGCATCGAAGATACCGACCAAAACCGTTTTGTGCCGGGCGCCGAAGAATATATTTTTGAATCGCTGGCTTGGTGCGGCATCCAGCTGGACGAGAGTCCGGCGCAGGGTGGTCCGCACGCGCCTTACCGCCAGTCGGAGCGCAAACCTATGTACATGGAGTACGCCCTGAAACTGGTACAGGATGGCCATGCCTATTACGCTTTTGATACCGCCGAAGAGCTGGATGCCATGCGCGAGCGCCTCAAAGCAGCCAAAGTAGCCACGCCGCAGTACAACGCTATTACGCGCAACACCATGCGCAACTCTCTTACTTTGCCCGAAGACGAAGTAAAGCAATTGCTGGAAAGTGGTGCCCCTTACGTTATCCGGTTAAAAGTGCCCCGCAAAGAAGAAGTCCGTTTAAAAGACCTTATCCGGGGCTGGGTAGTAGTGCACTCCTCGGCTATTGATGATAAAGTACTGATGAAATCGGATGGCATGCCGACCTACCATTTGGCTAATATTGTGGACGACCACCTGATGGAAATTACCCACGTTATCCGGGGCGAAGAATGGCTGCCATCGGCGCCGCTGCACGTACTGCTGTACCGCTACCTGGGTTGGGAAGCTACCATGCCCGAATTTGCCCACTTACCTTTACTTTTAAAACCCGATGGTAACGGCAAACTTAGTAAACGCGACGGCGATAAATTAGGCTTCCCGGTTTTTCCGCTGCAATGGACCGATCCTTTTACCGGCGAAAAATCGAGCGGTTATCGCGAAAGCGGATATTTGCCCGAAGCTTTTGTAAACTTCCTGGCTTTCCTGGGCTGGAACCCCGGTACACAACAAGAATTATTTACGCTGGATGAACTGGCCGAAGCTTTCTCCATTGAACGTATTGGTAAATCGGGTACCCGCTTCGATATAAACAAAGCTCGTTGGTTTAACGAACAATACCTGCGTGCCAAACCCGATGCCGAACTTGCTCAATACTTACTAAAAGCCCTGGCCAAACATAATATATCCTGCTCCGAAGAAAAAGCCGTAAAAATTGCCGGCGTTATGAAAGAGCGGGTTACTTTTCCGCAGGACTTCTGGCGCGAAGCTTCTTATTTCTTTATGGCCCCGGAAACTTACGACGAAAAAGTAGCGGCTAAAAAATGGAATGCCAACGCCGTAGCTGTTTTCGAAGATTTCCGGAACCAGCTTTCTGCTATTCCAGATTTTACGGCCGACAACATAAAAGCGCAGTTACTACAAATTCTGGAGCAACGCGGCATGAAAATCGGGCAAGTAATGCAGGCTTTGCGCCTGGCGCTCACCGGTCTGGAAGCTGGCCCCGATTTAATGGCGATTATTGAAATTATCGGCCCGGATGAAGCAACACAACGCATCGATACCGCAATTGAGAAACTAAGTACTTACGCGGTATAATAGTGCTGGCCAATAATTTTCCGGTTTATTTTTAATAAATAACCCGCCATTATTAATTAAATAAAACCTGTTTCATCCGCGAAGCAGGTTTTTTCGTTTTATAGGTTTCATAAAAGGCAGTATATTTTGAACAAGCTGCCCCGTGCTAACCGATTAAAACTATGGCCAAAAAGAAAAAATCTACCGAAAAAAAAGCCCGGGTACACAAAGAACTGGAAGGCTTCGAAATAAAAATTAATCCGCTGGGTGAAATAACTTCTAACTACGACATCGACCAGATAAACAATTTTTTAGATAAAAATGTGTACGATAAAAAACTGGTAAAGCAGGATGATGCCGAAGATGACGAATACCCGATAGCAGAAGCTGAAACAGATGAAGAAAGCGATGAAGACTTTTTGCCGGGTTCGGATATCGACGAAGAAGATTTACCGCCCAAAGCCAGAGGCAAAAAATAAAGTATAGCGGTAGTGTATACTATTTTGCCGTTAAATTGATATACTTGCGCCTGAATATTAGCCTTAAAAAATATAAAGCGATGCGTTCACACGAAATAGATTACCGCATTTTTGGCAATGACATTCAGGTACTGGAAGTAGAACTGGACCAGAACGAAACGGTTATTGCCGAAGCCGGCGCCATGGTGTACATGGAAGACGGTATTACTTTCGAAACCAAAATGGGCGATGGCTCGGAGCCGCAGCAAGGTTTTATGGGCAAAATATTTTCGGCCGGCTCCCGGCTACTCACCGGCGAATCTTTATTTATGACGCATTTTACCCACCGGGGTTATAACCGCAAAAGCCGGGTTGCTTTCTCGGCTCCCTACCCCGGCACCATTATGCCCGTCGATCTGAGCCAGATTCCGCAAGGTTTAATTGTGCAGAAAGATGGTTTTTTAGCGGCAGCTTTGGGCACCAAAATCAATATCCATTTTAACCAGCGTTTGGGTGCCGGCTTTTTTGGCGGCGAAGGGTTTATTCTGCAACGCTTATTGGGCGATGGCTTAGCTTTTGTGCACGCGGGCGGCACCGTAATAGAGAAGCGCCTAAATAACGAAACCCTGCGGGTTGATACCGGTTGTGTGGTAGCGTTCGAAAGTGGCATCAACTTTGATATTCAGCGAGCCGGTGGCTTAAAATCAATGATCTTTGGGGGCGAAGGATTATTGTTAGCTACTTTAAACGGCACCGGCCGGGTTTGGCTGCAATCCATGCCGGTGAAGAAGCTGATTGAAGCTTTAATGCCGCGTGGCCAGAATGCCAATAAAGAAGGCGGCTTGCTGAGCAGCTTTTTAGAGTAAGCTTTAAATTGCTTTGCCCTTAAATAAAAAAAGTGCTCCCGAAAATGTAGTTCTCAGGAGCACCTTTTTTATTTAACTCATCAGAATTGGTATTTAGTTACCGGCACAAGCAAAGTTTGCTGGTTTCCAGATAATTTTTTCATTTTTAATTTCTGCGCCATTTTTCGGTTCCTGGCCCAAATAAAACAACAGCTCGCCCTGGCAATTATAAACCGGTACAATGGTATCGTTTAAAGGGTTACAATTATAATATAAGAAAACTGTTTGCCCATTGTACTCGGCCTGCGCGATATAAAGATACTTAGCTATATCGGGATAGTTTTGCTCTTGACGCTGAATATATAATTTAAGCCACGACAGCTCTTTTAAAGGGTTATTTATGCCACAGGTGTTATGCGGCATACTTTCTTCCTTTTCACAGGAAAAAGCCGTCAGGCTAATTACAATGGTAAACAAGAATATATTTCTCATAACCGTTTCTTTATAAGCAAGACCCAATTATGATTAACCTGGTTGCATGGCTTATAAAAATTCAACGTTAATTTTGAGCGAAAACCTTACAGAAATTTGGAAATTTCTTCTACGTGTTCTCGGGAATTAGAAAGCCTTGGTACTTTGTGCTGCCCGCCCAGTTTACCTTTCTGTTGCAGCCATTGGTGAAACGTTCCCGTTGGGGCCACCCGAACTAGTGGGGCCTGTAAAGCCAGATCGTTTTGGCGTTTGGCATCATAATCCGAATTAATCTCGCGCAAGGTATTATCCAGGATAGAGGTAAAAGTATTTATATCGTTGGGCTGACGGGCAAACTCAATTATCCATTCGTGTCCGCCCCGATTACGGCCTTCAAAATAAACCGGTGCTGCCGTGAAATTGGAAATACTGGCCTCGGTAAACTTACAAGCTTTTTTAATGGCTTCTTCGGCATTCTCAATAATTACTTCCTCGCCAAAAGCATTTATAAAGTGTTTGGTACGGCCCGATATTTTAATCCGGTACGGCTCCAGGTTTGTAAACTTAATGGTATCACCAATTTTGTAACGCCATAAGCCGGCATTGGTAGAAATAACCAGCGCGTAATTTTTATTTAGTTCTACTTCGCCCAGGCAAATAGTTTTGGGTTGTTCCGCCTCAAATTCTTCGGCCGGAATAAATTCGTAATACACCCCGTAATCCAGCATCAGCAGCATTTCGTCTTCGGTGCCGGCTTGGTCCTGAATACCGAAAAACCCTTCGGAAGCATTATATACTTCCAGATAATGCATCTGATCAGAAGGAATAATATCCCGAAACAGCTGGCGATAAGGCCCGAATGCTACCGCGCCGTGGGTAAACAGTTCCAAATTGGGCCATACTTCCAGAATATTCTTCTTACCGGTAATATCCAGAATGCGATTCAGCAACACGTAAGTCCAGGTGGGCACACCTGACATGCTGGTTACATTTTCCGGGATGGTAGCGGCGGCAATGGCTTCAATCTTTTCTTCCCAATTATCCATCAGAGCCACTTTTAAAGGCGGAGTGCGGGCCATTTCGGCCCAAATGGGCAGGTTATTCATTAAAATTGCCGACACGTCGCCACACTGTGCATTCGGGTTTAACTCATTTTCGCGCAAGCTGCCCCCAATGGATAAGGCTTTACCGGAAAACAGTTTGGTTTCGGGGTAAAGATTAGCGTAGATAGATAACATATCTTTCCCGCCTTTATAATGGCAATCTTCCAGCGAATCTTTGGTTACCGGAATAAACTTGCTGCGCGCGTTAGTAGTACCCGACGATTTGGCAAACCAGGAAACCTGACCAGGCCATAGCACATCCGGCTCACCTTTCATAGCCCGTTCTATTTCAGGAAATAAATCTTCGTAGGTTGATATTGGAACCTGTTGCCCGTATTGGGTGGGAGAAACAATATCGGCGTACCCGTGTTTTTTACCCCAACTGGTATTTTTAGCCGTCTGGATGAGATTGGTAAATAATTCGCTCTGAACGTCGTGCGGATACTTGCGAAAAAGGTCAATTTGGTGAATACGCTTTTTCATGACCCACGTCATGATCGAATTAATGATTTCCAAAACTTAATTGTTAGTTGTTGATTGTTAATTGTTTAAATTATCGTTGGTCAGCTTTATAAGCGTATTAATTAATCTTGGTAATTTCTGCAAAACCGAAAACATATGATTGTATTCTTCTGCGTTAATCAAAGTACGAATTTTACCCTTTTCATTCCAATCTAGGCATTCGTATACCGACCCCCTGGCGTAACGAAAAAATTAATCTTATCCTTTTTACCATATCGCCCGAAACCTTCAGCCAGATTTGCAGATATACTATCTACTGCCCGTACGAACTGCTTTCCTACAGTATCGCGCTCAAAATTGGACCAATCCTGAACCAGCCGCCAAGCATAATTACTTAAATTAAAGGCTACTTTGTATGCTTCAATATCATTTAGTTGCAGATGCTTTTTCTCATCCATACTTGTGTTCCGAAAAAACAATCAACAATAAACAATCAGCAATTAAATTTTTCGCTTCAGCTCAAAATGTTTACCCAGATAAACGCGGCGGACTTGCTCGTCGGCGGCCAGTTCTTCGGCAGTGCCGGCTTTCAGGATTTTACCTTCAAATAGCAAGTAAGCCCGGTCTACGATAGAAAGCGTTTCGTTTACGTTGTGGTCGGTGATGAGGATACCGATATTTTTAGTTTTGAGTTTAGCCACAATGGTCTGGATTTCTTCTACCGCAATGGGGTCTACGCCGGCAAAAGGTTCATCCAGGAGCACAAACTTCGGATCTACGGATAAAGCCCGCGCAATCTCAGTACGTCGGCGCTCGCCGCCCGATAGCACCATGCCTTTATTCTTGCGGACGTGCGTCAGCGAAAACTCTTCCAGCAACGATTCTAATATCTCCCGCCGCTCCTGCTTGGTTTTATCGGTCATTTCCAGCACGGCCATGATGTTTTCTTCTACCGACAGGTTACGGAAAACCGAAGCTTCCTGGGCCAGGTAGCCCACGCCTTTTTTCGCGCGCCGGTACATGGGTAAGTTGGTAATTTCTTCGCTATCCAGGTAAATGCGGCCTTGGTTGGGTTTTATCAAACCCGTAATCATGTAAAAAGAAGTAGTTTTACCGGCGCCGTTAGGCCCCAACAAACCCACTATTTCACCCTGGTTTACCTCCACTGATACGTCGTTCACTACCGTGCGCGACTTATATTTCTTAAACAGATGTTCAGCTTTCAATATCATCGTGTCAAAATTAAGGATTTTTACCGGGATTGTTCAATCCCTCAGCATCTTTAAACACCCGTTATAAACAGAGAAGTAATTCCTTTAAGTGTTTCTTAACCCGTACAGTTATCTTAAAGAATACAGGCTTATTTAGGAACGCGCAACTTAACCGATTAATATAAATTTACAACCTGTTGTTTTAGGCAAATGCCTTCACAAATTATAATCAAACCCAAACTTTTCATTTCGCTAATCATCAAATAAAACCCCATTGTTGGATATAAACGATCTATTGGATAAACTCGGTTCTTTTTGTAATATTAGCGCATCGTTAAAACACGTATGTATGAAGAGCTGTTCTTATTTACTTTTATTTCTTACGCTTCTCATGAGCTGTAAACAAAATCAGAAAACGCGGGCAGATGGCCTGGCCGCACCCAAGTTAAGTGCTCTTCTGGATAATTATTACGAAGAACGCATGCCTTTATTTCCCCTGGAAGCCACCGCCGTAGCCGATCACCGGTTCGATGACCAGTTACCCAACGATTTGAGCCAGGAACACCGGACCAAGGTTAAGAACTTATATACCAAGTACCTGAACCAATTGGCCACCGTAGACACCGCGGCCCTAAACCACCAGGAAAAACTAAGCTACGCCATATTTAAACGCGACATGGAAATGGCCTTAGAAGCATTTCGGTTTAACGAACATTTAATGCCCGTGCATCAATTCTGGGGCTTGCCCATTACCATGGCCCAATTAGGCTCCGGGGCCAGCAACCACCCTTTTAAAACCGTAAAAGACTACGATAATTTCCTGGGCCGCATGGCTGGCTTTCAGGTCTGGACCGATACGGCTATTGCCAATATGCGCCGGGGCATGGCGGCAGGTTATGTATTACCCAAAGCCTTAACGCAAAAAGTTATTCCGCAATTTGCGGCTTTGCTGGTAACCGATCCGCAGAAAAGCATTTTTTACGACCCCATCCGCAACTTGCCCGCAGATATTACCGGCACCGAAAAAAACCGTTTAACCCAGGCGTATAGCCAGGCTATTCAGGAAAAAGTGGTACCATCTTACCGCAAGCTCCACGATTTTATGCAAAACGAATACTTGCCCAAGTCCCGGACCAGCAGCGGCATTAGTGGTATTCCGAACGGCGATGCGTACTACAAATACCTGGTGCGCTACTGGACGACCACCGATAAAACGCCCGACGAAATATTCCAAACCGGTCAGCAGGAAGTAAAACGGATACGGGCCGAAATGGAGCGCGTTAAAGAACAAGTAGGCTTTAAAGGCGATTTAAAAGCTTTCTTCAAACACGTACAAACCGACCCCAAGCTCCGGCCTTTTAAAACCGATCAGGAAGTTTTAGCCGCTTATCATACCATTGAGACCCGGATGCAACCGCAACTAAAGCAACTTTTTGGCCGCGTACCAAAATCTAAATTTGAAGTACGCCAAACCGAAGCATTCCGGGAAGCCTCGGCCAGTGCCGAATATAATCCGCCGGCGCCGGATGGTTCACGGGCGGGTATTTTCTATGTGCCTATTCTGGAGCCTAAAGATTACAACAGCACCGAAATGGAATCTTTATTTTTACACGAAGCTATTCCGGGCCACCATTACCAGATTTCGCTGCAATACGAAAACGAAGATTTACCTAAATTCCGGCGGTTTGGCTGGTACGGAGCCAACGGCGAAGGCTGGGCTTTGTACACCGAAGGCTTAGGCAAAGAGCTAGGACTCTACACCGATCCTTACCAGTATTTTGGCCGATTAGGCAACGAAATGCACCGGGCCGTACGCCTGGTAGTAGATGCCGGTATGCACGCCAAAAACTGGACTCGTGAACAAGCCATCCAGTTTTCGCAGGAAAACGAAGCAGCCGATGAGCAAAGTATAGTGGCCGAAATAGAACGGTATATGGCCATTCCGGGACAAGCACTTTCGTACAAAACCGGCGAATTAAAAATAAGAGAATTGCGTAGCCGCTACGAAAATCAGTTAGGCGATAAATTCAAAATCAGCGACTTTCACGACGAGATTTTAAGAGACGGCGTAATGCCGCTGGCTGTACTGGAAACCAAAATGAATGCTTGGGCCGCCCAACAAAAGTAAACCGGCAAACCCTTATAAGTACCTAAATAAAGAAACCTGGAGCCGTACGGCTCCGGGTTTCTTTATTTACAGGTTTTTTTCAAATTTCAATCCTGATAATTCAACCTTTATTCCGGTTTGAACTTCCGCAACTTAATTTAGCTCCATATCCGGCACGGGCGTCCTCGCCCGTGCCTACATTCCTCCGGCCTCTGGCCGCTATAAACAATCCAACATTCCCATCGTTGGTGCCGCACCGGCCACTTTGTTACATCTTCTTCTAATAATTAATAGAATCCCATAGCTAACTATGAAACGCATTTAAGTGGGTATATTTCATCTTTTCGCCGGGAGATGCGTACGCTTGCTCATGAGTAGATTACGGCGGTTGCGAGTATTTGCTTTCCTGATGAAGGATGCATTTAAAGAATTCAGGAAGAACGATCCTTTGCGCTTTGGCTCTTCCACAGCTTTTTTTACTACGTTTGCCTTGCCGCCTATTTTGGTAATATTAACCAATCTTCTGGGCTTCCTGTATAACGCTGATTTTATCAGTTACCAGCTTATTGCTAAATTACAAGATATGTTTGGGCAGCGAGGTGCTACGCAGTTGTACGCTGTTCTCCAAAATATTCAAAACATTCCTACGCATTGGAGCTACGGCCTGTTAGGTATGTTGTTCCTTATTTTTGTTTCTACTACGCTTTTTATTGTAGTGCAAAAATCCCTGAACGAACTCTGGCACATCCGGCCCAGGAAAAGAAAAGGAATAAAGAAATTAGTTAGAAACAGGGCTAAATCGTTGGCGATTATTCTGGCTACGGGCTTTCTGTTTTTAATTTCCCTGCTCTCCGATTCGGCTTTGAGTTATATTGGCAATAACCTGAACCAATTTATGCCCACTACTACTGCGTTTGTGGTACGGAGCGCCAACCTGCTGGTATCGTTCTTTTTTGTAACGGCCTGGTTTGCGATTACTTTTAAATATTTACCAGATGTTCATATACCCTGGCGGCCCATTTGGATTGGTGCCGGTGTAACGGGCTTGTTGTTTTCTTTCGGTAAATTTATCCTGAACCACTTACTCATCAACAGCCGACTGGGGCCCATTTATGGTCCTTCAGCTTCTGTTTTATTGGTAATGCTATTTGTCTTTTATTCTTCCATGATCTTATTTTACGGAGCCGCTTTTACCAAAACCTACGCCAATTATGCAGCCATTAAAATGAGGCCGAAACCGTATGCGGTAAAAATTAAGGTGCGGACAAAAGCAAGGCGGCAAGGAACCGATAATGATGTGACCGCTAACAAAAAGAATAACAGCAGCGGGACGGATATAAATCCAATAGGAATATAGTCCTGAAAGTTACGTCTTCTTACCGGGAGCTGGTTACTTAATCACTCCGAAACCCATCAACTGCTACTCTGCGAAGCGGATATCTTTAACCCGCAATTGCAAAGTAGTAATGCCGCGGTACACGTTTTCTTCGATGCAGTAACACACATCAAACGGAATACCTTTGCAGATCTTAGGGTAATAATCGGCCATCCCAAAGGCAATGGCATCAATCGGATGACTGTCTTCCTGCTCTAAACGGAGTTTTAAGTGGGTATCGCCTACTACGCGGCAAGAACCGGTATCGTATACGCACTCCGACATAAATACCGGCGCCATGTTGCCAGGGCCAAACGGTTCCATTTGCTTTAAAATCCGGAAGAAGTTGGGCGTAATCTGTTTCAGGCGCAACGGCGCATCCAGCTCAATTTGCGGAATGAGTTGTTCTTCTTTAATAGTGCGGCTCACTACGGCCTCAAACTTTTCCCGGAAAGCCGGTACATTCTCTACCGGTAAGGTTAAACCGGCGGCGTACATGTGCCCGCCAAATTGTTCCAGTAAATCACTGCACTCCAGAATAGCACTGTGCACATCGAAACCGTGCACCGAACGGGCCGAACCGGAAGCTTTGCCGTTCGATTCGGTTAATATAATGGTGGGCCGGTAATATTTTTCGATGCAACGGGAAGCCACAATACCAACCACACCTTTGTGCCAGGACTCTTTAAACAAAACGGTAGACCGCGACGAACGCAGAAAATCGTCTTGCTCGATCATGAGCAAAGCTTCTTTGGTAATGCTGGTATCGTGGCCCCGGCGTTCTTTATTGGTTTGGTCGATGATGCCGGCTTTGGCAATGGCTTCTTCTTTGGTGGCGGCCAGCAACATATGTACCGATCGTTTAGCGTCGCCCATACGGCCGGCGGCATTAATGCGGGGCGCAAACCCAAACACAATGCTGTTAATATCCATTTCGTCTTTCAGGACTGCCAAATCTTTTAGGGCGGCCAGCCCCGGGCGTAAAGGCGCATCGGAGTTTAATAATTTTAAGCCGTGATAAGCAAATATCCGGTTTTCACCGGTAATGGGCACAATATCGGCCGCAATACTCACTACTACCAAATCCAGTAGCGCATAAAGGTCATCACTGTCCAGGCTATTCTGCATACAAAAAGCCTGCAATAACTTAAAGCCCACGCCGCAGCCCGAAAGTTCTTTGTAAGGATAAGGGCAATCTACCCGCTTCGGATCTAAAACTGCTACGGCATCCGGAATAATAGTATCGGGTAAGTGATGGTCGCAGATAATAAAATCGATGTTTTGGGTTTTAGCATAAGCCACTTTCTCCATCGATTTGATACCACAATCCAGACTGATGATGAGCGAAAATCCGTGTTCCCGAGCCCAGTCTATACCCTGCACCGAAATGCCGTAGCCTTCTACATCGCGGTTCGGAATATAAATATCAATTTCTTTTATATGATGGCGCAGATAACTGTAAACCAAAGCTACCGAGGTGGTACCGTCCACGTCATAATCGCCGTAAACCAGTACCTTCTCGCCATTATAGATGGCTTCGTTTATCCGGTTTATGGCTCGGTCCATGTCCCGGATCAGGAAAGGATTGTGCAGTTCATCCAAAGAAGGCCGGAAATAAGATTTGGCTTCATCAAAAGTACAAACGCCGCGCTGGCATAAAACCGTAGCTAAGGTTTCGCTGATGAGCAGGCTCTTGGCTAAGCTGCTGATCGTTTCCTGATCGGGTGCCGGTTTTATTACCCATCTTTTCTCCATGATGCTGCATCTTACTTTTGCGGGATTACAAAAGTAACTAAATAAAGAAGATTTTCGTGCTACAAGTTCCGCATAAATCAGACCGGCCAGTTAAATAATTCTTAACTTTGGCCTAAACAGATAAAGATCAAGGCTTTGAAACGACTTCGTAATTTTTATAATAAGTGGAAAGATTATATCCGGACCGACCTGCTGATGTACGTCTTCTTTATGGTGTTTTTACTTATCTTGTTTATTTTCTTCCGGGATTAGCGCCCTGTCATCAGACTTTAAATAACAAAAAGAGCCTTCCCCGGTTTGAGGAAGGCTCTTTTTATTGCGGCAAGCTTATGTTTAAGGATTTTCGGTACCGGTGCCGCCTACATGGCCGTTAACACCTTCTCCGGTTGGAATGCCCAATTCACCACCCGAATTTTTATCGGTACCCAACCCGGCGGTACCACCAGCCGCACCGGCCATAGCGGCGGCATTCATTTTATCCTGGCCTTTAGCCTGCATTTCGGCATTACCCCCCATCTTGGTTTTGTCCGTGGTATTATTTTCCGACGTTACTTCGTCCAGACGTCTTTGCATGGCTTTCATGCTTTCGTCCATTTCTTCTATTTTCTTATCCATAACCGTACGCTACATTAAAAAATCTATTTCACTTCTTTACGGCGCAAAACTATTTTCGTGACCTAAATAGCTATTTTGGTTTGATAAGAAGCAGCATACAATATTGGGCTTTAAACCTCCTTTATATTACCTGCTTATGGCACGATTGATTTTACCGGGGAGCAGATTGAGCAGAATTATAAAGGCCGGATTTTAATATTTTTAAACCATACTTTATCGCCGTGGTCTTGTAACGCAATATAGCCTTTCTTCATCCGGCCATATTCTGGCATGGAGGCAAATTTACTCTCTTTTACCATCGCTTCCCATTCGGGGCTCCACAGGTCGTAGGTTACTACTTTCTTGCCATTCAGCCATTGCTCTACGTGCCCGTTATTTACCAGCACCCGCACGGTATTAAATTGCCCCACCGGGTTAACGGCCGGGGTGGCAAGCGGTATCAGGTCGTAATTGGTGCCGGCCTGGCGGTTACCGTTTTTGCCTTGTTTGGCATCCGGGTGCCTTTCGTTGTCGATAATTTGAATTTCCGGCCCGGTTTGCCAGGTATATCTGAATTTAGGATCTTCCGATACATTAAAGAAAATACCGCTGTTGCCACCTTCCGATATTTTCCAGTCCAGCATTAACTCAAAATTATCGTATTGATTTTTGGTAATGAGATCGCCGCCGCCTTTGCCGGTTAGGGCAATAGTACCATCTTCAATTTGCCAGGCTGTTGGTACGCTTTCTTTCTGAAATCCCCGCCACTGGTCCATCGATTTTCCGTCGAACAATGATACCCAGCCCGCCGACTTCTCGCCTTTGGTTAAAGTATTATCGGCTTTGCCGGAACCTGTCATGCTTTTGGAAGTGCAGCTACCGGCATAAATAGCGATAAAAAGAATTACAATTGCTTTCAAACTTTTTAAACTTGTCATTGTGCTTTAGGTTAATAGAATGATAAATGTTATTGCGGGTATTAAATCTGATATTTGTC